>Ga0209781_1000089_pt1 | contig 21658 bp, 13 predicted proteins | sample WorMetHERISLAND1_3_FD_187386 | JGI IMG/M metagenome (GOLD analysis project Ga0209781, IMG submission 187386) | Marine gutless worms symbiont microbial communities from Max Planck institute for Marine Microbiology, Germany - Olavius albidus HERON... | ecosystem: Host-associated > Annelida >...
ATTGCTTGTGTTTGGTTTTAGTTCGCAAGAGGAAGCCAAAACTCCCACCTGCTGCTGGTCTGCAATGTAAAGCAAAAAGAGAATCTGGTAATTGAAATGCTTTTTTCTCATCAACTTATCATTCAGCATGGCATGTGATATAAGGGTTAATTGCCAGATGATGAATAATTCGTACATGTGTAAGATAACACAGCATTTGATTGAGTATTTGTAAACTTTTTTTACATAACTGTACAAAATTTACGGTTTTCTGCCTCTGTTGTGCAATTTACATGCAATTTACATGGGTAAAGTGCACAAGCTGACAAGCATACTGAATTTTTACCCGTGCGACGCTATACCAGCGCGGTCTTTGCGACAGCAACATGTCTGTCTGTCCGTCTGTCTGTCCGTCTGTCACATGCCAGTATTGTATCTAAACGAAGAAAGCTAGCATCATGATTTCTTCAACGTTGGAGAGCCCAAACATTCTAGTTTCTGGAAATATCTGGTTCATCCCAAAATTTGAAAGGGGTCACCCCGAGCGAGGGCGATTTATGAGACTGGCGTGGGTACGAACTGGCGATATTGGCGATTTTTCGACTTATAAGCCGCCGTATCTCCGAAACAGTGCAAGATAGGACCAAGGTTGCTATTGATCACTAATAGGAAATCGCATACGTGCTTTCGATTGGTACCAAAATCAAAGACCTTGGATGACCTTGAATTGACCTTGAACGGCCGTTGTGCGCTTTATGACATTACACATATGTCTTTCGGAGCCCACTACAAAAAATTTGATGAAGATAGACCCATACTGTCTGTGGCAAAAATGTAGACCAGTAATCCCTGTTTCTAGCAAGATAAGGTTTATGCAGATATTTGCGGGGGTTCGCTGGACAGGGGGCATCAAATGAGAGTGGGGTAGGTTTTTTTCTGAGATTTTTGACCCATCTGTCGCCATATCTCGAAAACAGTGCATTTTAGACACAAAGTTACTATAGGACAGTAATAGGAAACCATATGCAAGCTATCGAATGGTGTCACTTTCGATGCCGTTGAGTGACCCTTGACCCGGATTTCAAGCGTCGTGTGGGTTTGTTAGCGACAGCTGGGCTTTCTTGTTCATGTCACATAATGAGTACAGATTGGTGGAACAAAAACATAAGACCATTTAAACCTCTGTGTTGTTTGTACTTGTTTTTAGTTTGCAACACACAGAAACTGCCACCTGCTGTTGGCCTGTAGTCCCTGATAATTGAACTGCTGTTGTTTTTAACTGCTATTTTGCCATCGATTATCAATGAAGGCCTTAGGAGTGTTTAACATGTGAATAAAATATTACCGCCGGTTTAGGCATTAAGATCGGCATTAAGACAACAGTGCATTCAATTAAACATTATTTTACTAGAGTTGCAAAATGAGTGGCAGACCAGCATTTTGTGAGACTTGCAGCAGTGCAAGCAGGTGCTTTAGACTCTGTCTGCTGATGGTGTAAATTTATAACGACTTATCACTTTGCACTTGTTTCAAAGTATAATTCAGCGCATTTGTCTGTCTATAAAGAATTGCATATTTAAGTACTCCTCACTCATTCTCTGGTGATAATGACACTTTTGTTGATTGAAGTTTTCTTCTATTGCACATTTGTTCCAAGCCATCTCACGAAACTTTATGCCAGTGCCTTCTGATCATCAGCCAGTAAGTCATAACATGAGCCACCCCATGGCTGGATATTTTACCTAAGAACCATTGCTACTCACAATCTCCAGCACCAGCAGTATGCTGACGATACTCAACTTTACATCGCTGTATCCCCCACAGATTCTGCATTTTCATTCGCCAGGCTCGAATCCTGTCTCACTGACCTTTACTGTTGGCTCTCACACAACGGCCTCTGCCTTAATCCTTCAAAATCGGATGCTGTTTTGTTTGGTACTCAGCAAAGGCTCCGCATATTTCCACACATAACGTCCATCAATATTACAGGCTCTGTTGTAAATCTCTCTGATACAGTTACCACACTAGGCATCAACCATGACCAGGCCCTTAATCTGCAGCGACATGTCAATAACCTATGCAAATCTTCTTACTACCATCTCCGTGCTCTCCGCCATATCAGAGCCTCTCTGCCAGATGATATCTGTTTGAGTCTTGCAACAGCTTTAATTCAGTCCAGACTTGATTACTCAAACTCTGTACTGTATGGCACGTCCACATCCAACCTTCATAAACTACAAATGGTGCAAAACGCTCTGGCCAGAACTATCACTCGCTCTCCTCGTTCAGTCCCCACATCTCAGCTCCTGTCTGATCTCCACTGGCTCCCAATCCATAAACGAATAAATTTTAAAATCGCCACCCTAACCTACAAAGTCCCCTCCACTCAACAACCTGTTCACCTTCATAACCTTATATCATGCTACCATCAACCCAGTCGTTTGTTGCGTTCCTCTAATCAGTCTCTCCTGCACGTTCCCAGGACAAAAACCGACTTTGGACGTCGTGCTTTCTCTGCTGCTGCTCCCCAAATCTGGAACCATATACCTACCACCATTAAAGTCTCACCATCATTTGACTCCTTCAAATGTCACCTCAATACACACTATTTTACCTCACCATAATTTTATCACCACCTAGCGACTGCACCGCACCTCTGATTTAATTCTTTTTAACTTTGGTGCATTACCAAATATTTTACATTACATTACATTACAAAGGATTCAGTGTATCATAATGATCTCAAGTACTGTAATTTTTATGGACCTAATACTTCAGTTTCTGTTTTTAGCTTGCAGACGAGTGACGCACAAAAGAAAGTGGACACCAGCTGAAGAAACAGCCGTTTTGACTCACTTCAGAATGGCCATATACAGGAACGAAGTGCCTGGCAAGAAAGCGTGTGAGGAATGCTTGGAGAAGTATCCTGCACTTGCGAGTAGAAGGTGGGAAGATGTTAAGTACAAAGTTAAGAATTTGCATCGGAGCTTCACTCAAAATTAAAGGATTTGTGAAAGAACTGGTTGACTTCATACCACTCACTGGACGATGATCATTGCATGCATATTCTGGGTGACAAAAACGGACAATTGCACTGCTTATGATAAGACATTCGTGTGGGTTAGTGTGCACACAATAGATCACTGTCTACCAAGTCATTTAAATACCGTATTCCGTGCGTTAATAATGTCTCGGTTACTATATGCACTGCCAGTGTGGAGCGGTTTTCTTTCAGTTGAACTTATTTGGCAAATTAATTTACTACTCAAGCGAGCTTATCAATATGGATTTTCAACCACAAAACATACTATTGAAAATATGGCTAATGAAACTGACAAAACATTATTTGACAAAATACAGAATAAGCAACACTGTACATGAATTGTTTCCTGCATTAAAAGTGTACAGTCACCTTAGACCTAAAGGACACTTTTGAACTACCTAGTTGCACGCTTGAATTAAACAAAGATCTTTTATATGCGTTGTCTGTTCAAATTTCTATAACATAATTAGTTTGTTGCATTACTTTGTTGTTATTCTGGTAGTAGTACTGTCCTGTGGTTGTGTAGTTTCAATCGTTCTTGTTATCTGCACTACTGATAGTCTGATCTTGTCATACTGATGCTTGTTTACCTTTTTAGCATGCGACAGCATGCTGAGCGCGCTATATGCTATCGCAAATCCGTCTGTCTGTCCGTCACACGGGTGGATCATCATGCAATTTTCACCATACAGACTATGTTATTGTTAAGTCGTTTTAACCGTTCTTAGGTGTAGCAGATTATCATTATTCATTATTCATTATTTTTTTCATATACGTGTGTGGAATGCGAGCGCTACCCATATAGTTACAGATTCGTATTCCACACTATATTTCACTGTGGAAAAAATTGGCTTGACACATGTTCCACACAAGGAAGTTTGTTTATCTGTTGCATTAAATTGTGACTGAAACTGAAAGGGAGCCTTTTAAACACCATAGACAAAATGCCCACCAAATTATGCCTGTGTGTGGCTCAGCCGCTCCCATATGGGGGTTGGTTTTCTGTGTCGTAAAAATTTACGTGTGAAAATTGGATTTGTTATCATGTAGATGGAAGGGTCATTGCCATTACAATAGGTTGCTCAAACTTAGATTTTATGGTTCTGTGTATACGTACCTTTTGATGACGGTGACTGCATTACTGTGATTGTTTAAGTGATATCTTTGGCTATATTGAATCCGTTGCTGACTGTCATCCTGGTTATAAATGTGTAATTCTCGGTGACTTTAATTTTCAGTGTGATGTTTCACATACATTGTAACGACGAGATCGAAAATTTACATGTGAAAATACGATATGCTAGTTTTTGCTGTTTTCCAAGTCCGATACCAGTGTCATCGTTACAAGTATGTTTAAAACGACAGTTTTTTTACATAAATATTTGCTGTTTTATTACTGGGTTTATGCAATATTTCTGGCTGCTAAACATGTCATCAATGGGTTGCAATGTTATGGCCATCTTGGTGTACCCAAGATAGCCACCGGCCGCAATTTTGGATTTTTGAACCTGTACCATTAGATCTGCCGTTCCTGAAAAGCCCATGCTAGAATGAGTATCGATTGGCAGGCCGGTAACAAAGTTGTGGCCATTTTAGTATATCCAAGATAGCCGCCTGCCGCCATCTTGGATTTTTGGAAACCCGAAAATTTCATCATTGGATCGGCCATCTCCGAAAACCCCACAGCAGAACCAAACATAATGTCTATCACAGGCTGCGCGATCGCAGCTGCCGCCATCTTGGATATTGTCGGAAGTAAATTTTAACGACAGCGGGAGTCGCGGCCGATCTGTATGTACCTTTGTATCAAATTTGGTTAAGATATGTCAAAGGGTGGTAACAAAGTTATGGCGATTTATGTGTTTTCAAAATGGCGGCGGGCCGCCATCTTGGATTTTTGGAAACCGATAATTGCACCAGTAGATTGGCCGACCGCGATAACTTCATGCTAGAACCAAACATGTCTCTATCTTGTATATAACTGGAGTTACGCTAGTTTAAGTATTTGAAACAAATGGTGGCCGTCCGCCATCTTGGATTCTGCTCACCCGCTTCTAGGACCACCCACGATGGCGAACTGATGGTGTTAAGTGTCCCCTCAAATTCCGTGTTGATCTTATTTACTTTGTTGAAGATATAGCAATTTCAGTATGGTTATTGTATCACTTGCCTTCTTTTATATGACAATTATGAATGTTGGCCCTAATTTATATTGTTACAGATTCTAAATTTTTGTCCTTGTGGGGAAAGTTAGCTTTACACACGTTCCCCAGAAGGATGTGTGTCTAGCGGTAACGTTGAATAACAAATGTGGGAGTGACCAATTTATTCACCTACATGGACACCACCGAATGCCATTCAGTATGGTTATTGTATCATTTGCCTTCTTTTATATGACAAATTGAACATGGCCCTAATTAGGCCGCCAGGGCTTATGTTTTACCCGTGATGTTTTCTTTTTTTTCTTTTTTTTCGCCACGCGTTCTCCGAGGTGCCTCGACCGATCGCCGTGAAACTTTGCCACATGATCGGTACCTGGCTGAATTTTATAATGTAACTCCAAAAATTCGGGGGGGGGCGCTCCCCCAAAAAATTTGGGGGCCAAAAACATGCAAAATTTCGGTGAATTTTATTCCACTTCAGACTTTGATCGCGAATATCTCCGGAACGGGGCAAGATATCGAAAATCTGAAAGATATACGACCTAGGGCGATTCTTCCCGCGTTCTGTGAAAAAAGTCCGGTGAACTTCAACTGCGTTCCTTTGGGCTCGTGAACTCGTGTTTACGATCTCTTATTTATGACTTCACGAGTTGTGTCCAATCACCCAAATCACGGTGTAATGGCAGAAGTGGGTGTGTCGATCATCGGTATTTTGCTAGCTATTTATGTGTATAAAAAATGTTTCAGTTTTGGTTACTATTCCACGACTGCTGTCGGCGAAGGAGATGCAACTGCATCTTGCGTTTCTAGCGTTTATCGTTATTTTCTACATCTCGAAGATGGATCGCATTTATATAACACATTATGACAAGCAGTACGTAATTGTGTTATAAAAAGGCACCTAAATATCCATTATTTCATTTATTTGTCACAAAAACTACTGGCTTTTGCTTATGCCGTCGCAGTCGTCGGCCATCTTTAACGCTGCTCGTAATTACTGGAGACGCTTAATTTTCCTCCAGTTCATGACTTGTGATCACGAGATCTCGAGTTCACGAGACTGGTTTGGGACAGTTTTCGTTCTCGTAAATACGGTGAACACGAGTTCACGAGCCCAAAGGAACGCAGCATTTGGTCCACTACCTGCGGAGAATTACATGTGAGTTTGGACCCACTAAAATGGACTTTTTCGGGAGACTATATTTCGGCCGTTAGGCGGTGCTGCCCCTTCAAATTTCTACACGCGTTAGATTTTGACCGAGGCTACCTAGCGCACACAATACCGGGGACGGGGGTCCCCCAAAAAATTTTAATCGCGAAAATTCAAAATTGGGCCTCAAATTCAGCATGTGCGCCCCTATAACTACGGAGCTAATGGGAGTATCCTCACGAAACTTTTCCAGACGACGTGCTGCAAGGCAGGGGTGATAAAATGGGTACAGTTTTTTGGAAGGCCTGCCCTCTAAAATTTGGGAGGGAAAAAAAGGTCCAAATTTCTGCGCGATTTTTGGCAACTTTCGACTTTGATCGCGAATATCTCCGGTACGGACTGACATGTCGCTAATCCGAAAAAAACTCGATCAACTACAACCCCTTCCAGGTTGAGAGAAAAAAAATTGGTGAACTTTGGTCCACAAACGAAAAAGATCTAGTGGCGCATATTGACCCACCCAAGTGGACATTTTTCGGGAGACTACATTTCGGCCCTTAGCGGGTGCTGCCCCTTCAAATTTTTACATACGTTAGAGATTGACCAACGCTACATAGCGCACACCCCACAGGGGACGGGGGTCCCCCAGAAAAATTTTAATCGCGAAAATTTAAAAATTGGGCCTAAAATTCAGCATGTGCGCCCCATAACTTCGGGGCTAATGGGAGTATCCTCACAAAAATTTTCTAAACGACATGCCACGAGGCAGGGATGATAATTTGAGTACAACTTTTGGAAGGCCCGCCCCCTAAAATTTGGCGCGATTTTTGACAACTTTACAATTCGATCGCGAATATCTCCGGGACGGATTGACATGTCGCAAATCGAAAAAAACTCGGTTGGGTGAAAAAAAATTGGTGAACTTTGGTCCACAAACGAAAAAGTTCTAGTGGCGCATATTTACCCACCCAAGTGGACATTTTTCGCACGACTACATTTGGGCCCTTAGAGGGTGCTGCCACCTCAAATTTTTGCACGCGCTAGAGATTGACCAAGGCTTGCTAGCACACACCCCAACGGGGACGGAAGTTCCCCGAAAAACGTAATTGCAAAAATTTAAAATTTAGCCTTAAATTCGGCGTATGCGCCCCTATAACTTCGGGGTTAGTGGGAATATGCTCACGAAACTTTTCCAGACGACGTGCCGCCAGGTAGGGGTGATAATTTGGGTACAATTTTAGGGAGGCCCGCCCCCTAAAATTTGGCACGGCGAAAAAACGTCGACATTTCGGCGCTTTTTCTGACAACTTTCGACTTTGATCGCGAATATCTGCGGAACGGATCGATATGTTGAAAATCGGAAAAGTAGTTGATCAACTACAGCCCCTCCCACATTGGATGAAAAAAGTTGGGGAACTTTTGTCCACAAACAAAAAAGTTATAGCGCCGTCAGTGTAAGCTGACGCAATTTCATTCGCCACGTGGTTGGTACGGTTTTCGGCGTTATTCGCCAGGTGGCATTGCTACGAGCGGAATTTCAACTACCAGTCGGATTGCGGCGCCGGGCGGCCTACGTTGAGCTCTGCCCCACATTCTAGTTTATATTGTTACAATTTCTAAATTTTTGTCCTTGTGGGGAAAATTACTAGTAGCTTTACACACGTTCCCCAGAAGGAAGTGTGTCTAGCAGTAATGATGAATCATAAATATTGAAGGAAACTGTTTAGCCACCAAGCACACGCACCCCAAATATCATTCAGTTATGTTTATCACTTGCCTTCTTTTATATGACAAATTGAACGTGGGACCTAATTTGTATTGTTACGGATTCTAAATTTTTGTCCTTGTTGGGAAAATTCGCGTCACACTCGTTTCCCACCAGCTACTGCAAAGGGCCGATGCGATAAGTATACTGTGGACGGAACATTTTAGCCACGTAGGCCTATTACCTGCCTACTTTTGTATGATAAAATGCACGTGCAGATAAAATTCTTGTTTACATTAATATCTGCGGTTTTACTACACCAGACTTTGTTGGTGACGCGATCTTAGTTTAGCCACTCAACTTTTCGTTGTGTTTTACTTTTATTGTGTGACCAGCCTAGCCTGGAGTACATTAGCGTGTCATATCTAACAAAAGTGGTGATGATGACTGACTGGAAGGAATTCAGTATACATGTAGACTATCACTTATCAACAGCAATTTGTAGCTGCCACACATTGCTCCATTCATACAGTTTATTAATGGCATCATTCATGTGTTCACCAGACATAGAGCTCCTGGCCGTAGCCGTAAGTTCTTACAGCTGGTTTATGACTCACTACGGCTGGCTAGCCGGTTAGCTGTGGTTTCTACGGCGGTGGCGTAAGCTATGGCGGCCGTCGGCGGATTGGCGAATGATATACATTATTAATTAGTCATACATGCTGGCCGCGCCACTAGCACTGCTTATTTGTAATATTTAGTGCATGACAGTTTGTTGTTTTGTATTATAGTGTACCGTATTAAGAAGAAATGTATGTTGTGTATGTGTGCATGGCTTTTGTGTTACAAGATTAAGAATAATGCACACAGTGACACATCAGTTTTCTCCGACAAGTTGTCTGCTAGTAATTTATTTCACAATAAATGTGAACTGTATGTAATTATGTAGGTTTATGTAACTGAATTTGTGTCCACTGTGTTGGCGTCTGTTGCGTGTAACTTACCTTTCTGTCTTCTGTAGGACTGTAGTCTGGACAAAAACCTGTTTGTAAAATAAATGTACAGAATTCTAACATCAATGATCAGTGTGTCTTTTGCAGTGACTACACATGCACGACATGAACTGAATATGGCACTCGACTAGTGGCGCTTAATTCGCGCCAATGTTTCGGACTCGGAACACAATCAAACATATGCCTCGGCACAGTTACGATCCTCAATATGCCTTACCAGCCTACGCCGGGTGTTGCTGTCGAATGTTGTTTTTAGATTTGTTTGTCTCATAGTCTGCGCCACTTTGGGGCCTAAAACTGTCATAAGCCGCGGCGAGCAAAATCGCTGCGGCTGGCGGCGGCTGATAAAATTCTACGGCGGCTTACAACTTATGAAGTCTACGGTGGCTCACGGCGGCGGCTAGGGGCTCAAACCAGACAACGTTGTATTGATGCATGAACATAATTTAATGTCGTTAGCATAGAGTTTACAAGAAATAGGCCTATCGATATCAACAAATAGATCAGCGACATCATTAATAAACAGAAGAGACAACGTTGGGCCAAGGACAGTACTCTGTGGTACACCACTAATGACTGGTACTTTATGTGATTAGCAGTTATTCAATTTGACTGTTTGAGATCTAGTATACTGTAATAGACCTGTAAGCTACAGCCGTTTCTCGCCAACGCCAGCCGATTCAGTGTTAAGCCGTCGCCAGCCGACTCACATTGGTTAAGCCGCCGAAAAATTTACAAGCCATCGCCAGCCGAAAGACCCGTCAGCCACTGGCATTCCATTAAAGTTGAATTTTAAGAAGGCTGTTTCCTGTAGGAAAATAGCCTAAAATGCATTGTGGAGTTAATGAGGCGAGTAATATAAGTAGCCTACATTTATTCACAAACAATAAACAGTATTATTCATTAAATTTATTGCAGTTTTTGTGCCACACCTACCAACTGCACACGGAACCTGCAAAAAAAGTCGTAAAAAGCTAACTTAAACTGGGTAGTCAAGCCAGCCGATTTAAGCCAAATTTCGCCGGCTAGCCAGCCGACGATGGGCCTCATATTTCGGCTTGGGGTCTATCTAGTATGCAAAAATTCCGCTACCCATGCCAGAAGATTACCAGCAGACCATAAGCTGGGAGCTTGGCAAGAAGCTTAGAATGAGAAACGGAGTCGATAGCCTTCTTAAAGTCAAAGTCTATAACATCAGTACTTCTACGAGCTTACAGATTTAGAGTCCACTAGTCCAGTCATGAAACTCACTAATAGTTTGGTGCATGTGATTCTGTTCTGTATAAAACCATGCTACTCTTTTGTAATTAAATTTTCTGACAAGAAAATGCAGCAGCTTACTGTTAATAATGCGCTCTATTACCTAATTAGAGTTACAGCTGTTTGTTGTAAGTGAGATTGCTTGATAATTGTTTGGATCGCCTGAACAGCTTTTCTTATGGACCGGTATGATATCATAATCTGACGCCATAGTCTTGCTCGGCGACCCCGATAAAGCGACGAAATTTCCCGCCCATCTCGCTTAGTTATCGAGATCCCCATAATTGTGCTTTTGGGGTATTTTGGGGGTATTCAGCTACTTCCGGTGCAAAATCTAACGTCATATTCTTGCTCTCTAACTCTGATCACAGGCTCAACGGTAGTTCAAGCCCTGTGTTAACGGCGACATGTCTTACCAATGGCCGGAGTCTCGGTGACTTTATTCCCCAACCGACCTGGAGGTCACACCCCTCGACCGATTTTGACGCAAAATGGCTCAAACGACGTGGATTCACGCAAGGACGTGCCTTTTCGGGTAAAAATCAATACCTTTTGTAACCCTTAACCCCCAAACCGCCAAAATTTGCCCAATTTTGGTCCGGACTCCGAAAATTTTCGCTCAATTTCGACTTTAACATTGGGAGTCTCAGGAGTAAACACCCCTTATTCTTCATCGGAGATTAATAAAAGTGTCATAGTGAATAGGCAATGTGGGGTGAGAAATTAAAATATGTACCTAAATTTTGCATAGGGGTACATATCACGTGATATCGCGCATGCGCGATGACGATTTGCACTGGACCGGCACTGGAGCCGAATATCTCGAAAACGGCTGGAGATACAGACTTGTTTACATTACAATGGAGCACCTATAGGAAATGGCCTAAGTCGAGTGGAATGATGAAGGGACCGATGACGTCACATCACCTTGCACGTATTAAATAATTATGCAGGTTTGACCTTGAAAGGGCGTGGTAAACGTCGCGTGAAAATGAATTGTAAATTCACATCCTGTTACTTGTCTCTGCATCCCTGTAAGTTATAATAAAAGCAAATATTAATGTAAAAAACTGCAGTTTAACCACGTGTTAACGGCCATTTCTATTGACTGACACATCGAAAACAAAAACGATAAAAAGGTGATATTATTCAGCAGCACATTGACGCTTAGGCGATGTGATGGTGGCGAATATCACATTTTTATCATTTTTACTTTTTTTGATGTGTCAGTCAATACAAGTAGCCGTTAACATGTGGTTAAACTGCAGTTTTTTACATTAATAAATGTAAAAAAACTTAACAGTTTAAAACTCAGTGTAAGGACGACATGATAAACTCGGACAACTAAAACAGCAAAAAATCAAAAAGTAAAAGCACGATCATTATGCATTAGCTTACACATTTGCACTGTCGCAGCCAGATTTAAATGTGTAAGCTAATGCATAATGATCGGGCTTTTACTTTTTGATTTTTGCTGTTTTAGTTGTCCGAGTTTATCATGTCGTCCTTACACTGAGTTTTAAACTGTTAAGTTTTTCACATTTATATTTGCTGTTTTACGGTCGGGGTAGGGGACTGTCATATGCAAGCCGACTTATAGTAATTTTGTTTTCAAATTTTCGTTACCATGGTAACAGGGGTTAGTCTGAGACAAATTTCATTTGCACAGTTATATTCGCTGACCCAGAACAGCCCCTGCTTGGTCAAGAATCGAGGACGTATATCCTATACAAGACCAGTTATGGCAAACTTTCTGGTAAAATTTCCAAATTTTCGTTACCATATGGCAACAGGGGTCAGTCTAAGCCAAATTTTTCGGCACAGTTTAGGGACACATGAAGATGGCGGGTACCTATACAATAACATGGGAAATGCATACCAATTGAAGTATATACAATTGACTGGGGATGGGGCAAGCCCCCTCCCCAGACCCAACCCCCGCTGTGATAAAAAATAAAATGATTGTGACAAGTACTACTTCTTAAGACACCACAGAAATTAGACAGAAATATTACGTGTACCCGCGTTCATACCAGGCTACTAGCCACCGTTTAATTGGCTGACTCTTAAAACCATACCATAGAACCAAAAATTACGACTGTATCTCATATACAGCCGGAGTTATGGCACGTTTTCTGGTAAAATTTCTAAATTTTCGTTACCATGGCAACACGGGTCGTCTGAGCAAAGTTTGACTGACACCAATAAATTGGCCGATCCTGAAAACCCCCTACTGCGTGCAAGTATCTGGGCCGTACCTCCTGCACAAGCTGAGTTATAGCCGATTTTGTGTTGAAAATGGCAAATTTTCGTTACCATGGCAACAAGGGTCTGTCTGAGCCAAATGTGACTGGCTTAGTTTAATTGGCCGTCCCCGAAAACCATACCATAGAACCAAAAATCACGAATCTATCTCATGTACAACGGGAGTTATAGCAAATTTACTGTTAAAATTTCCAAATTTTCGTTACCATGGCAACAGGGGTCGTCTGAGCAAAGTTTGACTGACACCATTAAATTGGCCGATCCTGTAAACCCCCTGCTGCGTGCAAGAATCTGGGCCGTATCTCCTGCACAAGCTGAGTTATAGCCAATTTTGTGTTAAAAATCACAAATTTTCGTTACCATGGCAACAAGGGTCTGTCTGAGCCAAATGTGACTGGCGTAGTTTAACTGGCCGACCCCGAAAACCATACCATAGAACCAAAGATTACGACTCTATCTCATACACAACAGGAGTTATGTCAAATTTACTGTTAAAATTTCCAAATTTTCGTTACCATGGCAACAGGGGTCGTCTGAGCAAAGTTTTACTGACACCATTAAATAGGCCGATCCTGTTGCCATGGTAACAAAAATTTGGAAATTTTACCAGAACATTTGCCATAACTCTGGTTATATATAAGATAGGGTCGTAATTTTTGGTTCTATTGTATGGTAAGATGCTGAGCCAGAAACAGATTTTAACGCAAAGTGGTCGTTCAAGGTCATTCAAGGTTATATATTTCGGTGTCACTGACCAGTCACTAAGTAGGCCTACAATTGTGGCCCCGCATATGAAGGTTCGGAAGATATAGCGATCGGAAGAAGCGAATAATTGCTATTTTCGACGACCCCACTCTCATTTTACGCCCCCTCTACAGCGAAACCCGCGAGTATGTGCATAAATCTTACCTTGGTAGAAACTAGGATCCCTGGGCAACATTTTCGTTGCTGACAGTATATGGGTAGCTCTGCAAATTTTCGAACAGTTTTGTCCGAAAGCCAGAAACGCCAACCCATTAGTTGCCGAGCCCGAAACAGATTTTAACGCAAAATGGCCATTCAAAGTCATTCGAGGTCATATTTTTCTGTGTCATTTGAAGAGTCACTAAGGGACTACCTAGCACAATATAATAATTGTGGCCTTAGATGTGAAGGTTCGGAAGATATTGCGAGCGAAATAAGCCAAAATCGCCATTTTCGACGACCCCACTCTCATTTGAAGCTCCCTCTCCGGCGAACCCCCGCGAATATCCGCATAGATCTAATGTTACCAGAAACTGGGATCCCTGGGCTACATTTTTGCTGCCGATAGTATGGGTCTATCTTCATTCAAATTTTTGTGGTGGGCTCCCAAATACATGCGTGCAGTGTAACGGAGCGGATAACAGCCGTTCAAGGTCAATTCAGGGTCATCCAACGTCGTTAATTTTGGTAGCAATCGAAAGCGCGTATGCGACTTCCTATTAGTGATCAATAGCAACCTTGATCCTATCTTGCACCGTTTCGGAGATACGGTAGCTTATAGGTCGAACAAGTAAAATTCCGCAAAGCTGACAGACCAGCGCGGTAGCTATGCACTTAATTGTAGCCCGTTTAGTATCCATGTCCGTCACATTTTGCCTATTTCGAACATACATGGACGGTAGATATTCTTGTATTACTTATTTTCTGCAGACATCAGTGAACAACACGTATGAGAGCTGTGAATACAGTTCTCCGGTTTAACGCTTCCTCTTCGGGAAACCCCAGTGAATAACTCCATAACACTTATGTCTCCAGAAACCAGAGTCGCTAGGCTACATTTTTGCCGTATGCGTAGCTCTGTATGGGTAGCTCTGCAAATATCCTAACAGTTTTGCCTGAAAAGCCAGAACACGCCAACCTATTAGATGCCGAGCCCAAGACAGATTTCAATTCTAAATGGCTATTCAAGGTCAATCAATGTCATCTGTTTCGGTGTCAATTAAGAGCCACTAAGGGGCTACATAGTACAATATAATAATTTTGGCTTTCAATGAGAAGTTTCGGAAGATATAGCGAGCGAAAGAAGCGAAAAGCCATTTTCGACGACCCCACTCTCCTTTGACACCACCTCTATAGCGAACCCCCGCGAATATCCGCATAAATCTTACTTCACCAGAACCTGGGATCCCAGGGCTACATTTTTGCCGCTGACAGTGTATGGGCACTATATGCGCAGCTCTGCAAATTTCAGAACAGTTTTGTCCTAAAGCCAGAAACGCCAACACATTAGGCTAGATGCGAGCCCTAAACAGATTTTAACGCAAAATGGCCATTCAAGGTCATTCAAGGTCACATCTTTCGGTGACAATGAAGAGCCACTAAGGGGCTACATAGTATAATATAATAATTGCGGCCTTAAATGTGAAGGTTCGCAAGATATAGTGAGCGGAAGAAGCGAAAATCGCCATTTTCGACGACTACACTCTCATTTGACGCCCCCTCTGCAGCGAAGCCCCGCGAACGTCCACATAAAACTTATCTTGTTAGAAACTAGGTTCCCTGGGCTACATTTTTGTCGCTGATGGTATGGGTCTGACTATCTTCATTCAAATTTTAGTGGCGGGCTCCGAAATATAGGCCTATGTGTGTAGTGACAGTAGTGTAGCAGAGCGCATAACGGCCGTTCAAGGTCAATTCAGGGTTAACCTAGGTCGTTGATTTTGGTACCAATCGAAAGCGCGTATGCGGTTTCCTATTAGTGATCAATAGCAACCTTGGTCCTATCCTGCACCGTTTTGGAGATACGGCGGCTTATAGGTCGAAAAATCGCCAAAATCGCCACTTCGTACCCACCCAGTCTCATAAATCACCCTCGCTCGGCATGACCCCTTTCGAATTTCGGGATGAACCGGATATTTCCAAAAACTAGAATGTTCGCACTCTCCGATGGTGACGAAATCATGACACTAGCTCTCTTCTTTTTGATACAATACCGGAGCGTGACGGACAGACGGACATCTCTTCTCTGGCTATGTCAGCGCTTGCATAGCTTGCTATGCTACCGCGCTCGTAAAAATCGCAAAATCGCCAGTTCGTACCCACCCAAGTCTCATAAATCGCCCTCGCTCGGGGCGATCCCTTTCGAACTTCGGGATGAACCGGATATTTCCAGAAACTAGAATGTTCGTGCTCTCCGACAGTGAAGAAATCATGACGCTAGCTTTATTCGTTTTGATACAATACCGGAGCGTGACGGACATACGGACATCTCTTCTCTGGCTATACCAGCGCTTACATAGCTTGCTATGCTACCGCGCTCGTAAAAATGGCCAAAATCGCCAGTTCGTACCCACCCCAGTCTCATAAATCGCCCTCGCTCGGGGTGATGCCTTTCGAATTTCGGGATTAACCGGATATTTCCAGAAACTAGAATGTTCATGCTCTCCGATAGTGAAGAAATCACGACGCTAGCTTTATTCGTTTTTACCAGCGCGTTAGCATAGCAAAGCTATGCAATCGCTGGTATAGCTAAAGCACCGATGTCCGTCCGTCTGTCTGTCCGTCACGCTCCGGTATTGTATCAAAACGAAGAAAGCTAGCGTCATGATTTCTTCACCATCGGAGAGCACGAACATTCTAGTTTCTGGAAATATCCAGTTCATCCCGAAATTCGAAAGGGGTCACCCCGAGCGATGGCGATTTGTGAGACTGGGGTGGGTACGAACTGGCGATTTTTGCGATTTTTCCACCAATAAGCCGCCGTATCTCCAAAACCGTGCAAGCTAGGACCAAGGTTACTATTAAACACTAATAGGAAATCGCATACGCGCTTTCGATTGGTACAAAAACCAACGACCTTGGATGAGCCTGAATTGACCTTGAATGGCTATAATGCGCTCTGTTACATTACACACATGTCTTTCGGAGCCCACCACTAAAATTTGAATGAAGATAGACCCATACTATCAGCGACAAAAAATGTAGCCCTGGGATCGCTGTTTCTAGCGGAATAAGGTTTATGCGTATATTCGCGGGGGTTCGCTGGAGAGGGGTCTTCAAATGAGAGTGGGGTCGTCGAAAATGGCGATTTTCGCTTATTTCACCCGCTATATCTTCAGAACAGTCACACTTAAGGCCACAATTATTACATTGTGCTATGTAGTCCTTTAGTGCCTCTTCAGTGGCACCGAAATAGATGACCTTGAATGACCCTGAATGGCTATTTTGCGTTAAAATCTGTTTCGGGCTCGGCAACTAATGAGTTTGCGTTTCTGGCTTTCGGACAAAACTGTTCGAAAATTTGCAGAGCTACCCACATATTATCAGCGACAAGAATGTAGCCCAGGGATCCTAGTTTATAGCAAGGTAAAATTTATGTGGATATTCGCGGGCGTTCGCTGGGGAGGGGGCGTCAAATGAGAGTGGGGTCGTCGAAAATGGCGATTTTCGCTTCTTTCGCTCGCTATATCTTCCGAACCTTCACATTCAAGGCCACAATTATTATATTGTACTATGCAGCCCCTTAGAGGCTCTTCATTGACACCGAAACAGATGACCTTGAATGACCTTGAATGGTCATTTTGCGTTAAAATGTGTTTCGGGCTCGGCATCTAATGGGTTGGCGTTCTGGCTTTCGCAGAAAACTGTTCGGAAATTTGCAGAGCTACGCATATACTGTCAGCGGAAAAAATGTAGCCCAGGGACTGTACTGGTGATGTAAATGTTATGGGTTATTCACTGGGGTTCCGCGAAGTGGAAGCGTCAAACCAGTGAACTGTATTCACACTGACAGTGCTCACGCGTGCTGTTCACTGATGTTGTAGAAAATAAGTAAAATACAAGAATAACTATGCTGGCACTTCGAAGTAGGCAAAATACGACGGACCTGGATACTAAACGGGCTATATGGGTAAATGCACAGCTAACGCGCTGGTTTGTCAGCTTTGCTGAATTTTCTTGTGATACAGTACCGGAGTGTGACGGACGGCCGGCCGGACGGACGGACATCTCTTATCTGGCTATACCAGCGTTTGCATGGCTTGCTATGCTACCGCTTTGGTAAAAATTTAGTGTACAGTATACACTGGCATTTGTGTATGGAAAAATCGTGTAATAGTCTTTGGTGGTTTTCTAGATATTCAGCAAAATGCAGAGTGTCCTCGTTCTTTGGCCCACCGCCACCGGGTATTTGCCGGTAAATAATCATCATTATACATTTGATAGTAAACTGCTATATAGGCGGCAGTTTCCGTTCCATCAGATCTGCCAAACACTCAATTTTCACCAGCACCTAAACGACGTCTGCTTTTTCGCTTAATATGTGGAGCACGTAGTTATTTTCATGCAGGGGCGGATCCAGAATTTCGGTCTAACTTTTTAAGGGGATGGCGAGCGCTTTTCACGAGCCTATAACGGAGATCTCGGGGCAGAGCCTCCAGCGAGGTCCAGGGGCAGAGCCAGAGGGTCAGTGGGCGAGCTGAAAGACATGCACTTTTTGGATGCCCAAAAGAGGGCGGAATTAGCCAATTGTCCAGGATTTGTCGGTAGTTTTGGAATTGGTTCAACAGAGCACTCTGACTTGAATTTACATCGGCCGACGGCTGCGGCTGATACCGAGCTGCTGATAGTATCACCAGTGTGATGCTATCTGCAGCCTGGTCACCGAGAGTGCGTGGATACTTACGCATGACACTTGCCGTCCTTGTAAGCAAACGAGCTGTTATAGACTTATAGGCTGTATATAGGAAAAGGGGGCTTGCCGAAAAATTGCTAAGGCCAATAGGGGCGGCCGCCCCCCCCCCCCCCCCCCCCCCCCCCGCTTTGAATCCGCCACTGTTTTCATACTGGTCGTTTTCGCGATTCCTTACTTACGAAAAAAACACGTTCGCGAAATTTTGTCATTTTACAGGGCAGGAAAAATCTTGCAGTACTTGCAGGATTATCTATGTGCCTTATAAGAACAAGATTCATATTATTCATTGTATATAAAAAAACTGCAAGCAATTTATGTAATGTTGTATAAGCGGCAGATATAAAACCGCAAAAATCAAAAAATATAAGCACAAAGTAGGCCTAATGCATTGGTTTCAGTATAAATGTCTAAGCTAATGCATAGTGTTCCAGCTTATATTTTTTTGATTTTTGCGGTTTTATATCTGTCGCTTATACAACATTACATAAATTGCTTGCAGTTGCAGTTTTTTTACATATAATATTTGCAGTTTTATTAACATATTCAGAGTTTCGAGTAATAAGTATTCGTATAACTGTTTCCAGTCCCCAAGGTACATTTTGAACGAATGTTTGTTATGACAACCGCGTTATAGCCGTTAAATCGAATGTCAAAATGGCGGCTCCCGCCATATTGGATGTTCTCAGAAGTGACATCTGAAGGTATATGTGTTTCCGGGACGTCCGTTATAGTCTATCGGCCTAATTTTGTGCGAATATGTGCAAGACCGAGTTATGGCTGTTAAAGTGTATTTTCAAAATGGCGGCCGCCGCAAGCTTGGATTTTGTGGGAAGTAAATTTTAATGACAAATTTGTTTGTGGAACATTGTTTTAACCCCGTATGCAAATTTTTGTGCAAATATAAACCATAGAGACCAAGTTATGGCCGTTAAACTGAATGTCAAAATGGCGCCCGCTGCCATCTTCGATTTTCTCCAAAGTGAAATTTGATGTCAGCGGAAGTCGCGACCGACCCGTATCTACCTCCATACCAAATTTGGTACAGATACCTCAAAGGGGGGCCGAGTTATGGCGATTTATGTGTTTTCAAAATGGTGGCTGGCCGCCATCTTGAATTGTGTGGGAAGTAAATTTTGACGGCAAAATTCTCTGCGTAACATCGCTTTTAGTCCTGTGCAGAATTTCGTGCAAATGGAAGCCATAGCGGCCGAGATATAACCATTAAAGCGATTTTCAAAATGGCGGCCACCGCCATCTTGGATTTTATCGGAAGTGAAATTTGACGTCAGCGGAAGTTGCGACCGCCCCATATCTACCTCCATACCAAATTTGGTGAAGATATCGGTCGGTCAATAAATTTCGGAGCTGTGGGGTGTCGAAATTTGCCATTTCCCATTGACAAGGCTCATCGATTATACAACAGCTTGTTGCTACCGCACAAGCCGTGATTACGAAGGCAGCGTCAACTGCATTACTTTGAGGCTACTTGCGCCCTCTAGTTTGTGCATCATAGTTTATGAGTACATTTATGCCTTGTGGGGAATATTTATTTTCCCCACAAGTCACATGCACAAGTCCCTGTGGGGAAAATATATTTTCCCCACAAAGCCATACTGTGCGGAAGGATTTTCCCCACAAGGAAGTTTCCCCACAAGGCACTGTTTGTGTGTATAGGTGTGTGTGTGTGTGTGTGTGTAGAAAGTACTGCCACATCAATGTCCACATGTTTACTTTTGCAGAAGGGCCGGGGCATGGAGCAACTCCAGAAAAATTGGTCTCAAACAAAAAACGGAGTGCGTGTAAAGACGCGGACAGAGATATTATTCTTCGTAAAATCTTTTGTGATGTGTGCAACGGGTGGCTCGGTGATGTAATGGTTAGGGCTTCGGATTCTCGGCCGGTGCATTGCCGGGTAGCATAGGTCAACTCAGCCTTCCATCCCTCCGGGGTAGGTAAATCGAGTACCAGCTTACTGAGTGGGGTTAAGCGGGGCGCGTTCGCCTTTGTCGGGTGGCAGGTAACACTGTGTGATCCCGTATGGCAGGTGACGCTCCACAGTTCTGAGATGGGGTTCCTACGAAGAGCTGATCGCTCCTTTAACCTTTTAATGACATGTTGAGTTTACTGCATTCTATTGGGAACGCTGAATTTGCGGGAGTAGACAATGCATGAGTGGACAATGCAGCACCATGTGGCAGGGGTGGACATTCTGGTAAACATTCTGTATATAAGACAGCGTGTATTCTTACTCGACGTTCAGTAGAAGGCAAACAGCGATACAGACAGGTTCGAGAGTATACGTTACGATTCCAAAAGGCCGCGGATATGTTTATGCCTACCAAAATCACTTGTATAATGGAGTTAAAACCGAAGGAAGAACAAAGTATCTGAAGTGCAACGTTTCTAGATGTGACGGCTCAGCCAAGCTTGTTGATGGTCGACTGTAGCCTACATAGGGGTACATTTTAACTTTTACGTTAAGCTTATTTGGACACTTTTTTTCTCCCACATCGCATTGTCCACCCTTGCCATATCGTGCCGATAAGTCCACTCCTGCGTTTTCCACACCCCCGTTTTTGACCGTACCGCTTCGTCCACTCCCGCAAATTCCATCAACCCATTCTATTGTCTTCTGCTAACCCCGTGGCACGGAAAGCACTCTATATACTCTTATTTATCGTAAATAGTGTTGTTGCGAATACGTACAAGTATACTGACGTGTGATTCGTGCGATTAGTTTCTGAACGTGCTTTTGTCTGCAATGTGTTTTGAATCAAAAGGTCACACACTACTATCAGTTCACTGTTGTCAGTACATTAGTATTTATCCAGATGTCTCCATGTCCGGTGTTATAGTCAATTTTGGATACGTCACTGGTAAACTCCCCAGTGGGATCTGAAGCAACATTTCAAATTTAATGTAGGCCGTAGGTCTAAATGAAAAAAAAACGCTTGTGATTCGTATAGACGAAATGATCGTGCTCAGTGGCGTAAACAGAGAGAGTTTGGGAGTCCCAATCCTTCCTATATTGTATACATAAGCCTATTTTTGAAGTAATAATTCAGTCACCCATTAGGCACTTTGTAAGTGTTTCAGTGTAAATGTATCTTTGTTCGTAATCGTTTCAATGGTTTGTACATAAGCCTATATGGTATCATATTTTCCTGCAGTTGTTCTTGTTCTGTTCGGTGAATAAAGGTTTGGTGCGTGCGTGCGCGTGTGGGGGCCTATACGGTGAAACGGTGTGAAATGTGTTATTTTACACTTCTTTACCTCAAAATGCACCGAAATCGAAATGTGCTTGACGGCCAGGACGGTAGGACCTGCATGCCGAAGAGAGCTTCACGCCGCCAAATTGGATTACGGAATACGAGAGGGACCAGCGCCTATATAGCAGAATGACGGAAAGCAGTTAAGAAATCGTG
>Ga0209781_1000091_pt1 | contig 21124 bp, 24 predicted proteins | sample WorMetHERISLAND1_3_FD_187386 | JGI IMG/M metagenome (GOLD analysis project Ga0209781, IMG submission 187386) | Marine gutless worms symbiont microbial communities from Max Planck institute for Marine Microbiology, Germany - Olavius albidus HERON... | ecosystem: Host-associated > Annelida >...
CAACGCGGTTTATGCGCTCGATGCTTCTACCATCGACCTGCGCCTATCCGTCTTTCCGTGGGCACTGTTTCGCTCAACCAAAAAAGCAACATCCCAATCTTTATCCACATCTCCGACGGCAAGCTACACGACGTCAATGTCCTTGATCTGCTGATCCCGGAGCCCGGCGCCTTCTACATCATGGATCGTGGCTACGTGGACTTCGAGCGCCTGTTCACGTTGCACAGAACAGGGCGTTTCTTCGTCATCCGCGCCAAGTCCACTACCAAATACAGGCGTCGCTACTCTCATCCCGGGGATGAATCCGGTGGTGTTTGATGCGATCGGACCATTGCGCTGAGCGGAGTTAAGTCCGTGCGTGATTACCCCCTGCCATTACGCCGTATCCGCTACCACGATGTTCAGACCAGCAACACGTTCAACTTCTTGACCAACAACTTCGCCATCCCAGCGCAGACGGTGGCGGATCTCTACCGATCCGCCGGCAAGTTGAATTGTTCTTCAAGTGGATCAAGCAACGCCTACGCATCAAATCGTTCTTCGGGACCTCCGAGAACGCGGTCAAAAGCCAGATTTGGATCGCTATCTCAGTTTACATCCTCATCGCTATCATCAAGAAGCGCCTTGACAGCAATTCGGATCTCTACACAATTTTACAGATTCTGAGCCTGACCTTACTCGAAAACACTCTTCTAGCTCTGTTGGTTACTAGAATGGAATCCAGAAGCGATACTGCCTATACCCATAACCAACTTATTTGATAATTTCCCTGAACAGTAGTGCACACCATTGTTTGTTACGTGGCTATGTCAAAAATGGTGTCGTCACCTGCATTGCGCCTACTTACGGTTACCACAAGGCTAAAGACCTGGACGGTCATCAATCTACGCGACGTTGGGACCCGCGTTGCTGTCAAAAGGGTTTGGCCTTAGTCTGGCGATCGCCGCTGCAAACGGCCCATGGTTCGTAAAGGCTTCAAAGATTGGGTCGAGGCCGGTTTTCCGCGTGACCCGGAAACCGGGGCGGTCGAACAAAAATACCTCCAACGCGGACGAGGTTCGTGGGTACGCGTTTCCTGGGGTGAGGCCTTTGAATTGGCTGCCGGTGCCCTCACCAACATCGCCCAAACCTATAGCGGGGAAGAAGAAGGTAAAAAGAAGCTGTTGGCCCAAGGCTATGACCCGCTGATGGTCAAAGTGACCGCAGGGGCCAGCACCCAAACCTTGAAATTCCGCGGCGGCGTGCCCCCGCTCGGCATGAACCGCATATTTGCTCAGTACCGCGAAGCGAACGCGATGGCCTTGCTGGACGACAAGATTCGCGGCAAAGGCATGGATTCCCTGGGTGGGCGTAGATTTGATAATTATAGTTGGCATGCCGACTTACCGTCGGGCCATCCGATGATAACGGGCCAACAGACGGTCGATTTCGATCTCTGTAATGCGGAACGCGCTAACCTACTCATCGCTTAGGGCATGAACTGGATTACTACCAAATTACTACCAAGATGCCGGATTCTCACTGGCTGACAGAAGCCAGAATGAAGGGAACCAAAGTGATTGTCATTGCTGCGGAATATAGTGCTACCGCCAGTAAGGCCGATGAAGTACTGATTGTGCGTTCCGGCACCACCTCGGCCTTGGTATTAGGTATCGCGCAAGTGCTTATCAGCGATAACCTTTATGATGCCGATTATGTCAGAGCCAATACCGACTTGCCTTTGTTGGTATGGATGGACAATGGCGAAATGTTACGCGCCGGTGATGTTTTCAAAGACTATCAGTTGGCTAAGCTGGAAAACAATACCTTAGTCGTCCCCACCGACGGAAAAGGTCCGTCCGTCCATCAACAACAGGGTCCGGTATTGAGTGAAAAACAACGGGCCGAGTGGGGTGATTTCGTCTATTGGGATGCCGGCGAAAACAACCCCGTCGCCATGAATCGCGATCAGATCGGCAGCCATTTCTCCGGCAATCCTCGGCTAACCGGTGAATTTGCAATACCCCCTTGGCTTCCGGCAAAACGGTGCAATGTCGCACCGTGTTCGACGTCATCAAAGAAATGCTCGATTGACTTGGGTCCCGGCGGCTTCCATTCGTGGTTTGGCCTGCTAGATCGCGGACAATCAATTGCATACCCTATTTACGGTCGGCATGGGGCCCAACTAATTCTTCAATAGTGGCCTCAAAGATCGGGGGTATTCCTGGTAGCCGCTTTAACGCAAAATATCGGCAAAATCGGCGGTGATGTGGGTAGCTATGCGGGTAACTACCGAGCCAGCTTCTTCAATGGTTTAGCCCAATATATCAGCGAAGATTCCTTTAATCCGGAATTGGATCCGAGCAAACCGGCTAAATTGCGGAAGCGTTGGAAAGCGGAAAGCGTTCATTACTTTAACCATGGCGACACCATCCTATACATGGGTAATGAGCCTTTGACCGGTAAAACCCATATTCCTACGCCGACCAAAGCCGTTCATGTCAGCAATTCCAATTTATTGATTGGTAATGTAAAGGATCACTATAATTTTGTGATCAACACCTTGTCTAGGGTGGAATTCATTGCCCGGAATGAATGGTGGTGGACCGCCAGCTGCGAATATTCGGACATTGTATTTGCGGTAGACAGTTGGGCGGAATTGAAATATCCCAGCATGACCATCAGCATCACCAATCCGTTCTTATACTGCTCTTATTATATCATTTTTTCATTGAAGAGTTGTGCATAAGCAGGTGAAAAATCCGCATGATAGTCGGTATGCTCGACTACGCCCTGTCACCTGACCAGCTCGCCGAGCTGCGTCAGGCACACCGCCGTACTCGAGACAAACGCGAGGCCGACCGCATCAAGGCTGTGGTGTTGCTGGCGACCGGCTGGACGGCCGAGGCGGTGGCGGAAGTTTTGCTGGTCGATCCCAACACGGTGCGCGCGTACTTCAAGCGTTATGGTAAATGTGGTCTTGAGGGCTTGAGGCGTGTTGGCGCCAGCGTCGGTGGCAGCGTTGGCTTGCGCAAGGCCAAGCACCTGGTGGAATTGGACGCCCACCTTCAAGCGAACCTGCACCTCTCGGCCAAAGCGGTCGCCTACTGGGTGAAGGAAACCTTTGGGGTGTCTTACACGCAGAGTGGCACGACCGCAGTGCTGCGCCGGTTGGGTTATGTGTACAAGAAGCCCCGGCTAGTGCCTGGCAAGGCCGACCGGGAAGCGCAAACGCAATTCCTCGAAACGTACTACGACCATATCCGCAATCTCAAGGGTCAGGATGATCCCATCTATTTTATGGATGCGACTCATCCGCAACACCATCCGGTGCTTGCCGGCGGTTGGATCAAGTGTGGCGAGGAGCAGATAATCCCCACCAACACCTGGCGACGGCGCGTCAATATCAATGGGGCCATTGACCTGGAACGGTTGGAGCCCGTGGTTCGCTGCGACGACACCATCAACGCTGACTCGACCGCGTTGTTCGAGCAACTCGTAGCGTTCCAGCCCATGGCCGTGTGCATTTATGTCATTTGTGACAACGCACCTTAACTCCGTTCCAAAGCACTTCAAGACTACCTGAAAGCCGCACGCATTCAGCTTGTTTTCCTCCCGCCGTATGCGCCGAGTCTGAATTTGATCGAGCGATTATGGAGATTTTTTAAAAGAGGCTCCTCTACAATCGGTATTATGAAACGTTTTGTCGAATTTCGAACAGCGCGTGAAACATTTTTCAAGAACCCGCGCAAACACCAACCGGAGTTGCGTTCATTGTTGACCGCAAATTTTGAAATCATCGGGTGAATGAAAATCCGAAATATTGATTTAGCTTACGTATAACATCTGGGAGTCCATGCTTTCCGCCAATGGTACAGGATTTTCAGGATTAACAAGGGGTCTAGATAACTTTAGAGAGGATTTTCGCTCAGCAGAGAGAGTATTTTATCATAGAGTTTTCCTCTCGATGATTAAATCTGAATTCACATTCTTTGAGGTGTAGATGAAACGCATGTCTGGGAACGCCCTTGAATTTTGCAAGCCTCCGTTTAGCCTATGACCGGAATGATTCAATGTCGTTGATATGGCAATTGCCTCGCGCAAATTCGTTACGGATAGACGCGGAGATGCTTCTGATAACCTATATCCACCAACCCATTGTAGCCCCTCCAGCCATCCGAGTGGATGATGCTAACGAGGGTGCCTGGCCCCGAATCACGGCCTGTAGTGGCTTCTTGGAGGCATCCGGGACATCTCCGTTTAGACCTTTCCCTGCCGTTCCAGGATTCCGAAGACGATTGTTTTACCCCCGGCTCCACGCCCCTTTTTCCCCGAACACGGCGGGCGCCAAAAGAGGATTCATCCTCTTCAACCTCGCCGGAAAAAAGCGATGAGGCGTCACAAAGCTGGGCGATTCTGGTTCGTAGCTTGAAGAACCGTTGATTGATCGTCAGGCGGCTTATATCACTCAGCGCAGCAAGTTTCAAGGTCGGTAAATCGTGCGTAAAATAGCGGATAATCTCTGAATTTGGCTTCCGAAAGGCGTGAACGCCTGAAGTGCCTGTTTTTCCTTGCATAACATAATCTTAGCAGACATCTGAAGATGCTTAAAATTACGGAATTTCCTAGTTTAAGGTCTTGATATTTCTATTTCTGGTTTTTTGGAGATTAAAGCATGGGGTATAATATTCGATCAATAATTGGCTTTTTTCTCCCATTTTGCTTCGAGTTTCTCCGCCTTCCTGGTCAGTTTCTCCATAAGACACTTGATATCCTCCATCTCTCCGGCGTCCAGGTTCATCCATTCCAGACCGGTGTCTTCCAGATGATCTATATCATCAATGTCAAAGTCAGGTATTGGTCAAGACAGGGAAATGTCTTCTTGTAGCGGTTGCCGTCGTACCGCGCAACGCCTCGACGAAACGCATGCATCGGTAAAGAGTCAATGACCTGAGAAAAAACGAGCTTGCCGATGTGCATAACCGGGTCCCCAACATCCCCAGAAGGGGGTATTTGGGAGATGCGCGAGGTGATTCAAATCGCTGACACTCTCAAAGTGACTGTCTTTCATTTCCTTACAAGGAGTTACGCAACAAGAACAAATGTTTTGTCGGACAGCAGTGATAGTAAGAGTAGTATATCGAACGACTTCACCACCTACCCATCGGGAGTAGCATCCGATGTTTTCCCCCCGCTTCATCGTTGCCGGTCGCATCGACATCGGCTTGGAGCTGAACAGCAAAAAGCGCCTCCTGGAGAGGCTCGCGGCGCTTCTCGCCGGCGCCGCCCCGAGCTTGAGCGCGGAAGCAGTGTTCGGGCGTCTGTGCGAGCGCGAACGTCTCGGCAGCACCAGGCTCGGCCACGGCGTTGCCTTGCCCCACGCTCGCATGCAGAAGGTAACCGAAGCCGTGGGGGCCTTCGTCCAGCTTCGGAAGGGGGTCGCCTTCGACGCCCTCGACGAGGGACCGGTCGATCTGGCCTTTGCGCTGCTGGTACCCGAGTCGATCACCGAGCTGCACCTGCAGCTACTCTCGCAGCTGGCATCCATGTTCAAGGATCCACGGCTACGCCAGGGCCTGCGCGGAGCCACCTCGGCGGAGCAGATCTTGGCGCTCCTGGAAGGCCCGGAACAGGATGCCCAGGCTCAATGAGCCAGGTCCAACCCCTCCAGGGACCTGACGAATCGAACCGGCCCGCGGCTTGATCGTATCGGCTGCCGGGCCAGGCCGGCACCACAGGACCCTCATGTGGAGTGGGCGTAGCGGTAGAGTTACTAATGAAATTCGATACGGTTAGCAAGATGAGCACAAAAAAGCTGGTCATCGTCAGTGGGCTGTCGGGGTCGGGGAAAAGCGTCGCCCTGCGTACGCTGGAAGACCTCGGTTATTACTGCATCGACAACCTCCCCCTGTTTCTGCTCAAGGAGTTGGTCGCAGGACTAGCGGGGGCGGATAACGACACCTTCGCCCAAACCGCCGTCGGTATCGACGCCCGTAATCAGCCGCAGCAACTGGATGGACTGCCAAGGCTGCTGGAGCTCGTCTGCAACGGGCCCTTCGAGTGTCGCATCCTGTACCTGGAGGCCCGGATGGAGACCCTGATCAAACGTTTTAGCGAGACCCGCCGCAAGCATCCTCTGACGGCTGCCGATCGCCCGCTGGCCGAGGCAATCGAGCTCGAACGCAAGCTGCTCGAACCGATCCTGAGCGATTCCGACCTGCACATCGACACCACCCATACCAACATCCATCAGCTGCGGGACCTAGTGTGCGCGCGCCTCCGCGACGGTGCCCCGCCCAGGGTCTCGATTCTGCTCCAAACCTTCGGCTTCAAGCACGGCCTACCCCAGGACGTGGACTTCGTCTTCGATGTACGCTGTCTGCCCAACCCCCATTGGCAACCGGAATTGCGCCCGCTGACCGGTCTGGATCCCGCGGTAACCCACTTCCTGGAGGAGTTACCGGAAGTCGACGCGATGTACGGCGATCTCGCGCGTTTCTTCGACCGCTGGATTCCCCGCTTCGAGGCGGACGGGCGCAGCTATCTGACCGTCGCAGTCGGCTGTACCGGCGGCCGACATCGCTCCGTCTACATCGCCGAACAGCTCAAAAGACATTTCAAGGCCGAAGGACGCAAGGTCATGGTTCGTCATCGGGAACTGCTATGAGCGGTGGCCTGTGGCTCAAGAGGTACGACACGCCGGGGTGGATGCGTACGGATTTTATACTGCTCTTACATCATTTTTTCATTGAAGAATTGCGCATAACTAGTTGATAAATAAGAATGATAGTCGGTATGCTCGACTACACCCTGCCACCTGACCAGCTCGCCGACCTGCGTCAGGCACACCGCCGCACCCGAGACAAACGCGAGGCCAACCGCATCAAGGCTGTGGTGTTACTGGCGACCGGCTGGACGGCCGAGGCGGTGGCGGAAGTTTTGCTGGTCGATCCCAACACGGTGCGCGCGCACTTCAAGCGTTATGGTAAACGTGGTCTTGAGGGCTTAAGGCGTGTTAGCGACGGTGTCGGTGGCAGCGTTAGCTTACTCAAGGCCAAGCACCTGGTGGAATTGGACACCCACCTTCAAGCGACCCTGTACCTCTTGGCCAAAGCGGTCGCCTACTGGGTAAAGGAAACCTTTGGGGTGTCTTACACGCAGAGTGGCATGACCGCAGTGCTGCGCCGGTTGGGTCATGTGTACAAGAAGCCCCGGCTGGTGCCTGGCAAGGCCGACTGGGAAGCGCAAACGCAATTCCTCGAAACGTATGACCATATCCGCAATCTCCAGGGTCAGGATGATCCCATCTATTTTATGGATGCGACTCATCCGCAACACCATCCGGTGCTTGCCGGCGGTTGGATCAAGCGTGGCGAGGAGCAGGTAATCCCCACCAACACCGGGCGACGGCGCGTCAATATCAATGGGGCCATTGACCTGGAACGGTTGAAGCCCGTGGTTTGCTGCGACGACACCATCAACGCTGACTCGACCATCGCGTTGTTCGAGCAACTCGTAGCATTCCACCCCATGGCCGTGTGCATTTATGGGAACCTTGAAAAATCCAGTTTTTCGGCGTGCTTTATGAATAGTTGCTGAGAGCCTGTTTACGCGGTCTATTGGAGTAGCAAGGCTAGAAAAGCCAAGGTAACTGGGAAGCATGACAAAGGTGCGCAGTTCGTTTCGCTTGGCAACCGTTACCGTGGCCCCCAGAAGAAGGTTGTGTACGGCATCGGAAAGGACTGCCCGGTATAACCGCCATCAACCAGCACGTTCGTCACCGCGGAAAAACTATCCTGATGTTCCGAAAAAGCTACCAAGGTGCCTTTTCTGTCGGTAACATCCGCTGTTGTAATAGCAATCGCATGTGGAAGCCCTTGCGTATCCACGGCAAGATGGCGTTTGATGCCAGATACCTTCTTCCCCGCGTCGTAACCTTTCTGTTCCGCCGGATCTGTATTCTTCACGCTTTGCGCATCAACGATCACGAAGCTGGTCTTCTCGTTCCGACCCGGCTGATACGGACCGCGCCAACCGCCTGCTCAAGCAGGCTGAACGCTTCCTCAGAGGGTTTTTGGCCCCATTGTCGAAAGTATTTATACACCACCGGCCAGTTGGGAAAATCACCCGGGAGCATTCGCCATTGGCAGCCGCTTTTCAATACATACACAAAAGGACAAGTTGTACCACAGGGGTATCCAGGGCAACGTTTCCAGAAGCGCCGTGTCCGGCGTGAATGAACGCCGAGATTAGCGTATCTAGGCAGATCTCGCTCAGGCATTGATTCGCACCGCTCGCCCCCTGTATGCCGACGAGAACTTGGGGCTTGATCTTGACAACACGGTTTATGCGCTCGATGCCTCTACCATCGACCTGCGCCTATCCGTCTTTCCGTGGGCACTGTTTCGCTCAACCGAAGCTGCGGTCAAGCTCCAGACCCTGCTCGATCTTCAAGGCAACATCCCAACCTTTATCCACATCTCCGACGGCAAGCTACACGACGTCAATGTCCTTGATCCGTTGATCCCGGAGCCTTCTACATCATGGATCGTGGCCATGTGGACTTCGAGCGCCTGTTCACGTTGCACGGAACAGGGCGTTTCTTCGTTATCCGCGCCAAGTCCAATACCAAATACAGGTGTCGCTACTCTCATCCCGGGGACGAATCCGGTGGTGTTCGATGCGATCGAACCATTACGCTGAGCGGAGTTAAGTCCGTGCATGACTACCCCCTGCCATTACGCCGTATCCGCTACTATGATGTTCAGATCAGCAAGACGTTCAACTTCTTGACCAACAACTTCGCCATTCCAGCATGGACGGTGGCGGATCTCTACCGATACCGCTGGCAAGTTGAATTGTTCTTCAAGTGGATCAAGCAACACCTACGCATCAAATCGTTCTTCGGGACCTCCGAGAACGCGGTCAAAAGCCAGATTTGGATCGCTATCTCGGTTTACATCCTCGTCGCTATCATCAAGAATCGCCTTGACAGAGCAAATCGGATCTCTACACAATTTTACAGATTCTGAGCCTGACCTTACTCGAAAACACTCTTCATAGCTCTGTTGGTTACTAGAATGGAATCCATAAGCGATACTGCCTATACCCATAACTAACTGAATTTATTCGATAAATTCACCGGACAAAGGTGTATATACTAAGCTAATATCAGTATTTTGGCTTTTCATTCACCCGATGATTTCAAGATTTGCGGTCAGCAATGAACGCAACTCCGGTTTATATTTGCGCGGGTTCTTGAAAAATGTTTCACGCGCTGTTCGAAATTCGACAAACGTTTCATAATACCGATTGTAGAGGACCCTCTCCTTAAAAAATCTCCATAATCGCTCGATCAAATTCAGATTCGGCGCATACGGCGGGAGGAAAACGAGCTAAATGCGCGAGGTTTTCAGGTAGTCTTGAACTGCTTTGGAACGGTAGTAAGGTGCGTTGTCACAAATGATATAGATGCACACGGCCATGGGGTGGAGCGCTACGAGTTGCTCGAACAACGCGATGGTCGAGTCAGCGTTGATGGTGTCGTGGCAGCGAACCACGGGCTCTAACCGTTCCAGGTCAATGGCCCCATTGATATTGACGCGCCGTCGCCCGGTGTTGGTGGGGATTCCCTGCTCCTCGCCACGCTTGATCCAACCGCCGGCAAGCACCGGATGGTGTTGCGGATGAGTCGCATCCATAAAATAGATGGGATCATCCTGACCCTGGAGATTGCGGATATGGTCGTACGTTTCGAGGAATTGCGTTTGCGCTTCCCGGTCGGCCTTGCTAGGCACCAGCCGGGGCTTCTTGTACACATAACCCAACCGGCGCAGCACTGCGGTCATGCCACTCTCCGTGTAAGACACCCCAAAGGTTTCCTTCACCCAGTAGGCGACCGCTTTGGCCGTCCAGCCGGTCGCCAGCAATACCACAGCCTTGATGCGCTCGACCTCGCGTTTGTCTCAGGTGCGGAGGTGTACCTGACGCAGGTCGACGAGCTGGTCAGGTGACAGGGCGTAGTCGAGCATACCAACTATCATGCGGATTTTTCTCCTACTTATGCACAACTCTTCAATGAAAAAATGATATAAGAGTAGTATAGCGGATACGGCGTAATGGCAGGGGGTAGTCACGCACGGACTTAACTCCGCTCAGCGCAATGGTCCGATCGCATCGAACACCACCGGATTCGTCCCCGGGATGAGAGTAGCGACGCCTGTATTTGGTAGTGGACTTGGCGCGGATGACGAAGAAACGCCCTGTTCTGTGCAACGTGAACAGGCGCTCGAAGTCCACGTAGCCACGATCCATGATGTAGAAGGCGCCGGGCTCCGGGATCAGCAGATCAAGGACATTGACGTCGTGTAGCTTGCCGTCGGAGATGTGGATAAAGGTTGGGATGTTGCCTTGAAGATCGAGCGGGGTCTGGAGCTTAACAGCAGATTCGGTTGAGGGAAACAGTGCCCACGGAAAGTACGGATAGGCGCAGGTCGATGGTAGAGGCATCGAGCGCATAAACTGCGTTGTCAAGATCACGCCCCAAGTCCTCGTCGGCATACAGTGGGCGAGCGGTGCGAATCAATGCCTGAGCGAGATCTGCATAGATACGCCAATCTCGGCGTTCATTCGCATCGCCACGGCGCTTCTGGAAACGTTGCCCCGGATACCCCTGAGGTACAACTTGTCCTTCTGGGCGCGCAGGCAAACTTCAATATCGCGTAGGCTCTCGCGAGGGGTAGGTCATGCGCAGGTATTGGTCGAGACAGGAAAATGTCTTCTTGTAGCGGTTGCCGTCGTACCGCGCAACGCCTCGACGAAACGCATGCATCGGTAAAGAATCAATGACCTGAGAAAAAAGCGAGCTTGCCGATGTGCGTAACCAGGACCTCAACATCCCCAGAAGCGGGGTATTGGGAGATGCGTGAGGTGATTCAAATCGGCGACACTCTTAAAGTAGCTGTTTTTCATTTCCTTACTAAGGAGTTACGCAACAAGAACAAACGTTTTTTCGCACAGCAGTGACTGAAACTATGTACTAGGGTCTGTCGAGATTCATCGTAAGTTGATGACTGCGGCGCAGACATAGATCATGGCCTCGAAGCTTTCATCGGTTTTGTCGCTGCGCATGGTGATACGCTTGAACTCTTTAGAGTTTGCCGAAGAAGTTCTCGATCAGATGGCGCCATTTGTAGATTTCGGCATCGATGTCCAAGGGCTGGCAACGCTGCGGACGCTGGGAAATGACGATTTGCGCGCCGCGCTCGCTCAGGTCTTGGATGATCCAGTTCGAATCGAACGCCTTGTCGGCAATCAGGCCGCCGAATTCGATATCCTCGATGAGTGGGGCCACGCCGACGGTATCCGCTGCCCGGGGAGCAGGACGAAGCGGGCCAGGTTGCCCAAGGCGTCCGTCAGGGCCAGGATTTTGGTCGTCAACCCGCCCTTCGACTTGCCGATGGCTTGGCTTTGAGTCCCCCTTTTGCGCCCTGGCCGTGCCGGTGGACCTTGACAATGGATCGCGAACTCCATGTCCGGTTCATCCGACACGGCGTCGAATAGGCGTTGGAATACATCGGCCTTCACCCAATCGCGAAACCGTTTGAACACCGAATTCCATTTGCCGAAGTGCGCCGGAAGGTCACGCCATGGACTACCGGTCCACGCAATCCAGAGCACCGCCTCCAAAAACAACCGGCCGTCGCGCCACCCGTCCGGCCAGGGTCCGTCTCCTTGCCCAGACAATGCGGCTCCATCAAAGCCCATTGACGATCCGTAATTACAAAACGCTCCGTCGTCATCCAAACCTCCTTCGACAAGGTAGCTTGAATCACAAGTCACGACGCTTGGGAATCCTGAATCTCAACAAACCCTAGATAACTTTAGCATCTGCAACTGCATGCTACGGTTATGTTATGCAAAGAAAAAACAGGTATTTCAGGCGTTCACGCCGTTCGGAAGCCAAATTCAGACTGATCATGCGCTTATTTTACGTATGATCTAGCGGCCTCGAAACTCGCCGCGTTGAGTGATGTAAGCCGCCCGACGATCAATCAACGGTTCTTCAAGCTATGACCTAGAATCGCCCAGCTTTGTGACGCCTCATCGCCTTTTTCCGGCGCGGTTGAAGGGGATGAATCCTCTTTTGGCGCCCGCCGTGTTTGGGGGAAAAGGGGCGTGGAGCGGGGGAGGGGGTAAAACAATCGTCTTCGGAATCCTGGAACGGCAGGGAAAGGTCTACACGGAGATGTTCCGGATACCTCCAAGAAGCCGCTACAGGCTGTGATTCGGGGCCAGGTAGCCCTAGATCATCCACTCGGAGACTGGAGGGCCTACAATGGGTTGGTAGACATGGGTTATGAGAAGCATCTCCGCGTCCATCCGTAACGAATTTGCGCGAGGCAATTGCCGTATCAACAGCATTGAGTCGTTCCAGCCATATGCTAAACGGAGACTTGCAAAATTCAAGGGCGTTCCCAGACATACGTTTCATCTACACCTCAAAGAATGTGAATTCAGATTTCATCATCGAGAGGAAAATCTCTAGGATAAAATACTCTCTCCGCTGAGCGAAAATCCTCTCTAAAGTTATCTAGACCCTACCCCCGGCTCCACGCCCCTTTCCCCCCCGAACACGGCGGGCGCCAAAAGAGGATTCATCCACTTCAACCTCGCCGGAAAAAGGCGATGAGGCGTCGCAAAGCTGGACGATTCTAGTTCGTAGCTTGAAGAACCGTTGATTGATCGCCGGACGGCTTACATCACTCAGCGCGGCGAGTTTCGAGGCCGGTAGATCAAGCGTAAACATAGCGCATGATCAGTCTGAATTTGGCTTCCGAAAGGCGTGAACGCCTGAAATGCCTGTTTTTTCCTTGTATAACATAACTTTAGCATGCAATTGCAGATGTTAACGTTATCTAGCCCCTTGGATTTATTGTCCCAATACGTGTAGTAAAAACTATGCACTTTAGTGCAAGATTTTTAGTATACTCTCATTCATGAGGTCTTACAAAAACTATCTGAAATGATTCAAGAGTATCTTGATCATCATGATAAGCACCCGAATTATAATGATGATGAGTTTCGCGTGGAATGACTATCAGTCATTGAATTAAGTCGGCTTCAGCCGAAGCTCCGACTTTTAGTCGAAGCATAGTGATTTCGAGTCAGTGCTTTCCGTGCGCCTCTACCCAACCTTGTATGTTCTGTTTCCAGGGAAATGCCAAGGAAGATTATAAAGGGAGTTGATGGAGAGAACCTGGGAAAGCCGTCCCATCCTGAAGCCTCGAGCCTGAACGGACAGATTGGCTCCCCGCCCTCTTCGTCCATTCCGGAGAGTATCTGAGGCCGTGAGAGGTGCTCGTGAGCCTGCACACACAAGGTCGGTAGACGAGGGTCCAGGGTCGGGGATCCAGGTCACCCTCCTAACGGGTTTTACTCACGGGAGAACCGAACATGAAGGTCGCCCGAATTGATGATGTCAGCAGCAAAACCGTTACTTTGGTCATCCACTGCGATGGCCGCATGGGAAACTGCGAACTCAAGAACACCCCCAGAGCCACGCGCCCCTGAGCTAACCGCCTGCGTAAGGCGAAGGTGAGCCGTGTCTGCCTAGAGGCCACCCGGCCAGTATTACCTCGCCCTTTCGACGCTCAGATCGGGTACCTGCGCCGCAGGTCTTCGACCTCATTGCGGCGGATGAAGCGCTCCGGCAATCCTGCAAGCTGCTCGTCAGCACCACCGGTATCGCCGCCGCCAGTGCCATCCAGCTCCTCGGCGAGCGGCTGGTCTTGCCCGACGACATGCGCGCCAAGCAGTGGGGCGCCCTGGCCGGCCTCGATCCATGCCAGCACCCGTCCGGCTCCAGCGTGAGCAAAAAGCCCCCCTGTCCAAGGCCGGGAACCGTTACTTGCGGATCGCTCTCTATATGCTCGCTCTCAGCGCCGCTCGCCATGACCCCAATTCAGGGCCTTCTACCGCCATCTTATCGACACCCGCAGCCTCAAGGAGCTCCAGGCTGTCTGCGTGGTCATGCGCAAACTCTTGTTCGCCATCCATCCATGCCATGCTTAGAACGAACTCTCCCTTCGACAGCCGCCGCTTCTTCTCACCCACTGAAACGACCACTTAATATCCAATTTATAGATCAGTGGCCACTTTTTGGAAATTAGGACGCAAATCGGTCTTGCTTCGGAACAGAGTATCTACCGCGCTCTGCGCCTAACATGCACCTTAACGGCCCCGGGCATCGCGTCGCAGCATGTTGCGGATGCCGCGGACGGCCTGGCGGATCCGATGCTCGTTCTCGATCAGGCCGAAGCGCACATGGTCATCCCCATACCTGCCGAAGCCGATCCCAGGCGAGACCGCGACCTTGGCCTCCCGCAGCAGTTTTTTGGAGAACTCCAGCGAGCCCAGCTCCCGGTACGGCTCGGGGATCGGCGCCCACACGAACATGGTGGCCTTGGGCTTCTCGATCCGCCACCCCGTCGCCGCGAGCCCGTCGCACAATACATCCCGACGGCGTTGGTAGCGATCGCGGATCTCGGCCACACAGTCCTGGGGACCTTCCAAGGCGGTGATGGCCGCCACCTGGATCGGCGTGAAGGTTCCATAGTCCAGGTAAGACTTGATCCGCGCCAGTGCAGCGACCAGCTCCTGGTTGCCGCACATGAACCCGATCCGCCAGCCGGGCATGTTGTAGCTCTTCGAGAGCGAGAAGGACTCCACTGCGACCTCCTCGGCACCCGCCACCTGGAGGATCGAAGGGGCTCGGTAGCCGTCGAAGACGATATCCGCATAGGCCAAGTCGTGAATCACCCAGATACCGTGCTCACGTGCGATGGCGACGACCTCCTCGAAATAGTCGAGATCCACGCAACGGGTGGTGGGATTGCTCGGGAAATTGAGGACCAGCAGCTTCGGCTTGGGCCAGGAGTCCTGGATAGCCTTGCGCAGCTCAGCGAAGAAGTTCACCCCCGGCACCATGGGAACATGCCGCACGTCCGCCCCGGCGATGATGAAGCCATAGGGGTGGATGGGATAAGCGGGATTGGGCACCAGCACCGTGTCGCCGGCCCCCATGGTCGCCAGGGCGAGGTGCGCCAGGCCCTCCTTGGAGCCGATGGTCACGATTGCCTGGGTGCCCATGTCCAGCTGCACATCATAACGCCGGTGGTACCAGTTGCAGATGGCACGGCGCAGGCGTGGGATGCCGCGCGAGACCGAGTAGCGGTGCGTATCCCGGCGCTGGGAGGCCTCCACCAGCTTGTCCATGATGTGCAAGGGTGGGGGCTGATCCGGGTTCCCCATGCCGAAGTCGATGATGTCCTCCCCCCGAGAGCGCGCCTCCGCCTTCAGCTGATTGACAATGCTGAAGACATAGGGCGGCAGACGTTTGATACAGCGGAACTCGTGATGGGGCACGACGATGGACTCCCAGCGAGAAACGGCTCAATCAGACAAGGGGGAGTGTACCGCCACGGATGCAGATTTCAAGCACACCTGCTACACACGCCGGGTGGGCACATGCAACTTCTTCCCAACCGCCTTGCTCAGAACCGTCCGGGATCCGGGAATCCCCGGAGGCTGTTCTGCCGGGATCTTGCGATCAATGACATGCCTTCCCTGGCCACTGGGTTCCGGCATCCCAGCCGGAACGACGGGCTTAGATGTCGGCTCCCGTCGTTGTCTTCCTACCGACCGCCGTCTTGAGTGGAATCCGATGTCATTAGGCTATACTGTCATTCCGCCAGGGAGTGGCGGAATCCAGTCACAAGGATGTGTTATGGATTTCGGACTGCTTTGGCGTGCCCCGGCAAAACGACGTGGTCACTCACCCGAGGCCACACCACGGTCCTGTCGCGGGGGGAGGGTAGGATGTGGTGAGCCGCTGGTCCGCCCCGGCGGGCCAGCGGCGAACCGCATCGATCAGAGGGCCGGCGACATGTGGCTGGTGATCGGTGGACACAGCCCACCCTAGGGTTGCACCGGGTTGCACCGCGGCCGTGCGCGTGCCGCCAGCTCGCCTGGTGAGGTGGACGGATTGGCCGGCGGCATCCGCAGACGCTGCAGCCACAGCTCCGTCAGGGCCAGGTGCCACCGCTTGTTGCCTCGGATGCGGGTGTAGTGCAGATCCGGGGCGGCGAGCAGCCGGTCTAGGGTCTGTTGAGATTCATCGTGAGTTGATGACTGCGGCGCAGGCATAGATCATGGTCCGGCGCAGGCATAGATCATGGTCTCGAAGCTTTCAGCGGGGGTAAAACAATCGTCTTCGGAATCCTGGAACGACAGGGAAAGTCTACACGGAGATCGTGCCGGACGCCTCCAAGAAGCCGCTACAGGCCGTGATTCGGGGGCCAGGTAGCCCTCGAGAGCATCATCCACTCGGATGGCTGGAGGGGCTACAATGGGTTGGTAGACATGGGTTATGAGAAGCATCTCCGCGTCCATCATGGTAAAAACGAATTTGCACAAGGCAATTACCATATCAACGGCATTGAGTCATTCTGGTCATATGCTAAACGGAGGTTTGCAAAACTCAAGGGTGTTCCCAAACATACGTTTCATCTACCACCTCAAAGAATGTGAATTCAGATTGAATCATCGAGAGGAAAATCTCTATAAAAATACTCTCTCTGCTGAGCGAAAATCCTATCTAAAGTTATCTAGACCCTTATTTAAAATCCTGTGAATCCTGTACCATTAAGAAGATAAGCTCGGGGGCGCAGGCTTACTTCTCATCGAATGTCAACACCACGGAGGAGCACAGGGAAGCGAGGGAGCGTAAGCGAGGAGCGGAGTGCGATGCCCCCCGGGTAGGCGTAGGACCGAGCGTTTGGTCGGAGTGCGGCGCGTGAGCGCCAGCGGAGACGAAATGCCAGGCCCTGCGACACGGCGTCAAGTCATTGCGGGAGTTCTGGTGCCGCGCAGAGTGCGCGCCGGGATGGACGCAGGACGAACGCGGACCGCCGAAGGCAATGGCCGTCGCCCAATTGTTTGCACCCGAAATCGGACGGACCCCATTTCGGGGTGCGCGAAAAATGGCGACGCTCCGGCTAGATCCTTTGCCTTTTATACCCCTTTGCGTCGCGTCGCGGAGATTGCCGATGGAAGTCGATTCTGCCCCCCGTCGTCTGCTCGCCGGCTTCTTCGCTCAAGCCCTGGAGGCGGTGCGGGGGCAGCTAGTGGTGCGGCAAGCCTTAACGGCACGGGACATCGAGGGGGCAGTGACCCTCATCGCCGTGGGCAAGGCGGCCCAGTCCATGACCGAAGGCGCCTGGGAGGCCCTGGGCGAGCGGATCCGCGGCGGACTGGTGATCTCCAAGCCGGGTCACTTGATCCCCGATCAGCTGGCCCGCCTCGGTCTCGAAGGCGTTGTCGGCGGGCACCCCATCCCGACCGACGGCAGCCTGGATGCGGGACGGCGTCTGCAACAGGTGTTGGACGGACGAGGCGAGGAGACCTTGCTGTTTCTGATCTCCGGCGGTGCCTCCAGCCTCGTGGAAGTGCCGACCGCCGGGCTCGGTCTCGCGGAGCTAGCGCGCATCAACGCGTGGCTCCTGGGCAGCGGGTTGCCGATCGAGGCCATGAACCTCGTCCGCAAGTCGGTCTCCCGCATCAAGGGCGGTGGGCTTCTGACCAGGCTCCGGGGGCACGATCCGCGGGTGCTGGCCATCTCGGACGTGCCAGGGGACGATCCGGGCGTCATCGGCTCCGGGCTGCTGGCTCCCGAACCCCGGCTCGCGTCTCGGCTGGCGGCGCTGGAGCTGCCGGACTGGCTACGGACCTGGACCGAGCGGGCGACGGTCGAACACGCCGGTATCCTGGAGCAGGGCCCCGTAATCGAGCTGGTGGCGACCCTGGATATTGCCAAGGAGACCGCCGCGGCCGCCGCCCGGAATGCAAGACTCGAGGTCCATCCGCACCGGGAATTCCTGGCGGGCGATGCTGACGAACGTGGTAGGGCGCTGGCCCGTCACTTGCTCGAAGGACCGGCCGGCTTGCACATCTGGGGTGGCGAAACCACTGTGCGCCTGCCCGAGCGCCCAGGGCGCGGCGGGCGCAATCAGCAGCTGGCCCTGTCCGCGGCGGTGGTACTGGCCGGACGGGATGATTGCTGCCTGCTCAGCGGCGGCACCGATGGCACTGATGGCCCTACCGATGACGCCGGTGGCCTGGTGGACGGCGGTACCCTCTACCGGGCAAAGCAGGCCGGATTCGACGCCGATGCCGCGCTGGCCGCGGCGGATGCGGGCACCTTATTGGCCGCCAGCGGCGACCTGATCCACACCGGTCCTACCGGCACCAACGTGATGGATCTGGTGTTGGGCCTTAAGAGGCCATCTAAGAAGGCAGCCGGGGACAGGTCGGATTAGCCGCGGGGATACGGCCTAACCCGACATGACGTAACCCGCCGGCGCTCCGTCGGGCGAGGGCGCGTTGACATTTAATAAGGAGTAAACCCCCATCCCGAGCTTGCCTCCTAATAGTACAGGATTAACAGGATCTTACAAACGGCTCTTGATGGATTTCGGACTGCTGAGGATCAGGGATGGGCACGGCCAGAGGTTTTGGAGTGCGGCGGCAACCTTAACCCAAGCCTTTACCGGAATCTGCGGTACCCGACGGAACCACAGGGTTCGCCTTAGGGCACTTGCCCGCCGCCGCTTTGGATTCGGCAACGCATCTATACCGGATAAAGGTGTTGCAGCTTACGCCCAACGTCCGAACAAAACCCTCATCACACTACTACTCTGCAAGGTTGCCAGCAGCCGCTCCAGCGGCCGTTTGCGGACCGCATAGGCAACCAGATAGAGGTCCGCGTCGGCGCTCGCCTCCAACAGGTAATCGTCACTCGTCCTGACCTCATCCACCAGGCCCAGGTCTAGGGCCTGGATGCCCTGCCAGTATTCGCCGGTAGCTACCCGGCCCAGGTCGACGTCCGGCCGATACTCCCGGATGAAATCCTTGAACAACCGATGGGTGTCCTCGAGCTGCTCGCGCACCTTCTCCCGATCCGCGTCCGAGTTCTCGCCGAACAGGGTCAGGGTCCGCTTGTACTCGCCGGCCGTGTGCAGTTCGAAATCCACGCCGCGGCGCTCCAGTAGACGGTGGAAGTTGGGGAGCTGCACCACCACGCCGATGGAGCCCACCGCGGCGAAAGGTGCCGCGATGATGTGGTCGGCCACGCAGGCCATCAGATAGCCGCCGCTGGCGGCGACCTTGTCCACGGCGACCGTCAGGCGGACCTTGCTGCCGCGCACGCGCACCAACTGGGAGGCTGCCAGCCCATGCTCGGCCAGGACCCCGCCGGCGTTTTCGAGTCGTACCAGAAGCTCGTCGCCTTCTCCCGCCGCCATCAGCACGCAGGTAATGAGCTCCCGCAGGGAGGCGACCTCGGTGGCCTTGATATCGCCATGAAAGTCGATCACGAAGATCCGCCGCCGTTCTCCCTCTGCCGCCCGGTCACGCCGCTTGTGCGCCTTGCGCTCCGCCTTCAGTGCCTTGACCACCGCCTTCTTGGGTAATGAGGCCTGCTTCAGGGCCCGCGCCATATCCCGGTACCGACCCTTGAGGTCGGTCACCTCGAGCCGCTCCCCATCCATGTGAAATCTGCCGCGGGCGCGTATCAAGGCGATCGGCAAGGCACCGATCAACAGGACGAGGGTCAGGGCCTTAGCGAGGAAGAGTCCATAGTCGATCAGTGCTTGGATCACGGATCAGGGCCTCCGGTAGGGTGGTTGTTCAGCGCTCACACGGCGATGGGGGCGCGGATCACCGGATGGGGATCGTAACCCTCGAACCGGAAATCCTCCAACTCGTAGTCAAACAGGGATTTTGGGAGCCTGCGGATCGACAAGCGTGGCAAGGGACGCGGCTCACGCCCCAGCTGCGCGTACACGATGTCCGGCGTGAGGTGATTACGGTAGAGATGCAAATCGCCGAAGCTGTGCACGAAATCCCCCACCTCCAGGTCGCACTGGTGGGCGATCATGTGGGTGAGCAAGGCATAGCTGGCGATATTAAAGGGTACGCCTAAAAACAGGTCGGCGCTGCGTTGGTAGAGCTGGCAGGAGAGCCGCCCATCGTGCACATAGAACTGGAACAGGCAGTGACAGGGGGCCAGGGCCATGCGGCCGCGGGCGACATTGTCCTGGGGCGAGAGGCCGTCCAGCGGGAGCTCGGCCGGGTTCCAGGCGGACACCATCAGGCGGCGTGAGTCCGGATTGGTTTGGATCCCGGCGATTACCTGGGAGATCTGGTCGATGGCGACATCGTCAGGCCCGGTCCAGCTCCGCCACTGGTGGCCATAGATAGGTCCGAGCGCCCCGTCCGCGGTCGCCCATTCGTCCCAGATGCGCACCCCTCTTGCCCGCAGCCAGCGATTATCCGTGGACCCGGTGAGAAACCACAGGAGCTCGTAGATGACGCTGCGCAGATGGATCTTCTTGGTCGTGACTAGGGGAAAACCCTGGGAGAGATCAATCCGCACCTGACGCCCGAACACCGAGCGTGTGCCCACCCCGGTACGGTCCGATTTCTCGACGCCATGGTCGATGACGTCGCGGAGCAAAGCGAGATATTGCTGCATGGGATGGCTATTGTCACGGATCGAGAGGCTTGAATGCTACCACCCTGATTAGTAGTTAGTGTGTCAAGTCCCGTGTGATTATATACCGAGGAGGGGCTATCCGCTGCTGCAAGCGAGGGAGATATTACGGTTGCTTGCTGAGGAGGGAGCGGAAGGAACCGCGAAGGCAGAGACAAGCGAGGTCGGCAGAGTTTGAGCTGACCCTTACGGTAGCACGCAACCTGAGTCGAGGCATCACAGGTCATGAATATCCAACTCTACGAAAATGCACGCACGACGCCGGCGATTCGTCTGAAAATACAGGCACAGCCTGAGATCGGTAAGCAACCGGAAGCTAGCAGAAGCTTACCACCTCAACCGCCACACGGTGGCGAAATGGCGTCGCCGTGAGGGGACGGAAGATGCTTCGCACCGCCCCCAGCGGCTTCACACCCCCCTCACCCCGGTCCAGGAGGCGGTGGTGGTCGAGCTGCGCAAGACGTTGTTGCCGCCGCTCGATGACCTGCTGGCGGTAACCCATGAGTTCATCCACCCCGCGGTTTCCCGCTCGGG
>Ga0209781_1000092_pt1 | contig 21110 bp, 20 predicted proteins | sample WorMetHERISLAND1_3_FD_187386 | JGI IMG/M metagenome (GOLD analysis project Ga0209781, IMG submission 187386) | Marine gutless worms symbiont microbial communities from Max Planck institute for Marine Microbiology, Germany - Olavius albidus HERON... | ecosystem: Host-associated > Annelida >...
TGGGCAACCTGGCCCGCTTCGTCCTGCTCCCCGGGCAGCGGATACCGTCGGCGTGGCCCCACTCATCGAGGATATCGAATTCGGCGGCCTGATTGCCGACAAGGCGTTCGATTCGAACTGGATCATCGAAGACCTGAGCGAGCGCGGCGCGCAAATCATCATTTCCCAGCGTCCGCAGCGTTGTGCCAGCCCTTGGACATCGATGCCGAAATCTACAAATGACGCCATCTGATCGAGAACTTCTTCGGCAAACTCAAAGAGTTCAAGCGTATCGCCATGCGCAGCGACAAAACCGATGCAAGCTTCGAGGCTATGATCTATGCCTGCGCCGCACTCATCAACTCACGATGAATCTCAACAGACCCTAAAGTCCATGGAGGAGCACAGGGAAGCGAGGGAGGGTAAGCGCCGGGCGGAGTGCGCCGCCCCCCGCCCCCCCGGGTAGGCGTAGGGCCGAGCGTTTGGTCGGAGTGCGGCGCGTGAGCGCCGGCGGAGACGAAATGCCAGGCCATGCGACACGGCGTCAATTCATTACGGGAGTCCTGGTGCCGCGTGGAGTGCGCGCCGGGACGGACGCAGGACGAACGCGGGCCGCCGAAGGCAATGGCCGGCGTTCCATTGTTTGCACCCGAAATCGGACGGATCCCCTTTCGGGTTGCGCGAAAAATGGCGACGCTCCGGGTCGGCATACAGGGGCGAGGGGTGCGAATCAATGCCTGAGCGAGATCTGCCTAGATACGCCAATCTCGGCGTTCATTCGCGTCGGCCACGGCGCTTCTGGAAATGTTGCCCCGGATATCCCTGTGGGACAACTTGTCCTTCTGGCACGCAGGCAAACTTCAATATCGCGTAGGCTCTCGCGTGGGTTAACTGTGCGAAGGTCATGCGCAGGTATTGGTCGAGACAGGAAAATGTCTTCTTGTAACGGTTGCCGTCGTACCGCGCAACGCCTCGACGAAACGCATGCATCGGTAAAGAGTCAATGATCTGAGAAAAAACGAGCCTGCCGATGTGCATAACCGGGTCCCCAACATCCCCAGAAGGGGGTGTTTTGAAGATGCGCGAGGTGATTCAAATCGGTGACACTCTTAAAGTGGCTGTCTTTCATTTCCTTACAAGGAGTTACGCAACAAGAACAAACGTCTTGTCGGACAGCAGTGAAGCCCGATGATTTATGCCAAGTTCTTTCGTATGTATCGGCTAGTCGATACCTTCGATCGGAAATTTATCGATATGAAAAAACGTTCGATACCGAGTATGGAAAGAAAGAAGTAATGGCTTTGGTGTGCCTCGATGATCTCAAGAAGATCAAAACGAGACTCGACAACGAGCTGATAAGCATGTAGATGCCGGGTTCCGGATGATTGTACCGGATCGATAATCGAGACCCCTGGAAGCTTATATGGGCCGGGTTCGTCGCCGTTGCGCGCACCACCCCGGCACGAGGTACGGTTGCCATGCCCGCCAACTTTGATCTTCAACACGTCCGGATCGGGATCATGGGCCTCGGCTATGTCGGACTGCCGCTGGCCGTCGCGTTCGGTAAGCGCTATCCGACGCTAGGCTTCGACGTGGATAGGACCCGCATCGCCGAGCTGCGGGCAGGCCGGGACAGCTCGTTCGAAGTAGAGCCGGATGAGCTACGGGCCGCCGAGAGGTTGACCTATACGGATGACGCCGGCGACCTGGCCGACTGTAACCTGTTCATCGTAACGGCCCCTACCCCTGTAGATGTGCATAAACAACCAGACCTGCGCTTTCTGAAATCGGCCAGTCGCACCGTGGGTGTATTGCTGAAAGCGGGCGACATCGTCATCTACGAGTCCACGGTCTATCCCGGAGCCACGGAGGAAGTCTGCGTCCCCATTCTGGAGCGGATATCCGAGCTCGCATTCAACTGGGACTTCTTCGTCGGCTACAGCCCGGAGCGTATCAACCCCGGCGACAAGGCGCACCGGTTGACCGCGATCAAGAAGGTAACCGCGGGCTCTACCCCCGAGGTTGCCGATTTCATCGACGCTCTGTATCGCAGCATCGTCCCTGCCGGCACCCACAAGGCCAGCAGTATCCGAGTCGCCGAGGCGGCCAAGGTCATCGAGAATACCCAGCGCGACGTCAACATCGCCCTTGTCAACGAGCTCGCCCTCATCTTCGACCGCCTGGGGATTGATACCCAGGAAGTGCTGGAAGCGGCGGGTAGCAAGTGGAATTTCCTGCCCTTCCGACCGGGCCTGGTGGGCGGACACTGTATCGGCGTCGATCCCTACTATCTCACCTACAAGGCGCAGGCCGTCGGCTACCATCCGGAGATCATTCTCGCCGGCCGCCGCCTCAACGACCGCATGGGTGCCTTTATCGTCGGCCGGGTCGTCAAGCTCATGACCCGGCGTAACCTGGTAACCAAGGGCAGTCGGGTGTTGGTACTCGGCCTGACATTCAAGGAAAATTGCCCGGATCTGCGTAATACCCGAGTGGTCGATATCCTCAGAGAGTTGGACGAATACGGCATCTCCGCGGATGTCCACGACCCCTGGGTAGATCCCCGCGCGGCCAAGGACGACTATGGCATAATGCCCATTGAAGACCCGCAACCGGGGAGCTACGATGCCATCATCCTGGCCGTGGCCCACCGCCAATTCGGGGAGATGGGGATCGAACGGCTGCGGGCCTGGGGTCGACCCAGTGCCGTGTTCTTCGACGTCAAATATGTGTTTCCGGCTGACGTCGTGGACGGTAGACTCTAGCGTCCAATTTTACCTTAATTTGCGTTATCAGCGAAGCGAGAAGCGGCCAGATGCGAGGTGCGCGAGCGCAGGAATAGCAAGCCTCTTTCAAGCTCGCGCAACAACGCAGGTGGCCACTTCTCGCTTCGCCCGATGGGAGTCCCCCAAACGCGGTGCCAAGGCAGCGTTATAGCGCTTGGCAAGATAGTGAGCTATTCCCTGTGCGCTGTGCCTTGCCTTGGCGCGTTTGGGAGTGCTCTGAAAATGCAAAATAAGGAGAAATTGGGCGCCTAGGACAACGCCGACGCGCACAACATACCTATCTCGGCGCGAGACAGCTTGAACCGAGAAAGTGCATAGGGCGCAAAGATGCCGGCTGTGGAGAGTGAAATGAGCCGCATCGCCGGAAGCGGCACCCCTTGTCCCCTCCCAATCGCTCCCAATCGCTGGAGGAGCACAGGGAAGCGAGGGAGGTAAGCGCCGAGCGGAGTGCGCGCTGGGACGAACGCGGGCCGCCGAAGGCAATGGCTGTCGCCCAATTGTTTGCAACCGAAATCGGACGGACCCCATTTCGGGTTGCGCGAAAAATGGCGACGCTCCGGTCAGGACAATACCCACCGCGGCGGGGGGCTGCCGGAGCCGGGAGAGCCACCTTGCCGGGATCAAGGTGCTCGAGATGGTTTCATTTGGAGGCCACCTGTCAGCGGGCACGGTAGGTGATCCGCCCTTTGGACAGGTCGTAAGGGGTGAGCTCGACCGTCACCTTGTCCCCGGTCAGGATGCGGATGTAGTGTTTTCGCATCTTACCCGAGATATGGGCGGTGATCAGGTGTCCGTTTTCGAGCTCCACGCGAAACATGGTATTGGGCAAGGTATTGATCACCGTACCTTCCATCTGGATTACATCTTCTTTGGCCATCGATCGCTTGAACTCACGTGCAGGGATTAAATTACCATTATAGTGAGTATAGTATAACACAGGTCTTAGAGCCCTCCGAGCACGGTGAAACCCAGGGCAACCAAATGATAATTCGATATGATAATTCGATAATAGGTCGGGCGAAGCCGGAGTGCCAAATGGTTGCCGGCAAGATGCCGGTGCTCTGATGGTCTGTACCCAACGATCTGTGCTCAGGGGGCAGTTGTCTGGTGTCTACCCCCTGCCCCTGATAACTGACCGCTCAGGGCGCCGATCGTCCCGGCAGCGTGGCTCATTTTATCCCTCGCTCCCATGCTATGAGCTTGTTTTAGTAATATGTTTTTTTGTGGCCCTGCGGCAAAACCCTGCCGACAAAGCTTCTAGATAATAATCACTGTTGAAACAGTGCCTTGACCTGGAAGTCATCGTCGAGGGCCACGTTGAATTTCTTTTCAAAGCGGTATGCAACCATTTACCCAGACTCGTCGTGTCGGCGCATCTACCCTGACGGCACCGTTCTGAATTTCGAGGGACACGGATTTTCCAGCGGCGTTGGGGGGTTGACATCCCCGAGCCAGGTCGTAAACTCATGCGCTTTAGTGCGGGAATAGCTCAGTTGGTAGAGCACAACCTTGCCAAGGTTGGGGTCGCGAGTTCGAGTCTCGTTTCCCGCTCCATATGAACAAGGCATTGGACACTGAACCGACAGATTCTACGGAGGAGCACAGGGAAGCGAGTGAGGGTAAGCGCCGAGCGGAGTGCGCCGCCCCCGGGTAGGGGTAGGGCCGAGCGTTTGGTCGGAGTGTGGCGTGTGAGCGCCGTCGGAGACGAAATGCCAAGCCATGCGAGGCAGAAGTCCTTGGTGCCGTGCGGAGTGCGCGCCGGGATGAATGCGGGCCGCCGAAGGCAATGGCCGGTGCCCCATTGTTTGCGCCCGAAATCGGACGGACCCCATTTCGGGTTGCGAGAAAAATGGCGACGCTCCGGATTCAACTTAATTGTCATAATATAGCTCGTAGGTTGGAGTGAGGAACGAACCTCAACATCGAACTCAGTAGAGCTTGAGGATTCCCCAAGACCAAAAGCCCCTCTCCGGAGAAGAGAGGGGCTTTATCCCTTCTGTGTGCTCCCTGTCTTAAGCGGTTCAACCTCCCTTTCAATACACGCCGGAGGCCAGGATCACAGGCTATAGTACATATCGAATTCGAGCGGATGAGTGGTCATGCGCAGCGAGGTCACCTCTTCCATCTTGAGCCCAATATAACCATCGATGAGGTCATCGCTGAACACCCCGCCCGCGGTGAGGAAGTGCCGATCCTTGTCCAGGGCATCCAGAGCTTGGTCCAATGCATAGCAGACCTGGGCGATGCCCTTCTCCTCTTCGGGGGGCAGGTCATAGAGGTCCTTATCCATGGGATCACCGGGGTCGATCTTGTTCAGGACCCCGTCCAGGCCGGCCATCATCATCGCGGAGAAAGAGAGGTAGGGATTGCCGGTAGAGTCCGGGAACCGGACCTCGATGCGCCGTGCCTTGGGATTGACCACATGGGGGATGCGGACCGCGGCCGAACGGTTGCGCGCCGAGTAGGCCAGCATGACCGGGGCCTCGAAGCCGGGTACGAGACGCTTGTAGGAATTGGTCGAGGCGTTGGTGAAGGCGTTGAGGGTGCGGGCATGCTTGATGATGCCGCCGATATAGTAGAGCGCCGTCTCGGAGAGACCGCCGTACTTGTCGCCCGAGAAGATGTTCCGTCCTTCCTTGCCCAGGGATTGATGCACATGCATCCCGTTACCATTGTCGCCGACCAGGGGCTTGGGCATGAAGGTAGCGGTCTTACCATAGGCATGGGCCACATTCCAGACCACGTACTTCAGGGTCTGGTTCCAGTCCGCGCGCTTGACCAGGGTAGTGAACTGAGTGCCGATCTCACACTGACCGGCGGTGGCGACCTCGTGGTGGTGGACCTCGGTGGTTACGCCCATCTCTTCCATGGCCAGGCACATGGCGGAGCGTAGATCGTTCAGGGAATCCACCGGCGGGACGGGGAAATAGCCGCCCTTGGTGCCCGGACGGTGACCGATGTTGCCATCCTCATAGACTCGCTCGGAGTTCCATTCGGCCTCTTCGGAATCGACCTTATAGAAGGCACCGCTCATGTCGGCGCCCCACCGGACGTCATCCAATACGAAGAACTCGGGCTCCGGGCCGAAATAGGCGGCGTCGGCGATCCCGGTGGATTTGAGATAGGCCTCGGCGCGCTTGGCCAGGGAGCGGGGGTCACGCTTGTAGCCTTGCATAGTGGAAGGCTCGAGGATATCGCAGCGGATGATCAATTGATCCTCATCGGAAAAGGGGTCCATGGTCGCGGTGTCCACGTCCGGCATCAGGACCATATCCGACTCATGGATACCCTTCCAGCCGGCAATCGATGAGCCGTCGAACATCTTTCCTTCCGTAAAGAAATTTTCGTCGATAACGCCGGCCGGCAGGGTAACGTGTTGTTCCTTACCGCGGGTATCGGTGAAACGAAGATCGACGAACTTCACTTCCTCTTCTTTAATCTTCTTCAAGGTGCTGGATGACATGCGCTTTATCTCCGATGGTTGCTGTTTCAAGGGCACTCCGAAGACTTCAAGGTACTCTGTGGGTGAAAAAAACCATCATATTCAGTTCAAGACCCTCTTGCAAAGATGCGGGTACTCGCCTTGTCGGATGTTTGTTTGCAGTGATTGTGCCAGAATCCCTGAGCCGATAGGAGAATTGCTTGAACCCCAAAGGTGCGGAGGACGTAAAGATGTGGGGTAGGTTGGATTAGGCGCGTTACCTGATCTCGAAGTACAGCAACGAGGCCGAACGCGCCGTAATCCAACACGTCAGACTTGTCCCGACGCAGGAGGGAGTTTTCCCTACAACCAACGCCAAACAATCCAGGACTGAGGGACCATAAAAGTATGCATCGCCACAGGGCGGCACAGACATATCTGCACAGGAACGATGCAGCTACCCAGGTCTCGGGAAATACCCTTTGGTAGTGCTGCTTGTCGCATGGAATGAGGACCCGGAGGATGTCTCGATCCGGGAGGCGTTCCGGCTCGGACGGGAAGAGGCGATGGACAACGCGCGCCGGGCCGTCAAGATGCGGTGAGCGCAGTATACCCTGACCGGACTGCACCGGCACCACTCGCGAACCGCATCTTTTCATCCGCAGATGATGGTAGATTCCTCTGATGCGGTTCGCCGTCCCTGGCTTCACCGCATCCTACGGGTCCGGCTCCCTGAGCTGTAACTCGAGTCACGAGGAAAAAAGGGCCGTAATCGGACTCTTACATCCCACCGGCAGGGGACAGTAAAGGCTCCAGCTGCTCGGTCATGGCAGCACGGCTTATCTCACCCGACCGGGCGTAGACCCGCCGCCCGCGGGAGTCGAAGATCACGGTAAAGGGTAGGCCCTGCAGCCGGTTACCCAGCCGCCGGGACAGCTCGATGGCAGCCGCGTCGCCGAGGAGGATCGGAAAGCCGACCGGGTGTTCGGCCAGGAAGTGTTCCACGTCCCCGTGGTTGTCGATGGCGATACCGACCACCTGGAGACCGGCGTTGGCGTAGGTGCGCTGCAGCTCGTCGAACAGGGGCAGCTCCCGCAGGCAGGGTGGGCACCAGGTGGCCCAGAAGTTGAGCACCAATATCTTGCCGGCCCAGCGGCTACCGGCGACCTCCTGTCCGTCGAGGTCGGGTAGCTGGAGTGCCGGGAGTTGGTCGAGGAGACCGACTTCACTTTTTTCATTTTCCCCGCCACCGGAGAGCGGCAGTCCGAGCCTCGGCTTCCCATCCAGCCACCGTGAACCCAAGAAGCCGGCCCCGATACCGAATGTGCCGACGATCACCATGATGAGTACGAGCCTGCCGCGCGTCATGGTTTTGCCCCAGGGCCACCGAAAAAAACATACCGCAAAAATAAGCTCATAGCATGGGAGCGAGGGGAGAAAGGTGAGCCAAGCCGCCGGGACGATCAGCGCCCCGAGCGGTCAGTTATCAGGGGGCAGAAGGCTGACAGCTGCCCCCTGACAACTGAGCGTTGGGCACGGACCATCGGAGCGCCGGTATCTTGCCGGCAATGATATGCCTCCAGGATGGCGGCGCTCCGGCTTTGCCTGGCCTACTTCTGTAACCTGCTTTCTTTTTCCGGAGCGTCGTCATTTTTCGCGCAACCCGAAATGGGGTCCGTCCGATTTCGGGTGCAAACAATGGAACGCCGGCCATTGCCTTCGGCGGCCCGCATTCGTCCTGCGTCCATCCCGGCGCGCACTCCGCGCGGCACCAGGATTCCCGCAATGACTTGACGCCGTGTCGCAGGGCCTGGCATTTCGTCTCCGACGGCGCTCACGCGCCGCACTCCGACCAAACGCTCGGCCCTACGCCTACCCGGGGGGCGCACTCCGCTCGGCGCTTACGCTCCCTCGCTTCCCTGTGCTCCTCCATCGAATGATCTTTCGGGTGCCCTGGGTCTTACCCTACGCAAGTGGTCGGCGAACTCCCACGCCGGCTTGAAGCCAATCACCCGATGGCCGCGCAGCTCCTGGCCCGCGGCATCGAAGAATAGGATAGCCGGTGGTCCGGGAAGGTCGAAGCGGCCCTGCATCAATTCCCGGTCCTGCGCATCATTGGCGGTGACGTCCGCCCGCAGCAGGATGAAGCGCTCCAGCCCGGCGACTACCTTCGGATCGGAGAAGGTGTAGCGTTCCAACTCCTTGCATGACACGCACCAATCCGCATAAAAAACCAATAGCACCGGCCTGCCGACGCCACCGGCCGCGGCCAGCTCCCAGTCTAGATCCGCGACCGATTTGATGGGTCTGAAAACAACCTGCCGCTCAGTGACACCCCCCCCGCCCAGGCCGAGTCCGCGCAGGGGTTGCACCGTATCCTTACCGCCCGTAGCCGCGCCCACCAGCATCAGCACGCCGTAGGTAAGCAGGCAGAAGCCCAGGCCCTGCCACAGCTTGCTCCAGCCGCCCGCCGTGGGCGGCAATTGCCGCAGGGCACCCAGATATACCGCCGAGCAGATCAGCAGCAACCCCCACAAAACCATGGTGGCAGCGGGGGGCAGGATACGTTCCAGCAGCAGGATGGCTACCGCCAGCAGGGCCACGCCGAACACAGCTTTTATCGCATCCATCCAGGGCCCGGCCTTGGGCAACAGCTTGCCCGCCGAGGTGCCGATAACGATCAGCGGGGCACCCATGCCCAGGCTGAGGGCGAACAGGGAGCTGCCGCCCAGCAGCCAGTCACCGGTCCGGCCGATGAAGATCAAGGCACCGGCCAGGGGCGGCGCGACGCAGGGGCCGACGATCAGAGCCGAGAGCAGGCCCATGACGGCCACCCCGATCAGGGTCCCGCTCTGCTGACGGTTGCTGACGGCGGCGAGCCTGGATTGCAGCCCGGAGGGCAACTGCAGCGTATAGAAGCCGAACATGGACAGAGCCAGGGCCACGAAGACCAAGGCAAACAGGCCGAGGCTCCAGGGGTTCTGGAAAGCCGTCTGCAGGTTGGCGCCGAACAGACCCGCGAGCACACCGGCGACGGCGTAGGTCGAGGCCATGGCGAGCACATAGACCAGAGACAGTATAAGTGCCTTGCGCGCGGTGATGGCCGCACCCTGACCGGCGATGATGCCCGCCAGAATGGGGATCATCGGAAAGACGCAGGGCGTGAAGGCCAACAACAGGCCGAAGCCGAAGAACAGGACCGCCGTCGCCCACGGATTGCCGCCGGCCAGCGCGGCCGCGATCCGATCGGACTCGGAGAACGGCGCGCCATCCCCCGTGGCTTTCGGAGGCGTGGTATCGGTAGCTGGCACTGGGGTCTGGGGTGTGGTGACGGCGGTGCGTTTGGTCGCGGCGGGCAGGTCCAGCGCGACCCGTCGGGTGACCGGGGGATAGCAGATTCCGCGTTCGGCGCAGCCCTGATACTTCACCACCAGCTTCAGGCGGGTCGGCCCCGGCGCTCCGCGCAGCAGCGGCAGGGACAGGTCGATGCGGTGCTGGTAGACGACCACGTCGCCGATGGTGCCGTCCGGGCGTGCCGCGTCGGACTTGATCTCCGGCTTCGGCAGCTCATAGGGGCCGAGGGCGACGTTCGGGGTGTCTGCCACGGCGATTCGGATCTTCTCCTGATAGAGAAAGGTCCCGTCCGCGATCTCCCAAGTGAGCCGGAGACGGTCCGGGGCCGAGACCTCCGCAGTAAAGCGGAAGGCCTGCTCCGCCGTCGGGAGCTCGTCTTCCGCTCCGAGGCCCAACACCCGGCTGAGGTTCAAGGCTACGACGAGGAGTGCGGGATCGGGCGCCCGGTCCGAGACCCGAACGGCCTGGTCGGAGCGGAGCAGTGCCTCCTCGCCCGCCACTACCGCCGGGACGGCGAGCAGCGGGAGAAGCAGCAGTAGGAGGGTCAGACGTCCACCGAGGTGCATGCAGTCACCCACCGCAGATACGCGGGCAGGCCCTTGGGCACGGGGATTGCGATAGCCTCGGGCAGCTCGTAGGGATGCAGCGCACACAGACGCGCACACAACGCCTCGAAACGGGCGCTCGTCGTCTTGATCAGCAACAGCGTCTCGGTATTGCGTTCCACCTTATCCTGCCACAGATAGACGGATGTCAGGCCAGGCAACCGATTGACACAGGCGGCGAGTCGCTCCACCACCAGCGCCTCGGCGATCCCGGCCGCGGTCTCCTCGTCCGGACAGGTGCAGAAGACCAGCAGGATCTCCGAGCTGTCATCTATCGGGGCTGTGTGCATATTTTCAAGTATACCGAGGCGGCATTCGATGTTTTGTCTCATCAGAAAACAATCCTGTTAATCGCGGAAATCCTGTGAATCTTGTCCGATCAGCGGTCGGCACGACGATTACATGTGCTTTCAGCATATCCTGCACCGACTGTCAGAAACCACGTTGACAAGGAGTGAGAAATTCTTCAATCTCACCTGCGGTGAACTGGGATTTCAGACCACCGAATGTCCGCGAACGAGCGATCTTGATGAAACCGAGCATAATAAGAGGAAAATCAAGATAAAGCTAACCGCAAAATTATCCGGCTCATGGAGCCAACTGAGTGAGAGCTATCCAACCGCCTCGTCAAGCCTGAGAATCAGCTCACCAAAATGAATTGCCAAAGGAGAAGGCGGTAATCCATTTCTCAGCCCTCGATTTAATGGATGAGCCCACTACTGTCCGGGGAAATTATCAAATAGGTTCAGTTGGTTAGGGGTATAGGCAGTATCGCTTATGGATTCTATCCTAGTAGTCAGACCACAAGATAAATTAGGATTCCGAACTTATTTCCCAGTAGTTCTTATCAATCGTTGGGAGCATGCGGATATCCTAAATTATCGGATTAATAGATAGACTACTAGTAACCAACAGAGCTAGCAAGGATGATAGTGACGAGGATGTAAACGAGATAGCGATCCAAATCTGGCTTTTGACTGCGTTCTCGGAGGTCCCGAAGAACGATTTGATGCGTAGGTGTTGCTTGATCCACTTGAAGAACAATTCAACTTGCCAGCGGTATCGGTAGAGACCCGCCATCGTCTGCGCTGGAATGGCGAAGTTGTTGGTCAAGAAGTTGAACGTCTTGCTGGTCTGAACATCGTGGTAGCGGATACGGCGTAATGGCAGGGGATAGTCACGCACAGACTTGGCTCCGCTCAGCGCAATGGTCCGATCACCTCGAACACCACCGGATTCGTCCCCGGGATGAGAGTAGCGACGCCTGTATTTGGTAGTGGACTTGGCGCGGATGACGAAGAAACGCCTGTTCTGTGCAACGTGAACAGGCGCTCGAAGTCCACATGGCCACGATCCATGATGTAAAAGGCGCCGGGACAACAGATCAAGGAGATTGATGTCGTGTAGCTTGCCGTCAGAGATGTGGATAAAGGTTGGGATGTTGCCTTGAAGACGAGCAGGGTCTGGAGCTTGATAGCAGATTCGGTTGAGCGAAACAGTGTCCACGGAAAGGCGGATAGGCACAGGTCGATGGTAGAGGCATCGAGTGCATAAACCGTGTTGTCAAGATCACGCCCCCAAGTCCTCGTCGGCATACAGGGGGCGAGCGGTGCGAATCAATGCCCGAGCGAGATTTCATAGATACGCCAATCTCGGCGTTCATTCGCGTCGGCCACGGCGCTTCTAAAAACGTTGCTCCGGATAGATACCCCTGTGGTACAACTTGTCCTTCTGGGCGCGCAGGCAAACTTCAATATCGCGTACTCTCGCGATGGGTTAACTGCGCGAAGGTCATGCGCAGGTATTGGTCAAGACAGGAAAATGTCTTCTTCTTACAAGGGGTTACGCAACAAGAACAAACGTCTTGTCGGACAGCAGTGACCACTACCCTTGAATCCTTTAAGGAGGGCTGAGGTTCTGCCTCGGTAAACAGCCGGCTTGTCCATTCCAACGTCTATTCCAACCTTGGCCGGTGTCGTCGCACGGACGATCACCACTTCCCGGATCACGACTCGGGTCCTGTTCACCGGCCCCGCGACCGAGACCCCGGTCCTGTTTCTGCACGGCAATGTCGCCTCCGCCACCTGGTGGGAGGAGGTGATGCTGAATCTGCCCGCTACCTATCGGGGGATCGCGCCGGACCAGCGCGGCTTCGGCGCGGCGGACCCGGCTAAAAAGATCGACGCGACTCGGGGCACGGGCGATCTGGCGGACGATGCCCTGGCATTGCTCGACCATCTGGGCATAGAGCGCGCCCACCTGGTGGGAAGCTCCATGGGGGGCTCGGTGATCTGGCGACTCCTGATGGAGGCGTGCGAGCGCATCCTGACGGTGACCCAGATCGGTCCGGGCTCTCCCTATGGCTTCGGCGGGACCAGGGGCTTACAGGGCACCCCCTGCTGCGAGGATTTCGCCGGGTCCGGCGGCGGCCTGACCAATCCTGAATTTCTGCGCCTGGTCGAGGCCGGTGACGACGGCCTCGATAATGCCTTCTCGCCGCGCGCCGTTATGCGCCTGCTGGTCCACAAGCCGCCCTTCATTCCTGTCCGTGAGGACGACCTGGTGGCGGCTACCCTGCAGACCCACATCGGCCCCGAGGACCTGCCAGGAGACAGCGTCAAGTCCCCGAACTGGCCGTTCACGGCCCCCGGTCGCCGGGGGGTGGCGAACGCCTTATCACCTAAATATGCAGATGATGTCGAGGGTCTGTACCGGATCGAGCCGAAACCGCCGATCCTGTGGGTCCGCGGCAGCCATGACCTCGGGGTCTCCGATGCGGCGGCATCCTGTCCGGGGGCGCTCGGGGCCGCCGGACAGATCCCCGGCTGGCCGGGCCTCGAAACCTTCCCGCCCCAGCCCATGCTGGGTCAGACCCGGGCCGTACTAAACCGTTATCGGGCGGCTGGCGGCGCCTACGAGGAGGTGGTGATCGAAGACACTGGCCACGCCCCCTTCATCGAGAAATTACCCGAGTTTAATCGGGTCTTTCATCCCCATTTGGATGCCCAGGGGGACCTTTGACATTGGAGATCGGGTTAGGTGCGCCTTCCGCTAGTTGCAGTATACAAATACAGTTGAACGCGCCCTAGTACGCCGTTTCTTAATTTTTTGCTATATCTCGTAGGGTGGGCGGTGCCCACCAAATGTGCTTGGATGGTGGGCACAGCCCACTCTACGGGTTTGATAATGAGAAAAAATAAGGTGAAATATCGTACTAGGTAGAGTTGACAGTGAATAGATACTCTGTTCCGAAGCAAGACCGATTTGCGTCCTAATTTCCAAAAAGTGGCCACTGATTATAAATTGGATTTATTAAGTGGTCGTTTCAGTGGGTGAGAAGAAGCGACGGCTGTCGAAGGGAGAGTTCGTTCTAAGCATGGCATGGATGGCGAGCAAGCGCTTACGCATGACCGCGTAGACAGCCTGGAGCTCCTTGGGGCCGCGGGTGTCGATAAGATGGCGGTAGAAGGCCCTGACATTGGGGTCATGGCGAGCGGCGCTGAGAGCGGGCATATAGAGAGCGATCCGCAAGTAACGGTTCCCGGCCTTGGACAGGTGGGGCTTTTTGCTCGCGCTGGAGCCGGACGGGTGCTGGCGTGGATCGAGGCCGGCCATGGCGCCCCACTGCTTGGCGCGCATGTCGTCGGGTAAGACCAGCCGCTCGCCGAGGAGCTGGATGGCACTGGCGGCGGCGATACCGGTGGCGCTGACGAGCAGCTTGCAGGATTGCCGGAGCGCTTCATCCGCCGAATGAGGTCGAAGACCTGGTGGCGCAGGTACCCGATCTGAGCGTCGAAGTGGGCGATGCTCTGGTGCCGGCTAGCGATCAGGAAGTCGGGCGTCGTCGTGGTTTGTTGCGCCGCATGGAGCTGGTTCTTGGTTTGGGTGCGGAGCTGGTTCAGCGCTGCGATGTGGCGCGCACAGGCACGGATGGCCAGAGCCAGGTCGTCGGGGCGCTGCCAGGGTGAAGGGCATGCGCTGGGCAAACTGAGCCAACACCGCGGCATCGACGGCATCGGTCTTGGTGCGGGTCTGCATGGCCTCGGCGAAGCGTTTGGCGGCCTTAGGGGTTGATCACCATACGGGCCAGTCCAGCGTCATCCAGAGCGAGGGCGAAGTGATACTGGCCGGTAACCTCTAGGCAGACACGGCTCACCGGAGGAGCACAGGGAAGCGAGGGAGCATAAGCGCCGAGCGAAGTGCGACGCCCCCCGGGTAGGCGTAGGGCCGAGCGTTTGGTCGGAGTGCGGCGCGTGAGCGCTGGCGGAGACGAAATGCGAGGCCATGCGACACGGCGTCAAGTCATTGCGGGAGTCCTGGTGCCGCGCGGAGTGCGCGCCGGGACGGACGCAGGACGAACGCGGGCCGCCAAAGGCAATGGCCGTCGCCCCATTGTTTACACCCGAAAGATGCTGGAGGAGATTCGGAGCCAGGTGGATCGTGGGGAAAACTTTGCGTTAGAGACTACCCTGAGTGGTCGAGGCTATGCGCGGCTGATTCCAGCGTGGCAAACCGCCGGCTACCGGATCAAACTCTTTTTCCTGAAGCTGGACTCGCCCGAGCTGGCGATTGCGCGGATCGGACAGCGCGTCCGAAACGGTGGACACAACATACCCGAACCTGCTGTTCGACGGCGCTTTTCCGCAGGATTCCGTAATTTCGGGATGCTCTATAAACCCCTGGTCGATGAATGGGCACTTTATGATAATTCCGGTGCCACACCCCGATTACTAGAAGAAGGAGTCAAGCCATGACCGACAGGACCCCAACCAGTCCCCACTCGAGAAAAAACGCGACCTCGATTTGGTGAACGCGGAGATCGCCATTCGGCGCGCGGCGCAAAAAGCGAGGAAAATTGCCCAAAAGACGGGCGTGCCGATAGTGATTCTCAAGGATGGTCGGATCGCGAGAGTACCTCTTGACGAGGTGTTGATCGACCATTGAAACACAACAACCCCGAGCCCTTTCCCTACACCTTTATGATCGGCTCAGTATGAATATGGAATTCGCAGCCGTGCCCGCGCCAAGGTGAGATATCCGGAGCGTCGCCATTTTTCGCGGAACCCGAAATGGGGTCCATCCGATTTCGGGTGCAAACAATTGGGCGATGGCCATTGCCTTCGGCGGCCTGCATTCGTCCTGCGTCCGTCCCGGTGCGCACTCCGCGCGGCATCAGGACTCCCGCAATGACTTGACGCCGTGTCGCATGGCCTGGCGTTTCGTTTCCACCGGCGCTCACGCGCCGCACTCCGACCAAACGCTCGGCCCTACGCCTACCCGGGGGGGCACTCCGCTCGGCGCTTACCCTCCCTCGCTTCCCTGTGCTCCTCCGCGGACCAGGGTCGATCGCCGGGAGAGGTATCGGGCCGAAGAATATAGCGGTCTCAAGGGGGGTGAAAGGTTTTTCCTGGTCGGCAACCCCGCGCTCCTGCATGAACCCCTGCTCGGATTGATCTCATCTCGCGCCTGCCCCGGCAGCGTGTTGCTGGAAACCCTCGACTCGACCGTGTGTCCCGATGGCTAAACAAGGGGCGGATCATCCTGAGCGGTTTTTACGCCCCCTTGGAGCAAACAGGTGTTGCCCTCCATCCTGCGCCGTAAGGGCCGGGTGATAAAATTCCTGGCACGCGGGCTCACCGATTACCGTGTCCCCGCGGGAGAGCGCGAGGCCCTCGACCAGGGCTGCCTGCTCGTCCTCACCGCCTGCCCACCGGAGGTCCACCGCACTGAAGCGCAATCGCCTGGTACCGACGCTTGCCGCGGAGACGGTAATCCCCTATGTTGCCGAAGGTAGCCCCTCGGCAGCATTGGTTGCGGAGCAAGACATTGAGAAGAAGGTGAGAACGATGTAGGAAAAGGAAGAACCGAAATAGGATCGAATATGCGTAAATACCACGTTTACGGCATCGGCAACGCCCTGGTGGATCTGCAATACGAGGTGGTTGTCGGCGACCTCGAAAAGCTGCGGATCGACAAGGGGATCATGACCCTGGTCGAGGCGGACCACCAAACCGAGATCATGGATTACCTTGCAGGGCACCCCCACCGAAAGGGTTCCGGCGGCTCCGTAGCCAACTCCGTCATCGCGGTCAGCCAATTCGGCGGCAAAGGCTTTCACTCCTGTAAAGTAGCCAACGATGCCCTCGGTCGTTTCTACATGGACGACCTGGTCGCCGGCGGCGTGGATACCAACTACCACACCGACAGGGAGAATGGGCACACCGGGTGCTGCCTGGTCCTGGTCACGCCGGACTCGGACCGGACCATGCTGACTCACTTAGGCATCAGCGGCGATCTGTCCGAGCAGGAGCTGATCCCGGAGTCCCTGTGTGCTTCCGACTATTTTTACACTGAAGGCTACCTGGTCACCTCCAGCCCAGCGCGTGAGTTATCCATCGCCGCCAAGAGGATTGCCGAGGAGGCGGGGGTCAAGACCGCCATTTCCCTCTCGGACCCCAATATGGTGACCTATTTCAAGGAAGGTCTTATGGAGATGATCGGCGGCAGCGTGGACCTGCTCTTCGCCAATGAGGCCGAGGCCAAGGGCATGGCAGATACGGAGGACCTGAATGCGGCCATCGCCTTCCTGAAGACGATCGCAAAGGAATTCGCGATCACCCGGGGCCCCAAGGGTGCGTTGGTCTATGATGGCAGCGCCGTGATCGAGATCGTGCCAGTCGAGGTCGATTCCATCGACACCGTAGGTGCCGGAGACATGTTCGCCGGTGCCTTCCTCTATGGCCGCACCCAGGGCTGGAGCCACAAAGACTCCGGGGACATGGCGGCGGCGGCCTCCGCCAAGCTGGTAACGAGCCTGGGACCGCGTATCAGTACCGAAGAGACCCAAGCCGTCCTGCGGCAGTTCCGGTAACGCCATAGGCATGTCGAATTGGTAGTGCTTAACGTGTAGTGATGGGCTTCCTGCTGAACCTTTTGCTTCCCCGCTGGAGAGCTACACGACCACTATCTGTCAAGCACTACCGTCGAATTTTGGACAGCTGCAGCCGATACCACTTTTAATCAGACAGCTTGTCAACCTTTCCGGAGTATGTTCCGTGCGTAATAACGTCGTTTGGCACCATCACCCTGTCGGTCAATCCGTGCGGGCGGAGCAGAAGGAACAGCGTCCGGCGGTCATCTGGTTCACGGGGCTGAGTGCCTCGGGTAAGTCGACGCTGGCGGGCGCCCTGGAAGAGATCCTCACGGCCCAGGGTTACCATACCTATCTGCTCGATGGGGACAATGTCCGCCATGGTCTGTGCAAAGACCTGGGCTTCAGCGATGCTGACCGCACGGAGAACATCCGCCGGGTCAGTGAAGTGGCCGGATTGATGGCCGACGCCGGCCTGATCGTGATGGCCGCCTTCATCTCTCCGTTCCGGGCAGACCGCCGGATCGTGCGCGAAATCCTTCCCCCCGGACAGTTTGTCGAGGTCTTTATGGACGCCTCTCTCGAGGTGTGCAGGGAACGCGATCCCAAGGGGCTCTACATCAAGGCGGAGCGGGGTGAGATCAAGCAGTTCACGGGTATCGACAGCCCCTACGAGAAACCCCTGGAGCCCGAGGTCCACGTCGATGCGGATCGGCTCAGCGTACCTCAAGGCATCAATCTGCTGCTCGACTACCTCTATAAACAGGAAATCCTCAGGGGCGGATACCAACGGGTCGCGGAAGAGATGATCGCCTGATCCGGCGGTATGCGGCGGCTCGACTGATTCTGCTGGCGTTGTGGTCAAGCCTTGAGGAATCAGCCCTGAAGAAACGTTATGTGGTGCGATTGAGCGGGGTAGAGCGTGAGCAACTGGAAGGGCTGGTGAAGCGAGGATGGGAGGTCACCTATCGTCGCCGTCACGCCCAAGTGTTGTTGCGGGCGGACGAAGGCAAACGCGGAAATAGCCCGATCGACCGAGAAGTGGCGGAGCGGGTGGGTTGTAGCCGTCGCACGGTGGAGCAAATTCGCCAACGGTGTGTGTGCGAGTGCTTCCCGGCGGCACTGGAGCGGCGCCAACGTTCGCGGGTGCTGGATGGTGAAGGCGAAGCGCGCTTGGTGAGTATCGCCTGTAGCGAGCCGCCGGCGGGACATGCCCGGTGGACCTTACGGTTGTTGGGGGATCGCTTGGTGGAATTGAAGATGGAGGAATTGATATCCCCCGAGACTGTGCGTCAAGTGTTAAAAATTAGAATTCGTCTACACCCCCAAGCATGGCGGTTGGCTCAACTTGGCCGAATGTGAGTTCAGCGTGTTAGGACGGCAAATGCTTGGACCGGCGACTACCGGATCTCGCGACGGTCGCTTCTGAAGTCCAGGCATGGACGGAGACCCGGAACCAATCCAATCAACCCGTCGATTGGCGCTTTACCACGGAAGACGCACGGATCAAACTCAAACGCCTTTATTCTATATTATCATATTGATGATCTACTAGTAGTCCAGTAGCAAACTACGGAGGAGCATAGGGAAGCGAGGGAGCGTAAGCGCCGAGTGGAGTGCACCGCCCCCGGCGTAGGCGTAGGGCCGAGCATTTGGTCGGAGTCCGGTGCGTGAGCGCCGTCGGAGACGAAATGCCAGGCCATGCGAGACGGCGTCAAGTCATTGCGGGAGTCCTGGTGCCGCGCGGAGTGCGCGCCGGGGCGGACGCAGGACGAACGCGGGTCGCCGAAGGCAATGGCCGTCGCCCCATTGTTTGCACCCGAAATCGGATGGACCCCCTTTCGGGTTGCGCGAAAAATGGCGACGCTCCGGTGATATAAATTAGCGATTCGTCACCGAAGATGCTCGCGTCAAGCTCAAACCTCTATATCCATCAATAGACGATTGATGGACTACTAGTACCTCATTTCCCTTGATGTTGCGGGTAGAGTCGCTTGAGCTTGATGCAAACATCCTTTGTGCATTTACAATATCATTTGAAATGGGGTGCTAGTACACCCGCGGTAACGATTCAGGACCGGTCACCGGCTTCCGACGCGCTCGATTCACGGCCATCATGAGGGTTGGCGAATCGGAAGCGCCGCTCTACCGGATATGCAAACACGTCCTCCAGGTGCCCGCCTTGAACGACCTCCTGGCGCCGACGCCACCAGGCGGCATCCAGCAGCTCCCGGTGGTACTTCAGGAAGCACGCACGGATGCGGGGATCCGGGAGCAGAAAGGTCGCGAACTCCTCCGGGAAAACATCTCCAGGCGCCGCCGTATACCAGGGCTCGTCCGACAGCTCCATTTCCGGAAAAGGCGCCTCCGGGATGGTGCGGAAGTTGCACTCGGTCAGGTAGCAGATTTCGTCATAGTCGTAAAAGACCACGCGGCCCTGGCGGGTAACGCCGAAATTCTTGAACAGCAAGTCGCCCGGGAAAATGTTCGCGGCGGCCAACTGCCTGATGGCGTCGCCGTATTCCCGGATCGCGTGCCTCAATTGCCCTGCGTCCGCCAACTCCAGATAGAGATTGAGGGGACGCATGCGCCGTTCGATATACAGGTGCTTGATAATGACCTGATCGCCCTCGATCGCCAGGCTGCCTGCCGCCTCCTCCCGGAGCTGGGTCAGCAGGGCATCGGAGAAGCGCTCCCGCGGGAAGGCGGCATCGGAGTACTCCCAGGAGTCCGCCATCCGCCCCACGCGATCGTGCAGCTTGACCAACTGATACTTCCGCATGACCGCCTGCCGGGTCGTCGCCTTGGGCGGCGGGAAGCGGTCCTTAATGACCTTAAACACATAAGGAAAGGACGCCAGGGTGAAGACGCACATCACCAGGCCGCGGATGCCCGGTGCCACCACTAGCTCGTCGCTGGAGTAGCGCAGGTGCTTGAGGAACGAGCGATAGAACTCGGCCTTACCGAACTTGTGCAGGCCGATGGCCGTATAGAGCTCCGCCTTGTCCTTGTGGGGCATCAGCGGTCGCAGGAATTCCACGATCGCGGCCGGCACCTCGGTATCCACCATGAAATAGGCGCACGAGAAGCTGAAGATGCCCCCGATCTCATCGCTGCCCGTGAGCAGAGTGTCCACGTAGAGACCACCGTCCTCATCGTTCAGCACCGGGATGACGAAGGGAATCTGGTCGGCCCCGTTGATGGTCTTACCGATGATATAAGTGCCCTTATTACGGTAGAAGGCCTGGCTCAGGAGCACGAGCTGAAAGTTCTCGCGCCTGTCCCTCCCACCCGGGAACCGGACTCGCATGGCACGGATGAGATTGCGCACATCGGACCGGGCGTTGCGGAAGGGTAGACGAAACCCGAAGCTGGATAGGATCTCGCAGACGACCTGAGCAAAACCGTCCCGGACCGGGTAGTAGCAGCGGAAGCTGGGGACTTCCGATTCCAAGTGCTCGGTAGAGATTACCGGCCAGAGGAAGATGAACTCATTGTTATAGTAGGCGCGGTGGAACAGGCGGCAGAAGACCGAGTTGTAATAGGTCTCCGCCAGCTCCGGCTGGCGGTGTTCGGGCAGCAGGCGCAGGTATTCCACCCTGACCCGCCGCCACAGGCGTTCGTCGAGGTCCCGGACGGTGAACTCGGAGCGCAAGCCCGCGATGGTCTCGCCCACATGCCGGTCGTAGTAACCGATACGCTCGCGGGCGGCGCGCTGCACCTCCTCCCAGTCCGCATCCTCGAACCACTGCCTGGCCCCCGCGGTCGTCATCCGGTACCACCGGTAGTGGCGATTGAACCCGGAATGGATCGCCTTGGCGATCTGCTTTGCTGGCACCCATGCCATCGGTATACCCGTTACCCGTGAATCGTTTGGAAAGCGATGTGCGAGGGGACTACGAGAGGCGGGTAAGAGGGCGAAATCGTAGGGATGGAATCACAAAAAACACGACATGTAATAACCGAAATCACTACTGTCCGGGGAAATTATCAAATAGATTCGGTTGGTTATGGGTATAGGCAGTATCGCTTCTGGATTCCATTCTAGTAACCAACAGAGCTAGAAGAGTGTTTTCGAGTAAGGTCAGGCTCAG
>Ga0209781_1000094_pt1 | contig 20698 bp, 20 predicted proteins | sample WorMetHERISLAND1_3_FD_187386 | JGI IMG/M metagenome (GOLD analysis project Ga0209781, IMG submission 187386) | Marine gutless worms symbiont microbial communities from Max Planck institute for Marine Microbiology, Germany - Olavius albidus HERON... | ecosystem: Host-associated > Annelida >...
CAGTGAAACGATCGCCGCGTTAACGTCCCGTTTGGCCATGGTGTGCTCCTTTTTGCCAAAGTGATCTCATCAATCACTCGGCATGCCATGGCCGACTTCCTTTTTGCAGAACTATTTGTACAGGACCTGTCAACCCTGGAACCGTGTATCGACTTCGACGGGGATTATGCGGGGCTCCTGAACTCCGCTGAACTGTCTCTGGAGGCGCCGCGTTTCGTGAACTTCATTGCCGGACAAACGTCTTCGCTCGGTGCCCAGATCCTGGAGGGGAGAACAGCCCTGTCGCTGGAGTTGGGTGACAGCGGCGAAATCCTGGGCGTGGAAACCAGCGCCGGCACTATTGCCGCCCACAACGTGCTTCTGGCCGCCGGTCCGGACAGTGCGGAAGAACTGGCGCGGCTGACCGGCTTCGACGGGTTCGCGACACGGTTTCCCGTTCGCCGTTCGCCCGGCCTACTCCTGACGACCCCCGACCTGTCGCCGCGGCACTTGCTTCGCCGTGTCGTCTATTGGGACGAAACGCCGGACCTGCATGTCCTGCCTCACTTTTCCGGCGGCTTGAGAATGGGTGCCGAAGATACCGACGGCATGGTCGCGGAAAACGATGACGAGGCGGCGCGGCGGGCGGGCGGCGAGAAGTTGCTGCAACGGGCCCGCGAGCGGATCGCCGGATTTCCGGAAGACCTGGGTGTCGATGATTGCCACCTCGGTCTTGGCGTCCGGGCGATGCCCGAGGACGGGCGCAGCATCGCCGACGCCCTGCCCGGCGCCGAGGGCCTCTATGTCGTCGCCACGCATAGCGGGATCACCTTGGCACCGATCCTCGGCCGCCTGATGGCCGAATTCATCGACAGCGGCGAGCGCCCGGAGCTTTTGACACCCTACGCGTTGAGCCGGTTTCCCGGGTTTTCCACCTGATCAAGAGACCGGTCAGCTGATTTTCTGCTGGCAGCGGGTCCAATCCTCGACCTGGTCCAGTTTCGAACTGACCGTCATCTGCGTCAATTCGTCGTGGACCTGCCACATGACGACGGTATCCCCGGCACCCGCCTCGCCGCTGGGAACGACATATCGGAAACCGTGACGGTCGTATTCTCCGGTCATCCGGGTTCCGCCGGGCGTCACGATACTTGGACCATCGATATAAAGATGGCGCAAGCCGCGGCACCAATTGCCGTCGATCTGATCGGCCAAAGCTTCCGTCGAAAACAAGACCGCCGAAACCGCGATCGCCAACAAAGCTTTCGATCGTTTGCCCATTGCGGTTCCTCCCCCCGGCCTGTGCCTCAACAAATACGCGGCAACTGCTCGCCGGAAAGCCAGTCGACCATGCGCTCGCCGCCGAAGGTGGTCTTCATGCTGACGAAATGGCGGTCGTCGGCGATGACATCACCGATAACGGCGGCGGCGGCGCCGAGTTCGTTACCACGCATGGCGGCGACAAGTGCGTCGGCAGCATCGGCGGCGACGATGGCGATCAGCTTACCTTCATTTGCAACGTTCAGGGGATCAAGGCCTAGGAGTTCGCAGGCTGCCTCGATCTGCGGCTTGACCGGGATCGAGGCCTCGTCCAGGCGGATACCGACACCCGATTGACCGGCCAGTTCGTTGAGCGTGGCGGCAAGGCCGCCCCGGGTCGGGTCGCGCATGCAGCGGATCGACGCACCGGCCGTCTCGACCATGGTCGCGACCAGGGTATGGAGTGCGGCGGAATCGGACAGGATCTCCGTTTCGAAAGTGAGGTTTTCCCGTTTCGACATGACGGCGACACCATGATCGCCGAGCGAGCCGCTGAGCACCACTTTGTCGCCGGGCTGCGCCCGGTCGCCGGAGAAGTCGAGGCCCGGAGGCACGATGCCGACACCGGCCGTCGAGATGAAGACACCGTCGGCCTTGCCGCGTTCGACAACCTTGGTATCGCCGGTGACAACGGGCACGCCGGCGTCCTTGGAGGCCGCGGCCATGCTCCTGGCGATGCGGTCGAGATCGGCGAGCGGAAACCCCTCCTCGACAATGAAAGTGGCGGAAAGATAGAGCGGCTTCGCACCGCCGACGGTGAGGTCGTTGATGGTGCCGTGCACGGACAAAGACCCAATGTCGCCGCCCGGGAAAAACAGAGGCGAGATGACATAACCGTCGGTGGTCATGACCATTCGGCCGCCTTCGATATCGAAGGCGGCCTGGTCGTTGCCCTGGGCCAGGTATTCGTTGTCGAGCGCCGCCGCGAACAGATCATCGATCAATTGCGCCATGGCGCGGCCGCCGGAGCCGTGGCTCATGTCGACGCGGCCCTCTTTCAGGTCGAGTTTGCGCTTGATTGTCTTTGCCGGCCGCGACGTCCTGTCGTCCATGTCAGACGCTCATCTGCTGGTCACGGAAACGGCCATAGGTCCAGTGGGCCGCGCAGGCTCCCTCGGCCGAAACCATGCACGAGCCCATCGGCGTGTCGGGCGTGCAGGTGGTACCGAATAGCTTGCAGTCCTGAGGTTTCTTGACGCCCCTGAGGATGGCGCCGCAGTCACAGGCCGGGTTGTCGGGAGCCGGTTCGTAATGGATGTCGAAGCGGCGTTCGGCGTCGAACTCGGCGTAGGCGGCCTTGACCCTGAGCGCGCTGTAGGGCACCTCGCCGAGACCCCGCCACTCGAAGCTCTCGCGCAGTTCGAAGACGTCCGCCACTTCCGCCTTGGCCTTGATATTCCCTTCACGTGTAACGGCCCGGCTGTATTCGTTCTCGACCTCAAAGCGCCCCTCGTTGACCTGGCGGACCAGCATCAGGATGGCCTGCACCACATCCAAGGGCTCAAAGCCGGCGATGACCACAGGCTTCTCGAATTCCTCAGCGAAGAACTCGTAGGGCGCCGTACCGATCACCGTGCTGACATGGGCCGGGCCAATGAACCCTTCCAGCGGCAGCGTGCCGAGTTCGCGGACGTCCGGACTTTCCAGAATATTCTGGATGGCGGCCGGGGTCAGCACATGGTTGCAGAAGACGGTGAAATTGGTGAGGCCTTTGGCCTTGGCAGCCTTGACGGCGAGGGCCGTCGGAGGCGTCGTCGTCTCGAAACCGATTGCGAAGAAGACGACCTGGCGCTCCGGTTCGTCTTCCGCGATCTTCAAGGCATCGAGTGTCGAATAGACCATGCGGATGTCCGCACCTTCAGCCTTGGCGGTCATCAGGCTGGTGCGATCGGAAGCCGGGACACGCATCAGGTCGGCATAGGTGCAGAGCGTTACGCCCTCCATACGCGCCAGTCGGATGGCGCTGTCGATCTGGCCGACCGGCAGCACACAGACGGGGCAGCCGGGGCCGTGGATCATGCGCACGTTGTCGGGCAGCATGTCGGAAATGCCGTAGCGCGAGATGGCGTGGGTGTGACCGCCGCAGAACTCCATGAAATGGTAGCCGCGCCCGGACTCGACCGCCCGTTCGATTGCGGCGGCAATCTTCCGGGCCTTGTCGCCATCCCGATATTCCGTGATGTATTTCACGGCGTGACCTCGAGGCCCATGGCCTCATCCATCTCTGCGAACAGCGCCAGGGTCTTCTCGGCCTCCTCGGCATCGACTTTGGACAGCGCGTAACCCACATGGACGATGACATACTCGCCGACGGCCGGTTCCTCGATCAGAGCGATCGACACATCCTTGGTGACGCCGCCGAGATTGACCCGGGCCATACCGTCATCCAGCAGTTCAACGATTTCAGCGGGAATAGCCAGGCACATCTCATGAGTTCCTTTTGTTGGCGGCGGTCTCGGCGGCGATCTCAGCGGCGATCAGAGCCTGGCCGACGCTGACGGCCGGGTCGCCCGGCGACAGGCTCTCCGGGAAGTAGGCATCGAGACCACCATCGGCAAGGCCGTCGGCCACCAGGCGGCAGAGGACCTTGTTGAGGAAGCAACCGCCACCAAGGGCCACCCGTTCCGCGCCGGTCTCCTCCGATGCCCAACGTGCCCATTGGACGAGGGCCGCGGCGAGCGTCCCGTGAAATAGGTCGGCGCCTTCTTGCGCTTCACAATCGGCGAGACGGGCCAGCAAGGGATCGAAACCAAGAATACCTGCGTCATCCAGCGTCCAGCCGCTATCGAGTGCTTTCGGATCTTGAACCAGGCCTTCTAGTTCCATCGGTGCCTGACCTTCGAACTCGGCGATAGTGCGGACACCCAAAAGGCCGCAGGCGGCGTCGAACAGGCGCCCGCAACTGGACGTCTCCGGCGAGTTGAGGCCCTTGCTCATGATCTGGTCGAGCATGGTGGCGGCCTTGTGGTCGGCGAAGCGCTCGGCGATTTCGCCGCCGCGGCCGAGCGAATGCAGCGCCGCCGCTCCCATACGCCAGGGCTCGCGGGCCGCCACGTCGCCGCCCGGCTGGGCCAAGCGTTTGAGGTGGCCCAGTCGACGGCATTCGGCACCGTCCACCCACAACAGCTCGCCGCCCCAGGATTCGTTGGCGGGACCGAGGCCGAAGCCGTCGAGCGCCAAACCGATGACCGGACCCGTCAACCGGTGTTCGGCCATCAGTGCCGCGATATGCGCATGGTGGTGCTGAACGGGGAGCGTCGGCACGCCGAAAGTGGCGGCATGGCGGCTCGAATAGAAATCCGGGTGCAAGTCATGGGCGATGAGGACGGGCTCGGCGCCGATTTCCGCCAACAAACTTGAAGCACGCTTTTCAAACTCGGCGATGGCCTCGGGACTGTCGAGGTCGCTGGCGGCGTGAGAAAGATAGGCCGTGTCGCCGTCGATGACACAAACCGTGTTCTTGAGGAAGGCGCCGAGTGCCAGCACCGGCGGATAGGAACGCGCCAGGTGCACCCGAAGGGCGACGGCCGCCCCCTCCTCCGACACCGTGTTGGCAACAGCGACGGTCATGCGGCGGCCCGGGCCTTCGCCGCCGTTTCCTCGATCCAACCGCACCATGCCTCCGTGCCTTCGCCGGTGGTCGCCGACAGTTGGAAACAGAGGATGTCCGGGTTGACCCGCCGCGCGAACTCAAGACAGCGCTCCACGTCGAACTCCACATAGGGCAGCAAATCCGTCTTGTTGAGGATCATGACGTCGGCGGCGGCGAACATGTCCGGGTACTTGATCGGCTTGTCGTCGCCTTCGGTAACCGACAGGATCGCCACCTTGTGGGCCTCGCCCAAATCGAAACCGGCCGGACAGACGAGATTGCCCACGTTCTCGATGAACAGGATGCTGGCGTCCTTGAGCTCAATGCTATCGAAAGCGTGGCCGACCATATGGGCGTCCAGGTGACAGCCCTTGCCGGTGTTGACCTGCACGGCCGGCACGCCGGTCTCTCGGATGCGGTCGGCGTCGTTGGCGGTCTGCTGGTCACCCTCGATGACGGCGATGGGATAACGGCCTTCAAGGTCGGTGATTGATCGCACAAGTAGCGTCGTCTTGCCGGCACCGGGGCTCGAGACCAGGTTGAGGGCCAGCGTTCCGGTCTGAGCCAGGCGTTCCCGGTTGGCCGCCGCATAAGCGTCGTTCTTGGATAGGATGTCGCGCTCGATCTGCACGACGCGTTGCTGACTCATGCCGGGAATCGTGATACCGGCCGCGCCCTCTCCGAAATGAATGTCACCGCCCTCGCCGTGGTGATGGTGATGTCCATGGTCGTGGCTGTGGGAATGGGTATGGGTATGATCGTGCCCGTGCGTATGGCCGTGGCTGTGGTCGTGCCCTTGGCCATGATCGTGTGCCGGCGGTCCGTCCGGCTTTCCGCAGCCGCATACCATGCACATCATGCCACCTCCAGTTCCTTGATTCGCATTTCGTCGCCGCCGGTCATCTGCAGCTGATAGCCGCCGCAATCCGGGCAGGCATCGAAGCGTTCGGTCACGTCGACCGGCTTCGAACAATTCATACACCACGCCCGGCCCGGGATTTCAACAATCTCCAGGCGGGCGCCCTCGGCGATCGTGTCCTTGATCACCACGTCGAAACAAAACCGCAATGCCTCTGGTTCGACGTGCGACAGCTTACCGATTTCCAGCCACACCACCTTGACTTGGGTAAAGTTTTGGCGCGCCGATTCCTCTTCGAGGATCGATACCACACTCTGCATCAAGGACATCTCATGCATCGGAACGATACCGGAATACTGCAGCGGCTAGTGACTATAGACCCGATGAATATCGCGGATGACGGCGAAATCAAGGGCGGCGCTTCGGAAGCGGCACCGATGGCGGTCCTAGACCCAGCGGAAGACGCAGAACCCGTAGACCAGCGAAATGCCAAGCGCCCCCCAAAGCGGCGTACCGACGAGGCCGAGCCAGGCCAGGAAAATAAAGGCGCTGCCGAGAAGCGTAATGAACAGGCGGTCGCCCCGTGTCGTGTCCAGGGTCAGGATTCCCTTGCGCGGCGATCCGCCGGGCGAGCGCCATTCCCACAGCACCATGGTCGTCAAAGCGGCGACAATGAACAGGAAGAAAGCCGCCGTCGGCCAGGTCCAGGCCATCCACGAGAGTCCCATAACCGCCTCCTAACCTTGCCTACACGCGCCCCAGGGCAAAGCCCTTGGCGATGTAGTTCCTGACGAAGTAGATGACGAAGGCACCGGGGACGATGGTCAAACACCCGGCCGCCGCCAGCAAGCCGAGTTCGTAGCCCGATGTGCTGGCCGTACGCGTCATGGTCGCCGCGATCGGCTTGGCGGCCACCGAGGTCAGGGTTTTGGCCAGCAGCAGTTCGACCCAGGAGAACATGAAACAGAAGAAGGCGGCGACACCGATGCCGGCGGCGATGGTCGGGATGAAGATCTTCACGAAGAACCGCCAGAAGGGATAACCATCGACGTAGGCCGTCTCGTCCAGTTCCTTCGGAACCCCCGACATGAAACCTTCCAGGATCCAGACGGCGAGCGGGATGTTGAATAGGCAGTGTGCCAGGGCCACGGCGATATGGGTGTCGAACAGACCGACCGCCGAATAGAGCTGGAAGAACGGCAGCGCGAACACGGCCGGCGGCGCCATGCGGTTGGTCAGGAGCCAGAAAAAGAGGCGCTTGTCGCCGAGGAACCGGTAGCGCGAGAAGGCATAGGCCGCCGGCAGGGCGACGGTCACCGAGATCGCTGTGTTCATGACGACGTAGCTGATCGAGTTGAAGTAGCCCGTATACCAGGTCGCGTCGGTGAAGATCTTGATGTAATTCTCCAGCGTGAAGTCGACGGGCCACAACGTGAAGGTGCCGAGAATTTCGTTGGTGGTCTTGAACGACATGTTCAAGAGCCAGTAGATCGGCAGCATGAGGAAGATGATGTAGAGCGTCGGCGCCAGCCAAGTCGGTTTTCTCATCAGAATTCCTCGTTCTTCATCATCAGCGTGTAGAACACCCAGCAGAGCAGCAGCACGATCAGGAAGTAGATCAGCGACATGGCCGCCGCCGGCCCCAGGTCGAACTGGCCGAGGGCCACCTTGACGAGGTCGATCGAAAGGAACGTGGTCGTGTTGCCCGGTCCGCCGCCGGTGAGCACGAAGGGTTCGGTGTAGATCATGAAACTGTCCATGAACCTGAGCAGGATGGCGATGGTCAGGACCCGCTTCAGCTTCGGCAGCTGGATATGGCGGAACACGGCCCAGCCGCGGGCTCCGTCGATCTTCGCCGCCTGATAGTAGGCGTCGGGGATCGAACGGAGACCCGCATAGGCCAGCAGCACCACCAGCGATGTCCAGTGCCAAACGTCCATCAGGATCGTCGTGAACCAGGCTGCGCCCGGCTGTTGGGTAAAGTTGTAGTCGATACCCATGCCGTTGATCATGCGACCCAGGAGCCCGATCTCAGGCAGGGCGAATATGTTCCACATGGCGCCGACCACGTTCCACGGAATGAGAAGCGGCAGCGCCATCAGAACCAGGCAGACGGAAACCCAGATGCCTTTCCTCGGCATGGTCAGTGCAATGGCGACGCCGAGCGGCACCTCGATCAAAAGGATTATCGAGGTGAAGACCAACTGACGCCCGAGCGAGGCGTGGAAGCGGTCCGAATGCAGGACCTGCTCGAACCACTTGACGCCTTCCCAGAAAAAGACGTTGTCGCCGAAGGTTTCCTGGACCGAGTAATTGACCACCGTCATCAGCGGGATCAGGGCGTTGAAGGCGACGAGGGCGACGACCGGAAGGACGAAGAACCAAGCCTTGGGGTTTACGGTTTTACGAGCCATCTCGATACCTCAACTCACCATCCAGCCGTCTGCATAGACCTGGGTCCGCGTCGGGTCGAAATGAAGCCGCGCGTTCTCCGATGGCATCGCCTGGCCGTCCGGGACCAGCAGCTTGATGACGTGATCGCCGTGGTTTGCTTCGACGATGCTGAAGCGACCGGCGTCGCTGACCTTGGCGATCTGAACCGGAATACCGTCTTCGGTAAACCGCACGAACTCGGGCCGGATACCGATCTCGAGGCTCTCGCCTTCAGCCTTGTGGGCGACCGGGTGGTCCGTCGGCACGGCGTGACCCTCGAAATAGGCGGTCCCGTTGTCGAGGGAACAGGGCAGCACGTTCATGCCCGGCGAGCCGATGAAATGGCCGACAAAGGTGTGACGCGGTTTCTCGAAAAGTTCGACCGGCGTGCCGATCTGGACAACCGTACCTTCATGCATGACGACGACCTGATCGGCGAAGGTCAGGGCCTCGGTCTGGTCATGGGTCACGTAGATCATGGTGCGGTGGATCTGCTGGTGCAGCTCCTTGAGCTTCGAACGCAGGATCCACTTCAGATGCGGGTCGATGACGGTCAACGGCTCGTCGAACATGATGACGTTGACGTCGGACCGCACCAGACCGCGGCCCAGCGAGATCTTCTGCTTGCCGTCGGCGGTCAAACCGGCGGCCCGGTTATGAAGCGTTTCGGAAAGGTCGAGCATGTCCGCGATCTTGCGCACTTTGCCATCGACCTCTCCCTCCGCCACCCCCCGGTTTCGTAAGGGGAAGGCCAGATTGTCGTAGACCGACATGGTGTCGTAGACGACCGGGAACTGGAACACCTGGGCGATATTGCGCTGGTCCGGAGGAATCTCGGTGACATTACGATCGTCGAACCAGACCTCGCCCTCGGTCGGCGTGATGAGCCCGGAGATGATGTTGAGCAGCGTCGTCTTGCCGCAACCGGACGGACCCAGAAGCGCGTAAGCGCCGCCATCCGACCAGTCGACGCTCATGCGTTTCAAGGCCCAGTCCTCGTCGCCGTTCGGTTGCTCGAGGTAGCTGTGACGCAGGCCCTTGAGGCTGATCATCGACATGGGCACCCCCTTTCGCGACGACGAAGGGTCGGTCCGGAACGGGAAACCATGTACCTCATGCCGCTACCCGTTCGTTTTCGGAACCGAACAACAGCCCGTGGGCGATGTCGATATAAAACTCGGCGCTGTCGCCGACGTTGAAAGCGTAAATGCCGTGCGACTGGGAGATCCAGGTATGCCCGCCGAGATCGAAATGGATGACGCTTTCCGAACCGCTGAGCTCGGTAACCAAAACGCGACCGCTGACTTTGACCGCATGGGTGTTGCCGTTCACGGGTGTCACGAAGTGAGGCCGGATGGCGATCCAGTAGGTGCCGTCCTTGAGGTTTCTCTTGGTCCCCTCGGCCGGCCAGCTGGCGTGGTCATTGAGGTGGAAGACATCGCCCTTCTTGGTCACTTCGGCGGAATTGATCGGCGGGTCGGAAAACACCTTGGCCGATCGCAGGTCCGTCGGCTGGCGGTAGACATCCTTGGTTTCCCCGAACTGGGTGATTCGGCCCTCGTGCAGGGTCGCCGTGTGACCACCGAGCAGCAGTGCCTCGGTCGGTTCCGTTGTCGCGTAGACCACCGTACAGCCGCGGTCTTCGAAAAGCTTCGGCAATTCGTCGCGCAACCCTTCACGGAGCTTGTAATCGAGGTTGGCCAGTGGTTCGTCGAGGAGCACCAGGTCGGCATCCTTGACCAGTGCCCGAGCCAGCGCCGTGCGCTGCTGCTGGCCGCCCGACAGTTCATTGGGGCGACGCCCCAACATCGGCGTCAGTTTCAACAGTTCGGCGATGCGCTCGACGCGCTCGGTCAATTCCGTACGGGCGGTCCCGGCGACGCGGAGTGGAGAGGCGATGTTCTCGAAGACATTGAAATTGGGATAATTGATGAACTGCTGGTGGACGAACGATACGTTGCGTTTCTGGACGGGAACGCCGGTGACGTCCTTGCCGTCGAACCACACTTCGCCCGATGTCGGTTTCTCGAGCCCGGCCATCAGCTGCATGAGCGTGGTCTTACCGGCAAGCGTCGTGCCGAGTAGGATATTGAAGCCGTCGTTCTGCAGCTCGACGCTGGTGTCGTAGATGTGGAGGTCCGCACCAACGCGTTTGACGACGTTTTTCAAGGCGAGTGTCATGGGCTCATTTCCGGCCGTCGGCACCTTGCCAGGTGGTCGAGTTGATCTCGTTTTCCAGGAACCGTTCGATCGCACCGCCAGTATGGCCAGGGCAGTGGTTCCGAAACAAGGACGCCTTCGATCGTATGTTTTCACGAGCCCCGGGGAACGCCTTGGGCGCTCCCCGGGAAGCTGCGTGTCCGGTCTGTCAGCTTAACCGGCGTCTTTCCACCGCTTGACGAGTTCGTCGTAATCGACGGTCTCGCCCTGCGGCTTTTCGTTGACCTTGGCTTTTGGCGAACCCGGCTTGTTGAGCCATTCGTTCGGGTCCATTTCCTTGTTCAGCCTGGGGCCGCAGCCGCCGTAGGTGCCGGCCTTCTCGTCGGCCGCCTGCATGCGGGCCATGACCTGGTCCATCTCGGAGGCGAGACGGTCCATGGCTTGTTGCGGCGTGAAGGCGCCCGAGTTCACGTCACCGATCTGCTGCCACCAGATCTGGGCCAGCTTCGGATAATCGGGAACGTTGATGCCCGTCGGCGACCAGCGCACCCGGTCCGGCGAGCGGTAGAACTCGACCAACCCGCCGAGCTTCGGTGCCCGCTCGGTGAACGAGGCATGACGGATGTCGCTGTCACGGATCGGTGTCAGGCCGACGTGGGTCTTCTTCAGCGACACTGTTTTCGAGACTACGAACTGGGCGTAGAGCCAGGCGGCCTTGCGGCGATCGACCGGCGTCGACTTGAACAGCGTCCATGAACCGGCGTCCTGATAGCCGAGCTTCTGGCCGTCTTCCCAATACGGACCATGCGGCGACGGGGCCATGCGCCAAAGCGGGTTGCCGGCATCGTCAACGGTGTTGTTGCCCGAGTTCTTCGGCGCGACCATGGAAGACGTGAAAGCCGTGTACCAGAAAATCTGCTGAGCGACGTTGCCCGTCGAAAGGGCTGGCAGCGATTGATAGAAATCGTAGCTGGCGGCACCCGGAGGCGCGTATTTGCGCAGCCACTCATCCCACTTGCGAATGGCGTAGACAGCGGCCGGACCATTGGCGGCACCACCACGGCTGACGGAAGCGCCGACCGGGTTGCAGGTGCCGGGCTCCATGCGGATGCCCCATTCGTCGACCGGAACACCGTTCGGCAGACCCTTGGAGCCGGCGCCGGCCATAGACAGCCAGGCGTCGGTCATGCGCCAGCCGAGGTCCGGCGCGCGCTTACCGTAGTCCATGTGACCATAAACACGGACACCGTCGATCTCCTTGACGTGAACGGAGAAGAACTCGGCAATGTCCTCATAAGCCGACCAGTTGACCGGAACGCCGAGATCGTAGCCATAGATCTCCTTGAACTTTTTCTTGAGTTCCGGACGCTGGAACCAGTCGTAACGGAACCAGTAGAGGTTGGCGAACTGCTGGTCAGGAAGCTGATAAAGTTTGCGGTCGGGACCCGTGGTGAACGACTTGCCCATGAAGTCTTCGACGTCGAGCATAGGATTGGTAACATCCTTGCCGTCGCCGGCCATCCAGTCGGTCAGGTTGACAGCCAACTGCAGGCGCGAATGGGTGCCGATCAGGTCCGAGTCGTTGATGTAGGCGTCATAGAGGTTACGCTTGGTCTGCATCTGGGTCTGTACCGCCTGGACCACTTCGCCCTCGCCGAGCAACTGGTGATTGACCTTGATGCCGGTGATTTCTTCGAAAGCCTTGGTCAGGGTCTTGGATTCGTATTCGTGGGTCGGAATGGTTTCCGACAGCACGTTGATTTCCATACCCTTGAAGGGTGCGGCGGCATCGATGAACCACTGCATTTCCTTCATTTGGTCGGCTTTCGACAAGGTCGACGGCTGGAACTCCCCATCAACCCACTTTTTTGCCTCGTCCATGCCGGCGAAACTAACGCTCGCGAACGAAACGAGGCCCGCCGTGGCTACGGCGGCCATTAGACGCATTTTCATTGATGACCCTCCCAATGAGTGTTACGGCGTCAACTATCATATGAAAAAAACGAAGGTCAATCGAAAATTTCGAAAGTCATTAGAAAACTAGGGTTTCTCATGGACTAGCGTTTCTCCTGGGATTGCGCTATTGGATAAGGACCATAAAGGACAAAACCAGTCATGGAACCCATCTCTCCGCGCCAGGCTGACATCGTCGATCTCGCCCATGAACTGGGCCGGCTCAGCGTCGACATGCTGGCCGAACGCTTCGACGTGACTCCGCAGACTATCCGCAAGGATCTCAATGACTTGTGTGAACGCGGCATGTTGCAGCGGATTCACGGCGGCGCGGTTCTCTCCTCGGGTGTCGCCAACTATGGCTACGAGGCACGTCGGGAACTGGCCTCCGAGGAGAAACGCCGGATCGGCATCAAGGCCGCTTCGCTGATCTATGACGACTGCTCTTTGCTTATCAACATCGGCACCACGACGGAACAGGTGGCGACGGCGTTTCGCGGCAAGCGCGGCATTTTAGCAATCACGAATAATCTTAATGTTATCAATATATTAAGGAGATTTCCCGATATCGAAGTCGTCGTTGCCGGTGGTATTCTCAGGCACTCGGACGGCGGCATCATCGGCGAACCCGCAGTCGATTTCATTCACCAGTTCAAGGTCGATTTCGCCGTCATCGGGGTGTCCGCCATCGACGAAAGCGGCGCCCTTCTTGACTATGATTATCGGGAGGTGAAGGTCGCCCAGGCGATCATCGACAATGCGCGGCACACCATCTTGGTCGCCGACAGCATGAAGTACGAGCGCTCCGCGCCCGTCCGCATCGGACATCTCTCTCAAATCCATACCTTCGTCACCGACCGAACTCCGCCGGATCCGATTGTCCGTATCTGCCGGGACAACGAGGTGGTCATCGAAATTGCCGAGGCGCTTGAACCTTCATAAATCCGCGCTTATTTTCATTGTAGGTTCGATTTTCTTCGTTTAAGGTTCGTTTGGTAAATATGTGGCTGCATGCATCCCGCGCTTGCCGGACATGTGCGGCCTGGGGGGACTCGGGTGACCGACAAACTTTACGATATCGCCATTGTCGGCGGTGGGGTCAACGGCTGTGGCATCGCCAGAGACGCAGCCGGTCGCGGATTGTCGGTCTATCTTTGCGAACAGAACGATCTCGCTTCGGCGACCTCGTCGGCCAGTACCAAACTGATCCACGGTGGGCTTCGTTATCTCGAGTATTACGAGTTTCGACTCGTCCGCGAGGCCCTGATCGAACGGGAAACCCTCTATCGCGCGGCACCGCATATCATCCACCCGCTGCGCTTCGTTTTGCCGCATCACAAAGGTCTCAGGCCCTGGTGGTTCCTGAGGTTAGGGCTGTTCTTCTACGATCATCTGGGTGGCCGCAAGATCCTGCCGGGAACGCGTGATTTGACCTTCGGCGATGACCCTGTCGGGCGGCCGTTACGCGACGAGTTTGTCAAGGGATTCGAGTATTCGGACTGCTGGGTCGACGACTCGCGCCTCGTCGTCCTCAATGCCGTCGACGCCGCCGAAAAAGGGGCGACCGTCGAAACTCGGACGCAATGCACGAGCGCCCGGCGCAACGGTGGCGAATGGTCCGTGACCGTCGAAGACGAGGCGGGCAACCGTCGCGAGATTCGGGCGCGGATCCTCATCAACGCGTCGGGGCCGTGGGTGTCCCGGTTCATCGAGAACGGCCTCGGCTTGAACCTGTCAGACGGCGTGCGCCTGGTCAAAGGCAGTCACATCATCGTCCGGCGCCTGTTCGAGCACGACCAGCCCTACATATTCCAAAACCCCGACGGCCGTATCATCTTTGCCATCCCCTACGAGCAGGATTTCACCATGCTCGGCACCACCGACGAGGAGTTCACCGGCGATCTGGACGATTTCGGCATTTCGGCGGACGAGGTCGACTACATCTGCAGCAACGTCAACCGCTATTTCACCGTCGATATCTCTTCGAAAGACGTCGTCTCCGACTTCTCCGGCGTGCGGCCGCTCTACGACGACGCCGCTTCGAAAGCGCAGGAGGCAACGCGCGATTACGTGCTCAAGGTCAGCGACGGCGAGGCGCCACCGGTGCTCAATATCTTCGGCGGCAAGATCACCACCTATCGGAAATTGGCGGAACACGCGCTCGAAAAACTGTCCCCGTTTCTTCCCGAATTGGGACCGTCCTGGACGGCAACCGCGAAGTTGCCGGGCGGCGATTTTCCCGTCGGCGAACGTGAACGCCTGGCGGAGGCACTTCGCCGAGAGCATCCGTTCCTCACCCAGTCGCTCTGCCAACGATTGGTCCACGCCTACGGAACACGCGCTGCTGAGATCATCGCGGGCAGCGATACCTGGGACGATCTCGGCGAAGATTTCGGCGGCGGGCTTTTCGAACGGGAAGTCACCTACCTGATGGACAGGGAATTGGCCAAGTCGGCGGACGATGTGTTATGGCGGCGCAGCAAATTGGGGCTTAGGATGAACCCGGAACTGAGCGGTCGCCTCGACGACTGGATGACGGCGCGGGCGGCCGGTTGACTCGCGGTCCGTCGACCGAACAAGAGGGGGATCACGTCATGTCGCAATACATCCTTGCTATCGATCAGGGAACGACGTCGTCGCGGGCCATTCTTTTCGACAAGGACTACGCGGTAAAAGCGGTTTCCCAGCAGGAATTCACTCAGCACTTCCCGCATTCCGGATGGGTCGAACACGATGCGCAAGAAATTTGGGAGTCGGTCCTGTCGACCTGTCGCGAGGCCATGCAGAAGGCCGGTGCTAAGGCCGCCGACATTGCCGCAATCGGTATCACCAACCAGCGCGAGACCGTCGTCATCTGGGACCGGGAGACAGGCGAACCGATCCACCGGGCCATCGTCTGGCAAGACCGGCGGACGGCCGACTATTGCGCGTCCCTGAAAACCGACGGCCACGAAGCGGAATTCACCGCCAAGACCGGCCTGCTCATCGACCCCTATTTTTCCGGAACCAAGGTGCCCTGGCTCCTCGACAACGTGGAGGGCGCGCGAGCCCGCGCCGAGCGCGGTGAACTCGCCTTCGGCACCATCGACACGTTCCTGATCTGGCGGCTGACCGGCGGCCGGGTCCATGTCACGGATGCGACCAACGCATCCAGGACTTTGCTCTACGACATCCATCGCGGCGATTGGGACGACAGCCTTCTGGAGATCCTGCGCGTACCGCGCGGTATCCTGCCAGAAGTCCTGGATAGTGCCGCCGAATTCGGCGATGCCGACCCCGGCCTGTTCGGCAGCTCGATCGCCATACGCGGCGGCGCCGGCGACCAACAGGCCGCCACCGTTGGCCAGGCCTGCTTCCAGCCCGGCATGTTCAAGTCGACTTACGGCACCGGCTGCTTCGCCGTGCTCAACACCGGCGACCAACCGGTTCGCTCGCAAAACCGTCTATTGACGACGATCGCCTATCGGCTCGACGGCAAGACAACCTACGCACTCGAGGGTTCGATATTCGTCGCCGGCGCCGCCGTCCAGTGGTTGCGCGACGGCCTCGGCATCATCGGCAGCGCCCCGGAAACCGGTTCCATGGCAGCCGATTCCGATCCCGGCCAGTCGGTCTATCTGGTCCCCGCCTTCGTCGGTCTCGGCGCCCCGTACTGGGACGCCAACGCGCGCGGCGCATTGTTTGGTTTGACGAGGGCCACGGGGCCCAATGAACTGGCCCGCGCCGCCCTCGAATCGGTCTGTTACCAGACTCGCGATCTGCTGGAAGCGATGCAGGGCGATTGGCCCCATTCGGCCGATCTCGATACGGTGCTGCGCGTCGACGGTGGCATGGTCGGCAGCGACTGGACCATGCAGTACCTGGCCGACATCCTGGCCGCCCCCGTCGACCGGCCGCAGGTCTTGGAGACCACCGCCCTGGGTGCCGCCTATCTGGCCGGCATGAAAACCGGGTTCTACCCCGGGCTCGACGAATTCGCCGGAGCCTGGCGCCTGGAGAAGCGCTTCGAACCAGCAATGGAAGAGGCGACGCGTGAGTCGAAGTACGCGGGCTGGAAGGATGCCGTAAAGAGGACCCTGAGCGACTAGTCCAGGTTTCCGATCACCGCCTCGGCGATCGCCGCCGTACCGTCGGTGCCACCGAACTCGCAAGGCAGAAGGCCACCTTCGGCGAAGGTACGGTCGACGGCGCGATCCAGGCGGTCGGCGGCGTTTTTACACTCATCGACCCCGTGCTGGTCGCCAAGCCATTCCAGCATCATCGCCGCCGACAGGAACATGGCCGTCGGGTTGGCTTTGCCGGTGCCGGCGATATCCGGCGCACTGCCGTGGGCCGGCTGGAAGAGGCCATGGGTCTCGCCGATCTCGGCGCACGGGGCCAACCCCATGCTGCCGACAATACCGGCACCGAGGTCGGACAGAATGTCGCCGTACATGTTCTCGGTGACGATGACATCGAAATCCCAAGGGTTGCGGACCATGTTGAGCGCTGCCGCATCGACGTAGAGATGGTTGATCTCGATATCCGTTGCCGTCGCCGCCCGCTCATCGAAGATCTTGCGGAAAAAAGCCATCGCCGAGAACACGTTGGCCTTGTCGACACAGATGACATGTCCGGATTTCCCCTTCGTCTTTCGTGACCGGGCGAGTGCGAAGGTCATGTCGAAAAGCGGCTCGCAGACGTCGCGGGTAATGACCAGTGTTTCCGTCGCCCGCCTGTCGTCCTCGACCGTCCCCGTGCCCACCGACGCGAAGAGACCCTCCGTCGACTCGCGAACGATGACGAAGTCGATGTCGGCGGCACGCGGATCGCCGAGCGGCGCCAGATTGCCCTTGAGAACGACGATGCCGCCCTTGTCCTTGAACGGCTTTTCGATCGGGAAGATGACGTCCCGATTGAAACACTCGGCGTCTTCGACATTCTCCCAGATGGTGCGGCCATTGACGGTCAGCGCATCCTTGTGGAGGAAACCATGGTCGCCCAGTTCCTTGAGCACCATGGGCAGGCCGCCCGCATAGAAGAAGTCTTCCATCAGGTATTCCCCGGACGGCATCAGGTTGACGATACAGGGGACGTCGCAGCCGAGGCGATCCCAATCATCGAGGCTCAGATTGATCCCGATGCGTCCGGCGATTGCCATCAGATGCAACACGGCGTTGGTCGATCCGCCGATGGCACCGTTGGTGCGGATGGCGTTCTCGAAGGCCTCGCGGGTCAGAATTTTCGACAACCGCAAATCCTCTCGGACCATCTCGACGACGCGACGGCCGGCCAATTGGGCCAGCGTCTTGCGCCTTGAATCTGCGGCCGGGATGGCGGCATTGGAGGGCATTCCGGTACCCAACGCCTCGACCATGCTGGCCATTGTCGAGGCCGTGCCCATGGTCATGCAATGGCCTGGTGATCGCGCGTTGGCCGCCTCGGCGGACATGAAATCGGCCAGCGTCATCTCTTCGGTCTTGACCATGGCGTCGAATTTCCAGACATGGGTGCCGGATCCGATGCGTTCACCGTGGTAATAGCCGTTCAGCATCGGTCCGCCGGAGAGGGTCAGGGCCGGCAGATCGCAACTCGCCGCACCCATCATCAGCGCCGGCGTCGTCTTATCGCAACCGACCAACAACACGACCCCGTCGATCGGATTGGCACGAATCGACTCCTCGACGTCCATGCTGACCAAATTCCGATACAACATCGTCGTCGGCCGCATAATCGTCTCGCCCAGGGACATCACCGGAAACTCGAGGGGAAAGCCGCCGGCTTCCAGGACGCCTTGTTTGACTTTCTCGGCGATATCGCGGAAATGCGCGTTGCACGGCGTCAATTCCGACCAGGTGTTGCAGATTCCGATGACCGGCCGCCCGTCGAACTGGTCATCGGGAATACCCTGGTTTTTCATCCAACTACGGTGGGCGTAGCCGTCTTTGTTGATCTGCCCGAACCATTCGGCGCTGCGGAATTTCTGTTTCTTGTCACCCATCTATCGATCTCCTACTGCGGCGGCTTATTTGACCAGCCCGCTATTCCTCCAAATAATCCTCAATGAAGTACCGGATAATCTCGTCCAGGTTTTCTTCACTGGGAAAACCCAAATTTCCGGCCCTCTCCGACAGGCAGACCGTCGGCCAGGTGTCGACGACATTTCCGATGAAAGGATCCGGCTCAACGGCGATACGGCCCAACCGGCGCGTTCCTACAACACGCCTCAACGCCTCGATCATCTCGCTGACGGTGACCGTCAGGCTCGGCAAGCCGACCGCCCGGTCGTCACCGAGGCGATCGCCGTCAAGTTCATGCAGGTGCACAATGCCGTCGACAATGGCCCGGTAACCGAGCACCGCAACCGACGTCGTTTCCGGGACCGGAAGGGCGAAGTCGATCCCGTTCAACGGTTCGCGAATGACACCGCTGACAAACGAGGAGGCTGCCGCATTCGGCTTACCGGGCCGCACGATCACCGTCGGCAGGCGCGCCGATCGGCCGTCCAGATATCCCTTGCGCGAATAGTCGTTGACCAGCAACTCGAGAACAGTCTTGGTGATTCCATAGGTCGTTTGCGGTGTTTGCTTGGTCCTGTCGCCGACCGCCGTCGGCATTGCCGCGCCGCCAAAAACGGCGAGGGAGCTGGCGAACACCAAACGCGGCTTCCCGTCCCGCGCGCGCACCGCTTCCAGCAGATGGCGGCCGCCGTCCAGGTTGACGCGCATGGCCAGATCGAAATCCTTCTCGCCGCCGCCGCTGACGACCGATGCCAGATGGAAGACCGAAACGTCGTCCCGGTCGATCAGGCCAAAAACGGTGTCGCGATCACCGATGTCGCCCGTGATGGTTCGCACTGCGACACCATCGGCTGAAATCGCCTCCGGCGACTCTCCCACATCGAAGAGGACGATTTCATCGATCGGCTCGGATGTTCCCGACGGTGCCGTCAGGCGACCTCTTTCCAATAAGCGCCGGGACAAGCGCCGGCCCAGGAAACCGGCACCCCCGGTAATGACAACCTTCATGGCTGAACCACCATCCTCCAGTCTTCCGATCCGCCGTTTACGGTGGCCATCGGCAAGGGCGGACCGACCAGCGGTCGTTTTAACCCGTGTTTTCTCTCGGCCCCCAAAGAAAGGCGGAACGAATGGCGCGTTATCGCGTGCCTTCGAGCCGAACTGCTTTTTACCATTTAACAGGCATCGACATTAATGCATACTTCAATTAATACATTAATGTCGGATTTGTGAATTTCCTATCTTACTAAACCGCTGGAAAGGGCTGCTGGCAATGGTGTTTGTAAACCCAGCCGGCGAACCCCGGCATATGGAACCGATCATCGATACGAGGATGACATGATCCGCCTGGGATGCATAGCCGACGATTTCACAGGCGGGACCGATTTGGCAAACACGCTAGTCGGCCAGGGCATGCGAACGGTACAGTTGATCGATGTGCCCGACCACGATGCGGACATCGGTGAAGCCGAGGCCGTGGTCATCGCCTTGAAATCCCGGACATCGTCGCCCGCGGACGCCATCGCCGAGTCCCTGCGCGCGCTCGAGTGGCTGAAGAGACGCGGCGCCAACCAGTTTTTCTTCAAGTATTGCTCGACCTTCGATTCGACGGATCAAGGGAACATCGGCCCTGTTGCCGATGCCCTGATCGATGCCCTCGGCGCCGATTTCACCATCGCCTGCCCGGCCTTTCCGACGAATAATCGAACCATATACAAAGGTCACCTGTTCGTCGGCGATCAGTTGATTTCGGATTCCAGCATGAAGGACCATCCGCTGACGCCGATGCGTGACCCCGACCTGGTCTCCGTCCTGGCGCGTCAGACCCCGCACGGTGTCGGCCTCGTCGAGCATAGAGTCGTCGGTGCCGGTAGCACGGCAATCCGCCAAAGGTACGAGGAGCTCAGATCATCGGGACACCGCTTCGCCATTGTCGATGCCATCGACGACAGGGACCTGATCGAGATCGGCACGGCATCAGCCGAATTGAAACTGGTGACCGGCGGCTCCGGCGTCGCTCTCGGTTTGCCGGAGAACTTCCGCCGGGCCGGCGCCCTCGGTGAACCGGCGCGACCGGAACTGCCTCGTTTCGGCGGCCGCCGTGCCGTCATTGCCGGAAGCTGTTCGACGGCGACACGCGGCCAGATTGCATTGGCGTCGAAGAACTGGCCGACCTACCGGATCGATCCGCGCCGTCTCACGCCCGGCCACGGCGTCGTTTCGGAAGTCGTCGCTTGGGCCGGCGAGAACGGCGCCGACAGGCCGGTATTGATCTAGGGGCTGTCCTAGCTAAGCGAGATGCTTGGGCTAGGATTGCAGGATGTATGCGAGAAGAAGCCGGCTCAGTGGTTGGAAGCGTGATCGTTTGATGGAGCACTTTGTGGCGGCGACGACGGCACGAGC
>Ga0209781_1000095_pt1 | contig 20566 bp, 15 predicted proteins | sample WorMetHERISLAND1_3_FD_187386 | JGI IMG/M metagenome (GOLD analysis project Ga0209781, IMG submission 187386) | Marine gutless worms symbiont microbial communities from Max Planck institute for Marine Microbiology, Germany - Olavius albidus HERON... | ecosystem: Host-associated > Annelida >...
CCTTACGGTTGTTGGGGGATCGCTTGGTGGAATTGAAGGTGGTGGAATCGATATCCCCCGAGACCGTGCGTCAAGTGTTAAAAAAACGCCATCAAACCCTGGCAGAAGCGGATGTGGTGCATCCCCGCGCCTGCGAATGCGGCCTTCGTGTGCCAGATGGAAACGGTATTGGCCGTGTACCGGCGCGCGTCTGATCCGGCCTATCCGGTGGTGCGTATGGACGAGACCAGCGTGCAATGCGCGCGCGAAGCGCGTGACCCGATACCGGCCAAACCGGGGCAGATGACTCAACCTGGCTGAATGTGAGTTCAGCGTGTTAGTTAGGACGGCAATGCTTGGACCGGCGACTACCGGATCTCGCGACGGTCGTTTCCGACAGTCCAGGCATGGACGGAGACCCGGAACCAATCCAATCAACCCGTCGATTGGCGCTTTACCACGGAAGTCGCACGGATCAAACTCAAACGCCTTTATCCTATATTATCAGATTGATGTGCTAGTAGTGGTAAATTTAAAAGTTGTTAGGAGGGCGTGCAACGCGACGGAGCCTGACATACTGCCGGCGGCTATGTTCCATTTAGACCTTAACCACTATCCGCAAGAGAAACCGTCCCCCGCCAGAGGAACATCGAGATGCGACTTCTCCGTTACCTGATTCTGTTCGCCCTTGTGGCCTTCATCGTCTGGCCCTACTATTATGTCTTTCGCCTCGACTACACCCTCAGCAGGGACGATATGCAGGGCCTGGAGCAGCTCCTGGACATACCGGTCATCCGTCGCAACTACAAGGAACGCCTGGAAGACGGCCTGGGCGGCCTCCCCCAACCCCAGGATGCCGACGACTTCCTGGCCCAGCTGCAACAGAACCTGTGGCGCCTGGGTGATGCCGCCTTGGAGCAGGCCATTACCCTTCCCTGGGCCCGCGACACCCTCAAGGAGGCCGTTGCCCAGGCAACCGACCAGCAGTCACCCTACTTCATGGCCGCGATCACCTTCGCGTTCTTCGAGTCCTACGACCGCTTTCTCATCCGTTTGGGAGCGCTCGGTAAAAACGCCACCCATGTCCGCATGACAATGCAGAATAAGACCTGGCAGATCACGGACATCATCCGCTAGGAAGCTGTCCGATGTATCGAGCCCCCATTGTTTTTGCCATCCTCGGGCTTGGATTCCGGCACTCCCTGCCGGAATGACGCAGTCGGGGTTGGCAGACCTATCCGTTTAAAAAGCCACTACCATCGAGTCAAGGACACCGGGGAGAGGCCGGTAGAGAGAGGGGTGGTGGTAAATTTATAAGTTGTTAGCATAGAAGGGGTTACTAACCGGGCTCCATTTCTTGTTTGACCCCCTTTCCCCAGCCCTCTCCCGGAGGGAGAGGGCGTGCAACGTATGGTGTGCCCAACATACTGCCAGTGGCTATGTTTCTTTTAGACTTTAACCACTACCGAGAGAGGAGAGCCGAGATGTTGAATTGGGACGACCCACTGGCCGGCGTGTCGGGCCGGCGCGAGGCCTCCAAACCACCTCTACCGGCTGCGTTGCCGGGCTCGGCACCCTTCGATGATGCATACGCCGCCGATGACGGACACGCCGAGTGTCAGACCCATGAAACCGCCGGCCACGTGCATCGGAGTGGAAATACGGTCACCGACGATTCTCTGGCAGCCATCGCGGGTACGGCGCCGGTGGTGGATCCGAACCCGCTGCCGGTACAGCCGGAGCTGGCGGCCAGGGGCCCCGGCGTCACCGACGCCGACGGTCGACCGGACCGACACGCTGATCCGGCGGCCGCGGGCGGCGCCACCGGTCTTGAAAACCTGGAGATGGGTGCCGGTCGGGTGCGGGTGGACGACAAGCGGATCATCAACTGCCGTGCCGACCTCAACCAGCTGGTCCCTTTCAAGTACGACTGGGCCTGGCAGAAGTATCTGGATGCCTGCGCCAACCACTGGATGCCGCAGGAGATCAACATGAACGCGGATATCGCCCTGTGGAAGGACCCCAAGGGTCTGACCGAGGACGAGCGCACCATCATCAAGCGCAACCTGGGCTTCTTCTCGACCGCCGATTCCCTGGTGGCGAACAACCTGGTACTTGCCGTCTACCGCCACATCTCCAACCCGGAGTGCCGCCAATATCTGCTGCGTCAGGCCTTCGAGGAGGCCCTGCATACCCATGCCTACCAGTACGTGGTGGAGAGCCTGGGACTGGATGAGGGCGAGATCTTCAACATGTACCGAGAGGTACCGGCCGTGGCGCACAAGGCGGAGTGGGCGCTACCCTATACCCAATGCCTCGCTGATCCCCATTTCAACACGGGTACTTCGGAGAACGACCGCAAGCTGCTGCGCGAGCTGGTCGCTTTTTACGTCATCTTCGAGGGTATCTTCTTCTACGTAGGCTTCGTTCAGGTCCTGAGTATGGGGCGCCGCAATAAGATGACCGGCACCGCCGAGCAGTTCCAATACATCCTGCGCGACGAGTCCATGCACATGAACTTCGGGATCGATGTGATCAACCAGATCAAGCTCGAGAACCCGCACTTGTGGACCGAGGGGTTTAAGCAGGAGCTGGCACGGATGATCCGCGATGCCGTCGGGCTGGAGAGTCGGTACGCCCACGACACCATGCCCCGCGGCGTGCTGGGCCTGAACGCCTCCCTGTTCGATGAGTACCTGCAGTTCATCGCCAACCGTCGTTGCGCCCAGATCGGTCTGCCGGAGCAGTACCCGGGAGCCGCCAACCCTTTCCCCTGGATGTCTGAGGTACTGGATCTGAAGAAGGAGAAAAACTTCTTCGAGACCCGAGTCACCGAGTACCGTACCGGCGGCACCCTGTCCTGGGACTGAAAGTCAGAACACCAGATTCATCATCAGCATCACCACGACCAGGAACAGGATGGTCATGATGCCGCCAGCCCGCATGAAATCCGGCACTCCATAGCCGCCCGGCCCCATGATGAGGGCGTTGACCTGGTGGGTGGGAATCAGAAAGGAGTTGGAGGTGGCGATGGCCACGGTCAAGGCGAACACGGCCGGGTCCGCGCCCACGCCGATGGCGATATTCACGGCCAGGGGTACCAGCAATACGGTGGCGCCCACATTGGACATCACCAGGGTGAAGAAGGTGGCCAGCACGGCCACCGAGGCCTGAATCACCCAGCCGGGCGCACCGCCCACTACGAACAAGACCTGTTCGGCGATCCACTTGGCGGTGCCGGTGGTCTCCACCGCCAGACCTAGGGGGATCAGGGAGGCCAGCAGGAATACCGTCTTCCAGCTCACCGCCTGGTAGGCCTCCTCGATGGTCAACACCCGTGACAGGATCATACCCATGGCGCCAGTGAGCAGGGGCACAGACAGACGCAGATCGGTGAACAGCACCAGCCCCAGGGCGACAGCAAAGAAAATACCCGCGGCCGGGACCTTGTTCGGGCGCAGCTCTTCGTGGGGATATTCGGTGGTCACGACCACGAAATCGCGGTCCTTCTCCAATCGGACCAGGGCCTCCCAGGGAATATGCCCCACGATGGTATCGCCGGCCTGCAACGGCAGGTCGCGGATGCCTTCCCCTTCGTGGCGGGTCTTGCCGCCGCTGTGCAGCGCCACCATGGACAGTCCGTAACGTTTGCGCATCCACACATCGCGGGCGGTCTTGCCGATCAGCGAGGATCCGGGCGGAATGACCACCTCCGCGATGCCGGCCTTAGTCGGGGCCAGGGCATCGCTGAAGGCATCGAAGTCCTCGCGGACGTACAGGCCATACCTGGCGGCAAATGCCGAGCAGCTTTCCTGGGCGGCGACGATACCGACGGCGCTGCTGGCCTCGAAGGGGACATCGCGGGCTATGCCGCCGGGGCCGATGGCCAAGTCGTTGCCGCCGCGGACCATGGCTACCACCCGGATCTTATTGGCCTGCTCGATGTCGTTCAGCGTCTTTCCCACCAACTCGCTGTCCCTGGGAATCACCATCTCCTTCATACAATACTTTACGCCGTAAGTTTTTTGGAGATACGCGATGGAATCCGTGGCCTTGCCGCCTTCGTTCCTGGTGGTGGGCAGCACGAAGCGGCCCGCCAGCACGAAGTAGATGATGCCGGTCGCCACCAGGACCAGGCCGATGGGCGTGACGGAGAACAGATTCCAGGTCTGCATCTCGGCGACGCCCTGCAGCTTCAGGCCCTCGTTGGAGGTGAGGATCAGGTCGTTGAGCAGAATCAGCGGCGAGGAGCCCACCATGGTCACGGTGCCGCCGAGGATGGCGCAAAAACCCATAGGCATCAGCAGACGCGACATGGGTAGCCCTGAGCGGGCGGAGATCCGGGAGACCACTGGCAGGAACAGGGCCGCCGCCCCCACGTTCTGCATGAAAGATGAGATGATGCCCACGGTGGCGGAGATGATCGGGATGATGCGCGTCTCGGTGGTGCCGCCGATCTTGAGGATAAAGGAGGCCACCTTGCTCATGAGGCCGGTCTTGTCCAGGCCGGCACCAATGATCATGACCGCGATAATAGAGATCACGGCGTTGGACGAGAAACCGTCGAACAGATGTTGGGTATCCACCAACCCATGCTCCAACCCCATGAGCGGGGCCAGCAGGGAAGTCAGGCCCAAGAGCACCATGACCGTGGCGGCGGCGGCGTCCACCTCCACCACCTCGAAGGCGAACAGGTAGATGGTGAACAGGAGGATGCCGGTCACCCAGGCGATCTCGATCGTCGGCACGATGGTCGCCAGATACAGGGCCGCTAGCCCGAACAGGATGCCCGCGATCAGCTGCTTGCGGCTCAGGGGCCCCATGGCGGCAGATGTGGTTACTTCGTCCGCAGGATTATTCACGACAGTTACTCCTTAATTCCTCCGGTGTTTCGATGACCAGTGACGATGCGTGGGATCTTGCCTTACTACGGCACCGGGCGAAGAATGCTCGCGCATAACTCTACAGTCTACCTTTTTTCGTCACCATGTAACATTAGATAAGTATATTCTAATTTTATGTTAAAACCGTTTCCAGAAGCACCGTGGCCGACGCGAAAGAACGCCGGGATTGGCGTATCTAGGCAGATCTCGCAGGCATTAATTCGCACCCCTCGCCCCTGTATGCCGATGAGGACTTGGGGCGTGATCTTGACAACGCGGTTTATGCGCTCGATGCCTCTACCATCGACCTGTGTCTATCCGTCTTTCCGTGGACACTGTTTCACTCAACCAAAAAGGCAACATCCCCAACATTTTTATCCACATCTCCGACGGCAAGCTACACGACGTCAATGTCCTTGATCTACTGATCCCGGAGCCCGGCGCCTTCTACATCATGGATCGTGGCCATGTGGGCTTCGAGCGCCTGTTCACGTTGCACAGAACAGGGCGTTTCTTCGTCATCCGCGCCAAGTCCGACACCAAATACAGGCGTCGCTACTCTCATCCCGGGGACGAATCCAGTGGTGTTCGATGCGATCGGACCATTGCGCTGAGCGGAGTCAAGTCCGTGCGTGACTATCCCCAGCCATTACGCCGTATCCGCTACCACGATGTTCAGACCAGCAAGACATTCAACTTCTTGACCAATAACTTCGCCATTCCAGCGCAGACGGTGACAGATCTCTACCGATACCGCCGGCAAGTTGAATTGTTCTTCAAGTGGATCAAGCAACGCCTACGCATCAAATCGTTCTTCGGGACCTCCGAGAACGCGGTCAAAAGCCAGATTTGGATCGCTATCTCGGTTTACATCCTCGTCGCTATCATCAAGAATTGCCTTGACAGCAATTCGGATCTCTACACATCATACAAGTGGCATGGTTGTTGCGACCTGATGATGCATCCCCTCGCTGTTATTGCCATCCCTAGCACCGGCAGATTCCGGCATTCCCTGCCGGAATGACGCGAGGCTAGTAGACTTAGAGACTGTTAATAAGGTAGCCGGGGACAGGTCGGGTTAGCCGCAGGGATGCGGCCTAGCCCGACATGCCGTAACCTATTAGTTTTCTGTCGGGCTAGGGTGCGCCCCACCCTAGCGACCTCCCTCGCTTCCTCAAGTAGGCCTGACCCGACCTACCTGGTCACTGAAAAATTCAGTTTTTTATTCTTTGAAATCAATGGATTTGTTTTTAGACGGCCTCTTAACCACTTGAAATTTAGCCACGACCAAACTACGAATCAACACGAATCGACGCCAATTCGTGATGTAGCTGTAATCCATGAGGATGTCAGGCGGACAGGTAACTTGAGAACGGCTTCAGATCTGAGATTCCACCTATCACCCGGCGGAAGATTGCGCGGGCGTCTCTGGGTACCCGGAGACAAGTCGATCTCCCACCGGGCCATCATGCTCGGCGCTATCGCCGATGGGGTAACCCAGGTCTCCGGTTTTCTGGAGGGCGAGGATAGCTTGGCGACCCTCGGCGCCTTCCGGGCCATGGGGGTCCCGATTCAGGGGCCGGACGCCGGGTGCATGCGTATCACGGGGGTCGGGCTGCGGGGTCTGTGCGCCCCGCGGTCTGATCTGGAGCTCGGCAACTCCGGCACCTCCATGCGGCTGCTCGCCGGGTTGCTGGCCGGGCAGCGGTTTGCCACGACCCTGGTGGGTGACCCCTCCTTGAGCAAGCGGCCGATGCGGCGGGTTACGGAGCCTCTCGGGCAGATAGGCGCCCGGATCGAGACTACGGATGCGGGCACCGCACCGCTACGCATCGCGCCGGTCGCTTCTCTGCGTCCGATCAGCTACGCGCTGCCCGTGGCCAGCGCCCAGGTAAAATCCTGCCTGTTACTGGCCGGGCTCTATGCCAAGGGCGAGACCTGCGTCACGGAGCCGGAGCCGACCCGAGACCACACCGAGCGGATGCTCGCGGCCTTCGGCCACCCGGTGCGCCACGCCGGGTCGCGGATCTGTGTCACAGGGGGAGAACGGCTGTCCGCCTGCCGTCTCGAGATTCCGGGGGATATCTCCTCCGCCGCTTTCTTTCTGGTAGGGGCGAGCATCGCCCCCGGCTCGGACCTGACCCTGGAAGGGGTGGGCGTAAATCCGACCCGGAGCGGGGTGCTGAATATCCTGCGCGCCATGGGCGCGGACATCGTGCTCATGCACCCACGGGACGCCGGTAGCGAGCCGGTCGCGGATGTGCGGGTCCGTGCGGCTCCGTTGCAGGGTATTGTGATCCCGCGCGACCAGGTGCCGTTGGCGATCGACGAGTTTCCGGCCCTGTTCATCGCCGCCGCCTGTGCTCAGGGTGAGACCCTGCTGACCGGCGCGGAGGAGCTGCGGGTCAAGGAGAGCGACCGGATTCGGGTTATGGCGGAGGGTCTGGCGACCCTCGGAGTGGCGGTCGAGCCCCGCGCTGACGGCATCAGAATCGTCGGCGGCGACTATGGTGGAGGCTTAGTGGACAGCGGCGGCGATCACCGCGTCGCTATGGCGTTCGCCGTCGCGGCCCTGCGGGCCGATGCCCCGATCCAAGTCCGGGACTGCACCAATGTGAACACCTCTTTTCCAGGCTTTGCGACCCTCGCCGCGGAGGCCGGACTCGGTATCGAAGAGCAATGGAGCTGATGCCGAATGCCTTCATCCTGTCCTTACATGGGGTAGGATACCGTCGGCAGACGTATCCTTGGTGCGGGCACGGGCTACGACGCCCTCGGCATACGCAATGAATCCGGCGTCTTTTGTCTTGCGGGCCCCGGCCATGAAGGTCTCGATGGCCTCGTCAGAGGTCAAATCTTCGGCCGGATCATAGGTGGTTAATTCCTCGGAGACTGCCTTTTTACCGTCTCCAGCCGACCAATACCTTAGAAACATAGCGTTGATTTTCATCTTCCATCACTGCTGTCCGACAAAACGTTTGTTTTTGTTGCGTAACTTCTTGCAAAGAAATGAAAGACAGCCACTTTAAGAGTGTCACCGATTTGAATCACCTCGCGCATCTCCCAAATACCCCCTTCGGGGATGTTGGGGACCCGGTTATGCACATCGGCAAGCTCGTTTTTTTCTCAGGTCATTGACTCTTTACCGATGTATGCGTTTCGTCGAGGCGTTGCGCGGTACGATGGCAACCGCTACAAGGAGACATTTTTCTGTCTCGACCAACACCTGCGCATGAGCTTCGCGCAGTTAACCCATCGCGAGAGCCTGCGCGATATTGAAGTTTGCCTGTGCGCCCAGAAGGACAAGTTGTACCACAGGGGTATCTGGGGCAACGTTTCCAGAAGCACCGTGGCCGACGCGAATGAACGCTGAGATTGGCGTATCTAGGCAGATCTCGCTCAGGCATTGATTCGCACCCCTTGCCCCTGTATGCCGACGAGGACTTGGGGCTTGATCTTGACAATGCGGTTTATGCGCTCGATGCCTCTACCATCGACCTGAGCCTATCCGTCTTTTCGTGGGCCTGTTTCGCTCAACCAAAAAGGCAACATCCCCAACATTTTTATCCACATCTCCGACGGCAAGCTACACGACGTCAATGGAGGAGCACAGGGAAGCGAGGGAGCGTAAGCGCCGATCGGAGGAGTGCGCCGCCCCCCCGAGTAGGCGTAGGGCCGAGCGTTTGGTCGGAGTGCGGCGCGTGAGCGTCGTCGGAGACGGAATGCCAGGCCATGCGACACGGCGTCAAGTCATTGCGGGAGTCCTGGTGCCGCGCGGAGTGCGCGCCGGGACGGACGCAGGACGAACGCGGGCCGCCGAAGGCAATGGCCGGCGCCCCATTGTTTGCAACCGAAATCGGACGGACCCCATTTCGGGTTGCGCGAAAAATGGCGACGCTCCAGGTCCTTGATCTGCTGATCCCGGAGCCTGGCGTCTTCTACATCATGGATCGTGGCTACGTGGACTTCGAGCGCCTGTTCACGTTGCACAGAACAGGGCGTTTCTTCGTCATCCGCGCCAAGTTCAATACCAAATACAGGCGTCGCTACTCTCATCCCGGGGACGAATCCGGTGGTGTTCGATGCGATCGGACCATTGCGCTGAGCGGACTTAAGTCCGTGCGTGACTACCCACTGCCATTACGCCGTATCCGCTACCACGATGTTCAGACTAGCAAGACGTTCAACTTCTCGATTAACAACTTCGCCATTCCAGCGCAGACGGTGGCGGATCTCTACCGATACCGCTGGCAAGTTGAATTGTTCTTCAAGTGGATCAAGCAACACCTACGTATCAAATCGTTCTTCGGGACCTCCGAGAACGCGGTCAAAAGCCAGATTTGGATCGCTATCTCGGTTTACATCCTCGTCGCTATCATCAAGAATCGCCTTGACAGCAATTCGGATCTCTACACAATTTTACGGATTCTGAGCCTGACCTTATTCGAAAACATTCTTCTGGCTCTGTTGGTTACTAGAATGGAAGCCATAAGCGATACTGCCTATACCCATAATCAACGGAATCTATTTGATAATTTCACCGGACAGTAGTGATCTTCCATACATTTTCAGCCGATTGCGGCCTGATCTCAACACCATTCGAGCATGATCCCCGTCGTCACCATTGATGGCCCGTCCGGGACAGGGAAAGGCACCATTGCTGATCTTCTGGCCCGGCGGTTGGGCTGGCACTGTCTGGACAGTGGCGCCCTCTACCGGGCGCTCGGCTTGGCCGCGCATCGCCGGGGGCTCGATCCGGGCGCGGTGGAAGCATCGGCGGCCTTGGCCTCGGCTATGCAGGTGGAATTCCGGGACCGGCGCGTCTTTCTGGACGGCGAGGAGGTATCCGAGGCCATCCGCACCGAAGCGGTAGGAGACGTCGCTTCCCGAGTAGCCGTCCACGGCGCGGTCCGCAAGCGGCTGCTCGCCCGGCAACGGGAGACGGCACGCCGGCCCGGCCTGGTTGCCGACGGACGTGACATGGGAACCGTGGTCTTTCCGGATGCGCCCCTGAAGCTCTTTCTGACGGCGAGCGCCGAAGAACGGGCCGAACGTCGTTATAAACAGTTGAAGCAAAAGGGGTTGAATGTTAAGCTTTCTCAGCTTGTTGGAGAGATTCGGGAACGCGATGAGCGTGATCGTAAGCGTTCCGCAGCGCCGCTGAGAGCGCCCGCCGGAGCGCTGGTGGTGGATACCACCGCCATGACGATCCCGGAGGTACTGGTCCGGGTTCTGGAGGCCGTGAAGCGCGTCTTCCCGGATGCGGTCAATTAGCGTCCTGTATGCCGTTTTTTTGCTGATTTAGTTGCGGGTAGCCGTTCCGACTTAGCCGGTCGCCCCTTTCTAACCAGTCCGCCGCTCGGCGGCGGACCCTGAGTTCAACCCAAACCCTTGGCCCGAAAGGGGCAAGACGGCGCCTGCGTCAGGATACCGTAAACCCATGACCGAAAGCTTTGCCGAACTCCTCGAAGAGAGTCTCTCCACTACCCAGCTGCAGCCTGGTACCATCGTCACCGGTACGGTGGTGGACATTCTCTCCGATACGGTGATCGTGAACGCCGGCCTGAAGTCGGAGGGCGTCATCCCCAGGAACCAATTTTTCGATGCCGAAGGTGGGCTGGAGGTCGCAGTCGGCGACAAAGTACAGGTCGCCCTCGACGCAGTCGAGGACGGCTCCGGCGCCACCCGTCTGTCGCGGGACAAGGCGAAGCGCCATGCGGCCTGGGAGTCCCTGGAAAATGCCTTCGAGGCGGCGGACACCGTCAAGGGCCTCATCAACGGCAAGGTCAAGGGTGGCTTCACGGTCGATCTCGGCAGCATCCGCGCCTTTCTCCCCGGCTCCCTGGTGGACGTGCGTCCAGTCCGCGATACCAGCTATCTGGAAGGTAAAGAGCTGGAGTTCAAGATCATCAAGCTGGACCGCAAGCGCAATAATGTGGTGGTATCCCGGCGCGCCGTGGTGGAAGAGGAGTACAGCGCCGAACGCGAGGCCCTGCTCGATCGGCTGGAAGAGGGCATAGAGATCAAAGGCATCGTGAAGAACCTGACCGACTACGGGGCCTTTCTCGACCTGGGGGGCATCGACGGTCTGTTGCATATCACGGACATGGCCTGGCGGCGGGTCAAGCACCCCTCGGAAGTGGTCGAGATCGGCGGCGAGGTCACGGTCAAGGTGCTCAAGTTCGACCGCGAGCGCCAGCGCGTCTCCCTCGGTCTCAAGCAGATGGGTGAAGACCCCTGGATCAATATCTCCCGGCGTTACCCCGAAAGTACCCGAGTCTTCGGCAAGGTCACCAATACCGCCGACTACGGCTGCTTCGTGGAGATCGAGGAGGGCGTCGAGGGGCTGGTCCATGTCTCCGAGATGGATTGGACCAACAAAAACATCCACCCCAGCAAGGTCGTCACCCTGGGTGACGAGGTGGAGGTGATGGTGCTCGACATCGACGAGGAACGCCACCGCATCTCCCTCGGCATCAAGCAATGTCGGATCAACCCCTGGGATGAGTTCGCCACCAACTACAAGAAGGGCGACCACATCAGCGGCAAGATCAAGTCCATCACGGACTTCGGTATCTTCATCGGTCTGGACGGGGGCATCGATGGTCTGGTGCACCTGTCGGATATCTCCTGGAACAAGTCCGGTGAGCAGTCCCTGCGCCGTTACCAGAAAGGCGATGAGATCGAGACCGTGGTGCTCTCGGTCGATCCCGAGCGGGAACGTATCTCCCTCGGCGTAAAACAGCTCGATAAGGACCCCTTCTCCTCCTTCGTCGCCCTCAACGAGAAGGGGAACGTCATCACCGGAACCATCAAGGAAGTGGACGCCAAAGGCGCGGCCGTGGTCCTGGCCGACGGCGTCGAAGGCTATCTGCGCGCCTCCGAGATATCCCGCGACCGGGTCGAGGATGCCCGCGCGGTGCTCAAGGTCGACGACGAAATCGAGGCTAAATTCATCGGTGTGGACCGAAAGAACCGCACCCTTTCCTTGTCCATCAAGGCCAAGGATATGGATGAGGAGACCGCCGCCATTAAGGGATATTCCCGTGACGCCCAGGCCGGTACTGCCACCTTGGGCGACATCTTCAAGCAGCAGATGGAAGAAGATCGGAAGAGTTGAATCCCCTCTGTCTGAGGTGAATAGCCTGCGCGTCGGGCGTTGAATCTTGATCTGCGGAAACGAGAGCGATGACGAAATCGGAGTTGATCGGGCTGATCGCGGATGAGCAGGTGCACCACCTGGATTACCGGGACGTGGAGCTGACCGTCCGCTTCCTCCTGGGGCAGATGAGCAACACCCTCGCGTCCGGTGAGCGCATCGAGATCCGCGGTTTCGGCAGCTTCTCCCTGCACTACCGCCCGCCGCACATGGGACGTAATCCCAAGACAGGCGGTTCCCTTGCCCTGGCGGGCAAGCATGTCCCCCACTTCAAGCCCGGCAAGGAGCTGCGTGATCGCGTCAATGCCGCCTTCCTGGCAGAGCAGGCCCAGGCCACGGCCGACCGGGAAGCGCCCAAGGCGGCGGGCACCGACCACGAAAATACCTGATCCCGCCTCGATCGGTGCAGCAAAAGAAGGGTCTAGATAACTAACGCCTTTGAATGTAGCGGCTTCTTGGAGGCATCGGGGACGATCTCCGTGTACACTTTTCCCTGCTGTTCCAGTCTTCCGAAGACGATTGTTTTACCCCCGGCTCCACGCCCCTTTTTTTTCCCGAGCACGGCGGGCACCAAAAGAGGATTCATCCCCTTCAACCTCGCCGGAAAAAGGCGATGAGGCGTCACAAAGCTGGGCGATTCTAGGTCGTAGCTTGAAGAACCGTTGATTGATCGTCAGGCGGCTTACATCACTCAGCGCGGCGAATTTCCAGGCCGGTAGATCATGCGTAAAAAGGCGTGAACGCTTGAAATACCTGTTTTTTCCTTGCATAACATAACCTTAGCATGCAGTTGCAGATGCTAAAGTTCTCTAGACCCTATGTCATAGGTGCAGGATGAGAACCGAATCCCCAAAAATCCCTTTCCCTGAGGGAGAGGGTGATTCAAACAATCGGTCATGAATGTCAACAGGACCTAACCTTCTGCCCCCAACTTAGAGGCTGTCTAAAAATAAATCCATTGATATCAAAGAATAAAAAACCGAATTTTTCAGTGACCAGGTAGGTCGGGTTAGGCGCGCTTGATGAAGCGAGTTAGGTCACTATAGTGGAGCACACCGTAACTCGACAGAAAATTAACAGGTTACGTCATGTCGGGTTACGCCGCATCCCTGCGGCTAACCCGACCTGTCCCCGGCTACCTTTTTAGACAGTCTCTTAAGGGGGCCTTAAGAGGGTGAGCGTATGTCACTAGTTTCCAGCTACATCACAAGTGAAAAATCACCCTACTAATCGGAGTCGCCATAGGCAGGACCGGCTTCTTTTACGGCCCAGCGGATCCCTTCTGCGGTGGCTTGTCCGATGCCACGCACCGATGCCAAGGTATCGGTATCGGCCTGGATGACCTCCTCCAGGCTACCGAAGGTTTCCAACAGGCGCCGTGCCCGCTTGCGCTCCTACTCCCGGCAATCCCTGCAGAACACGGGCCTGAATTCGTGGCTTGCTCCGCGGGCGCGGCGGCCGGGGCGAGGCATCGCACCAGGCATCGCTTCTGACCTTGGACCTATGGGTATGTTGTGGACATTCAAACACGTGAAAACAGTTGGTTCGTGTTAAATATCAACAGCCCCTAGCAGAAAATCAACCTGATAATATAGGATAAAGGCGTTTGAGCTTGATCCGTGCGTCTTCCGTGGTAAAGCGCCAATCGACGGGTTGATTGGATTGGTTCCGGGTCTCCGTCCATGCCTGGACTTCGGAAACGACCGTCGCGAGATCCGGTAGTCGCCGGTCCAAGCATTGCTGTCCTAACACGCTGAACTCACATTCGGCCAGGTTGAGCCAACCGCCATGCTTGGGGGCGTAGACGCATTCTAATTTGTCCAACAGCGAGCGGGCCACGTGCGGTGGGAACGCTTTATACAGGGAGACACCGCCATGGGTGTTCAGAGCTCGCTGGTCTCGTCCATACGCACCACCGGATAGGCCGGATCAGACGCGCGCCGGTACACGGCCAATACCGTTTCCATCTGGCACACGAAAGCCGCATTCGCAGGCGCGGGGATGCACCACATCCGCTTCTGCCAGGGTTTGATGGCATTTTTTTAACACTTGACGCACGGTCTCGGGGAATATCGATTCCACTACCTTCAATTCCACCAAGCGATCCCCCAACAACCGTAAGGTCCACCGGGCATGTCCCGCCGGCAGCTCGCTACAGGCGATACTCACCAAGCGCGCTTCGCCCGCGCTTCGCCTTCACCATCCACCGCGAACGTTGGCGCCGCTCCAGTGCCGCCGGGAAGCCCTCGCATATACACCGTTGGCGAATTTGCTCCACCGTACGACGGCTACAACCCACCCGCTCCGACACTTCTCGGTCGATCAGGCCGTTTCCGCGTCCGCCTTCGTCCGCCCGCAACAACACTTGAGCGTAACGGCGACGATAGGCGGCCCCCGTCCTCGCTTCACCAGCCCTTCCAATTGCTCACGCTCTACCCCGCTCAATCGCACCACATAACGTTTCTTCAGGGCTGATTCCTCAAGGCTTGACCACAACTCTGGAAGAATCAGTTTAACATCCTAATTTTTCTTGTGGGTGGACTACTAGCCAGAATGACGGCTTGGTTGCCGGCCCCACGAGTTACTACTCTTCTAAGCTGTCTAGTTAAAATGAATCGTAGCGAAAATGATCCAAAATGAGGGCGTTTTTTCATTATTTCGAGGCGAATAGCCAGCCTATTTAACGAGAAAGAGCGGGAAAAGAGACCATTTTGGGACATTTGCAGACGATACACTTTTAGCCAGACAGCTTCTTCAATAGGACTTCAATTTATTACCGTTTTTGTTACCATCCTTTTATTTTCCCAATGCGTTAGTAAAAACCATGACTGAATGATCAATGAATTAGAGTCTCTCGATTGCTGAAGGTATATTTGGGCTATCGGGATTAACGGTAACTTTCTGAGATCTTGGATTTATAACAAGAGCTTTGACCGTTATCGGCTTAAGAGAGGAATCTCCCGGATTTTTCAGATCGATGTTTATATAAAAGCACCATTCTGATTATCTCTCGCGTAATACAGGTATCAAAGTCAGATTCTCCGGCAACGCCGATCATTCAGGATTGCCTGGTGTTGCCTGCAAAGGCGTCTGGATTGAGTTGCTGGTCTTTTTTTTCTCTTTTATTAATATTTCTATATTGTATAGGAAAATACTCAATATTATAAGGAGAAGACATAAGCCGAATATTTCAAGATTGAATATCACGACAATAATTCTGTAATGTAATATGCTATAATAGTGATTAACTCTGATAGTTGCCTTATAGGAGGATTATAAACAGCTTTAGATACTAATTTACCTATTATATCATCCGCAAGCCCTTTGATTTCCTTAGTTTCCTGAATTTTAACTACATTATAGAGACGATGTAGTCCTTCTTCCAATAATTTTTGGGCGAGAAATATTGAAACAATTTGGTTGAAAACATATATTGGAGTTATTGCGGCAAGTGAGAGGAAAACTTCTATGATAAAAGACTCTCTCCGCTGAGCGAAAATTCTCTCTAAGAGTTATCTAGACCCTGACATATTGCGGGCGTCTAAACACGTGAAAACAGTCGGTTTGTGTTAAATGTCAACAGCACCTAGGGGCTGTTGACATAAGTATCATCCCAACCGCTAATCGGACAAGAGTTACAGGATTAACAGGATTATTTCCCGAATAGTCAATTATAACATACTATGAATCCTGGAAATTCTGTGAATCCTGTACCATTAGAAGACAAGCCCGGAGGTGAGGGCTGACTCCTCATTAAATATCAACAGTACCGAAATAACGATTGTCAGAGAAATCCGACATGCTGCAGCTCTTTCGCATTACCGGGTTCCTGCCCTATATCGCGATGGCCTTCCTCAACGCCTTCGTAGACTTAGGGCACAAGATCATCATCCAGAATACCCTATTCAAGACCTATGGAGGGGACCTGCAGATCACCCTGACGGCCATTGTCAATGCCCTGATCCTGTTGCCGTTCGTACTCCTGTTCACGCCTTCCGGGTTTCTCTCGGACAAATACCCCAAGCCTAGGGTGATGCGGATCAGCGCCTGGGCCGCAGTGGGGCTTACCTTGGCGATCACCGCCTTTTATTATCTGGGCTGGTTCTGGCCGGCCTTTGCCATGACCTTTCTGCTGGCAGTTCAGAGTGCGCTCTATTCACCGGCCAAGTACGGCTTCATCAAAGAGCTGGTCGGCGCAGAATCACTGGCCGCCGCCAACGGGGTCGTTCAGGCCTCGGTAACCGTGGCCATCCTGGCAGGGATTTTCTTCTTTTCAGTCCTGTTCGAAGCCTTCCTGGCGGAACGGGCGTTCACGACCACCAGGGAGATCATGGAGCTGGTCGCCCCCGCGGGCTGGCTCCTGGTGGGACTCTCCTTGCTCGAGCTGGCCCTCGCCTACCGGCTGCCCGAAACACGACAGGGCTGCCCGGCCATGCGTTTCGACTGGCGGGCCTACCGCACCGGCCGGTACCTGATGGAGAACCTAGCGATGGCCTACCGAAATCGGGTCATTTGGCTCTCCACCCTGGGCCTGGCGGTTTTTTGGAGCATCGCCCAGGTGATGGTCGCCACTTTTCCCGCCTTTGCCAAGGAGGTCCTGGGGGAGACCAACACGGTGCCGGTACAGGGTGCGATGGCTTGCTCCGGCATCGGTATTGCCCTGGGCTCGGTCATCGCGGGCCGGGTGTCCCGCGGTCGTATCGAGATGGGACTGGTTCCCATCGGCGCCCTGGGCATCGCCGCCGGATTGCTCCTGCTTCCGGGCCTGCCCTCGGTGTGGGCCATGGCCTTCGATTTCTTAGGTGTCGGCATCATGGGGGGCCTGTTTCTGGTGCCCTTGAACGCGCTGATCCAGCTCAAAGCCGAGGCCACGGGGCTGGGCCGCGTGCTGGCCGCCAACAATTTCGTGCAACATATCGTGATGCTGGCCTTTCTGGGGCTGACGGTAGTGGCCGCCCGCTTGGAGAGCGGCAGCTTTTCCATCATTTATGCCTTGGGCATTCTTGCGCTGGCGGGGGCCTGCTACACCTTCTACAAGCTATCCCGATCCCTGGTGCGCTTCCTGGTGGCGCACATCGTGACGACCCACTACCGGTTGGAGGTGATCGGCCATACGAACATGCCGCTCCGGGGCGGGGTGCTCATGCTGGGTAACCACATCTCCTGGATCGACTGGGCAATCGTGCGGACAGCCAGCCCGCGCCCCATTCGCTTCGTGATGAAACGGGTCTACTATGACCGCTGGTACCTGCGTTGGTTTTTCGACCTGTTCGGGGTCGTACCCATCTCCAACGACCGGAGCCGGAAGGCGTTGGACGCCGTTGCCGAGCTCCTGGACGCGGGGGAGGTGGTATGCCTGTTCCCGGAAGGACACATCAGCCGGACTGGCCAACTCGGGGAGTTTAAGCGGGGCTTCGAGCTGACTGTGACCAGGGTCAGGGCAGGCGCCATCCTGCCCTTTTATCTGCACGGGCTCTGGGGCAGCACCTTTTCACTCGCCAATCCTATGCTCAAGGCGCGGTGGCGCCGCCGGGAGAAGCGGGAACTGGTGGTGGCCTTCGGACCGACCCTGCCGATCTCCGCGACCGCCGCGCAGGTCAGGCAGTCCTTATTCGAGCTCTCGGTCGACGCCTGGCAGCTTTATGCCCGAACCCTGCCGACGCTGCCCGAGGCCTGGCTCAGGACCGCCGCCGGGCGGCGCGGTCGGCTCTGTGTCGTGGACTCGATCGGCACCGAGCTGACCAACCGCCGCTTCATGACTACCGTCTTCCTGTTCGCGCGCCGGGTCCGCAGGCTGGCGAAGGCGCGGAATCTAGGGGTGCTCATGCCCGCCGGCGCGGCCGGGGCCATTGCCAATCTGGCGGTCCTCCTGACCGGCAGGACGGTGGTCAACCTCAACTACACCGCCGGCCGCGAGGCCCTGCGCGCGGGTGTGGAGCGCACAGGTATCCGCGATCTGATCACTGCTCGGCAGTTCCTCGCCAGGCTGAAGGACCGGGGGCTGGATCCGGACGATGTGTTCGAGGGGATCGAGCTGCATTACATGGAGGACCTGAAGGCGGGTATCGGCAAGGCCGAGGGTCTGCTGACGCTCGCGGCCGCAAGCGTCCTGCCCGCGGGCTGGGCCTTGCGCCTGTTCGGCCACCGGGTCGCTCTCGATCATCGGGCTGGCCCCGAAGATACCGCCGCCATCCTGTTCTCCAGCGGCAGCGAGGGTATGCCCAAAGGCATCGAGCTCACCCACCGCAACCTCCTAGCCAATGCGCGCCAGGCCTTCGACATGCTCAACCCAGAGGCCGACGACCGGATCTTCTCCAATTTACCCCTGTTCCACGCCTTCGGTCTCACGGTTACCACCCTCCTGCCTCTCCTGGAGGGCATTCCCATGGTCTGCCACCCGGACCCCACGGACGCTCTCGGCAGCGCCAAGGCCATCGCCCGCCATCGCGCCACCGTCCTGTACACCGCCCCCATCTTTCTGCGCTTCTATACCTGTAATCGGCACATCCACCCCGTGATGCTGGAATCCCTGCGGGTGGTCATCACGGGCGCCGAGCGCCTGAGCTGGGACGTGCGCGAGGCCTTTACCCTCAAATTCCAAACGCCTATTTACGAGGGCTATGGCGTTACCGAGACGGCGCCGGTGGCGAGCTGCAACCTGCCTGACCGCCTGCACACCCAGGATTGGGAGATGCAAATCGGCCACAAGCCCGGCACCGTGGGCATGCCCCTTCCGGGGACCGGCTTCCGCATCGTCGATCTGGTGAGCCTCGAAACCCTGCCGCCCGGCGAAGACGGACTCGTCCTGATCGGCGGCCCGCAGGTGATGAAGGGCTATCTCGCTGCCCCCGAGAAGACTGCCGATGCTATCGTCGAGCGCGACGGCCGGCGTTGGTATAAGACCGGCGACAAGGGCCGTCTGGACCCGGATGGATTTCTGACCATCGTCGATCGCTATAGCCGATTCGCCAAGCTCGGCGGTGAAATGATCGGCCTGACCCAGGTCGAGGATCAGATCCGGCAACTGCTCGCCGAGCCGGAGCTGGAGCTGGTGGCCGTCAATGTCCCGGACCCGAAGAAGGGCGAGCGGATTGTCCTGCTGGTCGCGGCCGACCTCGACCCCGACAAGCTGCGCAAGACATTGATCGAGGCCCGTATGAATCCGCTCACCATCCCGGCCGAGATTCGGCCGGTGGAGCGGATCCCCAAGCTCGGGAGCGGAAAGACCGACTTCTCCGGGGCCAGAAAGCTGGCGCTCGCGGGCTGTTGAGCAGGGCGGGCGCGTATAAATAGCCTTTCGATGAAGGTAGTGGTTAAATTTAAAGTGGCTCGGTTGTGCGACCTGATGATTCGAACCCCCACTATTTTTGCCATCCCTGGCCCTGGATTCCGGCAATCCCTGCCGGAATGACGCGGTAGGGGCTGGTAGACTTAAACACTTATCACTGCTGTCCGACAAGACGTTTGTTCTTGTTGCGTAACTCCTTGTAAGGAAATGAAAGACAGCTACTTTAAGAGTGTCACCGATTTGAATCACCTCGCGCATCTCCCAAATACCCACTTCTGGGGATGTTGGGGACCCGATTATGCGCATCGGCAAGCTCGTTTTTTCTCAGGTCATTGACTCTTTACCGATGCATGCGTTTCGTCGAGGCGTTGCGCGGTACGACGGCAACCGCTACAAGAAGGCATTTTCCTGTCTCGACCAATACCTGCGCATGACCCTCGCGCAGTGGGTCTAGATAACTTTAGAGAGGATTTTCGCTCAGCTAAAGAGTATTTTATCATAGAGATATTTCCTCTCGATGATGAAACCTGAATTCACATTCTTTGAGGTGGTAGATGAAACGCATGCTTGGGAACGCCCTAATGACTCAATGCCGTTGATATGGCAATTGCCTCGCGAAAATTCGTTACGGATGGACGCGGAGATGCTTCTCATAACTCATGTCTACCAACCCATTGTAGCCCCCAGCCATCCGAGTGGATGATGCTATCGAGGGCTACCTGGCCCCGAATCACGGCCTGTAGCGGCTTCTTGGAGGCATCCAGGACGATCTCCGTGTAGACCTTTTCCTGCCGTTCCAGGATTCCGAAAGACGATTGTTTTACCCCCGGCTCCACGTCCCTTTTCTCCCCGAACACGGCGAGCGCCAAAAGAGGATTCATCCATTTCAACCTCGCCGGAAAAAGGCGATGAGGCGTCACAAAGCTGGGTGATTCTGGTTCGCACTTGAAGAACCATTGATTGATCATCGGGCGGCTTACATCACTCAGCGCGGCGGAGTTTCGAGGCCGGTAGATCATGCGTAAAATAGCGCATGATTAGTCTGAATTTGACTTCCGAAAGGCGCGAACGGCAGTATCACTTCTGGATTCCATTCTAGTAACCAACAGAGCTAGAAGAGCGTTTTCGAGTAAGGTCAGGCTCAGAATCTGTAAAATTGTGTAGAGATCCGAATTGCTGTCAAGGCGATTCTTGATGATAGCGACGAGGATGTAAACCGAGATAGCGATCCAAATCTGGCTTTTGACCGCGTTCTCG
>Ga0209781_1000096_pt1 | contig 20527 bp, 27 predicted proteins | sample WorMetHERISLAND1_3_FD_187386 | JGI IMG/M metagenome (GOLD analysis project Ga0209781, IMG submission 187386) | Marine gutless worms symbiont microbial communities from Max Planck institute for Marine Microbiology, Germany - Olavius albidus HERON... | ecosystem: Host-associated > Annelida >...
AAACTCATCCATGCGCGAACGTGGCGGGCCGGGGTCTCCACCTATCGCCGCATCGATCCGGTCGTCCTCTCTCTCACGGTCGTATACCGCTATGCCGGGAGTCGGTGGGTCGGTGGCGAGAAGGTCGACCCCGGAGACCTGGTGTCCCTCGCCCCGAGCCTCAGCTTCGCAATCAACGACGCGGTATCGGTCTCAGGTGGCCTCGACTTCTCCTACCAGGGCCAGAGCACGGAGGAAGGGAGTATGCCCACGACGCAAACGGGGTTGACGCTCGGCGTCTCCACTGTGATCAGCCGGCGTCTCGTCGCGCATATGGCGGTGTATACCGATATCAGTGGAGGGGCCGGCTCCCAGGTGAATCTACAGTTCAGCTACGACCTCATGGAGTGAGTCGTTCCCAAACTTCGAGGCGCGCCGGTTTCGAACGATGTGGGAGACTGATGGGGATGTGGGGAAGGTGCTCGCGATCCTGCCGCGGGATAACGTCCAGAACGCCAACGTGAAGTGCGGTTTCTTTCACGCTCCAAAGCCGAATACCTTAGCGACCGGCATCTTATGCTGCGGAGCAACCCACGCTATCAATACTAAGAAACTGTTTACGATCTGATTTATAGAGAGATTCTGACACGGAGTGCATGATCAGGATCAGGGGCATTTCTCCGTCTTGAGGGAGAACTCGAAGTAATCTTGCTTCTTAAGAGAGGTTGCTATCTTTTTTGATAGCCTGGACTAGAGGGCGTCATTCTTCCGGGACTTTCGGGATTTGGAGGCATCCCATCTTCCCGCCGGCGCAGGAATACCGAAGGGAAAAAACCTGTTATCAACTAGGTTGACGCCTAGTTTGGGGAAACATACAATTTTGATTGCTACTCATGTTTCAAAATGTAGCTCTCCCGGCAGTGATCAACGCACTAACCGGGAAATGCAAAGGCCTAGTTACTTCGGTCACTGGGCCTTTGTTTTTTGCGGGGTAGTCTCGCGACCTAAGAAACTCAGGTACGGACGCTGAGAGGCGAGGCGGACAGCCGGGCGCTTCGATCACCATTCGGCATCCAGAAAAATGTGGATTTATCATTAAAAGGTCAATGATTTAAACCGGAAAAATGATATGTATGAGGTAACCAAAATGCTTCAAAGACTGGCCGTCTATTAAGAAACTTCAAATAGTCGGGAGCAATTTATCTCGCTATGGGATATCGAGGCGAGGGCGCAAACAGCCTCCGAAGCGCAAGGCCGGGTGTTAGCCATACTGCCTAAGAGCACAGTCAGGCTTCTTTACCAAGAAACCACGAAGACAGATCGCGCAGATTCTGGTTTGGGCGGGGCGAGATTAAGGGTTACGGCTCTTATGCCCACCGTACTGTAGCTGGCCACTGGCTACCTTACAGTGGGCTTTTTTTCAACCGTTAAGAGGTTAGTGCCGGCGTCTTAACGCAACCTACACCCATGTTACACGCCGTGCGGCCTGCCTGCGCGGACCTCGCAACAACCCAGGATCGTGCTACCAACAAGTTGAGCTTTCGGAAACCATCCCCATCTAAGCTAACGTAGACGCTCGCATGAGGTCTGCGGACAACGCGGTTCGTAAGAACGCATTTCGTCATATTGCTCATTTGGAGGATATGTCCATGACTGCTCTCGACTTCACCCCCTGTTCCGCTCCGCCATCGGCTTCGACCGTTTGGCCTCCGCCCTGGAGTCCACCTATCGGCCCGATAGGAGCGGTGGCTATCCGCCCTATGACATCAAGGTCACCGGCGACGATACCTATCGCATCTCCATGGCGATAGGCGGTTTCTCCGAGCAGGAGATGGATGTCCAGGTCAAGGAAAGCGTCCTGACGGTTTCTGGTGCGCACAAGGAAGACACTAAGGAGAAGGAGCGCCGCTTCCTGCATCGCGGCATCGCTACCCGCAACTTCGAGCATCGGTTTCATCTGGCCGACTATGTGAAGGTGGTGGATGCCCGCATCCGGGATGGCTTGCTGCACATCGACCTGGTGCGTGAGATTCCAGAGGCTATGAAGCCGCGTAAGATCGAGATCCGCACTGGCGGCAGCCTGCTCGAAGGCGAGGCCGAAAGGGCGGCGGCGTAACGCCACGCCATGGGACGGAACCGAAGGCCGGGCCAAGCCCGGCTTTTTGGTATGCGCCGGCTTGAACAGCGTGGTCGAATCGAGCCCGGTGACAGGGGACCCCGGTGATCTTTGGCGGACAGCCTGGGCGCCGGGTGTTCCGCACGTGCCACGGCGACGGCGCTTTCCCTGGCTGCAACACCTTGATCTCGGATGCGTTGCCGAATCCAAAGCGGCGGCAGGCTAGTGTGCCAGGGCCAACCCCGCGCTCAGGTCAGGCACCGGAGATTCCGCCGGGGATTGGGGATTTCAGTCAGCTTGCCGCCGCACTCCAAAACGTCCGGTAGCATCTCTCCATGATCGTCAGCAGTCCGGAATCCATAAAGAGCCTTCAATTAACCCTGTTGTTGACTCCCACTCGTTAGCCATGGCTGCACATGGCCCACTATGAACGGTAATCGAACAAACTATTTATTTCAAATTCTGAAATCGTGTAAGAAAAACGACCAATCCATGCGGCCCCTATAGCTAATATGGCGTGCTTTGATTCACTCTCCGAAGAACTCCTCCAAATCCCCTGCCCCGCACCGGAACACGGCAGGGAGAAGGTGCTCTTAACGTTTCGACAGCGCCACGGTAAATGGTTGGTATCTTGCCCTGGCTGCACGAAGGAACGCCTTCGGGAGGTGCTGAAAGCGCAGGGTTGGTGGGGAGAGATTGCCGAGGATCCTGCCCAGACGCCGGGTCAGGGGGTGCGCTGCGACCCGCAGGGGCGACGCTTGCAATAACCCCACCTTGACCGCAATCGCGTTGGGTCGGCCCTGCGAGGCTTTGGGGGAGGGTGCCCCTGGGTACTAGGGGCGACCCAGGGGCAATGCCGATTAGGCCATCAGCGGCGTCTTCGAACCAAACTGTCGGAAAAGGACATTGAACACGCGCAAACCCTGGTAGAGCAAGGCAAACTTGTGCAAGAAATTGCCGCCCTGTTCAATATGCACCGGCCCATGCTTTACCAAGCACTTCTACAGGAACCAAGTGTGCCGTCCGGGAAGGCAGGCGCTCAAGCCTGACCGCCCTAAGAGGCGTTTAAGCCGTTCCTTTTAAAGGCTTATACCTTCCCCCCTAGCCTCAGCATCCATAAGCCCATTAGGCGGGGGTTGTGGGCGTTTTGCGGGCATCTTTGGAGTTTCACTTCGCTATCTTCCATGGTCTTCGGAAGCGTGGGGGTCAGCGTAGCAGGGACTAGCGACTTCCTGGCCTGGCAGGTTCACTTCAACGGACTCCGGCTTCCGCACCGTCCAGAATCCCGCCGGAGCCAAGCTCCCGTTCCTTCCCCGTTCTCGTGTCGCTCTCGATGCCGTCTAGTTCACAAGCAATTCCCTTGGTGAGACAAAGCGGCATTCCCTCGGAGCCGACACCTTCAGCTTGACCGCACGTGCGTAACGGAAGTCACCCCGCAGGGTCCGTTTCGATCCGCTGTTTCCCTGCCCCTACCATTGCGCAATGTGCTATTTCCCACAGCAATGATAGTACCATCATCTTTTTTTATTACATTATAGGATACGCTTTGTTTGTAACCTTCGGTGATGCCTGCAAGTTTCTGAACTTTGGGTGTTTCATCCTCCCTCCAGATGAACGCTTCAGATATAGGTGACGTGACTACGGAGATACACGTCCCCACGATAACAGTTCCATCGTGACTCACTCCAACCGCCGTTGCCATCGTTTGGGAAGGGTCTAGTCGATCGTTTAAACACTCATCTGACACTGGAACGGGAGTCACCCCGCAGGGCCCTGAAGGACGGCATAGCCGTTCTGAATGTACGTAATTTGGCGAGATTCAAGTGGAATTCGTGGTCCTCATCTTTGTTTCCAGGAGGTTTTTTTGCTCCCGCAGCACTCGCGATAGCTCGCGTAACAGTCTCTAAGTGCCACTGCAGACGTTCTGGGGCATCTTCGCCTTACCGACCTTAGTCTTCGGCCCGATCAACTTCTCCTACGGTCTCTATTTCCAGATCAGCTCGGCTTGGCGCGCCTGCCACTCCGGGGTCCAGCTGTTCGCCATCCTTTTCTTCCTAAGAATTCGCTTTTCAGCGCTGGATTTTCTCCTGTGCGTGGGGTGCTATCGCCATGCTTGGTAACCTTCGTCGAGGGCAATAACTCGTTTCGAATCGGTTTCTTCCTTGTTGATGGCTTGGCTCCGGTCGTATTTTCCATCGCCAGACGCTTCCCCCCCATCCTCGATTTGAATCGTGTTCTTGGCGTCTTCGATTCGAAGGGTGGCCTCTCAGATCACCCTGTGCCTGGGGGCTGCGGGTGGGGGACGCTGTTGGCGGCGGTCCTTTTCCAGCTTCTCGTGTATCTGTTGGCGCCTGAGGGGGGAGAGGTAATCCACGAGGAGCTTGCCGTCGAGGTGGTCGACCTCGTGTTGGATACAGACCACTAGCAGGCCGTCCGTCTCCAGCTCGAAGGGCACGCCGTCGCGGTTCAGGGCGCGTACCTTGATGGTCTCGGCGCGACCGACGACCTTCTCGTAGAATCCGGGCACAGACAGGCAGCCCTCGTTGATCTCCTGCTGCCCCCTGCGTTCGAGGATCTCCGGGTTGATCAGGCACAGTGGGGCATCCTTCTGCTCGGAGATGTCCGCAACGACGATCCGTAACGGGATGTTTACCTGGATGGCCGCCAGGCCGATTCCCGGTGTCTGGTACATAGTCTCGAACATGGCGTTGACGATCTGCTGGATCTCGTCGTTTACCAGAGGTACCGGCTTGGCCTGGTTGCGCAGCCGCGTATCCGGAAAGATCAGGATTTCGAGAGTGCTCATCGTGTTCCGTAGCGTATGCTGGCCAATACTTGCGGGACTAGTGATATTGACATTTCAGTCGTATTTCCTATCGCCAAGCGTTTCCCTCCCATTCTTGATTTGAATCTCGTTCTTGTTGTCTTCGATTCGGAGGTCGACCTCACGGATAAGGTTATTGCGATCCATACCTTGTCTGATTTTGGATGGAGGTTTTGCGTGCCTAAAATTCGCCAGCGCAAACTGTGCCATACCGGAAGGCCACTTACGGGTGAGGACCTTATTTCAAAGGGATTACTCTTGACAGGTCTTCAGACGGTTGAAAAATTCATCAAACTCCGCATCGTTTTTTCTTCAATTGTGAATTGTTCTCCGCGCAACACCCAGGTGAACTGCTAGATCGGATACGGTTTGGAGCCCTGTCTCATAGAGCCTCTTTTCTAAATATCTCGTGCATTCTCGACGAACTTCTTTTGTTAGTTTGGATGGTCTCATTTCTTATTCCCCATGGTCGATGGTAAAAACTATCCTTGGCTATTTTGGCTCGTTGATGATGAAGTGTAGAGCGATCCACCGTCTCGTCAATATCCGTAATACCTATTTTTAGGGTTCCCAAATAGAAATTAATGAACAGGAATTGTGGTTGGTGTTTTTACCTTGATCTTCCCTTCTTCCCAAGTCACTCTATATTCGTCCGAAATACATACTGTGAAGTGTTCAGGGACCCAACCCGCCAGAATGGATTCACCATCTCCATCGATTTCCTGTGTAATCATGTAACTTCCGTAACGACCTGTCTGCTCACTGTTTATCACGACAGGAAAATCCGGATCAAACCTGTAAGTCCCGGTGACCTGATCCGATGAAATAATATATATGGTTGATTTCGTGATTGAATGCCCAATGGATCGGCAGAATCTCACGAAATCTTGGTTTACGTAGAATGGCCAGCACGAGAACAGCATATAATATTTGTTAAACTCTTTATTATATATAATTTGAATTCTTCCAATTTCTCCGAGCGCTTGCTGTTTTTTTCCGTTGAGCTTGACTGTAATGTCCACGGCAGGAGGAAGAATTTTGTAGGGACCTGTGATATTCTCTGCAACAGTCACAGCCACCGTCGGCGGAACTCCCCGTCTTTTTGAACTTGCACAAATGAAAAGATAATACCTTCTGGATTTAGGGTCATGAAAAATGAACGGATCCCGCTAAGCGAACACCATTTCATTCGTGACGGGATGTTTACGCCTTATCCCATACCATTTAGGATCGGGTTCCAAGTGGAACTTTAACTCATTGTAGAATGCGTATCCGTTGCTCGAGGTAGCAAGATACAACCGTTGATCTAGTATTTCCGCAGGAACAATGTCAAGTGTATAGTAACCAAAGAAGTATACTGTTTGATCTACTGCGAGTGCACTCCCTGCACATAGTCTCTGTTGATTATTTCAAGGCTGAATGATTGGACCTAAATCTTCCCATGATTCTCAAGGTCTTAGAACAGAATCCATGGATGTGGTTATCTCGCGTAAAAAATGTGCCTTGCGTACTGTCGGTGGGTCTGAGTGAGAATCTGTTTGGTTAATTTTATTAAAGGCTTAACCATCTATTCCCAAAATTATCAAAACTTCCTCGGAGGGATCTTTTTGGGGTTTTGACAGTATCCTCCAACGGAGGAGCCCAAGGAAGCGAGGGAGCGTAAGCGACGAGCGGAGTGCGACGACCCCGGCGTAGGCGTAGGGCTGATGGTTTCGTCGGAGTCCGGTGCGTGAGCACCGGTGGAGACGAAAGGCCCTCCAGGAAACGAAGATGAGGGCCACGAATTCCACTTGAATCTCGCCAAATTATGCGCATCCGACACGGAGAGCGGTTTCCTGGGTGTGCACACCGATTGCCTCAGGAATCTCCGGCCATGCAGCCGATGGTAGCTCATGGCCCATGTCTTGTATGATGTGGAGCTTGGCATTGGGAATTGCCTGCGCTGTCTCGACCCCCCCGGCGAGCGGGATCAAAGGATCGGCATCGCCGTGAATAACCAGCGCTGGGACTCGCACAGAGCGCAACGCTTCCTGACGGCTGCCGGAGGCGACGATTGCCGCAAGTTGACGCGCGAACCCTGCGGGGTGGATACCCCGATTAAATGCATTCAGTGCCACCTGGCGTGCTCCCTTCTTCAAGCGTTGCGCTTTGACGGCAAAGCGCGGTCCACATAAGGCGCGCAAGATTTTCAGAACCTGCTTAACGTAGGTTTCGCGCTCTGTGGCGGGTGGTTCGAAGGCAATCATGGCCTCCGGTTTGGGAACGGCCGGTTTCCCTGCATCGGCCATGATCGAGGTGAGCGAAAGCACGTGTGTCGGATGGCGGATCGTCATGCATTGGGCGATCATTCCACCCATTGAGGTTCCTACGATATGTGCCTGGGCAATCCCCAGCCAGTCCAGTAGTCTGACCGCATCATCGGCCATATCATCCAGGGTATAGGGGGCTGCAGGTGAGCGTCCCTCAAGCCGTGCGCGGACAGACCGGCGCGTGTCCGGGGCAGGCAGCTCGTCGAGCTTTGTTGAGAGCCCGACATCGCGGTTGTCGAAGCGAATCACATAGCGTCCGAGCCCCGCAAGCAGCTGGCAAAAGGCCTCATCCCAATGGATGAGCTGACCGCCCAGCCCCATGATGAGTAGTACCGGCGGTGCGGTCGGCTTCCCGAAGGTCTCATACTCGATCGAGATGGGGTTCGCAGAGGTCAGGGTCATGCGGCATGGTCCTCTTGGAAACTGGCGGCGGTCAAGCAGGGTACCCTTTGCAGGGGTCGACCTAACACGCCTGTCACCTCGCGAGTGACACCGGGTCATGAGCGGACGTGCACAAACAAACCGACATACGCCGGCTTGTCGGGCCGACAAAATTGATGGCTGGCGTCGTGCCCATGATGCTTATTATCACAGCGATAACAATCCTATACGCAGAACCCCACCGAGCAGGGTAATTGTGCGTATTGTGCGAATTCTGCGTATAGGGATACAGAAACGGAAAACGCCAATCTGCTGGAAACCCTGGCCGACGTTTGCCGGGGACTCGACATCACGCCCGTTGAAGTCAAGGAAGCACTGTCACCGGAAGACATCGACGACTGGCGCAAGGGCGCGGTCAGCAGCGATACCCTGGCCACATTCGCCCACTCACTGGTGCAGCGGCGGGAAAGGGATCAAGGCAAGCGCCCCGCCTACTACACCGAGCAGGTCACCTGCAAGCACTGCGGTCCGACCTGGCTGTGGTTCTCCGGCGAGATTCTGGATTGCCCCTGGTGCTGGAACCGGGCAGCCGACAAGCCGATACCGCGCCCCAGCTTCGTCCACTGCGGCGACTGCATCCATTTCGAGCGCGTCGACCATCCCCACCTTGGGTACTGCGCGAAAGGCGAGCCGGAAGCCATCACCGGAATGTGGGACACGGACCGACGCTATTGCGAACGCTTTTTGCCAAGGCCACGGCAAACCCACAACGACCAACCAGGGCCCACAAGGTCTAAAACACCAAGGTGAATTTTCCAAAAGCGTTTCAAGAAGGCATTAGAGGTCCTGACGGGCCGAGAGCGACTGCGGGACATCAACGAGGGCAGGCAGCGAAACATCTATGTCAACCCGGCATTGTTGGGGGCTGCGTCATGAGACTGGCCGATCTGATACGAGGGAGAAACGGAACCGGGGAAGTTGCTAGTGCTAGAGTTGGTGCACTCACCCTTAATCTTTAGCACTAGCAATCCGCCCGGATTAAAAATCGGGCCCCCGCTACGTGATGCCCCGGCAACTGTCGCAGTCGCAAAGCAGTCGGAACCCCTCCCTGAACTGTCACCGGAGGCAGAATCAAACATCCGGGCTTGGCTAGCGCACATCGAGGAAACTGACCCGGCCATCATCGCCGGGGTAGTGGACAAGTTCCGTACTAACCTGGAGGCCCACCGGTACTTTCTGAAACGGGAAGTTGCTAGTGCTAAAGTTGCTAAAGTTGGTGCGTTCCCCCCTTATCTTTAGCAACCCTAGCAACTTTAGCGCTAGCAATCCGCCCGGATTAAAAATCGGGCCCCCGCTACTTGATGCCCCGGCAACTGTCGCAGTCGCAGAGCAGCCGGAACCCCTCTCTCTGAACCGTCACCGGAAGAATCATCAAACATCCGGGCTTGGCTAGCACACATCAAGGAAACCGACCTCGGCCATCATCGCCGAGGTAGTGGACAAGTGCTGTAATAACCAGGAAGCTCGTCGGTACTGTCTGAAACGGTCGGAGGAAGTACCAGAACCAACCAGAGTCAACCGCTCAGTCAATCGACGTGCGGCGCTGGAAACGGAATGGCGGGCTCGCCCCGCATCAATCCTTTTTGGTATTCTTCCATCTGTGCCAATTCCACAATCGCTTGCGAGGTATCCCGATTCCTTGCTATGAGTGCTTCCCGTGTGAGACCAATCCGTACCGAGCAGGACTACACTCGTGCTCTTGCTCGCATCGAAGCGCTCATGTTTCAATTCGAGATGATCTTATTAATGTTCTTACGCCATTCATCAAAGTCATACCAACCACACCCTATACAACCATTATGGTCTTTTTTGCTGTCTCCTTCCCACTTTAAACCGCCTTGATACCAGAACTTTATACCAAAGGGAGCACCTCGCCGCCCTGTTTTAAAACACTTTTCGCATGATCTGCTTTTCAGAAGGTTATGGCTAACTGATCCATTAGAACGCTTAAGCAATTGGAAATATCGATTTATATCTCTGTCATCCATGCTAAAATAGGATGTTTGTTCTTTTTCGATCTCTTTTGTCCAGCGCAGCATTGGGAGCTTGTGGTCTATCGTGAGTTGGGTAGGCGTTCTTTCTACATCCTCCACAACATCTCTTCTTTTCAACAACGAAATAGCTTTCTTCACGAATGATTTTGGCATAGCACCCGCTTGTAGGGACGGTTGAAACGATCCTCTCCATCGGTCATGGCGAGTCGTGCGCTCGCAACGGCGGCACAAGTGGTTGTCGCTGTCAATTTCCAGTCCGGGGCGTGAATGTGTCCCACGCTGCAACCCTTGAATTCCAGAACCTCCCGCAATTTGCGTTATTCCGGTATGTGCATATTCGCACTCTCGGCAATGCCATTCCTGATCTTTCAGTATGTCAAAAACCATACGGATTTTAGAATCTTCCTTAAGTCTTGATGAAAACTCGTCTGGAGTCATAAGCATTCCCGTATGCGCGCACAGGCAGCGTTGAATATCTCTGCGTTTACCTCATAAGAAATAACTCGGCGGCGTTGCGAACTAGCAGCAATCAGGGTTGTTCCAGCACCGCCAAATGGGTCGTAAATAAAATCTCCTTCATCAGAAAACAATGAGACAAATTCACGTATTAAATCAAGAGGCTTTTGTGTTGGGTGTATTCGTTTCTGTGGAGACGGAGATTTATACAGGAACACATTATGCACCACACGTCCATTAAATTTTGTTCCAGGTCGTTTACCGCAAACCAATGCCTCCCATGCGTTAATTGGCTTGAACCTATGATTAAACGGGACAGGGTTAGTCTTTTGCCATACAAGCGTACCAACAGCAGAAAACTTGTGATCTGAAAGACACTCTACATATTCCCCGATTTGCGCCTGTGCGCAGAATGACACTGCCCATCCTCCAACCTTCGGTAATACTACATTAAGCCATTCACAAGGATTGATAGGTTTATCCCATTCGCCGAAGTTTCCCTTTGGCATTATAAAATCACGTCCATCCTTACGTAGCCGCCTGGGTATTTGTTTCTCACAAGTGTAGGATTTGCTTATTCCGTAGGGTGGATCGGTCAATAAAAGATCTATTTCACAATCCCGGAGCGCGCTAGCACCTTTTATCCCATCGCCTAAACGAAAATCATACAGATTTCCCTTCAATATCTCTGTGTTATTGACAGACCTCGAATTAATCAACAGGGTTTCTATTTTTTCCTCTATGTCCAAGGTGTCAACATGGCTGACGATATGACCATCGCGATTAACTAGTACTTGACCTAATTCTACAGAATGGCCATTGATGTTTTTTGTTCCAAAGGTAACAGACCATACACTGTCCAAAGGAAAGTATTCCGGCTGATTGTGAGATAGGTACTTACGATATTTCGGGAATTTTTCCGAAATCCATTCATTAACAGCAGCCCGCAACCTGATAGTATGTTCCACTTCAAACGTAGTCATATGCCCAGGAACCTCTTTTGAAGGGGAATCCGAATCTTCTGGAAGATTGTCCCGGAGAGGGCATTGAAGCTGCTCCCTAGGGCAAGCCCACTGGAGTCAAGACATTGATAAACTTGCAGCACCGCTCTGGGCTTACCCTGTCCAAAACGTGCCATTCGACACGTCGGAGACCAGCTTATCACTACTCCATAGGGAGTTGCTTGCAGACCAGACGGCATCGAGAGCGGACCAAGCGGCTCCAATGTCGGCAGCAGACACTGAGGCTACGGCTACACCGGCTATACCGGCTACACCTGGAGCAGATCAGTCAGTCGATGCAGCCACTGTAGCCGCAGCTAAACCATCTGACCTGGCCCCGGAGGCCCTCAGCCTCGAAGGGGGAGTGACGCCGGATCTGATGGCCTAGCAATCGCCAGAGTGAGGGTGAAGGTGGGGGGCGTGAACACAGGCTTGCCAGATTTCAGATAAGCCATTAATTCGTGAGTAGATCTCGGAGCGGTCCGAAGTTCCTATCCCCCTAAAATTCCATTAGGTGGTAGGAATCTGGGGTGTAGCCGCTGTAGCAGCTGTAGCCGTAGCCACGGCAGGAATCGTGAGTTTAACTTTTCGTCCAACGTGGGGTTTGCATTTGCTCTGGCATACGCTCCCGCTGGGAGTTCACCTTTCAAAGGGGGCTGTGGTTTCTATGATGCCCCCCAGGGTATTTGGAAATTTAAGCCACCCTGTCGGAGGGAAACCCGAATTTCTCACATGATTTCGACAAAAAAACGAAGGGGAGTCTGGCATGGGCGGTATCGGTAACGGACGTCAGCGGTGCTGGTTCGCGGGAAACTCGACTGCCGATTACCTCTCCATCAACGTGCGACGCTGGAAACGGAATAGCTGGTCGCCCCGCATCAATCCTTTTTGGTATTCTTCCATCTGTGCCAATTTCACAACCGCTTGCTATGTATCCCGATTCCCTGCTATGAGTGCGTCCCGTGTGAGACCAATCCGTACCGAGCAGGACCACGCCAGCGCTCCTGCTCGCATTGAAGCGCTCATGGATAGGGAGCGTTCACCGACCGAGGATGACGAGTTTGACACGCTCGCAACCCTCGTTGATCCTATCGAGGCGACAGAATTCCGCATAGGGCAACAATAGGCGAAGCTATACCTCGGAGAGCGCGGAAAACGGCCTTCCTGTCACGGAAAAGGAAGGGGATAAATGAACGGAGGGCGAGGAGGGAAAGAAAAGCCAGGTTGGCGAAACAAGAGCAGGACGACGAGAAACTCCTATTTTTACGGTCTAACTCATTGACTTTTTTAAGGATAAATCCACATTCATCCGGATTCCAGATGATAATTGAAGCGCCCGGCTGTCCGCATCGCCTCTCAGCGTCCATACCTGAGTCTCTCAGGTCGCGAAACAGCCCCACAAAGAACAAAGGCCCAGTGACCGAAGTCGCTGAGCCCTTGCATTTCCCGGTTAGTGTTGCAAGCACTGTCGGGAGAGCTACATTTTGGCAAACGAGTAGCGATGAAGATCATATGCCCCCCCGAACTGGGCGTCAACCTAGTTGATAACAGGGTTTTTCCCTCCGGTATTCCTGTGCCGGCGGAAAACCGGGATGCCTCCAAATCCCGAAAGTCCCGGAAATCACGGAAGAATGAAGTCTTCCAGTCCAGGATATACAAGAAGATAGCGTCCTCTCCTAAGAAGAAGGATTATTTCGAGTCCTCCCTCACGCAGGCTATCCTCGGGTCGCGCTCGAAAACCGCCCCAGGCGGCTCTCAGCGCCCCACGAGCACGCTTCCTTCCACCCCTTACCCAACTCCTCCCCCGGCTCTCACGCCTTGCGAGAAGCCCTGCGGAAGCGGTAACCGCTGCGGGCACGATCCGAAAAACCCAAAGCTCCTCGACATCCCGATACCGGAAAATCGCCCACAATTCATCCAGGAAGCGGCAAGAAAGTTACTGTCGCACGTTGAAAAACTCGGATTACTGCCGGTTCTAAATTTCCACGCCGATGGACGCAAAGTCCGCAGCGAGCGCCGCGACGGCATTGGCATGCTTCTCGTCGCGCTGGTGCTGCGTATGGATTTAGCTACCGGGCGCGTGGGCTTCCCGACGGAACATGGCTTCTTCAACTACACCATGGACCACCTGGCGACCTGGGCAGGGTTAGGCGAACGGCGCGCGGCGCGGATCGTAGCAACGCTCAAGGACGCCGGGTATCTCGCCGTGTCCCAAATCCGGGAACGGTTGAAGGATGGCTCCTACAGAAGTTTTTCCGCGATCAAGATCGTTTCCACCACGCTCTTCGACGCGCTGGGACTCCGTGGCTGGCTTGACAAGGAACGCGCGAAAGCCCGAGAGCGGCTCAGGAAAAAACAGAAAGCCTATGAGAAGGCATGCGCCAAAAGAGGGGCAACGATGATGAAGCGGCTGACCGCGAAAATCGCCGGAATGGCCCCAACAAGTCCTGCCCGCAATGCGGACGAAAAGACTCAGGAGAAAGCGGCCAAAAAGCGGCAGACGTCCGTACAAACCATCACTGCCACAACCGGCACCCGCCGCAGCCTCGACCCGGTAAGCAAATACCTCGATCAGCTCAACCCCGAAGCCAAAGCGCTTATCTCAAAACTCGCGCTTGACATCCTGACGGAACACCCGGACTGGAGCCGAGACAACATCTACGCGGAAGCCAAGAAATTACTTCCGGGCGTCTACCGAAGTCCCCAATCATTACCTATCTAGCGTCGAATCATGGAGGACAAGGATCGACGAGCGGAGAACGAAACTCCGCTACGGACATTCATCACCCACAGCTACCGATACGGGCCGAAAGGCCCTTTTTTTTACCTTGCTTCCGGGCGTTCACGCCGGAATATGCAGAATATACTGCAACAGATTTGCCTCGAGTCCTGCTTGTGGATAATAAGTGTCATGCGAAAAACGAGTAAGTGTCATTTTTTAATCAACAAAAATATTCAGACACTTTTTCTATCCACAACCAGACAACCATCTCTGCAATCAGACATGCCAAAGAAAACAAAAACTACCAAAAAGGTATGACAATACAGTGGACTACTCTACGCTTACTGAAGTAAGCTAAAATGGCCAAGGAAAATTTCTACCCTCGACCACAGGGAATAAGAAATGCAATCATCAAAATTAACAGAAGAAAATGCACAAGATCTTTGGAAGATCAGTTCTATGAGACAGGATTTCCAACCACAGCCGATATAGCAGTTCACCTGGACGTCGCGCGAAGAACAATTCACAATTGGAGCAAAAAAGATGCGGAGTTCGATAAATTCTCCAACCACCTGAAGACTCATTAGGAGAAAAAGATGCCAGTCAGAATAGTTAGATAATATCCTTGCTGATCCTGGAGAGATCAGATGCAACCTAAGAGAACACGCACGATCCTGATCATCGGTTGCTCCAGCGGCATCGGTTACGCTTGTGCCCACGGCTTGCTAGAAAGAGGCTATCGTGTCTTCGTATCGGCCAGAAAACCGGAGGACGTAGAACGACTGTCCAACGAGGGTCTAGAGGCATTGCACCTGGACCTGGACGATTCAGCTACGATCCGGGACGCGGTTAATCAGGTTTTGTTCCGCACCCAAGGCCAGCTCTACGCCCTGTTCAACAACGGTGCCTACATACAAGTAGGGGCCGTGGAGGACCTGTCACGCGCGGTGTTGCGCGCCCAGCTGGAGACCAATCTGCTCGGCTGGCATGAGCTGACCTGCCGCTTCATACCCGTCATGCGTAACCAGGGCTATGGCCGCATCGTCCAGAACAGTTCCGTCCTCGGGTTGGCGGCCCTGGCCTATCGGGGCGCCTACGTGAGCTGACGGACACCCTGCGCCTGTGGAGCTCGCCGGCAACGGTATCCAGGTCTCCCTAATCGAGACTGGCCCCATTGAGAGCCGGATCAGAGCCAATAGTTATGAGAAATTCCGCACCCACATCGAGCGAGAGTACAGCCCGCACCGGAAGCAATATCGCGCTGTGGAGAAGCGGATGCTCCAGGAAGGACCGGTCCAACCTCCCAGGGCGGTACTTAAGAAGCTGATCCACGCCCTAGAGAGTCCACGGCCCAAGCCCCGCTACTATGTCACCATCACCACCTACCTATTCGATGGATTGCGTCGCGTGTTGTCCTCCCGGAGGCTCGATCAGGTACTGACGTGGACTTCAGGTTCCGGTTGCAGATAATCAAAATCCCGGTATAGACCAATCCTACTGGTGTTGTCGTATCGGCCCAAGGATCGGTCAGACTCAGCAGACCTGCACGAGTTCGTCCCGGCGTACTCATTAGAGGAGCCTGAGAGGGTCCCTGCCAGTTCCTTGCTCATGTAGTCGGCCCACGCTTGCATCATCCGGTGGCGCTTGGCGACCAGGTCGCCGCGCCGGTAGGCGACCTCCACATCATGGAGGATTTCACGCGGAATGTGGCCAGTAAACGCTCAAACGAGAAATCAACAGACAGTATCTGGAAGGGAAACGATGAACAATATGCATCCGAACCCAGGCAAGAAGGCAACGAACAAGTTTTTGGAGGCTAACGGCATCAGGCTGCACTATATCCATCATCAAGGGGTGGAGCCGCCTCTGATTCTCATACACGGCCTTACCGCCAACGCACATTCCTTCGATGCAATACTGAACGCGGGTGTCCGACGAGAGGTTTTGGCCGTAGATTTACGTGGACGTGGACTCAGTGATAAGCCGGCACACGGATATACCATGCAAGACCATGCGTCCGATATCATCGGTATGCTGGATCGGCTCGGTATGGAAAGTGCCGTCATCGGGGGCCACTCCTTCGGAGGACTGTTAAGCATCTATTTGTCCTTCCATTACCCTAATCGCGTCGAAAAGATTGTCATGATCGACGCGGCGGCCAGGATGCATCCTGATGTTGCTACGATGGTCGGACCTTCCATAAGACGTTTGGGTAAGAGATGGCCGTCCTTTTCCGATTATCTGGAAGAGATAAAACGTTCCCCTTGTCTGAAGGGTAAATGGCTTCCCGAGATGGAGCGTTACTATCGAGCGGATGTGGTAGAGAAAACTGACGGAAGCTGCACGACGAACTCATCGCTGGAGCATATTACCGAGGCCATCCAGGGAGCGATCGGAGGCGGCGTCGATTGGCTGGAGTATGCAGGCCGAATCACACAACCGGCAATCCTCATCCATGCCCCGGAGAACTATGGTGAGGAAGCGCCAATCCTGCCTGAAGCGCTGGCCAGAGAGACAGTCGACACGATGAAGGCATGTAAGTATGTAGCCGTCCCAGGCAACCATATCACCATGCTCCATGGAGAGGGAGCTAGGGAAATCGCTAGGATGATCGACTCCTTCTGAGTAGGGCCAACAGCGCTGTGCGCGTTATCGGTAAGCTGCCCAGACCCATCTCCCGGCGCTTGCCATGAAGGGTAAAGCGCAACCTCCACTTCCGGGTGCCGGTCCGGGACAGCACCAGCCGCAGGCCGTCGCTATCTTCGTATTTCCCCGGACCGGCGGTCTCCACCTTGCGCGGGGTCATCTTGTGAACTGGCATCATTCTCCTCCCTGGAGGGCGTCTCCGAGCGTAAAACCCCGATAAGACCCCCAATATTCACGGATTATACTGGACGGCCAAGGACTTTACTGGAGAATTTTTATATGTTTATATGGAGAGTTATTGGATTTTATCGGACGTCTTCGAATATCATTATCGGCTGATAAATGCTCCGCCAAATATTGCTCAAATCCAGCCACATCCCCGTGATCGAGCCCCTCCGAGCCCGCGTCGGATGCATTTAACTACGCTCGATCAATAGTCCCCCCTTATCCCTCTCTCGGCACAGCTTCCCGCGTTCCCTTTTCTTCTGCGCTCACGGACCGGACTCCTGTGGATCCGGGTTGAATTTCAGTTCGATCGGGGTCTAATTGGGGGTCCACTTTTAAAATTAACAACATAACAATTTGATTTATATTGATTTTATTTTTCATTTTGGCGGATCAGTGATCCCATGAGTCCACGCTACGCAAGGGCGTTGACCCTACGACAAAACCGAGGCGGGCGGAATGCTGTGTGGGGTAGGGAAGCGAGGCGCATACCTCTGCGTGATCGCGCTTGCGGGGCCTTGCCAAGCGGATCTTCCGCTCATGATCGATGACTTGCTCACGCCGGAGGAATCACTCCGATTCGAGCTTGGCGTCGGTTATGCGAATCAGAACCGGGACTATTACAACCAAGACGCATTCGCCTTGCAGCTTGGCATCCGCTACGGCGTCCTGGCGAACACCGAGTTATACGGAAAACTAACGGGCCGCGGCTCCCAGCTCCGCCAACCGCTGTCAAGACCTAGGAGCAGCGGGTGGCAGCTCCAGGGGCGCCATTTAACGCTCGGGGTCAATCACCGCTTCTCGCCGGATACCGACACGCCGGCGCTATTAGGTTTCCTCGATGTCCTGGCGGTCGAGAACATCCGTGAATCCGGCGCGCCCAAACTCATCCATGCGCGAACGTGGCGGGCCGGGGTCTCCACCTATCGCCGCATCGATCCGGTCGTCCTCTCTCTCACGGTCGTATACCGCTATGCCGGGAGTCGGTGGGTCGGTGGCGAGAAGGTCGCCCCTGGAGACCTGGTGTCCCTCGCCCCGAGCCTCAGCTTCGCAATCAACGACGCGGTATCGGTCTCAGGCGGCCTTGACTTCTCCTACCAGGGTCAGAGCACGGAGAAAGGGAGTATGCCCACGACGCAAACGGGATTGACGCTTGGCGTCTCCACTGTGATCAGCCGGCGTCTCATCGCGTATATGGTGGTGTATACCGATATCAGTGGAGGGGCCGGCTCCCAGGTGAATCTACAGTTCAGCTACGACCTCATGGAGTGAGTCGTTCCCAAACATTGAGACGCTTTTATTGATGCAATGACGAGGGTATTCCATGCATGCGTTTAAATACATGTTCGCCGGCATTCTATTCGCCAGCGCCATCGCGCAGCCGGCAGTTGCCGGGGCGTTGAACCAGGCGGACATCGACTTTCGTGCTATACGGTGGACGGGCTGATCCCACTCTCGCCCGCGGAGATGGATCAGATCGAAGGTCAGTATTGGGTGGGCCGATGGCGACAGATCGCCCGCGCGATCCAGGGGTTTTATAACAGCATCCAGCGGGGCGTGATATTTTCGATCGGGAGGTTCAGCTACAGAATCCACAAAGATGACGTTGGCCACAATTTTGGGTCGATATGGGGGCCGCTCCAGGGGAACCGGCCCCATTGGCAGGTCGATCGTTGGGTGGCTGGTGTCAAAGATTCTACTCGTACCTTTCGCATCCCGTGGGGGGCAGAGGTACCGCCGGGCAGTATCCCGAAGGGTAGCCGGGGCGGGAGGAAAAAGGGCAAACCACGTGCTCCGCGTTCTCCGGATTCTTCGAGTTCTCCAGATTCTCTGAACGCCGGTGACGAGACGCGCGCGCCATCTGACGAATTCATCCAATTGGTTTAACAGGAGATGCCCGACGATTCGGGAACGTCTTCGGATTCGGGGGAGCCGACACCGCTGACCGAATCCGATGCGCCAGCGGAATCCGAAGCGCCGGCGTATACGGGGCCGATGCCAACCGAACGTTTGCGCACCTATATCTTTCTGCATGTAGAACCCACGAAAGCAGAAGCCTGCCGTTGGGTGGGTGGCCTCAACTGCTAAGGGGTAAGCCTGTTATGTCGCTACTCGAGTCTTTCTGGAATGTTGTTCCGTGGCGTGCGCTAGCACAGGAAGAAGAGGAGACGTTTTGGCCGGGGCATAACCCGGAGTTAGAGGAATGGGGGGTAACCGTACCGGTAACCCGTATCCGAACCATCGTTACCGGGCTGGATGTCTTCCTGCGGGGAAGCGCCGGCCGCGCCAAGGCGTGCTACGCGATCGGACAGGTGCAGCCGAATAACCCGGAGAGCTTAGGCTATCTACACCTCTTGTTCGATGGACATCCGGGTATCGAGGTCTTGTGGTGCGGCGTCCCGAAGATTTGGGCGTACCAGCTGGTCCCCCCCGCCAAAGCCACTCACTTTCTAGTCAAGCTCCAAGCCGGGGCGCCGCTCGATCTGCTGAGGCTTCTTCTCCGCGATTTTCACCCTGTCCCCATCCTCGAGTATGCAGTCTTCGACCGGGGCGGGTCGTCTGATTACGCCCTGGAAGCGGAGGTAGTGGCGCACGTCAAGAAAGGTTATTTCTTCAACGGGGCGCACAAACTAACAAGTGTGATTGGCAAGCCAGAACTCTTTCTATACCACTGCAAACCCTTTCTCTGCGGGTACGATGGGCTAGACGCGGAGGGCGATTTGGATGTGTCGGGCGAAAAGGCACGGAGTGGATTCGATATGGCCCAGAGGCCCCCGAAGCCTTGAAGCGGCTCGTCGCGCGGGAAAGCAGCGAACGTTGAGCCGGCGCCGATGGGTCTTGCGGTTGCTCGGTGTGTTGCTGGCGACCGCCGCGCTGGCCGCGGCTGCCAGAGAAATCCAGCTGCGCTATCCGACCGCGGCGGGCAGCGTCCCGATCAAGACCTGGAAGGACCGCCGGGACGAGGGCATCGTCATCCCCTGCCCCGCAGCGGAACACGGCGGGGAGAAGGTGCTCTTAACGTTTCGACAGCGCCACGGCAGGTGGTTGGTATCTTGCCCTGGCTGCACGAAGGAACGCCTTCCGGAGGTGCTGAAAGCGCAGGGTTGGTGGACAGAGATTGCCGCTGATCCTGCTCAGACGCCGGGTCAGGGGGTGCGCTGCGACCCGCAGGGGCGATGCTTGCAATAACCCCACCTTGACCGCAACCGCGTTGGGCCGGCCCTGCGAGGCTTTGGGGGAGGGTGCCCCTGGGTAAACACCCAGGGGCAATACCGATCAGGCAATCAACGTGCCTTTAAACGCGCCGGAGACCGGCTGATAGCTGCCATAAGTCAGGCTCCGAATCCGCGAAGTCGCTAAAACGAATCCAACTAATTTGGCGGAGATGGTAGGAACCAAGCCTTGCCGTCCGGGAAGGCACGCGCTCAAGCCGCTCAGGCATCCTGCCTAACCGTCCTAAAAGGCGTTTAAACCGCCCCTTCAAAAGCCATATCTTCCCTAGCTCAGCACCCACAAGCCCCTTAGACGAGGGTTGTGGGCGTTTGGGGGCACCTTTGGGTTTCCTTGCCGTCCAGACTCCCGCATGAGTCAAGCTCCTTAATGTCCTTGATCTGCTGATCCCGGAGCCCGGCGCCTTCTACATCATGGATCGTTCATGGATCGTGGCTACGTGGACTTCGAGCGCCTATTCACGTTGCACAGAACAGGGCGTTTCTTCGTCATCCGCGCCAAGTCCACTACCAAATACAGGCGTCGCTACTCTCATCCCGGGGACGAATCCGGTGGTGTTCGATGCGATCGGACCATTGCGCTG
>Ga0209781_1000097_pt1 | contig 20492 bp, 20 predicted proteins | sample WorMetHERISLAND1_3_FD_187386 | JGI IMG/M metagenome (GOLD analysis project Ga0209781, IMG submission 187386) | Marine gutless worms symbiont microbial communities from Max Planck institute for Marine Microbiology, Germany - Olavius albidus HERON... | ecosystem: Host-associated > Annelida >...
CTGATCGAAAACCCGCATGATATTCATGACATCCCACCCTGCATAGACTACTTTTACCGAATGATGAGAATCGGTATGAACCCATAGAAGGTGGGGGAATATCAAGACCTTAAACTAGGAAGTTCCGAAAATGTTTCACGCGCTGTTCGAAATTCAACAAACGTTTCATAATACTGATTGTAGAGAGCACTCTTCTTAAAAAATCTCCATAATCGCTCGATCAAATTCAGATTCGGCGCATACGGCGGGAGGGAAACGAGCTGAATGCGCGAGGCTTTCAGGTAGTCTTGAACTGCTTTGGAACGGTAGTAAGGTGCGTTGTCACAAATGACATAAATGCACACGGCTATAGGGTGGAACGCTATGAGTTGCTCGAACAACGCGATGGTCGAGTCAGCGTTGATGGTGTCAAGCAACATCTACGAATCAAATCGTTCTTCGGGACCTCCGAGAACGCGATCAAAAGCCAGATTTGGATCGCTATCTCGGTTTACATCCTCGTCGCTATCATCAAGAATCGCCTTGACAGCAATTCGGATCTCTACATAATTTTACGGATTCTGAGCCTGACCTTATTCGAAAACACTCTTCTAGCTCTGTTGGTTACTAGAATGGAATCCAGAAGCGATACTGCCTATACTCGTAACCAACGAAATCTATTTGATAATTTCCCCGGACAGTAGTGACTGAAACCATGTAACTAGTCACCAGCGAGCGGCTAGCGACTGGTAGCTGGAAGCGTCTGCCCTATCTTCCACCCTCCCCCCCGCTGCCGCAGCCGGGATTGCCGCTACCCTACTTGCTTCAATACCCAAAAGGCGATCGCAAGGAACACCAAGGGCGGAATCAGGGTCGCAATCAGGGGGTTCATGCCATACAGGAGCGCGAAATAACCGAAGGTGCGGCTGACCAGATAGAAGGCGATACCCACAAATATACCCAGGAGCATGCGTGCCCCGAAACTGCTGGTACGCGCCGAGCTGACCAGAATGGGAATGGATACGAAAACCATGACTAGAATCAGAAAAGGATGGACCGCCTTACCCCAGAAAACCACCTCATAGAGGCGGGCGTCCTGACCGTTTGCCGCCATATACCGGACATATCGCAGTAGTCCCCAGATCGGGAGCACATGGGGCTCGACGACGATAACCTTCAGCAATTCCGGATCCAGCAGTGAGTTCCAGCTGGCCTGGGCAAGGCGACCGGTCTCGATGCGCGCATTGTCGATCATGCTGCGGGAGATCCCCTGCAGGACCCAGTTTCCCTTTACATATCGGGCATGCTCGGCATGCGTCACCCGGCTCAGATACTGCTCCTCGTCGAACTCGTAGATCTGGATGTCGTGCAGCTGTGCACCGGACGGAATCTCCTGGATGTAGATATAGGCACTTCCATCCCGGGCCCAGAACCCATGCTTCGACTTGAGCATAACCTGGCCGGACTGGGCTTTGGAACGCCATTGCAGCGCTTTCTGCTCCGCGATCGGCGCGACGCCCTCGCCGATTGCCATAGCGATCAACGCTAGCAGGATTCCTCCCTTGATCGCGGCATAGACGACGTGACCGATCGACACCCCAGCCGCCCGTATGGCTACCAGTTCCGAGCGACTCGCTAGAGCGCCCAGGCCCACAAGGGCACCGATCAGCGTCGCGATGGGAAAGATCTGATAGGTATGCCGAGGTATGATCAGGGCCACGAACAGCAAGGCGTCCGCGAACTGATAGCCATTCTCTCCCACCTGGTCCATCTCGTCGGCGAGGAGGAAAAACCCTATTAATGGCAACAATACCCCCAGGGTCACGAGCGTGCCGATGATGACGGCACCGGCCAGATAACGATCGAGGATCTTCACAGCTTATTCGTAATTCAGCGCGGTGGAATCGAGCCCAAACATCTCGAGCAGCCCGTGGCTGCTGTTACCGCTGGAATCTTGTAGACTTCTCACCCGTACGCATCTTAGAAGCTGACCGGTTATAGTGTCCGCACGTCATTTTTTCGTTTTTTGTAGTAGGAGCGGGCTTGCCCCGCACCTATCGCCTGGGCGCACCCTGCTGTCGCTGGATCTCTCGGCGATAGGCGCGGGGCGAGCCCGCAAAGAGGGCCATCCGGTAACGCCGTTCACAGGTAAGCCCTGCTCCTACGCAAACGTAAGTTCGGGCGGAAAAAAACGGAAAATTGGCATAAGGCGGGTATAAAAGCAATCCTGAATGATTCGGCGCGGTTCAGGGAACCGGACCTGTTGCATTCGATGCACCGAGGCGCGTTGATCGCCTGTGGTGCCGGCGTCCTAGCGTAACCTACTCCCTCTGATCCCGGCCGGGGGGAGGGTGTACTCTGATCTGTCCTCAAAGCCAACGGAGTAACCATGGAATTCAAAATCAAACACGGCGACCTGGCCGGACAAAAGACCCCCTGTCTGATCCTCGGAGTGTTTGAGAAACACGCGCTTTCCGAGCCCGCCGAGGCCATCGACAAGGCCAGCGGCGGTCATTTGAGCGACATCCTGCGCAAGGGCGACCTGGACGATGAGATCGGCCGCACCCTGATGCTCTACGGCGTGCCCGGCGTCGGTTGCGAGCGGGTCCTCCTGGTCGGCTGCGGCAAACGCGGGGAATTCGACCGCCGCGGCTATCGCAAGGCCCTGGCGGCCGCGGTGACCCTGCTCAAGGACACCCGCAGCACCACGGCCCTGTGTACCCTGCCGGCGCTCATCCCCGCGGGCATGAACCACTATCGCACGCTGCGCGACGCCGTGACCACCTGCGCCGACGGCATCTACCACTATGACCGGACCAAGGGAGAGAAGAAGCCACCCAAGTCCCTACTCAAGTGCTTCGAGCTCTGGGTAGCGAAGGAACAGGACGCGGAGATCGCTCGCCAAGCGGTCTACCACGGCGGTGCCATCGCCCAGGGGGTCGCCTTAGCGAAGGACCTGAGCAACCTGCCGGGTAATATCTGCACGCCTTCCTACCTCGCGGACCGGGCGCTCGAGCTGGGTCGGGACTACCCCAACCTGCGGGTGGAGATCCTCGAAGAAAAAGACCTCGAAACACTCGGCATGGGCGCTCTGCTCTCGGTCTCCCGCGGTAGTCGCCAGCCCGCTAAGCTGATCCTGATGGAATATAGGGGCGGCGCGAAAGACGCCAAGCCGGTGGTACTGGTCGGCAAAGGTCTCACCTTCGACGCCGGCGGGATCTCGATCAAGCCCGCGTCCGACATGGACGAGATGAAGTTCGACATGTGCGGCGCGGCGAGCGTCTTCGGAGCCATGCTCAGTGCCCTGGAGCTGGAACTCCCCCTCAATCTGGTCGGGGTCGTCCCGGCATCCGAGAACATGCCGGATGGTGATGCCAACAAGCCGGGGGACATCGTCACCAGCCTGTCGGGCCAGACCATCGAGATCTTGAACACGGATGCGGAGGGCCGACTCATCCTGTGCGATGCCCTGACCTACTGCGAGCGCTTCGATCCCGCCGTCGTAATCGACATGGCGACCCTCACCGGCGCTTGTGCCGTCGCCCTCGGCAAGCACCCGTGCGGTCTGTTTACCCAGGACGAGCAGCTTGCGGCGGAAATTCTCGCCGCCGGTGAAGCCGCCGGCGACCGGGCCTGGCGCCTGCCCCTGTGGAACGACTACCAGGACGAGCTCGACAGCAATTTCGCCGATATGGCCAACGTCGGCAACACCCGCTGGGGCGGTGCCATCACCGCCGCCTGCTTCCTCGCGCGCTATACCAAGCAATACCCCTGGGCGCACCTGGATATCGCCGGCATCGCCTATCTCAGCGGCAAGCAAAAGGGCGCCACCGGGCGGCCGGTATCCCTGTTGACCGAACTCATCCTCGAGCGTAGCGGCCAACTCGAATGACCCGCATCGATTTCTATTCCCTCAAGGAGCCGGGCCGCGGTGACCGCTTCCTCCTCGCCTGCCGCCTGGTGGAGCGTATCTACGGGACCGGACAACGTACCTTTATCCAGGTCCCAGACCGCGAGCAGGCACGTCACCTCGATCGCCTGCTCTGGACCTTCCGGCAGCAGAGCTTTCTCCCCCACGGGCTGGCGGACGACAGCGATCGCGCACTCACGCCGATCCTGATCGGCTATGGTGACGATCCGGGCGAAGAAAACCAGGTACTGCTCAACCTCTCCCTGGAGGTGCCCCCCTTCCTCGGGCGTTTTGAACGTCTCTGCGAGCTGATCGACCAGGACTCGAACGTGCGCGAAGCCGGCAGGAAACGCTACGTGTATTACCGCGACCACGACTACCCCCTGCATCATCATGAGATCCGGCTTTAGCCTATAGATAGGCTGGTCCGCCGATTCGTTCCCGGTGCTCCGGACCGGTTGCTGATCCGGATTCCGGCAATAACTCGGTGTATTGAAAGAGGTAAATGTTGGGCACGGGCCATCGGAGTGCTGGTATCTTGCCGGCAACTATCTGCCGCCAGGATGGCGGTGCTCCCGGCTTTGCCCAACTGCACTCAGCGCGAGGTCGGCACGGGCCGGCAGGCGCGGGGGGGTCATGTGGGTGTAGGTTGCATTAAGACGCCGGCACCGGCATCACAGGGGATCAACGAGCCTTGGTGCGTCGAACGCAACACGTCCGGTCCCGTAAACAGCGCCGAATCATTCAGGATTGCCCAGATCTTCCACAGCTGTTCGGCGTTATTCAGTGTGTCGCCCGAGAAAGCGTCTTCGCCCCCTCTCCCTCCGGGAGGGTGTCATAAAAGGGGCGCGGCACACTCGCCCAACCAGCCGTTCTAGAGCTTGGGTAGCTCGAAATCGAAATCGGGATCGAAATTCCGATTGCGATCCCGATTTCGATTTGGGCTTTTGCGTTTCCCTCCTCAAGAGGGTGTCGCAAAAGCTCCTGGTCGGGAGCGCCGCCTTCCAGGCGGCAGGCGTCGCTGAGGTGCCGTTCCGGAGATACCCACCTTGCTCTCCCGCTGGCCGGCCGGTATCCGCGGATGCCGGCGCTCCCTGGGTGCTTGGGGTGAGGGGGCAAAGAGCGCAGTTCGGTGCCAGTTGCGACTCCCTCTCCTCCGGGAAAGGGGTTGGGGAGAGGGGATCAAAGTGGCTGCGGTCCAAATTACATGGTTAGTCAGGTAACGGACCTGATGCGGGGATCAGCAACTCCCACCCGGGCACAGCCGGGTCAGATCCGGGGTATCGGCCAGGGAGTCCGCTACCTGCCGGCGAAGATTGTAGGGCACGGGCTGGTTGATCAAGAGAGTGAAGGGTTCCCACCGCCCGTTGCGCTTTACGAAACCTGCATAACAGCTCACGCCCCGCAGGGTGCCAGTCTTCGCCCGCACCTGGGCGTTCTGTTTTGGCAGGAGCGACCGGTAAGGGGCGAAGGCGTTCACTACCTCCAGTAATTGTCGGGCGCTCAGGCGGTTACCGCGGGATAGCCCGGCACCGTCTTCGATTCGGTGCCCCCGCCAATCGAAGGTCCGGTCCACCCAGTGCGCAAAGGCCCTTTGTGCCTTGGACATATTCAGCGCGCGCCTATCACCCCGGTCCGCCAGCTTCAGGAACAAGGCGTTGGCGATGAAGTTGTTGGAATACTCCAGCATAGCGGTGATCACGGACCGCAGATCACGGCTGTTCCAGTGGCGATAGACCTTTTTCGTTCCCGCTGGCACCGAGCCGTTACGCGGGGCGTCGTCTACCCGGATCCCCGCCTGCGCCAACTTGGCGCTCAGGAGCTCGCCGAAGTAACGCACCGCCTTCTCCCGTTGCCTGAGGTTGACCCGGTGCTTACCGGCCCCCAGCTGCCGTCCGAACCGCCGCGCCATAGGGGTCAGCGGCGTCTGCGCCTCCGCGCCATGGACCTTCCCACCCTTGTTGATGACGTTGACGGTATTGAAGTTGGCCGCCAGCCCGGTCACCGGCGCATCGTAGGGATTGCTGCTCGACGAGTGCCCGCTGATCGCCAGGTTCGGATCGAAGTGGCTGTCGTCCATGCCGATCCCTGCGATCTTCCGGACTCCGCGCGCCTTCAGCGCCTCGGCGATGAGATTCAGCTCCTCGGACACCAGATAGGGATCGCCATAACCCTCTACCCAGAGCCAATCGTCCTTGTCGAGATGGAAATCCGTATGAAAACGGTGATCCAATCTCCAGCGATCAATGGCCGCCAAGGCGGTCAGGATTTTCATCGTCGATGCCGGAACCATGGCACGGTCCGAGTGGCGGCTGATGACCGGGCGATCGCGCTCCGTGACCAACAGACTCGCCTTGGGCAGCCTCAAGGCGTGGGACAGGGCGTCGCCCGAGCCGGCGATGACCGGGGGGGAGCCTGTCGTCAGGATCAGGCCGAGCGTCAGCAAGACGCCGAGAAACAGGGATGAAGATATTCTGCGTTGCATAAAGGTCAGCTCGCGAGCAAGGATGTAAGATCCAGGTGCGCGGCAGCCCGGCGCGGCTTGGGGCATGACATCCGGGGTACCAGGCCCAGACAAGGCGCCTCGATTAGGGCCGCCAAGGTGGCCAGGTTCTCGTCGCGGACCGGCATATCCGGGTCGATCTGATTCGCGACCCAGCCGGCGAGCCGGGCACCGGACACCCGGATACTCTCTGCCGTCAGCAGGCTGTGATTGATACAGCCGAGCCTAAGCCCGGATACCAGGACCACCGGCAGATCCAGGACGAGCGGCAGGTCACTCGCGAACAGGGAGGGTCCGAGGGGCACGCGCCAACCACCGACGCCCTCGACGACCAGGAAATCGGATTTGGCGGCCAAAGACTCCGCGGCCGCTGCAATGACCTCCGGCTCGATCCGCACCCCTGCCTGGTCGGCCGCGATATGGGGTGCGATCGGGGGCTCGAAGGCGTAGAGGTTCACCTGCGCGTAGGGTACCTGGTGACTGCCTTGGGCCTGGAGCCGTCGGGCATCCTCGTTACGCAGGCCTTCGGGAGTAAGTTCGCAGCCGGATGCTACGGGCTTCATGCCGAGCACCGCCGCGCCGCTCTGCCGCAGGGCCTCCATCAGCGCAAGCGCGATCTCGGTCTTGCCGCAGCTCGTGTCCGTACCCGTAACAAAGATGCCCTTCACTTCAGGTCGTGTCTTGAACAGATGTGGCTACTTGTCAGCTACTCTTTATACCAGTTTTTCATGGTCTCAAGAGGCGGAAATAGCCTGACGTCCAGGGCGAGCCCGCGTTTACAAATCCCTCGTCGACAAGCCGGCCCCGCGGCCAATTTAAGCGCCGGCAAGCCGGCGCCTACCGCGCATGCTGGACCACTGCAACCACGGCTAATGACGGGGAGCCGGCAGCAACTGGTTAATCGAAAAGATTTTGGCTCTTTATGGATTCCGGGCTGTTTTGGAGTGCGGCAGCAGAGTGGCGCAGTCCCATCGAACCTCGGCGACGGGGGATACCGGCGCGGTTGCCGGGAACCTGGGCGCCGGGTTCCGCACGCGCCACGGTGACGACGCTTTCCCTTGGCTGTAACACCTTTACAATGAACGCACCGCCCTCGATCCGGGTGAGGGTCCGGGGCCGTCCGTCGCAATCCCGCGCCGATGCACAGGAACCATGCCGTCTTCGCTCTCGGTTCGTCGATCCAATGTGAGCATGCTGATGTCCGTGAAAAATGCTTTGCAGCTCATCGTCCAACTGCGTGCTAATGAAGCGCTGAGAAAGCGACTTGTTTTTCCCTGATGGGGTCCCTGAATTGGAAAGCAGCTTGGTCAGACTTGGCGATAAAATCGGTCTTTCCTTTACGGTCGAAGAGCTGCGGACGGCGCACAAACACGATTGGGGGATGCGTTATATATCATATAGCCGTCCGACCTCTACCCCCAGATCCTGATCCCGAAAACCAAAGGAAGACTCCGAATCCCGCCAAGCGGTGCTAATTGAGGGACCGGGACCATTACCGGTCTGCGCTTCGTGCGTCGGTAGTCGGCACCGACCCGACACCAAGGCACTGGGACACCTGAATCGGACCGCCCATGATTGCCTCGAGGCGGATCGGGTCTCAGGCGTAAATTGCCGCAACAGCTAGATCGGCGCCGACGCTTTCCAGTCGAACGCTGTCTTCCGGGCTTGTAGACCGTGGGATTCCACCCCTCGGAGCAGCGGTAGATCTCTACCCTCTGCTCGTCCTGCGCCACCAGCACGTATTCTTCGAGGCTCGCGAGCCTGCGGTAGGCGTAAAACTTGTCGGAACGGTCATCACGCTCGGTAGAGTGGGACAGCACCTCGATAATCAACTTGGGACGCTCGCTGTAATAACTGTGGTCGGTAAAGGGTCGGCATTCCACACGGAGATCCGGGTAATAGAAACGCTCTTCGAATTTCGTTTTGACGTGGATTTTTACGTCCGCCATGTAGACCCTACAGGGTTTACCGGAAAGTTGGCTACGAAGCAAGATCGCCATGTTCAACGAGATCAGGTTGTGCACCTTGGTGGCACCTACCATGGTGAAGACCTCGCCATTGACGTATTCGTGGCGTACCTCGGCGTACTTCTCGCCTTCCAGGTAGTCTGCGACGGAAATCCAGGTGTGCTTTGCCGGTTCGCCCATCGTGATACCTCGAATCGATCCCTTTGCGTAGTGTTCTGATTTTGTTTCCGGGGCTCAAATAGAAATGCCGAATCAACGCTCTGTGTGCCCGGAAACAATAAGATTGGGTCTAGATAACTTTAGCACTTCAGATGTATGCTAAGGTTATATTATGCAAGGAAAAACAGGTATTTCAGGCGTTCACGCCTTTCGGAAGCCAAATTCAGACTGATTATCCGCTATTTTGCGCACGATTTACCGGCCTCGAAACTCGCCGCGCTGAGTGATGTAAGCCGCCTGACGATCAATCAACGGTTCTTCAAGCTACGAACCAGAATCGCCCAGCTTTGTGACGCCTCATCGCCTTTTTCCAGCGAGGTTGAAGTGAATGAATCCTCTTTTGGCGCCCGCCGTGTTCGGGGAAAAAAAGGGGCGTGGAGCCGGGGGTAAAACAATCGTCTTCGGAAGACTGGAACGGCAGGGAAAGGTCTACACGGAGATCGTCCCGGATGCCTCCAAGAAGCCGCTACAGGCTGTGATTCGGGGCCCGGTAGCCCTAGATCATCCACTCGGAGACTGGAGGGGCTACAATGGGTTGGTAGACATGGGTTATGAAAAGCATCTCCGCGTCCATCAGTAACGAATTTGCGCGAGGCAATTGCCATATCAACAGCATTGAGTCGTTCCAGTCATATGCTAAACGGAGGCTTGCAAAATTCAAGGGCGTTCCCAGACATACGTTAATAAAATACTCTTTCTGCTGAGCGAAAATCCTCTCTAAAGTTATCTAGACCCTAAGATTATATGTACAAGTCCCGGATGATTGCATAGGATCTAAGATTGGGTCATTATTGCGTGCGCGAGAAGTCATGGAGTTGCTGGTGGCGCTATCGAGAGCGGAGAATGCCCAATGAATATCTACTTGTGGGGTCCCGGATGATTGCATAGGTTCTAAGATTGGGACATTGTTGCGTGCTCGGGAGGTTATGGAACTCCTGGTATTCATTTGTGTAGCGGAGAACGCACCATGAACATCCATTTGCATGCCAATGCCACCACGACTCCGAAGACTCGCTGTTATATCCAAGCCTCCGCCCATTCTGTCATGCAGCTCGGAGAGCGTGCCCTTTGCCGGAAAATCACCTTAGTCGCACCGCTCATCCTTCCAGCGCCGCAGGGCCGTAAAAACCTCCGCGCCGGTGATCAGCGACTTGCCGGCTATGGCCTCGGCGGCGGCTTTGACTGTCGGTATCCCGGCGCGTAGAAAGGGGTTGGTCGCCAGCTCTTCGCTTAGCTGGGATGGAACGCTGGGCTGGTCCAGTGCGCGGAGATCGGATACCGTTTGCTTCCGTCGGGCAACGGCAGTGCTCTCAGGTTCGACCCAACCGGCAAAGCCCAGGTTGGCCAGGGTATACTCATGGGCGCAATAGCAAAGGGTTTCCACCGGCAGGGCGGCGATGCGTTCCAGGGAAGCGGCGAGCTGCTCGAAGGTGCCATCGAATACCCGCCCGCAGCCAGCCGCGAACAGGGTGTCACCGCAGAAGAGGGCGCCGGTGCCCAGATAGGCGATATGGGTCGAGGTGTGACCCGGTATCTCTAAAACCCGAAACCGCTCGCTGAGATCCGGGAGACGGACTGTGTCACCCTCGCGGACCATATGGGTAAGACCCCGGATCCGCCGGTCCTCGGGGCCGAAGACCCGAACCTCGGGAAATGCCACCCGTAGCGCCTCTACGCCGCCGATGTGGTCGTAATGGTGATGGGTGACCAGAACGGCGCTGAGCTCCAACCCCTGCGCCTCCAGGGCCGCCAGCACGGGCTCCTCGTCCCCAGGGTCCACCACCACGGCTTGGGTACTGTCCGAGTCCCTCAACAGCCAGATGTAGTTATCCTCGAATGCCGGTATGGGGCTGATCTCGAGCACGGGTCGTATCTCCTTAGAGGCTGTATAAAAACTAAGGCATTGATATATAAAAATCACATTTCCATCCGGCTCTTAGGCTCCAGCGGTAACCCCTTGTGGGCGCTGGCTTGCCGGCGCAAAAGCGCGGGCTCGCCCTGCACCTATCGCCGAGAGATCCAGCGACACCAGGGTGCACCCAGGCGATAGGTGCGGAGCCTACGGAAGGGATCGAGCTCGTTTTCCTGTTTAGACAGCCTCTTGATATAGGGTGGGCAAAGCGAAGCACGTCCATTCGAATACCCTTAGATGTTCGATCATTGTGCGGGGCTTTTCGAACGTGGGGCTTTTCGAACCACGACTGCCTGTCGGGAGACCAAGCAGACGCAACGTATCCATCAAATGGCGATGTGTTCGATGCGATCGGACCATTGCGCTGAGCGGAGTCAAGTCCGTGCGTGACTACCCCCTGCCATCACGCCGTATCCGCTACCACGATGTTCAGACCAGCAGACGTTCAACTTCTTGACCAACAACTTCGCCATTCCCGCGCAGACGGTGGCGGATCTCTACCGATACCGCTGGCAAGTTGAATTGTTCTTCAAGTGGATCAAGCAATACCTGCGCATCAAATCGTTCTTCGGGACCCCCGAGAACGAGGTCAAAAGCCAAATTTGGATCGCTATCTCGGTTTACATCCTCGTCGCTATCATCAAGAAGCGCCTTGACAGCAATTCGGATCTCTACACAATTTTACAGATTCTGAGCCTGATCTTATTCGAAAAAACTCTTCTAGTAGTCCACCCACAAGAAAAATTAGGATGCTAAACTGATTCTGCTGGCGTTGTGGTCAAGCCCTGAGGAATCAGCCCTGAAGAAACGTTATGTGGTGCGATTGAGCGGCGTAGAGCGTGAGCAACTGGTGAAGCGAGGACGGGGGGCCGGCCGCCTATCGTCGCCGTCACGCCCAAGTGTTGTTGCGGGCAGACGAAGGCGAACGCAGAAATGGCCTGATCGACCGAGAAGTGGCGGAGCGGGTGGGTTGTAGCCGTCACACGGTGGAGCAAATTCGCCAACGGTGTGTGTGCGAGGGCTTCCCGGCGGCACTGGAGCGGCGCCAACGTTCGCGGTGAATGGTGAAGGCGAAGCGCGCTTGGTGAGTATATCGTCTGTAGCGAGCTGCCGGCGGGACATGTCCGGTGGACCTTACGGTTGTTGGGGGATCGCTTGGTGGAATTGAAGGTGGTGGAATCGATATTCCCCGAGACCGTGCGTCAAGTGTTAAAAAAACGCCATCAAACCCTGGTAGAAGCAGATGTGGTGCATTCCCGCGCCTGCGAATGCGGCCTTCGTGTGCCAGATGGAAACGGTAAACATTTCTTCATGGCTGATTCCTCAAGGCTTGACCACAACTCTTGAAGAACCCGAAATGGGGCTCGTCCGATTTCGGGTGCAAACAATGGGGCGACGGCCATTGCCTTCGGCGGCCCACGTTCGTCTCCCGGCGCGCACTCCGCGCGGCACCAGGACTCCCGCAATGACTTGACGCCGTGTCGCATGGCCTCGCATTTCGTCTCCACTGGCGCTCACGCGCCGCACCCCGACCAAACGCTCGGCCCTACGCCTACCCGGGGGGCGTCGCACTTCGCTCGGCGCTTACCCTCCCTCGCTTCCCTGTGCTCCTCCATCGACAACCACATTGAGCACCGGCTCACCAAACCAAGAACCCCTCAAACCAACGGGATGATCGAGTGTTCCAATGGCCGCATCGTGGACGTTTCAGACACCACCCGCTTTGACTCTGCCGAGCACCTCAACGATACCATCAAACGCTATGTCCAGGTCTATAACCAGCACATTCCGCAGAAGAAGTTAGGTCATATTCCTCCCCTTCAGACCATGAAAAACTGGCCTCAAAAACAGCCTAATCTGTTCAAAAAACGCGTCTATAATCTGGCGGGACTTGACAATTGGTTATTATTCGGTTGCCCTGGACATGTGGGTCAGCGGAAACTGTCTTTGGCCTGGGCCTGGAATCTGTCCTCCTGATTAGTGATCAGCCCTTTCCGCAGGAGGTCCTGAAGATTCTGGTCCAGAGGGTCTACATGCCGAAGGCCTGTCCGGTCTGGATCGACGAATAGAGCTGGGCCACCCTGTCCTCCCGGATCAGGTTACGAATGGTCGGAGTACCGATTATGATCTCATGGACAGCGATCCGCCCACCGACGATTTCTTGAGCAGGGTTTGTGAAATCCCGCGCGCAGGGATTCCGAGAGCAGGGAACGCGCCATGTCCTTCTCTCCCGCGGGGAAGACATCGATGATGCGCTCGATGGTCTTGACGGCGGAGCTGGTATGCAGGGTCGCAAACACCAGGTGCCCGGTCTCCGCCGCCGTGAGCGCCAACCGGATGGTCTCCAGGTCCCGCATTTCGCCCACCAGGATGATGTCCGGATCCTCACGCAGGGCCCCACGCCGAAGCCCCGGGTGTCCTTATGGACCTCACGCTGGTTGATGAGGCACTTCCTGCTGCCGTGAACAAACTCGATGGGATCTTCGATGGTCAGGATACACGTGGAGTGCTGGTGGTTGAGGTAATCGATCATAGCAGCCAAGGTGGTCGACTTGCCTGAGCCGGTGGGGTTAGTCACCAATACTAGACCGCGCGGCACGTCGATGATCTCCTCGAACACCTTGGGTGCACCAGCTCATCGAGGGCCAGCATCCTCAAGGGAATAACGCGGAAGACGGCCGCCGCCCCGCGCTGCTGGTGGAAGGCGTTGACGCGGAAGCGCGAGACCCTGGATCTCGAAGGAAAAATCGACCTCCAGCCGGTCCTCGTAAGCCTAGCGCTGCTGGTCATTCACACTATTCTGGCACCAACGCCTGGACGATGGGGTGCTTCAGAGCCTGTTCACGATCTTTGGAGTAGCAAGGCCAGAAAAGCCAAGGTAACAAACTGCAAGCTGGTATTGAGCTTTCGCTCGCAGTTTTCCCATCATCTTCGACATTTCTCCAACCAAGCAAACGAGCGCTCGACAACCCAGCGTTTGGGGAGCACGGCAAAAGTGCGCAGTTCGTTTCGCTTGGCAACCGTTACCGTGGCCCCCAGAAGGTTGTGTACGGCATCGGCAAAGGGCTGCCCGGTATTAACCGCAACCGCCACCGACCAGCACGTTCGTCACCGCGGACAAGCTATCCTGATGTTCCCAAAAAACCACCAAGGCGCCTTTTCTGCCGGTGATATCCGCTGTCGTAATGGCAATCGCATGGGGAAGCCCTTGCGTATCCACGGCACGATGGCGTTTGATACCAGATACCTTCTTCCCCGCGTCGTAACCTTTCTGTTCCGCCGGATCTGTATTCTTCACGCTTTGCGCATCAATGATCACGAAGCTGGTCTTCTCGTTCCGACCACGGCTGATACGGACCCGCGCCAACCCTATTTTTTTACGCCTGCTCAAGCAGGCTGAACGCTTCCTCAGAGGGTTTTTAGCCCCATTGTCGAAAGTATTCGGAATTTCCTAGTTTAAGGTCTTGACATTGATTGACAGGATATGCGATGGGATCATAGGAAAATAAGTTGATCAATCTCTATATTGAACTCAGAGACAGCCTCCGGGACTTGGAGGAAAGATTCTATACAATGATCCCTATGTATCACAGGGATTACACGGAAAACTAGGAAATTCTGAAAGTATTTATACACCATCGGCCAGTTGGGAAAATCACCCGGGAGCATTCGCCATTGGCCGCTTTTCAATACATACGCAACAGCGAAAAAACATCATAAAATCAATAAGTTGAGTCGTACTCCTCTTCTTGGCTTGCTCCCATAAAGCTTGGATGGACGCGAACTGCTCTCGGCTTCTGTCACTTAGGTAGGTGCTTCTCATCGCCCTTTCTCCGTGTCAGAATCTCTCTATCAAATAGATCTTAAACAGGTTCTCAGAAGGGGCAGGTCGATGGGGCGCAGATCTCCGTCGACCTGAATCATGGGCGGCAGTCCGGAGGAGAGGTGTAGGTCGGAAGCCTGGTTCTCAACGCTGAAGGTGAGCAGCTCGGTGATGTTCACTCGGCGGTCCTTACTTCTACTTTGTCACATTCAGTCTAACCCGTTAATTTTTTATGGACATTGACGTTCACATAGCGCCCGTTCCGCGGCCATGAGGTTTGCGGGTTGGCGATCTGTTCCATACGAGTCATTTCATCAGGGATGATTATCCGACAATCCTGGGCGGGCAAGCGGCGGCAGATTACCCACTGAGCCGAGGGCATGATGCATGAAGATGTGTTTGATCGGTACCAGTCGATCGACCATCGACAGCCCCGCGCTACGCAGAACGGCCAACGGCGGCACAGCGTTGCTGAACATACGCTTGAATCCGTCCATGGCGGCCAGCATGAGCAGGTTATCGCCACGGCGTGCACGCTCATAGCGCCGCAGCGTCCACAGCCCACCGATGTCCCGGCGTCTGTCCCGAGCTGCGTCGAAGGCTGCCGCGAGGGCCGCCGCGTCCAGGAACCCCAGATTGACGCCTTGGCCTGCCAGAGGATGCAGGGCATGGGCGGCGTCCCCGATCAGGGCCAGGCGCGGCTTCACATAGTGCTCGGCGTGCCGCAGCTGCAATCCGAATGCGGCCCGCGGCCCGATGTCGCCGATGGGCCCCAAGCGACCCTCGCTGGCCACTTCGAGCTCGGAACGGAAATCCGCCTCGTCGAGCTCCATAAGCTCCTGGGCCCTGAATTCGGTGACCGACCACACGATGGAGCAACGACCGTCACGCAGGGGCAGAAAGGCCAGGGGACCCGTGGGCAGAAAGCGTTGCCGGGCGGTCTCCCGGTGCCCTTCCCGTACCTGCACGTTCGCCACGATGGCCCGCTGATCGTAGAGCCATCCCCGGCTTGCGATACCGACACGACTCCGCACCCGCGAGTCATGTCCGTCCGCTCCCACCAACAGGCGCGCGCCGACCCGTTGTCCGTCCTGTAGGTCGAGGAGGGCCAGATCGGTCGTCAGATCGATCTTCTCCACACCGGACGGACACAGCAGGGTGACCTCCTCCGCCTCTTCCAGGCGCTTCCACAGAGCAAGCCGGATCACCCGATTCTCGACGATGTGCCCCAGATCGGGCTCGCCGAGTTCGGCGCTGTCGAAGTAGATACTGCCGCCGCCGACACCATCCCAGACGCGCATCTCCCGGTAGGGGCTCGCCCCCAGCTGCGTGATGCGATCCCAGACCCCGAGCCGTTCGAGGATCCGCTGACTGGCGTGGTTGAGGGCCGACACCCGCAGGTCCACCTCTCCGGTTGGCCAGGAGCGTTGGGGCGCTCGGGCTTCCACCAGGGCGATCCGCCAGCCTTTGCCGAGACAAGCGCAGGCCAGAGCGGCTCCCACCATACCGCCGCCCACTACCAGGATGTCGAATCGGGGGTCCTGTTCAACCATATTCTTTTCCCGGTATCGGTAAATATTTAAGTGGAAACATAACCAATTAGGGTAGTGGTAAATTTTCAACTGATTGCGTGAGCGCCGACAAGCCGGTGCCTACTTCCGACACGATCCGGATCCGCGGTAGGCGCGGGCTTGCCCGCACTCTAGGTGCTCTACACTCGACCAGTTTGAAACTTACCACCACCAATAGCAGTGTGTCGGACACATCACGGGTTGTCTCCCTTCTCCCTCCGAGGGTATCATAAAAGCCCCTCTTCCAACGGGAGAGAGCCTGCCCCGAGCGCAGCGAGGGGACCTGGGGAAAGAGGATCAAAAAAGAAAGGAGGGAGATCAATGAACCTCTCTACTCTGACCACGGACACCTAGTGAATTTACTACAGCCCTGTCCTCAACGGCAGGCCACGTGCAAGCCGCAGCTGATTCACTCCCCCCAGACCTATGAAGCGACGCGCGACCAGATGACGCAGTCCGGGGGCCAGCTCCAGGCACAGCAGGCCCAGATCGCGGGCCCAACGCACCGGGAGCCAGGGGCTGACGAAGATCCGGGCCAAGGCGTCGGTGGCCGCGACTACCGTAGTGTGGTCCCAGCCGCGCAGGCGACGGTATGCGGCCAGCGTCCGATCGCCGCCGGGATCATCGCCCGCGCGTGCGGCCTGGGCCAACACCTCGGCGAGCGCCGCCACGTCCCGCAAGCCCAGATTGAAGCCCTGACCGGCCACCGGGTGCAGGGTGTGGGCCGCATTGCCGATGAGCACCAATCTCCGACCCACCGGCTCGCGGGCGAGCATCAATCTGAGGGGATAGGCCAACCGCCGTCCGGGACGGGTGAAACGCCCCAGTCGATACCCGAAACAGCCCTGCAGGCCGGCCAGAAATTCCCGGTCGGAGCGATCCCGTAGTCCGGCCGCCTCGCCCTCCCGCACGGTCCAGACCACGGAGTAGCGCCCTTCGGTCATGGGCAGCAGGGCTAAGGGGCCGGTGTCGGTGAAGCGTTCAAAAGCGACGCCGGGTCGGGGCCGTTCGGGCGTTACCGTTGTAATCAATGCCTCGTGGCCATACCCGTGCGCCCGCACGGCCAGCCCAAGCCGCTTGCGAACGGAGGAATCACCGCCGTCGGCGGCTACCAGCAAGCGCGTTTCCAGGAGCCTCAAAGTACTGCCGACGGTCACCTCCAAAGCGACCCGCTCCCGTCGGACCTGAACCCCGAGCAGCCGCGCTGGACACAGCATCTCCACCCCGGCCAGACCACCCTGGATGGCCTGACCGAGCCGCCGCGCCGAGGCCACATAGCCCAGGGCCGCCACCCCTTCCTCTCGGTGATCCAGTCGGGTAGAGCCGAACCCGCCCCGGTCGGAGACGTGGACCTGCCGGATCGGTTCCGCCCCCGCCGCGATTGCCTCCCACAGGCCGATACCCTCGAAGATGCGACGGCCGCCCCAGGACAAGGCGATGACCCGCTCGTCATAGCTCGGCTGGGCCTTAGACCGCAGCGGCACGGCCTCCACCACGCACAGCCGAAGGCCGGTCCCGGCCAGGGCGCAGGCCAGGCTACCCCCGACCAGCCCGCCGCCGATGATGACCAGATCGTAGTCGTTCAATTTTCAGTCGGACAGCAAACCCGACCCTCTCTCAGTGTAGAACCTCGTCGAGACGGCTCGCGCGGTGAGGACCCGCTCTGCTCGGACCACTGCAGCAGGGTCTGCTCGCCGGCTTGATCGATCGTTGCTGCACCTCGTCGGGTAAGGCGCCGAATTTCAGCCGTAGCTGGCGTTCCAACACCAAGGCTTCGCCCAGGTGCATACCCTCCTCGCGGAAGCGTTCGGAAAATCGGCTCATGGTCTTCGCCTCGTCGGGATAGTCTCGCGTTGGTATTCGGCCCGCTCATTATTATCAAGCGCCGCATAGATGTCGATGAAGTCCAGGTACTTGAGCTGCTGCTCGGGATGGGCATAGACCTCGACCTTGCGTCCCGCGGGATACTGCATGTTGGGCAGGTTCAGCCACACCACCAGGTTGTCGCTGTGGCGGTAATGCTCGTAGGACAGCTCGCCCATCAGGCGCAGTCATTGGGCCACACCGGTCGCGCGGCGCAGGAAGATGACCACCGGGGACCACGCGCTCGGTCCCCATCAGCTCGGCCAGATCCAGGCAGTAGTGGGCCAACAGTCTCACAGAGATCCGAATAAACTTCCGCTGCATCTTATGCCTGGGCATTGCCCAATAAAGCTTCCATCTTCATCAGACCATTCAACAATTTTGACGTAATGGGCACTTTCGTTCATTGTTGCGTACTCATGAATTTTTTTGTTGCTCTTCGCGTTCTTAATACGGTTTAGCATCCGCTCCGAGCTGGCCTGAGATAGTAATGCGCATATCTTTCGGATGCTCAAAGTTCCTGTGACTCCCTTTATCTCCCCTCGATTTACGAAGCCCACTGCCTTGGGATCCCGAATTAGTTCTCTGATTTTTCGCGGCATTTGCCTTTCGGGTACTCAAGGTTCCTGTTAAGTCCGCATAAGTTGGGGTGAGGAACTATCTCACTGCCTGCCTCTGCACCTGTCTGCTCGCCCGCCGGCAGATAGGGGCAGATCCCTGCACGTAGACAGGCGCTCACACACATTGATGCGGTTCGCGCCGGTCGCTCCCCGCTCCCGGTGCTCACCACATCCTACAATCGGGCACCCAAAAGGAGGACGCCCCCTCCACGACTCAACCCCTTCTGCATCACACCCTCGCCGCATGCGGATCCACATCTCGATCGGCGAGGGATTCCGGGAGGAACTGGAACACCCGGATGCCGACAGCGGTGATTAACAGTGCCACAGCCACCCCACCGACACCGAGCAATATTTCAGGCAGGCTGGTGGCATAAGCGGCAACAGCGCCACCGACGCCGTCATAGAAACCGGATTCGAGGATGGTTTTGCCGGGGAAGAGCTGCATAGGAAAAGCCTGACCGCCGATGATGATGACATACATGCTGGCGAGTCCTCCCAGCACCACCAGACCGCAGGCGGAGGCGATCCACGCCCGGTTCTTGCCCAGCGCCGGATGGAAGAGGATGCCGAGGGGAAACAGACCGCCGGCAAGGATCCAGACGAGCCAGAAGAAGCTGGTGTAGATGCCTCCGTAGAGCAGGTAGAAGGCGACTAGGTCGTAGTGCTTGGCGCCGTAGAGCTTGGTCAAAAAATAGACCAGTACCAGGAGCAGAACGGCGATGACGTAGGTCCCGAGTAGGTTGCGGAGCCGGAACAGTACCGCCTCGCCGAGGGGCCGGTCGTCCTGGTCGAAGGCGAACAGGAGCACCAGCATGAAGATCGCCAGGCCGTAGGCGAAGGACATGGCGATGAAAAGGGGAGCCATGACCGCAGTATCATAGGCCTGACGCGCGACCAGGAAGCCGAAGATGGAGCCGGTGCCGGTGGTGAGTGCCAGCCGACAGCCCAAGGCGATGATACCTACCGGCTTGGCGTAGGGCTTGCCTTTGCGTTCCACCATGGTCCAGAGGTAGACGATGACGATGGCCATGAAGCCGGTATAGAGAAAGATGTTCCAGGCGAAGATGGAGCGGAAATTATAGGTGGTCATGGCGACCACCAGGCGATCGGGACGGCCTAGGTCGAGCACCAGCACCATGAGTCCACCCACCAGCAAGGCCACCGCCAACAGGCTGGAAAGACGCCCCATGGGTTTATACAGAGTCTTGCCGAAAACGCCGCCGATGGAGGCCACGCTGAGGGCTCCGGAAGCGGCGACGATGAGGAATACGGCGAATACGTGAGGAGTGCCCCAGACGATCTGGTTGGACATGCCGGTGACCCAGTGGCCTTCGTGCTCCATGTAGGCGAAGGCGAGTCCGCCTAGGCCGGCGACGACGGCCAGGATGGCGAGCAGGCCCCAGTAGCGCTGGGGAGCGAGCTTCCACTCCCGATAGACGATTCTTTTCATGACTGGGTCTCCGCTTTGAACATTCATCCAATATTCCAATAGGACAGAATTAACAGGATTTTCTCTCGTTGTTGCGAAAAAATGCCACGATAATAATTGCCGCAATTAATATACTAAGCTAGTATCAATATTTCGGCTTTTCATTCACCCGATGATTTCAAAATTCGCGGTCAGCAATGAACGCAACTCCGGTTGGTATTTGCGCGGGTTCTTGAAAATATTTCACGCGCTGTTCGAATTCAACAAATGTTTCATAATGCCGATTATAGAGGACCCTCTTCTTAAAAAATCTCCATAATCGCTCGATCAAATTCAGATTCGGCGCATACGGCGGGAGGGAAATGAGCTGAATGCGTGAGGCTTTCAGGTAGTCTTAAACTGCTTTGGAACGGTAGTAAGGTGCGTTGTCAAAAATGACATAAATGCACACGGCCATGGGGTGGAACGCTACGAGTTGCTCGAACAACGCGATGGTCGAGTCAGCGTTGATGGTGTCGTCACAGCGAACCACGGACTCCAACCGTTCCAGATCAATGGCCCCATTAAGATATTGACGCGCCGTCGCCCGGTGTTGGTGGGGATTCCCTGCTCCTCGCCACGCTTGATCCAACCGCCGGCAAGCACCGGATGGTGTTGCGGATGAGTCGCATCCATAAAATAGATGGGATCATC
>Ga0209781_1000098_pt1 | contig 20401 bp, 16 predicted proteins | sample WorMetHERISLAND1_3_FD_187386 | JGI IMG/M metagenome (GOLD analysis project Ga0209781, IMG submission 187386) | Marine gutless worms symbiont microbial communities from Max Planck institute for Marine Microbiology, Germany - Olavius albidus HERON... | ecosystem: Host-associated > Annelida >...
CGCTCCAGCCGTCGGCTCGACGGCACCCGGTTCAGATAACCGTAGATATAGAGCTTCAACAAAACCGAGGGATGATACGACGGCCGGCCCGTCGACTTCGGATCGACCCGCTCGAAACCGAGTTCGCCAAGGTCGAGCCCGTCGACAAAGACATCGACGACCCGAACCGCGTTGTCCTCGCCAACAAAATCGTCCAGGCATTCCGGTAGGAACGTCGCCTGGCTCCGATCCAGTCCCTCGACAAAGCGCTTCATGCAAAAACCTCGCTGAAAATGTCAGCGAGATTCTAACACCGTCACGTTTTCACACAGCCAGGGTCAGAAGCGGCCATTTCTGATCGAACACCAAGAAGTCCGAAATAGGGGGAGGGCAGCTATGCCACTCGCGAACCTCACTCGTCCGCTTTTCTAGATGAAGCGGTCCCGCCTGGCCGACCTCAATGTCAGGATCGAGATATCGTCGGCCATCCGGCTGTTGAACCGTGAACACCGCTTCCCTCTGGGGAGCAACGCATTTCTCTTGATTCGAGCCCCGCGTGGTCCAGATTCGTCTCAAGCGCTGTGGTGATCCGGAGGTTCTTGGGTTGGATTGCTTGTGTATGGCGTCGATCAACAAGAGCCGATCAACACCGGCTTCAGGCTTCTTCGTGGTCCGGCAGCTTCTCGCGCATGGTCACGAACTCTTCGGCCGCCGTCGGATGGATGCCGACGGTGGCGTCGAACTGGGCCTTGGTGGCGCCGCACTTGAGCGCGATGCCGAGACCCTGAACGATTTCCGGCGCGTCGACCCCGATCATGTGGCAGCCGAGCACCCGGTCCGTCTCGCGATCGACGATGATCTCCATGATCGAGTATTCGTCGCGGCCCGAGAGCGTGAACTTCATGGGCCGGAAGTGGGAGATGTAGATGTCGACATCACCGCGGGCGCGGGCCTGCGCTTCCGTCAGCCCGACCGTGCCCACCGGCGGTTGGCTGAACACGGCCGACGGGATGTTGTCGTAATCCATGGCCGTCGGCTGGCCGCCATAGGCCGTTTTGACGAAAGCCATGCCTTCCTCGATGGCGACCGGCGTCAGGTTGACCCGGTTGGTGACGTCGCCGATGGCGTAGATGTTGTCGATGTTGGTGCGCGAGTAGGCGTCGACCGTGACGGCGCCCTTGGCGTCGAGCTCGACGCCGACATCCTCGAGGCCGATGCCGCGGGTGTTCGGTGCGCGGCCGGTGGCGTACATGACCCGATCCGCCTTGAGGATCTCGTCGCTATCCAAGCGAAGCGCGTAGCCGGAACCATCCTTGTCGATGGCTTCGACCCGGGTTTCGGCATGAATATGGATGCCCTTCTTGGTCATTTCGTCGCGGAGCGCATTACGGACGGTGTCGTCGAAACCGCGCAGGATGTTGTCGGCGCGGATGATCTCGTGCACCTCGACGCCGAGCGCATTGAAGATTCCGGCGAACTCGACGGCGATGTAGCCGCCGCCGACAATGACGATCTTGCGCGGCAATTCGGCGAGATCGAGCGCCTCGTTCGACGAGATCACGTGTTCGATGCCCGGAATGTCCGGCATGCTCGGCCAGCCGCCTGTGGCGACGAGGATGGTTTCGGCGCTGAACGTGCGGCCGTCGACGTCAACCGTGTGGGGGCCGGTCAGGCGGCCGGTCCCGTTGATCTCCGTGACGCCGGCGTTTTTGAGGATGTTGTGATAGACGCCCTCGAGCCGGTCCAGTTCACGGTCCTTGTTTTCGATCAGTTTCGGCCAATCGAAGGTCGGATGCCCGACCGACCAGCCGTATCCCGTGGCGTCCTCGAAGTCGTCGGCGAAATGGGCGCCGTAGACCAGAAGCTTTTTCGGCACGCAGCCGCGCATGACGCAAGTGCCGCCGGTGCGCGAGTTTTCGACGATGGCGACGCGGGCACCTGTTTGCGCCGCCATTCGCGACGCCCGGACGCCGCCGGAACCGGCTCCGATGGTGATCAGGTCATAGTCGTACTGAGGCATGTCGGTTTCCCTTGTTAATGCCGTGTCATTCGGCCGCTGCGGGTCCTTTTCCGCACGATGGCCAGAGCTTTGCGCCGCGCCGGCGTCGATGACCGTCGAACCGGGAGGACAGGATTGTGATGTGGTCTGTCAACCGCAACGTCTTTCTGCTAAAACGCCGGTCCGTCGCCCGGCGTCGGGGTGCACGAGACGGTCGCAATATATAGGGTGGTCACAGGGGTAAATGAACCGCAATCTCCGCCGCAGCGAAAAAAAACAACGCCGGAGGCAGGCCAAGGTGGGTGCCGTCGGGCCGCTTTTGCAAAATGCGGTCGATGCCTTCAACCAGGCAGACGTGGAAACTGCCCTCACGCTCAGCAGGAAAGCGCTAAAAACGTCACCCGGCAACGTCGATGCCCTCAAAATCGCCGGTTTCAGCGCATTCCGGATGAACCGCAGCGACGATGCCATACGCTATTTTTCACAACGTGCCAAACAGACACCCGATGACGGCGAGGCCTGGAGCGATCTCGGCGGGGCCCTGTTGAGCTGCGGGAAGTATTCAGACGCCGAGACCGCATATCGCGAGGTGCTGGCACGTGAACCGGACGATGCCGCCGCCCTCAGTGCGCTCGGCCAAGTTCTGCGTGAGCTGGACCGGTCCGACGAGGCGGAGGCCGTTTCCCGGCGGGCTGTCGAGATCGACCCCACCGACGCTCAAGCCCACAACAATCTCGGTCTCGTCCTCGATTCGCGGGGCCGATACGAAGAGGCGCTCGAGATTTATCGTCAAGCGGTTCGTCTGCAACCTGGTTTTCCCGAAGCGCAGGGGAACCTCGAGGCCTCACTGCTGACACTGCTTCGGTACGATGAGATGGCGGAAATCTATGAACGCCGGATCGCGGCCGACCCGGCGGACCACCAGGCTTGGCTGGGATTGGGCGCCGTTTTCCGCGATACCGGGCGGTTCGACGAGGCCGAAAAGCTGTTTCGCGACGCCGTGGCGGCGGCACCGGACGACCCGGGGTGCTGGCAGCAGTTGTCCAGTGTGCAGTTCCTGCGCGGCGATCTTGAAGAGGGGTGGCGGTCCTACGGCCATCGGGAGTTTTCCATGGCCGGCGATCCGGATCGGTTCCAACAACCGAGTTGGCGGGGAGAAGATCTCGCCGGGAGGGGAATCCTGGTCCGCGGCGAACAAGGTGTCGGCGACGAGGTCAGCTTTTCCTGTTTTCTTCTCGACCTGCACGAGCGCGGGGCCGACGTGGTTTATGAGTGCAACCCGAGACTGGTTGACTTGTTCCGGCGGTCGTTCCCGCAAGTGACGGTCATCGCAGCGCGGGACGAAACCGCTGCGAAAACGATCGAACCGCGGCTCGACTACCAGATCCAGCTCTATGACCTCGGGTTTCACCTGCGAAAGACCTTCGACGATTTCCCAAACCGGCAAAGCTATATCCGGACCGACGAAGAGAAGACCGAAGCCTTCCGTCAGCGCTACCGGAAACCAGGCACGAAACTCGTCGTCGGCCTCGCCTGGCGCAGCGTCAACCCGAGGGTCGGCCGCAAGAAATCGGTGGCACCGTCGATCTTGGCACCGCTGACGGCGGTGCCCGGCATCCAGTTCATAGACCTGCAATATGGTGATACGGAAGCGGACTTGGCGGAGATCAAGGCCGAAACCGGTGTCGATATCCTACACGACCACTCTTTCGACCAAATTGAGGACCTCGACACCTTCGCGGCTCAGGTGGCCGCACTCGATCTCGTCATATCCATCTCCAATACGACGGTGCATATGGCTGGTGCACGGGGAGTTCCGACGTGGGTTCTGGTCCCCTACGTCCCGTTCTGGCGTTGGTTCATGGATCGTGATGATAGCCCGTGGTATCCCTCGGCCCGTATCGTCCGCCAAGCGGAGCAGGGCGACTGGGCCGGCGTCGTCGAGCAGGCACGCCGAGATCTCAAGAGTGTTGCCGGATCGCAACGGTAGGATCATGCGCCCTTATTTTTCGCCCGTTTGAGCTCTGTTGGCGAATGTGTTGCAAAAAAAACACGGCCGTGGCCAAAAACAATCTCACGGCATCGTTTTTCCTTTGATTGAACGACGAAAAACCTAGAATGACCGAGATCGAAGGGCGGAACGCAACCCGTGTTTAATGCATAGTCGCTTCCAAACTTCAGACCTTTAAAGAGGTTGCCCAGCCAAAGTTTGGTGAAGGAGAGATCAAAGTGAATATCAAAACCACTCTTAAAGCGTCCGTAGCGACCGCGGCTCTGTTTGCCGTCGCTCCGGTCGTATCGTCCAGCCCGGCCGACGCCGGTAACTGGGCCGGTGCTAACGACAACAGCATCACCATGAGCGGCCGCATCGTGCGTTCGCTCCTCTACGTCGATGACGGCGAAAACAGCCATCTGTTCAACGTCGACGGCGCTTCCGACAACTCGCGTGTTCGCTGGGTGATCAGCGGCCAGATGACCGAGAACCTTGAAGTCGGTGGCCTCATCGAAATGAACATCCCGAACTCGAACCCGGCCAGCCGCGCCACGTTCGACAACGGCACCACCGGCGGTCTCAAAGAGAGCTTCAGCTCGTCGACGTCCACCGGTGACTCGGCCTGGGGCATTCGTCACACGAAAGTCGATTTCAAACACAAAGCCATGGGCACGCTGTCCATCGGTCAAAGCTCGGTGGCATCTGACGGTGCCTACGAACAGCACCTCGGTGGCCTCGCCCACGTTGGTGTCGGCGGCTGTGACTACGCTTGCGGCGTCGAATTCACCAACAGCGCGACCGGCGCCCAGGGCGGACAAACCGTCGGCGCCCACACGTCGTCCTACGACGGTGGCCGTGACGACCGGATTCGCTACGACACCCCGACTTTCAGCGGCTTCAAGCTTGCGGCGTCCTACATGCACAACGGCACGTCGGACGTGGCGGTCTACTACAGCGGTAAGTTCAGCGGCATCCAGGTTAACGCTGCTGGCGCCTATCGCCATCAGAAGTCCGCGAAGAACACCACGGTCGACTCGATCTTGGGTGGTTCTATCGCCGTCAAGCGCGACAGCGGTTTGAATGCTTCCTTCGGCTATTCCGTGGAAGATTCAACGGCTGCTCAGAGCTTCGATGGTGAACACTGGCACGTAGCCGTCGGTTACGACGCCACGCTGACCGATCTCGGCAGCACCAGCTTTACGGTCGTCTATGGTGAGAACGAAGACTCTGACCTGCAAGGCGACGAAACCAGCTACCTCGAAGTCGGCGTCAACCAGAACCTGCCGGCTGGTGTCGATGTGTTCGCGTTCTACAGCAACTTCGATTACGACGACAACACCGCGACCAACTACGATGACGTTTCCATGTTCATCGCTGGTACGCGGATTCGCTTCTAATCGAAACGAACGCATTTCAGGAGAGGTTGGTTTTCAACCATCCAAAGTCTCTCCTTCAAGTTTGGAAACCGGGGTTCATCGAACCCCGGTTTTCATTTTGACGCGCCAGCTTTTTTGTTAGGTTGGAAGCGGTCATCCACCTTCCGGCACATCGAGACATGGCAAGACGTGTGAAGGCCCGAAAAGGCAAGTCGGACACATCCGCGCGGAACGCTGGAAAGCTAATCAAATCCCAGGAATATACACGCCGTGCGTTGGCGGCTTACCGGGCGGGGGATCGATCGGACGCGTTGAAACTGGCCGAAAAGGCCCTTCGTGCGGACCCGACCCGTTTTGAAGCCCTGAATCTGGCGGGCATGATCGAAACGCAATCGGGAGACCCGACCCGGGCCGTCCGCCGCCTGGAAAAGGCGTGGTCGCTTGCCCCGGATTATCCCGAGATCGCCGAAAACCTGGCGGCCGCTTATTACGCCGATCGAAAACTCAAGAAAGCGGCCGATCTATACAGGATCGTACTCGAAACCTGGCCGGATCGAATTGGTGCCTGGTGCAACCTGGGCAACCTATTGAACGAATCGGGCGAGTCGGAAGAGGCGTGCCGCGCCTACGGGCGAGCATTGGACCTGAAACCGGATTTCCTTCCGGCGCTGGTCAATCTCGCTCTGATCGAAGGCCAATCCGGTAACGGCGAGAGAGCCGCCGAACTTTTCCGCGAATGCCTGCGTCTGGCACCGGACAATGGGGAAATCCATCACGATTTTTCGCGGCTGAAACGATTCGCACCCGGTGATCCGGACATCGCCGCCATGGAAGATCGGCTGCAAGGGTCGAAAAGCGGGACTTCCGATCGGATGTTCTTCGACTTCGCCCTGGCCAAAGCCTACGAGGACAGCGGCGATTACGATCGGGCATTCGACTGCCTGGTTGAGGGCAACGCTTTGAGACGGCGAACCGTATCCTATGATCCACAGGAACAGGAACGGCGTATCGAGAAGATCATCGAGACCTGTTCGTCGGATTTCCTGGCACGAAACGATGGCGTCGGATTCCCATCGGAAAAACCGATCTTCATATTCGGCATGCCCCGTTCGGGGACGTCTTTGGTGGAACAAATACTGGCCAGCCATTCCACTGTTGCCGGTGCCGGCGAAAGGGCTGTGTTGCCGGATACGATCGCCGGCGGTGGCAGTTCACCGAAGGTCCGGGGCCGGAAGAAGGAAAACGAGTTTCCGAATAATATCGGCTCCCTGTCGGAGGCGTCCTATCCGGAACTCGGACGAGCCTACGTTGAAGGCCTTCCGGAAAAGCTCAGGGATCACCACCGGGTCACCGACAAGATGCCCGGAAATTACCTGTTCGCCGGTATGATCAGATCGATCTTGCCGCAAGCAAAAATGATCCATTGCCGCCGCTCTCCTCTCGATACTTGTTTTTCGTGTTTCTCCATTTATTTCCCGTTCGGTCAGGCCTTTTCGTACGATTTGAATGATCTCGGGCGGCACTACCGGGCCTACCACCGTTTGATGGCGCACTGGAGCGCCGTCCTTGGCGATGCGATACTCGACGTCGAATATGAAGAGCTGATAGCCGATCCGGAGGCTGGCGCGAGGCGGATCATCGAATTCAGCGGACTTCCCTGGGAGGACGCCTGCGTGAATTTCCACGAGACCCGCCGGCAGGTCAGGACGGCCAGTTCAATGCAAGTCCGCCAGCCGATCTATAAGACGGCGGTCCGCCGATGGAAGCGGTTCGAACACCGGTTGGGCCCATTGATCAGCGCCTTGGGCGACTTGGCCGACCTCGAGTGACAACGGTGGGATCATCATGAACAGAAAACAACGGCGAAAACAAAAACTGAAAAGGCAAATGGGTTCGCCGGAAGAACGATTCGCCGAGGCGCTAGCTTTTTTCGAGAACGGCCGCTTGAAAGAGGCGCGGCGAGCCGTCGTCGGGCTTCTCAAAGACTTCCCGCAGGCCGCGGATCTGTATCGCCTGAAAGGCATGATCGCAGCCACCGAGGGCGCTTTCGAGGATGCCGAGAAGGTCATGCGTGCGGGATTGTCGGTCGACCCGAAAAACGCTGACCTTGCCGACGCCTTGGGAACGGTCTTGATGTATTCCAAAAAGACCGGAGAAGCTGTCGTGGCGTTTCGCCGCGCCCTAATCAACCAGCCGAACGCACCGGGGACACTCAACAACCTCGGCAACGCCCTGATGGCCGAAGGAGATTTGGACGGCGCCGTCGAAGCCTACCGCGAGAGCCTGCGGGTCAGGCCCGGCGACGCGAAAACCGAAGGGAACCTGGGGAACGCGCTGAAAAGGCAGAACCGTTATCAGGAGGCTGAAGCCGCTTACCGACGGTCCCTTTCGGCTGACCCCGCCGACCCGGAAACCTATATCGATCTCGGCGACCTGTTGTTCAGAGACCGGCGTTGGCAGGAAGCGATCGACAGTTTCGACCTGGCGATCGATCGCGGAACGTCGAATCCCGACGCCTATGCGTTCAAAGCGCGGGCCATGATTGCTCTCGGCCGCCTGGAGGAGGCGGAAACGGTGGTACGCGCCGGTCTGCGGCTGAACCCGAACCATCCCTATTCACGTCAAACCCTTAGCATCCTTCACTTCCATGCGGAACGATGGTTCGAAGGGTGGTCGGAATACCAGTCGCGATGGGACTTGTCGATCTCGCCCATGCGGCCTTTTACGCAGCCCCTGTGGAACGGAGAACCCTGCGCCGATAAGACGGTTCTCGTCTGGGGAGAACAGGGTTTGGGTGACGAAATCATGTACGCGTCGATGGTCCCGGACATGGCGAACGCCTGCGCGCATGTCGTCCTCGAGGCAGACCCTCGGATGGTTCCCATTTTTAAACGCTCTTTTCCCGAAATGGAGTGTATCGCTCGGCAAAACCCGCCGGCCGAGAGGACCCTGGAGACGGATGTCGCCTATCACGTGCCGATGGCCAATCTTGGAACCCAGTTTCGCCAGTCGGAGGCGGGTTTTCCTGGTGGCCAGCCCTATTTGCGTGCCGACGCCCGTCGGGTTGAAGCACTGCGTGCCCGCTATACTGACAGCGACGTAAAGACGGTTGGTTTGGCCTGGTTCAGTAAGCGGGCCGGTTCGGGCGTCGACAAATCGATGCCCTTGCAAATGATGGCGCCTTTGACTGATGTGGAAGGTATCCGGTTCGTCGACCTGCAATACGGTGACACGCTCGCCGAACGTTCCGAGTTCGAGGAACGGACAGGGTCCAGACTGATCCACGATGATGAAATCGATCAGATGGTCGACTTGGATGCCTTTGCAGCCCAGGTCGCGGCCATGGATCTCGTTATCTCGGTTTCGAACACCACTGCCCATATGGCCGGCAGCCTCGGCATCCCGACGTGGCTGATGGTCAACGCCTGGCCCGACAGACGTTGGATGTTGGAACGTTCCGATTCCCCCTGGTACGAAAGCGTCCGGATTTTCCGGCAATCGGAGGCCGGCGATTGGGCGCCGGTCATTTCGACGGTCCGCGAAGAGCTTTTAAATCTCGTGTCTGATTAGCGGGTTCCAATCCGCCGAGGCACTCCCGTTCGATCATAAGGGGTCGACCAGACCGGTTTCCGACAGTCGCGCCAGCGTCGCCGCCAAGTCGGTCGCGTCCTTTTCGGGAAACGCTGTTTCCAGATCCGAGAACTCTGCAAAGTCGACCTTCAAAAGCCAGTCGGCGATCGGAGCCTCGTCATCGTTCAGGACCGATTCACCCGATGCGGTTCGCAGCCGCCAGCCCTCGCCCGATTGCGTCAACCGGCTCCCCACGGCATGAACGAGAAAGCAGACGCGCTGCCCTTCACGTGGAAGATTGATGGCGGTCAGGTCCCCGAAAGAGCCCTGCTTCAACTCACGGCGCATGCGCTCTTTCGATTTGGGGTCACGCAGGATTTCGCGGACGCGTTCCGCCACTTGGTCGATGTAGTTATCGAACGCGTCGCCGTCATAGGGAGGAATGTCGGCGCGGAGAAACGGATCATCGGGCAGGAGTTCTGCAATCGAGTCCACATAGTGGGTGCCGCACGCGCCGTAGACGCCGAAGGTCAGGTGAATGCTGGCGTCGGAAGCGGCCTCGGCGGCGTGGTACTTTCCTCGTGGGATATAGAGCATGTCGCCGGGCGTCATGGGGAGCCGCGATTCGACGGGCCCTTTGTTCTTGGCATGAAATTCTCGTGAGAAACTCTGATGATTGTACCCGGGCTTGAGGATCGGGTTTTCGAAATGGCTTTCGTAAATATTCCAGGTTTTCTCCCCGATGACATGAATGATGAAGACATCCATGAAATCAAAATGGGGAAGGAAGCCGGGATGGTCTTTCCAGGAGCAGAACAGGTTGCATTGAACCATGGCCCCTGTAACGGACCGCAAGTTCTGCATGACGGCCTTGGCCGCCGGGACATAACTTTCCATGCTTTGCAGCAAAAGCGTCGCGCCTTTTTCAGTGAACCCCATCATTTTGGCGCGGTCCAGGCCGTCTTGTGTGCAGTACTTTTTCGATGGAATTGGCTCGCCGTCGAGCACCATCTTGACGTTCCCGTCATGCCAGACGTGGGACATATTGATGATTCGGTTGAAGTCATCCCAGTCAAACAGCCGGCCGAATTTATGGGGAGGGCCCTGGATATGTACGGCGCGATTGCGGTAATGCTGGTCCAGGAATTCAACCGGGTCCAGCGGCGACAGCAGATTGGTGAAGCTCAGGCGGGGATCATACATCCAGCAGATCCAATCACGTTCATCCTGATCGCAACGTCTTGAAATCCCCTCAAACGTTCAACGGGTCGCGGCACCTTGATCTCACAAAGGGACGAACCCGTGCAGCGCGGGGCGAGGCCTTTCGCGAGCACCGTCAGTTCTTTATCTGGTCGCACCGGAGCATAGCGTCCTTTTCCGCGAACCACTCTCCGGAATAGTCCGTATCCCGGTACTCCTCGAAATAGGGCCCGCCGATCGTATAATGGACGTTGCTGACGTCCTCGGCGGGAACCGGGTCGTCATAGCCGACCAGGAGATTCCAGTTGTGGGGAATCTCGCCGATCAGGTCTTCACTGTCCAACCAATTGAACCGATGCAGATCGAGGCCAGAGGCCGAATTGACGTATTCCGGTGTCAAGGCCCGGCATTTGGCGCAATTGAACAACATTACGCTCGACCAGTTTTTCTTTTCGTATTTGGTTTGCGGGGCACCCAGGAATTTCGTTGTTTCCTCGGGTTGATGGTCATGTTTGACGACCTGCACCGCGAAGCGGTCGTCGCGTAATTCCCAAAGCTTGGCCATATCGTCGAGGACAAGCATGTCGCAGTCCATGAACAGGGCCCAACCGTCAAATTCGCAAAGATGCGGGACGAGGAAACGGGAAAACGAAAAGTCCGTCGACTGCAACTGATTTCTCTCGCGCCACATGAGGCCGTCGAGTTGCGACAGCATCAACGGTGCGACGGTAACGGGTTTTGACGCGCGCGCGTGAATGCTGTGGGTGAGGACATGAAAGGCGACGGTCTCGCGAGGGTCGAACCCGATGAAAATCTTGATCATGGATGGCGTCTCTAATTCTGGAAGTAAAAAATCTACGGGAGAATACCTGAGGCTCCGGTGAAATCCAGTCGTATGATCAATGGAGGTGGGCGGGTTCTCGGGTGGATTGCCTAGGCGGGCTTTTCCGTGTATTTGACCGGCATCCGGAAACCTGAGCCGCCGATCCATGTCGTCTCGCGAGCAAGTCATCCAAGAAGCTGTCGATGAAGCCTATAGGCTCTACGGTGCCTCCGCGTTCGGGGAAGTCCGCCAGCTCACGAATCTGATCTTGCAAAAAGATGAAAACAATTTCGATGGGCTTTACCTCAACGGCCTTGCGGCCTGCTGGACAGGGGATCCCATCTTTGGTGCCCGCCAGATTAGGCGGGCATCCGAGATCCGACCCAATGTCGACAAGTTCGATCACATGGATGCGTGGGTGCGCCAGCAGGGAAATCGTGCGCAGGTTCATTTCTGGGAAAAGCGGCTTGAGGAATTCCGCAAAATATCCCTGATCGACAATTTGATTTTGTCCTACCCGAAATGCGGCCGTACCTGGGTCCGCTATGTGCTCGGGGTTTATGCCTTGAATGGCAAATCGGGGGACCCGCTGATGGTCGGCGATATCACCTTGGCCGACCCGTTGTTGCCGGTGACGGAGTTCACCCACGACGACAATCCGCACTGGAAGCCTTTCGGTGACATCGTTCGCCAAAAATCCATGTATGAGGGCAAGCGGATCGTGTTTTTGGTACGTGATCCAAGGGATGCCCTGGTCTCCTATTTTTTCCAATACACGAAACGCGGTGACCGAGAACACGCCAACGATTTCGATTTCGACGGGGATTTGTCGACCTTTATTCGTCACCCCATCGGCGGGTTGCAAAGCATCGTTGCTTTTTATAATGCCTGGGCCGCGAACCGAACCGTTCCCGACGCGTTTCATCTTCTCAAATACGAAGACTTGCGTGCGACTCCGGAATCCGTCTTCACGGAGTTGTTGTCGTTTCTGGGCTGGCCAGACTATGGCGACGACGCCATTGAGGTTGCCGTGTCCGCCGGCGAATTCAGCAAAATGAAAAAGCTCGAAGAAACTGACGCCTTGAAAAACGAACGACTCAAGCCACTCGAGGACGGCGATCCGGAGGGTTTCAAGGTGCGCAAAGGAAAAGTCGGCGGTTACAGGGAATACTTTACCGAAGATGATAAAGAATACGTGGACACCTTCCTTCGAGACGAGTTGGACGACTTTTTCGGGTGTTACAAGAATCTGAACGGGAACGAGTGCTGACGGCCGCTCACGCTTTCCCCTCAGGGTTCTCGTCCCCTGATCGCCTCGGCGACGGCTCCGGCGACAAGTTCATGCCCATGTGGAGTCAGGTGTCGGTTGATCGGAAAATGCACCAGGGAATCCGGGCCCAGTTCGGCAGCCCTGTCACGCATCGTATCCGTCGTATCAAGGAACACGAGCCCGAGTTTTTTTGTTCTGTCATCAAAGTAATAGCGTTGCGCGTCGCTGAAGAACTCGGTGAGTGACGCGAGGCGGGGGTCCGAAAAACGGACGTGCTTTCTGTAGACTGAATAGGCCGTGGGGGTATAGACCAGGATCGGCAAGAAATCGTGGTCCTTGCCGAGTTGGACCAGCTCCTCGAGGGCGCGGTCAAAAAGCCTGAGGTCTCCTTTACCTTGCCACATGGCGGCCGCGAAATTGGCTTCGTCCAAGTCGCCGTTCGCCGTATTGAACGGTACGATCACGTCGCCGAAAACCAGATCATAGCGAAAATCCGGGAAATATGCGGTCGACATCAAATCCCGGTAGAGCGACGTCAAGGGCCCTTGGTTTTTTTGCGGGCGCTTTTCCGGTTGTTTGTGGGCGGCGGCGGAGACGTGTTCTTTCGGAAAGGCGGCGGCTCTGAAGGTATTGAAGGCGTAACTGCGCTCGGCCCATCGAAGGACAGCGTTGCTCCTCGCCGGCGCTTTCGCAATGTCGACCGGCTCGGTTGCGTCACCGGTCCGTTCGCGGTGCGACCAATAGAAGAGGGCGTCCCGGAAATCGTTGCCTTCGTAAATGTTGACGACAACGTAACGCGGTTTGGCGCGGAGGCCGATCCATTTCAGGATCTGAACGTATTCGTAAAGGCCAATTCCTTGAATGCCCAAGTTACGGGTTTTAAGGCCGGTCAGGCGCCCGAGTTGTGCCGGCCAGACGTCGCCCGGCTCGACGGCGAGGCACCAGGTGAACGAATCTCCCAATGCGATAACGTCGACGGATTGGTCTTGGGCTTGTGGGCGGGGTTCGTTGCAAAACCCCTCTTCGTCCGTGCGTTGCGGATTGATGGCACCTTTGTCTTTGTAGCCGTAATCGAACTCCGTGTTGGGTTTCGGCAGAAGAAGCTCGGGTCCGCCGTCGTCGCGGGGAACTGCCCGCAGGTCCTGGCGTGTGGGAAGCCCCCGTTTCGCGGCAATTTCCGCCCTTACGGCGGGGGAGGAATCGACCAGGAAGTTGACCGGAATGATCTCCGGGAACAACCGTAAACCGGCCTCGAGTGCTGCAGCCGTAATGGCGACGACGGCGAGCGACGAGGCGGCTGTCTTGAGGACTTTTTCGAGGTTCATGGTGATTGACGATCAGGGACTTTGTCTATGCGGCGCCCAGGTTAACGAACCCGCGACTTGCCCGAAAGGAAGGAGTTCACCAGGGTGTTGCCGTCCTGATCGTCGGGGGGGCGATGGTAAAAATCGGCGTAATACCGAAGTCCGGGGTGCCGGGCCACGGCGTCGTCAAGAAGGCCCTTCCACCAGTCGACGGGTTCAATGGTGCAGTGGGCGTTTTCTCCGTTGGGCAGTGTTTTCTTGGCCGGGAAACAGGCGACGTTCAGGAATACGAACTCCCGGGCGAACGAAAAAATCTCCTCGATGATCCACGGCATGTCCTCCTTGGGGCAGTGCTCCAGCACATCTGTCGAAACGACGCCGTCGAAGGTGCCGTCGGGAAGCGTGTTGTAGGGCTTGTAGGCTGGGTCGTAACAGGTGATCGAGTTGACCCGCCAGAATGCTTGGATGCTGTCGAAGCTCGTCCCGTCGGACCCCCTGAATGTTACCGGGCCGTACTGCCGGCCCTTGCCCGATCCATAGTCGAGGATAGTTTCCGAGCCCAACACGGTGATGATCTGGCCGATCCTGGCGACGTGATTGTTGAGGCTTTTTCCGGGGAACGTCTGATCCGGCGACAGGTTCCCGTCCGAAACCCCTTCGCTGTGCATCTGCCGGTAGAGGGTCAAAAGCTCCTCGTACCGCGGGCTCGGGTTCTGTCGGGAGTATTCAATCACGGACGACGTCCTCGCCAGGGTTGCTGCTGGGTCCCATCAATAAGCCCAGGCCGTTCCGCCCTGTCAAATACTGTTGTCCTTGGTCTTTTTCTGCGGCTCCGGCGCCGGTTCCTTGTCACCGTATTTTTCGATCAGATCGTCGAAGAAGCGTTTGGTCTTGTTCGCCTGATCCTCGAGCCACGGTTTGGCCTTGTCGTAGGCGACGCCGGCGTCGCAGGCCGCGTACTTGCCGGAGCACGCCGCAACGCAAGGGGCCCGCTTGGCGGCGTCACCCTTGAACTCCGTCTGGCACTGGACGATGCATTGATCGAACGTTTCAGCGCATTGGGCGGTGGATTTATCCTGTTCCGCTCTTGCCGAACCGGCGCTGAGAAGGGTGGCGCCGATAGCCACGGCGGCAACGGTTCTCGAAATGATCATGCCTTACTCCACGGTCACGCTTTTCGCCAGGTTTCGCGGCTGGTCGACGTCCGTGCCCTTGATGACGGCCACGTGGTAGGCCAGCAGTTGCACCGGGATCGCATACAATATGGGCGAAACGAAGGCATCGACCCGAGGCAGGCTCACCGTCTCCGCGTGGGGATCATTGACCCGGGCCGTACCGGCATGATCGGCCAGCAGAACGAGGCGGCCGCCACGCGCCACCACCTGTTCGACGTTTGAAATGGTCTTGTCGAGGAGATCGTCCGAGGGCGCGATGACGATCACCGGCACGTCCTCGTCGATGAGCGCGATGGGACCATGTTTCATCTCACCCGCCGCGTATCCCTCGGCGTGGATGTAGGAGATCTCCTTCAGTTTCAGGGCACCCTCGAGAGCGATGGGGAAACTGGTGCCGCGGCCGAGATAAAGCACGTCGCGGGCTTCGGCGACGCGGTGCGCGATCTCTTCCAATCGTTCGTCATGGTTGAGAATCTCGGCGGCGCGGGCCGGAACCTCGGTCAGGGCACCGACCATGTGACCCTGTTCGTCCGTCGTGATTTCGCCGCGCGCCCGGGCCGTCGCGATGACCAGGCAGGCAAGCACGGTCAATTGCGTGGTGAACGCCTTGGTCGAGGCGACACCGATCTCGGGCCCGGCGTTGGTCTGCAGGACGGTGTCCGATTCGCGGGCGATGGCGCTTTCCGGGACGTTGACGATGGACAGGATCTGCTGGCCCTGCTCGCGGGCGTAACGAAGCGCCGCCAGGGTGTCGATGGTCTCGCCCGATTGCGAAATGAAGAGCGCCACACCGCCTTCCGGCATGCGGGGCCGGCGGTATCGGAACTCGGAAGCAATATCCACCTCAACGGCGACACCGGCCAGCCGTTCGAGCCAATACTTGGCGACGAGGCAGGCATAGTAAGATGTGCCGCAGGCAATCAGGGTGAACTTGGTGACCTGGGCAAGGTCGAAGCCGAGGTCGGGCAGGGTGACTGTACGGTTGGCCGGGTTGATGAAGGAATGCAGAGTATCGCCGATGACCTGCGGCTGCTCGTAGATCTCCTTTAGCATGAAGTGCCGGTAGCCGCCCTTGCCGATGCCGGCGCCCGACAGCTCGCTGAGTTTCTCGTCGCGTTCGACCTGATTGTCCTCGGCGTCGTAGACGTCGACCGAGTTGCCCGTCAGCACGGCCCAATCGCCGTCCTCGAGATAGATGATCCGTTGCGACAGGGGAGCCAGCGCAATGGCGTCGGAACCCAGGTACATCTCGCCGTCGCCGAGGCCGACCGCCAGGGGGCTCCCCTGGCGGGCGCCGATCATCAGGTCGGAATGGCCGGCGAACACGACCCCCAGGGCGAAGGCGCCCTCAAGCCGTTTCAACGCCTTCGATGTCGCCCGCACCGGATCGTCGCCGTCCTGCAGGTTTCGGTCGATGAGATGGACCAGGACCTCCGTATCCGTGTCGGAGGCCAGATTGCAGCCGGCAGCCACCAGTTCGTCGCGGATCTCCTGGAAATTCTTGATGATGCCGTTATGGACGAGGGCCACCCGTTCTGTCGCATGGGGATGGGCGTTCTCCTCGTTGGGCACGCCGTGCGTCGCCCAGCGCGTGTGGCCGATGCCGGTGGTTCCGGCGAGCGGCGCCTCGTCGAGACGCGTTTCGAGATTGCGGATCTTGCCCTCGGCGCGGCGCCGGTCGATGGAGCCGTTGACGACGGTGGCGATGCCGGCCGAGTCGTAGCCCCGGTATTCGAGCCGTTTGAGGCCGTCGATCAGGTGTCCGGCGACGGTTTCCTTGCCGATGATGCCGATGATGCCGCACATACGGTCAGCCTTTCTTTTTCCTTGCCGCCAGTTTGCGGAATTTCGCCGCCCAACCGGCACGCTGATCCAGCGGTGCCCGGGTCACGGCGAGGGCGTCGGCGTCGACGTCCTTGGCGATGGTGCTGCCGGCGCCGACGATGGCGCCGTCGCCGATGGTCACGGGCGCGACGAGAGCGGTGTTGGACCCAATGAAGGCGCCGACGCCGATCTCCGTTTTCGATTTGTTGAAGCCGTCGTAGTTGCAGGTGATGGTGCCGGCGCCGATGTTGGCCTTGGCGCCGACCGTCGAATCCCCAAGGTAGGTCAGGTGATTGGCTTTCGCCCCTTCGCCCAGGGTCATGTTCTTGGTTTCGACGAAATTGCCGACCCGCGCGCCGGTTTCGATCCGGGTGCCCGGCCGGAGCCGTGCGAAGGGACCGATGATGGCGCCATCGGCAATGTCGGCGCCCTCGATATGGGAGAAGGATTTGATCTCGACGCCGTCGCCGACCCGGACGCCGGGCCCGAAGAAGACCTGCGGTCCGACGACGGTGTCACGCCCGAGGCGTGTATCGAAACTCAGGTAAACAGTATCGAGATCGATCAAGGTTGTGCCGTTCGCCAGGGCTTCAGCACGCAGGCGGTTCTGCATGACGGCCTCGGCCCGGGCCAGGTCGGCACGGTCGTCGACGCCGATCAATTCCTCGGCGTCGCCCTCGATGAAGGCGCAGGTGTCGCCGTCGCCGACAGCCAGCGCGATGATGTCGGTCAGGTAATACTCGCCCTTGGCATTGTCGTCGCCGATGCGCCCGATCAACGCCGGCAACCGGTCGCCGTCGATTGCCATGATGCCGGAGTTGCAGAGCCCGATCGCGAGTTGCTCGGGTGTCGCGTCCTTGACTTCGACGATCGCCGTGAGCCCGCCGTCCGTATCGGTCACCAGACGCCCGTAGGCGGCCGGGTCGTCGGGGCGGAACCCTAGGACGACGACGGCCGGGTCGTCATCGGCACGCCGTCGCTCGATCATTCGCGTGATCGTCTCCGGACGAACCAACGGGTCGGCGCCGAACAGCACCAGCACGTCGCCGTCGAAACCGTCGAGGGCCGGCAGGGCCGCCTTAACCGCGTCGCCGGTGCCGAGCTGGTTTTGTTGAACCACCGCTTCATGGGGGGCTACCGCTTCTGCCACGCCATTCGCATCGGGGCTGACGACGACGATGGTGCGTTCAAGCCCGGCCGCCTCCAGCGATGACAGCAAGTGCTGGATCATCGGCCGTCCGGCCAGTCCGTGCATGACCTTCGGCACGGCGGATTTCATCCGGGTTCCGAGGCCGGCGGCGAGAACAATGGCGGCGGATTTTTCCGATTTTTTCTTGGTCATCGGCGGCTGAGCGACTAAATAGGCCGGAACGGCCTCGGCACGGACATTGCCATAGGCCCCGAATCCCGCCAAGTCAAAGATTGTTTCCGTTTCTTGCAATGATAAAAAATACTCTCACGCTCCCCCGCGCCGTCGTCTTCGACCTCGACGGCACCCTCGTTCACAGTGCACCTGACCTGCACGCCGCACTCAATCGCCTGATGGCCGATGAAGGCCGCCGCATTCTCGATCTCCAGGAAGTCGTTCTGATGATCGGTGACGGTGTCCCGAAGCTGGTCGAACGCGGCTTCAAGGCGACCGGCGACCTGCCCGACGCGGACTATCTCGCGGATGCCGTCAAGCGCTTCCTTGCCGACTACGAGATCCACGCCACGGTCCTGACGAAGCTGTTCCCGGCTGTCGCCGAAACCCTTACGGCGTTGAGAGAAGCCGGTTGCCGCCTCGGTGTTTGTACCAACAAGCCGGAAGCCGCGACTCTCGAAATCCTTAACGAGCTCGGCATCAAAGAAAAGATCGACACCATCGTCGGCGGCGACACCCTGGAAGGCATCCGCAAGCCCGACCCACGGCACCTGCAGGCCGTTCTCGAACGCCTGGGCGTTGCCCCCGACGATGCGATCATGGTCGGCGACAACCCCAACGACGTAGCCTCGGCAAGGAACGCCGGTGTGCGCGTCATCGCGGTCACCTTCGGCTACAGCCGGATGGCGCCGGCCGAGCTCGGTGCCGACCGCCTGATCGACGGCTACGGCGAACTGTTGGATGCGCTTGCCGGCCTGGCCAGCCAGCCGGCGGCTTGAGGGGCAAGCTTCCCGGGCATTGACAGGAGCCCGCCCGATGCTTAGATGATGCCGTCCCGGCCGGGCGCCCAACGCGCTCCGGCCTTTAGGGCGCGTAGCTCAGCGGGAGAGCACTGTCTTCACACGGCAGGGGTCGCTGGTTCAATCCCAGCCGCGCCCACCATTTCCTCTGATTTAGAGGCTCCTTTTCGACCTTCCCTTGCCGCGCCGCGGCTTCGCCTTGGCGTCGTGGTAGTAACCCAGCGCGATGATCAGCGTCTGGGCCAGGGCCATGGTCGCGGCCAGGGACCGGAAGCGGTGAACGTCAGCGTCGTCGACCGGGAAACAGAGCGTTGAGTTCTTGGCCAACGGGCTGGTCAGGCGGTCGGTAATGGTCAGGATCGGGATGCCGCGGATGTGGGTGTCCTTGACCACCTCGACGACCGGCTGCGCGTATTCGGCGAAGCTGACGGCGATCAATAGGTCGTCAGGCGTCATCGTCGCCGCCTGCTGCGGCACCATGCCGCCGACCGCATCGAGCAGTTGGCAGCGGGTCTCGAGACGGATCAGGCCGTAGGAGATGTAGGCGGCGACCGGGAAGGCGCGGCGCTGGCCGATGACGAAGATATTGGCGGCGCGGTCCATCATCTCGATGGCGGCCTTCAGCTTTTCTCCGTCGACCGTTTCACGGAGGTTTTCCAATTCCAGGATCGAGGCTTCGGTGAACTCCTGAAGGATGGCCAGCGGATTGTCGTGGGCGGCTTTCTCGAGTTTACCGGCCTGTGCCTCGGCTTTCGTCCGGAACGCCGGCGCCCCCTCGATTAGGCGCAGGCGAAAGACCTTCTGTAGATCCGAAAACCCCGCGTAGCCGAAAGTCTTGGCGAAGCGGACGAGGGTCGACGGCTGCATCTCGTTGCGCTCGGCAAGGGCGACGACGGTCTCCAGCGCAAACGTATTGGGGTCCTCCAAAGCGAAGCGGGCGATGCGCTGGAGGTGTGGGCTCAACCCATCGTAGCGCTCGTGGATGACGTTGCGCAGGCTGTCGAACGATTTCGGTTTCGGGTCCATGTCTACGCCTTTCTTCGATCCAACGCGGCCAGGCAGATTTTCTCGATTTTGAAAAATTTTTCGATTTTTTTCAATTGAAAGAATTTTCTTTCTTGGCCTCAGAAGAAAAATTCATTCTAATGCGAAAAATGAAAAATTCGTTCAATTCGAATCATGGGACGAGCAGGGAAAACGGTAATCATGTCGAAAAGAATCGGTTTCATCGGTGTCGGATTGATGGGCCATGGGATGGCCGCCAACTTGTTGGCCAAGGGATATCCGGTGGTGGCGATGGCCCACAGGAACCGGACCCGCATCGACGACCTCATTGCCAAGGGCGCGACGGAAGGCGAAAGCCCGTCGGCCATCGCTGCCACCTCCGACATCGTCATCCTTTGTGTCACCGGCGCCCCGCAGGTCGAGACCGTGGCCTTTGGTGAGAACGGCCTGGTCGAAGGAGCCTGCGAGGGGTTGATCGTCATCGATTGTTCGACCAGTGAGCCGGCGACCACCGAGCGTCTGGTCGATGCCTTGGACACCAAGGGCGCCGTTCTCGCCGACGCGCCGCTGGCGCGCACGCCGAAGGAGGTGTTGCCGGCAACGTAAAACTCCCTGATTATGGGCGAAGTAAATTTCCCCACCTTGAGCGTATGGGGGAGGTCTTGGCGCCATTGTGATCCTGACCCGGGGGCATGCCCCCGGGTCAGGATCGGCGGCTTG
>Ga0209781_1000099_pt1 | contig 20376 bp, 27 predicted proteins | sample WorMetHERISLAND1_3_FD_187386 | JGI IMG/M metagenome (GOLD analysis project Ga0209781, IMG submission 187386) | Marine gutless worms symbiont microbial communities from Max Planck institute for Marine Microbiology, Germany - Olavius albidus HERON... | ecosystem: Host-associated > Annelida >...
GCGGCGTGCGCCCCCCCGGGTAGGCGTAGGGCCGAGCGTTTGGTCGGAGTGCGGCGCGTGAGCGCCGGTGGAGACGAAATGCCAGGCCATGCGACACGGCGTCAAGTCATTGCGGGAGTCCTGGTGCGCGCGGAGTGCGCGCCGGGACGAACGCGGGCCGCCGAAGGCAATTGCCGTCGCCCCATTGTTTGCACCCGAAATCGGACGCTCCCCATTTCGGGTTGCGCGAAAAATGGCAACGCTCCGGGCCCAATTCTTGCGCCAGATGCCGAGTGGGAACCCCTTAGGCGATGCCTTGTTAAGATCCGTACAGTCAGAAACAGCCGTGATGGGTACCTTGCAGGGTTGTCGTAAAGCGTTGTAGATCCGACCGCAAGCGCAGCGGAAGGACAACAAGGGCGCGCGATCACGTCGATGGACCTTCGCGTGCGCGACCGGCGTGTGGCACGCCGGGCAACCGAGACCCTCCGGATACAAAATCGCAACCAGATACGCGTAACATTTCGGCTCATCCATCAAATCGAGGGTTGAGAAACGGATCATCGGCTTCTCCTTTGGCAACTCATTTTGGGGAGCTGATTCTCAGGCTTGACGAGGCGGTTGGATAGCTCTCTCTCAGTTGGCTCCATGAGCCGAAAATTTTACCAACACCCAATAAGGAGACACCTGATCCATGCAAGTTCACCAAGTCATGAGCCGCGCCATACGTTCGGTCAGCCCGGACGCCAAAGTCATGGAAGTCGCCTCCATCATGTGCCTGTACCGGATCCCCGGTATCCCGGTCGTAGCGGACGACAGCGAGCTGGTCGGGATCATCGCGGAGAAGGACGTGCTGCACAGCCTGTTTCCGAAGCTCGAGAATCTCATGGAAGAAGGCATGGGTAATGTGGATCTGGACAAGCAGATCGGCAAATACAAGGATGTATTGGCCTTGTCGGTAAGCGACCTCATGACCCGTAATCCCATCACAGTATCTCCGGACACGCATGTGCTGCGGGCCGCTTCCGTTATGGTGCGTCATAGCTTCCGTCGGATCCCGGTGGCGCACGACGGCATGTTGGTAGGCATGTTGAGTCTCGGCGACCTCCACAAGGCCATCTTCCATCTCAATGTTGCCACGAAGCAGTTGGACAAAAACTGACCCCAGCCCAGCAGCTTCCCTGCGGACCCTTTCTGCGCTACGGGCGAGCGTCCACCGACCGGCTCCTATGCCTTCGATCAGGTCTGCACCGACCATCGCATTGAGCACCGCCTGATTCAGCCCCGACGACCCCAAACCAACGGTATGATCGAACGCTTCAATGAACGCTTCAATGGCCGCATCGCCGATGTGTTACGTACCTACCACTTCGGCCCCTCGGAGGAGCCCAAGGAAGCGAGGGAGCGTAAGCGACGAGCGGAGTGCGCCGCCCCCGGCGTAGGCGTAGAGCCGAACGTTTGATCGGAGTCCGGCCGTGAGCGCCGTCGGAGACGAAATGCCCGGCCATGCGACACGGCGTCAAGTCATTGCGGGAGTCCTGGTGCCGCGCGGAGTACGCGCTGAGACGGACGCGGGCCGCCGAAGGCAATGGCCATCACACCATTGTTTGCACCCGAAATCGGACGGACCCCCTTTCGGGGTGCGCGAAAAATGGCGACGCTCCGGCGTTCACGCCTTTCAGAAGCCAAATTCAGACTGATTAACCGCTATTTTGCGCGCGATTTACTGGCCTCGAAACTCGCCGCGCTGAGTGATGTAAGCCGCCCGACGATCAATCAACGGTTCTTCAAGCTACGAACCAGAATAGCCCAGCTTTGTGACGCCTCATCGCCTTTCTCCGGCAAGGTTGAAGTAGATGAATCCTCTTTTGGCGCCCGCCGTGTTCGGGGAAAAAAGAGGCGTGGAGCCGGGGGTAAAACAATCGTCTTCGGAATCCTGGAACGGCAGGGAAAGGTCTACACGGAGATCGTCCCGGATGCCTCCAAGAAGCCGTTACAGGCCGTGATTCGGGGCCAGGCAGCCCTGTAGCCCTCGATAGCATCATCCACTCGGATGGCTGGAGGGGCTACAATGGGTTGGTAGACATGGGTTATGAGAAGCATCTCCGCGTCCATCATGGTAAAAACGGATTTGCGCGAGGCAATTGCCTTATCAACGGCATTGAGTCATTCTGGTCATATGCTAAACGGAGGCTTGCAAAAGTCAAGGGCGTTCCCAGACATGCGTTTCATCTACACCTCAAAGGATGTGAATTCAGATTTCATCATCGAGAGGAAAATCTCTATAATAAAATACTCTTTCCGCTGAGCGGAAATCCTCTTTAAAGTTATCTAGACCCAATGAGTATATCGGAGCGCATTTGAATAATGGAAGCAATATGGGGTTCTCTCTTGTATGACGACGTAGAAATTCCCTCACTGGAGTGGAATGAAAATGTTCTCGCGGAAAGGAAGATAGTAATAGATGAAGAGTCGGTGAGGTTTTTGTCCATTGGGGAATTTAAAGAAAGACGTACGCAATCGATGGAAATAAGAGATGTCTTTGTTTTAGTGAGTTCAAGACAATTGCTGACGTCTAAAGGAAGTACGCAAACTAAGATATGCGGAGGAAAGTTTCGTGCTTTGCCAAGAGTTGGCTCCACCCGAAAACTAAAAGATTTTGAATTTGCTAAGGAAAATATCGATATTTTGCCTCGGAGGCTTCTCGTAGCGAAATTATAATCGCACCATTATTACGCTTTTCCCAAAGATCAAGATTAGGGAAACCGTATTAGAGAAGCCTATCGTTATCGTTGTTGAAGCGAAAAAGAATGATTTTGATCAAGGCTAGGGGCAATGCCTTGCCGAATTAGCAGCTTCACAAAAACTCAACGAAAACCCCAAGCTGACAGTATATGGAATTGTTGCAGATGGTAATTTATGGCAGTTTGGAAGATTAGTTACAGATCTTTTCACGAAGAATACAGAGAATTTTACTATTGATAAACTTCCAAGGCTATACGGGGCCTTAGAGTATATCGCTCAATTGGTAGATCAGATGAGTGATTTGACCCATTTCGATGCATCCGGAACGGCCTACATGGTGGATGTGGGCGCCAAGGATACAACCCATCGCGTGGCCGTGGCCGAGGGTTTGATCCGCATGGAGCCGGAGACCCTAGCCCTGATCCGCAGTGGTGACCACAAGAAAGGCAATGTGCTTGCAGTCGCACGGATCGCCGGCATTATGGGGGCTAAGCGGACGTCCGATCTGGTGCCCCTGTGCCACCCCCTGGCGTTGACCAAAGTCGCGATCGACCTCGAACCCCTCACCGGGCAATCAGCGGTGTACTGCCGCGCGGTCGTGGAGACCAGGGGTCCGACCGGGATCGAGATGGAGGCCCTGTGCGCGGTGCAGATAAGCCTGCTGACGATCTACGACATGTGCAAGGCCGTGGATCGAGGCATGTGTATCGAGTCCGTCCGTTTGCTCGAAAAATCGGGGGGGAAATCCGGCCACTGGCAGCGCGGGAGCGAAGCGTAGGATGCGGTGAGCGCTTGCCTATTGCCCCGGGGATACCTGCTTGTGCCGACACGGCAGACAAGGCACGGCGGATGGAGAGCAGGCAGCGAACCGCATCATAGGCCGGAAGCCGGCAACGAAAAGAGCTGGGATTTTTTATCGGGGCATCTCTGGCGGGTATCCAGCCAGATCGTTCAACATCGCTGTTTTTTCCGCACTCGATTCGACCCGAGCAGCTCCACGGTTTACCGATGCAGGGCGGGAATTCTTCGTTCCTATCCCGTGCCCCTTGCGTCTCTGCGGCTCACTGCCGGGGTTGTAATTGTTCAGGTCACCTTGTCATTCCGGCGGGGATTGCTAGAATCCGGTGTCATGGATAGCACAACAGTGGGGCTTTGAACGACTGCCCAAGGCCATGTTTCAACAGAGATGATTTGTTCAGCAGCCCCAGCGGATGTGAGTGACATGCAGCGCGGTGGAAAAACCATGGGGAACAGATATAACCCCGAGTCTCCCATCAACCCCCTTTACCAGCGCGCCTGCTTTGTGACGGCCGCGGCGGAGATGGATCAAATGCCCCAGGATTATGGCTGGGAAGTCGCCTTCGCCGGACGTTCCAATGCCGGAAAATCCAGCGCTATCAACACCATCTGTCACCAAAGGCAGCTTGCCAGGACCAGTAAGACGCCGGGGCGGACCCAACAAGTAGTCTTTTTTGCGCTGGACGAGACTCGGCGCTTGGTGGATCTGCCTGGATACGGTTACGCCAAGGTCTCCGAGGCGGTGAAGCTCCGGTGGCAACGGCTGATGGCCTCCTATCTGGAACAGCGGAAATCCCTGGCTGGACTCGTCGTGGTCATGGACATTCGCCATCCGCTGACGGCATTCGACCTGCAGATGATCGAATGGGGGCAGCGGGCGGCGGAGCTGGAGCTACTCCTGCTGCTGACAAAGAGCGACAAGCTCAAGCGTGGTGCGGCATACGCCCAGTCGGAGCGGGTTACAAAAGCCGTCGCCACTGCTGGAAGGCACGTCCAGGTGGAGCTCTTCTCGGCCCAGACGCGCTCAGGGGTCGAGTCGGTCCACAAGCTGCTGGACCGATGGCTCGGGGTCCGAGGTTAGCGATTTTTATTCTTCCGAAGAATCCAATACTCAGATTTCCGATGACTATAGGGAACCTTGAAAAATCCAGTTGTTCGGCGCGCTTTATGAATAGTTGCTGAGATACCTACGTGCTGATGCCGCATGAGGAGATCAATGTGGACAATTCCCTGTAGCTCGTGTTGCCCGGCAGCCTGTTCGGCCTCCCGTTGGTCACTTCGGGCGGTGGCAGGTGCACCTGCCCTGTCTTTGGTGAGCTACCGATAGCGCATCAAGTTGTGGGTCAAGTTTATCAAGCCGATCTTCACCTTAGCCCGCGCCAAGCCAATGGTGCGGATGAATTTCCTCCCCATGCTGTTTTCTTGGAAGTCAAAGACGTGCTCGACACGGGAGCGGATCTTGGAGCGCGTGCGGTTGTTCGCCTGCTGCTCGTCGGTAGGCGGTTGGTTGCTCTGACCTTTCTCGCAAATGTGACTCTTAGTAATCAGCGTTCTGCAGGACTGCCTCCGTCTCCTCACTGCGATAAGCGCTGTCAGCCCATACCTCCGGGTCCAGGTTATTGGGATCGACGAGGGTGTCAAACATCCGGCTGTCATGCACATGCGCCGGGATCGTTTGGAAGCGGCGGATGATTTTGTGCTCCGCGTCGATACTGATGTGATTCTTGTTACCGGAAGAGTGATTGCCGCGCTTTCTCGTCCAGCGCCCATCCACATCTTTTTGCGCCCGTTTCTCCCCACGCCCGTCTTGGGGAAGCTCACCCGCCTTGATCCGGCGGTTCTCCTCGCGGTGATTGCGGGGAATCGGCACCGCAACGATGGAAGCATCATATGGAAGCATCATAATGATCCCTGCCTAACTTCGAAGCCTTCTGGAGGAGCACCGGGAAGCGAGGGAGGGTAAGCGCCGAGCGAAGTGCGACGCTCCCCGGGTAGGCGTAGGGCCGAGCGTTTGGTCGGAGTGCGGCGCGTGAGCGCCGTCGGAGACGAAATGCCAGGCCATGCGATACGGCGTCAGATCGTTGCGGGATTCCTGGTGCCGCGCGGAGTGCGCGCCGGGACGAACGCAGGCCGCCGAAGGCAATGGCTGGCGCCAAATTGTTTGCACCCGAAATCGGACGGACCCCATTTCGGGTTGCGCGAAAAATGGCGACGCTCCGGACGCCATCGGTGTGGTAGCCCGCATCGAACAGCGCCGTTTCAACGGTTCCCAAGCTGCCGGCTTGATCGAGTAGGTTCGGGACCCGCGACGCCTTCTGGGAGGGGTCGCGGTCCTCGGGGACGGTCACACGGGCTTAGTTGGCCAGTACGCTCGGCTGGTAAGACGGAGCAAAGACCTTTTTGTTCTTCTGCGGCTGCACCACTGCTTCCGGCTCGACCGGGCGGATGCTCAGGTCCGCGGCCGACTTGCCCTGGACTTCGACGCGCCGTGGTGCGTTGTTCCAGCGTGGCTTGGACTGCTTCGGCTGCTCGGCGCTGCGGGGGGCCGTCAGCGCGGCGTCTTCCGGCTCTGCCTGGACCTTCTCCCGTGCCTCCCGAGCCGCTGTCTGCGCCGCTCCAGCTGGATTGTGTGGTAGCATAAGACGGCTGCTTGTACCACCGTACTATCCCCAGCCACGGTGGTTATTCCGGTTCCCGTCTCCTTCAACACCGTGCGGGTCAGCTCCGCCACGAAATCACCCGTCAGCGACGCTTTGTGCCACGGGATGAAGCGCCCGAGCGCGGCATGGTCAGGGCTCAACCCGCCAGTGTTCCGCAGGCTCCCGATGTCGATCCGAGCTAGGTCTTGGTGTCCGCGTAACGAGCGTTCTCCTGTCAGCGTCCCGGACAGGATCATACCCATCAGCGCCTCGAGCGCATCAGGCGAGCGCCCGCCCGCTTAATGCCGCGGCCTCGAAGGGTCCCCACTCTTGCTCCTGCAGCAGCGCTCGGATCGCCCGTCCATCGCGTTGGCCCATAGCGGTGAGGTAATCGTCGACCGGCGGTTCCCTTTTGCGACTTCCTCGCCGGGAGAGGGGCTTTTGCGACATCCTCCGATACGGAGGGGCTCAGCCAAGTGTCTCCCCTTCCGGGCGACGGGCGTTGAGAAACTCGGCGGCTGTCATGGGGCGTTTCCCCTGGGGCTGGAGGCGCGTGATGCGCAGCAGACCATTCCCGGTTGCCACCTCGATGCCAGTCTTGCCAGCCCGAACGACCCGACCCGGCGGCTCCGATCCGACGTCCCCATCGGGCAGCTCACTGTCCCACAGACGCAGGGTGGTCTCGCCGAGCTTGGCCTGGGCCACGGGCCAGGGATCGAAGGCGCGGATCATGCGATTCAGCTCGACGGCGGGGTGGGTCCAGTCGATCCGGGCCTCTCCTTTAGAGAGCTTCTCGGCATAGGTCGCCGCGGCAGCGTCCTGGGGTTCGGGCATCAGGGTACCCTCGGCAATGCCGGGCAGCGCTTCCAGCAGGGCGGAGGCCCCCAGAGTAGCGAGCTTGTCGTGCAGACTGCGCCCGGTCTCCTTATCTTCCAACAGGATCGCCCGCCGCAGATACAGAGGGCCGGTGTCCAGGCTGGCTTCCATGCCCATGATGCTCACGCCGCTCTCCCGATCGCCGGCGAGTAGACAGCGCGCGATGGGGGCCGCTCCGCGCCAGCGCGGCAATAGGGATGCGTGTACGTTGACACAGCCCAGCCGCGGTAGCTCGAGCACCGACGGCGGGAGCAACAGACCGTAGGCGACCACTACCATGAGGTCGGCCCCGTGTCGACCCAAGGACCGGACGACTTTGGGATCACGCAGGGTAGGGGGCTGGAAGACCGGCAGCCCAGCGGCCGTTGCCGTTTCCTTGACTAGGCTGGCGGTAAGTCTGCGACCACGACCGGCGGGGCGGTCGGGCTGGGTATAGACGGCCCTGATGTCCTGCCCCGCATCGATCAGGGCGCGCAGGGTCGGGACCGCGAATGCGGGGGTGCCGGCGAAGACGATCCTGAGTGGTGCCATCGTCATGAAATCCGCGCCTGGACGCAATCCGACGCCGATGGAAGCATCCTTATTGGTTGATAAGCCGAAAATAGTACAAGATTAACAGGATTGGACAGGATTTACAGGATGCTTGCATTTTAAATAAGAACATCCTGGTAGTTATAAATTTTTACGGAATTTCCTAGTTTAAGGTCTTGACATTGATTGACAGGATACGCAATGGGATCACAGGAAAATAAGTTGATCAATCTCTATATTGAACTCAGAGATGGCCTCCGGGACTTGGAGGAAAGATTCTATACAATGATCCCTATGTGTCATAGGGATTACACGGGCTCTCCAGAGGATTTCGCCCACGAAATGACCTACAAACGATATTGCAAGGCGATGGACGAAAGAGAAAAGTCTAAAGACGCCAGATATACTCTGGAAAATATGGTCTATCCACACTTTGACATTGATGATATAGATCATGTGGAAGACGCCGATCTAGAATGGATGAACCTGGACGCCGGAGAACTGGAGGATATCAAGTGTCTTATGGAGAAGTTGACCAGGAAGGCGGAGAAACTCGAAGCCAAATGGAAGAAAAAAGCCAGTTATTGATCGAATATTGTACCCCATGCTTTAATCTCCAAAAAAACTAGAAATAGAAATATCAAGACCTTAAACTAGGAAATTCCGAATTTTTAAGTGGCTAAGACAGAGAAGTTCATTTTGATCCCCTCTCCCGGAGGGAGAGGGAGTGCAGTCTGTAGCGCGCCAAACCCACTGCTAGTGGCGGTGTTTCCATTTAAACTTTAACCATTACCTCTTTCCTATCACTCCCGCAGCGTCGGTTATAAGTATTCGCACTGACTGTCTATCTTATGACCTAATTTTGGTAGTGCTGTAATATATAGGGAGACAAGGCGGGCAAAGCCCAGCGCGATCTCGTGCCCTATCCTGTAGATTTCAGGACTACCCCAATTTTATCCATCTAGAAAAATATGGTAGGTCACTGCTGTTCGATAAAACGTTTGTTCTTATTGCGTAACTCCTTGTAAGGAAATGGGAAACAGCCACTTTAAGGGTGTCACCGATTTGAATCACCTCGCGCATCTCCCAAATACCCCCTTCTGGGGATGTTGGGGACCCGGTTATGCACATCGGCAAGCTCGTTTTTTCTCAGGTCATTGACTCTTTACCGAATGCATGCGTTTCATCGAGGCGTTGCGCGGTACGACGGCAACCGCTACAAGAAGACATTTTCCTGTCTCGACCAATACCTGCGCATGACCTTCGCGCAGTTAACCCATCGCGAGAGTCTACGCGATATTGAAGTTTGCCTGCGCGCCCAGAAGGACAAGTTGTACTATAGGGGTATCCGGGGCAACGTTTCCAGAAGCGCCGTGGCCGACGCGAAAGAACGCCGAGATTGGCGTATCTATGCAGATCTCGCCAGGCATTGATTCGCACCGCTCGCCCCCTGTGTAACGCGGTTTATGCGCTCGATGCCTCTACCATTGACCTGCGCCTATCCGTCTTTCCGTGGAACGCCGTTCAGTACCCTGTTAGTCTGTTTGCTCGTTGGCTCCGGCAAGAGGCGTTTGCTGATTTGAGGCTACAGTACCGAGACCTACCTAATGTCATCAGCCTGTTGCGGCTGCTTGCCGTAATGCCGGTTCTGTATCTGCTGCTCGAGCGGGAGTTTGGCTGGGCGTTATTCCTGTTTGCAGCGGCAGGATTCTCGGACGGGCTCGATGGCTTCCTGGCCAAGCATTACGGTTGGCAGAGTCGCGTCGGCGGTGTGCTCGATCCCCTCGCGGACAAGGTTCTGCTGGTGGCCTGTTTCCTGGTGCTCGGGGCCTTGGCGCTCATCCCCGCGTGGTTAGTGTCGGCGGTGGTGTTCCGGGACCTGCTGATCGTCGGGGGAGCCGTGCTCTACAACTACCGGGTCGAGGAAGTGGAGGCGGCTCCAACCCTGATGAGTAAGCTGAATACGGTTCTCCAGATTCTGTTGATCGTGTTGGTGATTATGGACGCCGGGCCTATGCCCCTGCCGGAATGGGTCATCCGGACGCTGATCTGGAGCTGTCTTACGACCGTGATCGTCAGCGGTAGCCAGTATGTCTGGATCTGGTCGCGTAAGGCGGCGCGGAAGGAGTGGAAAGAGAATTGACGGGGCCGCAGGATCACACTTTGCGGGTCCCGAGGAGCTGTCGTATCAGCCACCGAGTCGGGCGGCATTTCCTGCGCAGGCTCTCGCAGTCGATCTCCTCCAGAAGTCCTATCAGATAGCCCGGCTCCCGTGGACAGCGGTGCATGATGTAGGCGACCGCGTCCGTACCGAGCGCGAGGCCTCGACGTCTGGCCGATTCCTTGAGCAAGTGCTCGCAATCGCCCTCGGGCAGGGGGAGCAACCGGTAGCCCGGTCCCCAACCCAGGCGTGAGTGCAGGTCGGGGAGGATCAGGGGCAATTCCGAGACAGGGGTATGGGCGCTCACCAACAGGTATCGCCCGGATTCGCGGAGGCGGTTGTAGAGGTCGAACAGGCCCTGTTCCCAGGCGGCATCCCCAGCGATGGCCTGGATATCGTCCAGGGCGACCAGATTCCAGAGCTCCAGGTTATCGAGTACGGATGGGGCCAGCTCTCCATGCGCCAGGGGTACATAGATGGCCGAGCGATCACCCTGCGCCGCCTGCCGGCAGGCGGCTTGTAACAGATGGGTCTTGCCGCTGCCGGCAGTGCCGAACAGATACAGAAAGCCGTCTCCCTTCCCCATGGCCCAGGCCGTGACCGCGGCGACGGCCTCGGCGTTGGGACCGGCCACGAAAGCGGCGAAATCCGCTTCCGGCCGCAGCTCGACGGGAAGGGGAATCTGGTGCATCCGGGAACCGGATCAATCGCCTCGGCTCAGGGCCAGGGCGGTACGGGCCAGGCGTTTGCCCAACGCCTGGCACAGGCGTCTTTCCGCGTCGGTCAGCGGCAGGTTACTCTTACTGCCGGCCAGGTGGGAGGGGCCGTAGGGGGTCCCACCGCTAGTGGTCCGCAGCAGCTCCGTCTCGCTGTAAGGCAACCCGACCAACAGCATGCCGTGATGCAGCAGGGGCAGCATCATGGACAGCAGGGTCGTCTCCTGCCCGCCGTGGAGGCTGGCGGTGGAGGTGAATACCCCGGCCGGCTTCCCGGCCAGGGTTCCCGCCACCCACAAGGAGCTGGTGCCGTCGAGAAAGTACTTCATGGGCGCGGCCATGTTGCCGTAGCGGGTCGGACTGCCGAGGGCGAGCCCCGCGCAATTTTGCAGGTCTTCCAGCTCAGCGTAGGGGGGGCCGTCATCCGGAATACTGTTTTGGGTGGATTCGGACAGGGTGGAGACGACGGGGACGGTACGCAGTCGGGCTTCGACACCCGGTATCTCTTCCGTGCCGCGGGCAATCTGCCACGCCATCTCCGCCGTGGCGCCATAGCGGCTGTAGTACAGAATCAGTAGGTAGGGCATGTGTCGGTCCTCGGATAGGGAGATTATCTTTGCCGCAAATGAACGCAAATCGGTCGTAGTCGGTTCGCCGTCACCGACCTTCCGTAGCACTCCTGAATTATTTGGTGCTGACTGGGAGACCGGACGTGTTGCGTTACGACGCACAAAGGTGCGCCGATCTGCCGTGGCACCAGTTCCGGCGTCTAACGCAACCTACCCTTGGGTCGCCCGCCGTGCTGCCGGCCCGCGCAGACCTTGCGTTAAGTGAACAGGTTGGGTTAGGCGCGCGATCCGATCTCGAAGCACAGTGATAGGGCTGAACGCGCCGTAACCCAACACGTCAGATCTCTCAACCAACGCCAAGCATCTCAGGACTACAGGACGTCGAGCACGGCCTCCGGCGGGCGGCCCAGGGCGGCTTTATTGTCCGTGACGACGATCGGGCGCTCGATCAGCTTGGGGTGGGCGACCATGGCCGCAATCAGGGCTTTTCGGGACAACTCCGGGTTCGCCAGCCCGTGCTCCCGGAACTCCTTCTCCTTTTTGCGCATGAGATCACGGGGCTCCAGGCCCAGCATATCTAGCAGGCGTTCCAGCGTTACCGTGTCCGGAGGGGTATCGAGGTACTCCACGATCCGCGGTTCGACACCCCGGTCCCGAAGCAGCTCCAAGGTTTGGCGGGATTTGCTGCAGCGTGGGTTATGGTAGATGGTGATCGTCATAAAAACCCCCGGTCGCGTCGGGGCGGACATCGCCCCTTGAATACTGCTATTGTAAGCCAAGGTCGGGAAACTCCAATAAGGTGAAAGAGGGGTCGGCGTTTATTGAGTGAGCAAGTACCTGACAAACGCGTTTGTTTTCGCTGTCTGGTGCCAGGCCGAGTGCAAGGGGGCTGCGCTGCCGCTCGCGAGCAGGCCCAACGGCTGGGGCTGACGGGTTATGCGCACAACCTGTCCGAATTCACTAGGGGTGTTCCCAATTAGGGGTAACACGATGATTTTACTCGATACACTAAGATTGCCCGCGTCTCCTGGCGGATGCAGTGGCCAATTTCTAATATCAGCAAAACCGTACAATTTTAGTTCAACCCTGGAGTTTATTTCAGGGTATTGATTGAGGGATCTCAAGCTGCTGTTACCGACCCTGATCGATGGGCGCATGCTGCGTCGTTACAAGCGGTTTCTGGCCGACGTGGAGTTTGCCGATGGTTCTCTCGTAACCGCTCACGTGCCCAATACCGGAAGTATGGCTACCTGCTGGTCGCCCGGCGTGCCGGTGCAGCTGAGTCACAGCGATAATCCCCGCCGCAAGCTGGCCTGGACACTGGAGCGAGTGGACATGGGGGCCGGTTGGGTGGGGGTACACACTGGCCGTACCAATGCGGTGATCGCGGAAGGCATAACGGAAGGGCGTATTGCGACCCTTGCCGGGTACCGGGAGCTCAGACGCGAAGTGGAATTCGCCCCCGCCGGCCACCCTAAAGGGCGTCTGGATATCGCCCTCACCGAGGGGCCGGCGCAGGATGTCCTGCTGGAGGTCAAGAACGTGACCCTGCTCGACGGCAGCTATCTACGTTTTCCGGATGCTGTTAGCGAGCGTGGGCGCAAGCATCTGGGTCTACTGCAGGCGGCAGTGGAGCAGGGCTTCCGCGGGATCATGCTGTACGCCGTCAATCGACCCGAGGGCGAGCGTTTTGCCCCGGCCTGGTCGATCGATTCCGCTTACGCCGAGTGTTTGGCCGCGGTGGCGAAAGCCGGTGTGGGGGTGCTCGCCGTACGCATCGGGCACACGAAAACCTGCCTGAAAGTCGCCGGGCAATTACCAGTGGATCTTACGCGGGGTATTAGGAGTTGTTGACATTTAGGCCTGAGCGGCTGATTTCACGTCTCTTTTTTAGCCAAAATGAACGCAAATAAACCAGACAGGTGTGGAGCCGGAGAGTAGACGTTGGTGTCAGTAAACTTGGTTGCAGGTACTGGTACACACGGTGGATTCCTGCGAGCCGTTCTTAGCCGGCCTTGTGCGGCGCGCAGGGAAGGCCGGAAATGACACTCAATGAGCTTCGTTACATCGTGGCGGTAGCGAGAGAACGCCACTTCGGACGCGCTGCAGAGGCCTGTTTCGTCAGCCAGCCGACCTTGAGCGTGGCGGTTAAAAAGCTGGAAGACGAGCTCGAGGCGAGCCTGTTCGAGCGTGGCACGGGGGAGGTGACCGTTACCACCGTCGGTCAACAGATTGTCGAGCAAGCCCAGCGGGTATTGGAGGAAGCGGACGGGATCCGGCATCTGGCCCGACATGGAAAGAATCCGCTTGCCGGTATGTTGCGTCTGGGGGCCATCTATACCATCGGTCCCTATTTGCTGCCCCGACTGATTCCCTGGCTATCGGAACAGGCACCGGAAATGCCCCTGATGATTGAGGAGAACTTCACGTCCGTATTGAGCGAACGCCTCAAGCGCGGGGATCTGGACATCATCGTCATTTCGTTACCCTTCGACGAGCCGGGGGTGCTGACAAGACCCATTTACGACGAGTCTTTCATTGTACTGTTGCCGGGCAATCATCCCTGGTCCGGGCAGGCTGCGGTGGATGTCGACCAGCTCGCCGGTGAGGACGTCCTGTTGCTGGGGCCTGGGCATTGCTTCCGGGACCAGGTGCTCGAAGCCTGCCCAAACTGCATCAAATCCACTGCGGGCGGCAACAGCCTGCAACGCGGGCTCGAAGGGGGCTCCCTGGAAACCATTCGCTGTATGGTGGCCAGCGGGGTTGGGATCACGGTGCTGCCCTGCAGTGCCGCTGCGGCGGACCGATTCGCGGAGCCTCTGGTCCGCAGCCTGCCCTTTGCCGGCAAGGCCCCGCGCCGCCGGGTGGCCCTGGCCTGGCGCAAGTCGTTCTCACGCCTGGAGGCGGTCGATGTGCTCGCGCACGCCATCCGGGGGGCGAATCTTCCCTGTATCTCATATCCGAACCCGGTATGAAAAGCTCAGAGAACGTGGGAACGCCGAGGGCGGATTGTGTGGGGATATGTCAGGGTCGGAAGGGTGCTCGGAGAGCGAAGAATCATGCTGCAACCAGTAACCCAATCTACCCTCTATGAATCCTTGAAGGACCTGCCGGAAGGGGTGACGGGGGAAATCCTAAACAGCCAACTCCACGCAGCCGCGGCCCTCGTTTCCACGTGGTCACGTCTCTTTCTTCCTCGCTGCCAAGGTTGGTCCTTATGACGATGGTATCGGTGGTGGTCCCGGTGGCTGGTGGATCTTCACCGAGCCGGAGGTGCACTTCGTGCGCAATGTCAAGGTGGTGGTCCCGGATCTGGCCGGTGGCGGCGGGAGCGGATACCTTACCCACCGGAAGATCAACGCTGCGAGGTGGTTCCCGATTGGGTCTGAGAGATCCTGTTGCCATCCAAGGCGAGCAAGGATCGTGAGATCAAGATGCCACTCTATGCCCTACGGCGTGCAGTATGCGTGGCTGATCGATCCGGCCAAACGTATGCTGGAGGCGTACCGACTCGACGCCGGCGTTTGGGTCGAGGTCGGCCGCTTTGCCGCTGTTGATCAGGTGGTCGCGTCTCCGTTCGAGGCGGTATCGATCGATCTGGAGGGCTTGTGGCTACCGCGGCGACCGAGGCTGGTGGAATCCTCAGGGTGAGCGTATATAAATTCCTTTCCCACTACTGTCCGGTGAAATTATCAAATAGATTCCATTGGTTATGGGTATAGGCAGTATCGCTTCTGGATTCCATTTTAGTAACTAACAAAGCTAGAAGAGTATTTTCGAGTAAGGTCAGGCTCAGAATCTGTAAAATTATGTAGAGATCCGATTTGCTGTCAAGGCGATTCTTGATGATAGCGACGAGGATGTAAACCGGGATAGCGATCCAAATCTGGCCTTTGACCGCGTTCTTGGAGGTCCCGAAGAACGATTTGATGCGTAGGTGTTGCTTGATCCACTTGAAGAACAATTCAACTTGCCAACGGTATCGGTAGAGATCCGCCACCGTCTGCGCTGGAATGGTGAAGTTGTTGGTCAAGAAGTTGAACGTCTTGCTGGTTTGAACATCGTGGTAGCGGATACGGCGTAATGGCAGGGGGTAGAGTCACGCACGGACTTAACTCCGCTCAGCGCAATGGTCCGATCGCATCGAACACCACCGGATTCGTCCCCGGGCTGAGAGTAGCGACGCCTGTATTTGGTAGTGGACTTGGCGCGGATGACGAAGAAACGCCCTGTTCTGTGCAACGCGAACAGGCGCTCGAAGTCCACGTAGCCACGATCCATGATGTAGAAGGCGCCGGGCTCCGGGATCAGCAGATCAAGGACATTGACGTCGTGTAGCTTGCCGTCGGAGATGCGGATAAAGGTTGGGATGTTGCCTTTTTGGTTGAGCGAAACAGTGCCCATGGAAAGACGGATAGGCGCAAGTCGATGGTAGAGGCATCGAGCGCATAAACCGCGTTGTCAAGATCAAGTCCCAAGTCCTCGTCGGCATACAGGGAGCGAGGGGTGCGAATCAGTGCCTGAGCGAGATCTGCCTAGATACGTCAATCTCAGCGTTCATTCGCCTCGGCCACGGCGCTTCTGGAAACGTTGCCCCGGATACCCCTGTGGTACAACTTGTCCTTCTGGGCGCGCAGGCAAGCTTCAATATCGCGTAGGCTCTCGCGATGGATTAACTGCGCGAAGGTCATGCGCAGGTATTGCTTGAGACAGGAAAATGTCTTCTTGTAGCGGTTGCCGTCGTACCGCGCAACGCCTCGACGAAACGCATGGCATCGGTAAAGAGTCAATGACCTGAGAAAAAACGAGCTTGCCGATGTGCATAACCGGGTCCCTAATATCCCCAGAAGGGGATCTTTGGGAGATGCGCGAGGTGATTCAAATCGGTGATACTCTTAAAGTGGCTGTCTTTCATTTCCTTACAAGGAGTTGCGCAATAAGAACAAACGTTTTATCGGACAGCAGTGGATTTATATGATGTTTTTTGCGCTGTTGCGTATGTATTGAAAAGCGGCTGCCAATGGCGAATGCTCCCCGGTGATTTTCCCAACTGGCCGGTGGTGTATAAATACTTTCGACAATGGGGCCAAAAAACCTCTAAGGAAGTGTTTAGCCTGCTTGAGCAGGCGTTAAAAAAATGGGGTTGGCGCGGTCCGTATTAGCCGTGGTCGGAACGAGAAGACCAGCTTCGTGATCGTTGATGCGCAAAGAGTGAAGAATACAGATCCGGCGGAACAGAAAGGTTACGACGCGGGGAAGAAGATATCCGGCATCAAACGCCATCGTGCCGTGGATACGCAAGGGCTTCCCCATGCGATCGCCATTACGACAGCGGATGTCACCGACAGAAAAGGCGCCTTGGTGGCTTTTTCGGAACATCAGGATAACTTGTCCGCGGTGACGAATGTGCTGATTGATAGCGGTTATACCGGGCAGCCCTTTGCCGATGCCGTACACAACCTTCTGGGGGCCACGGTAACGGTTGTCAAGCGAAACGAACTGCGCACCTTTGCCGTGCTTCCCAAACGCTGGGTTGTCGAGCGCTCGTTTGCTTGGTTGGAGAAATGTCGCAGGTGATGGAAAAACTGCGAGCGAAAGCTCAATACCAGCTTGCAGTTTGTCACCAAGGTCCCGGTAGTCCATCAGCTCGATGGTCACCGGTAGACTGGCGCAGTGTGCCTGGGCCAAGTGCTGTTGCTCCTTCGAGATCGTGATGCCGGTTACCGCTACCGCTACTCCATACTCCTGAGCCGCAAGTTTAGCCAGCCCGCCCCAACCGCAGCCGATGTCCAGTAGCCGCTCACCGGATTGCAGCTCCAGCTTGGCGCAGACGAGGCAGAGCTTGGCGAGCTAGGCCTGCTCCAGATCCGTGGCGTCCTTCCAATAACCGCAGCTGTAGCCCATGATCGGGTCCAGCATGGCCGCGTAGACATCGTTGTCGATGTCATAAGTGGTGTTCCCCAACCTGGAAGGCGCGCTTGCGCGATTGGTAGTTGAACAGAATGCTGTGCAGGAAGGTCCCCAGGAAGTGGAGCTTGTTGAAGCACTTTATCTTGCATATTAATGCGGGCGCTCAACAGTTCGTGGAGGGTCTCTCCAGGTGCTCGCTCTCCCAGGCGTTATCCATATACGCCTCGCCGAAACTGAGGGAGCCCTGACGTTAGGACCCAGTCATAGAGCACCGGGTCGTGGACCCGAATATCCCACGGGCGGCTGCCGTTGAATCGCACGTCGGCCGACTCCAGCAGCCGAATCAGAACATCAGGCGCCTCCTGGTTTTTTGGTTTGGGGCTATGGTTGGTCCTCATCGCCGTATCCTGTGCCGAAGCCATTCGAATGCTCCCTTTGCGATAGGTATCCGTCACACACAAATCTTCCGCCGCGGTACAAGTCTCTCGTACCTGCCGGCGGTGTTGCACTGAAAGGCCGCGGTTTTCCGTTCCATCTGTCGGCCTGGGATCAACGTCTCCATATGCCCGAAAAATCCGTTGGCTCCATATTCACTCGGGACTCATTCCGTGCTCACTCCGGAAAAACCTTACGGAAAGGCTTTACCGTGATCTCCGTGAAAACTCCGGCAGTGACGTACGGATCATCAGCGGCCCAGGCACGGGCGGCCGCAAGGTCGGAGAACTCGGCCACGATTAGTGAGCCGGTAAATCCGGCGCTTCCCGGATCTTCGCTGTCGATAGTAGGGTGTGGGCCCGCCAGCAGCAATCGGCCCGCATCCTGCAGCTGCCGCAGCCGCTCCAGATGCGCCGGACGCGCCTTGAGCCGGTCCTCCAGGCTGTCCGCCTTATCCTCGGCAGTGATGGTGTAATACATGTCGGTTGGTCTCCTCCGGTTCCACGGGATCTGAAATGTGCCGGGCCAGATGGAATACCTGCGCAACCACGCAGGCAAGCATTAGTCCCATCATACCGAAGAGCTTGAAGCTAACCCAAGTCTCCTCTCGTGAACAGGCCCTTACGCACAGCTCGAGCAACTCATGAGAAGGCACCTCGCTGCAGGCGGCAAGATCGACTGGCAGCTGACCAGCAGCCGTGATGAGTGCCTGTTCGGCGATGAAAAACTGCCCGGCCACCTATAGGTTCGCCAGCCCGGAGACGATGAAAAAGATGGACCACGCCAGATTCGGGCGGCGTCAAATGTGACTCGGCATCTTAATCGCCGCCAGCGACTGGTAGCCGGGGCCGGAGGCTTTACCCTATACTCTGGCATCCCTCGGATTCACACCGGGAGCCCGCAATCGGGAATCAGCGGAGATGTTCGGGTTCGGCAAAAAAAAGCAAGCACATACCTCCCCGGGCGAAGGTCAGCCCAGGGAGCACCGACAGGGCCTTATAGCGCGTCTGAAGGACGGCCTGGCGACGACGCGGGCGGTGCTCAACACGAATATCGGTGATCTGATCCGCGGACGTAAGCGGATCGACGAGGACCTGCTCGAGGAATTGGAGACCCAGCTCCTGACCGCGGACGTGGGGGTCGATACGACTAGCCGCATCGTCGACCGGATCGCGGAGCGGGTAAAAAGGCGCGAGCTGGCGGACCCGGCAGTCCTGATCGATGCCTTACGGGGCGAGCTCGAGGCCATCTTGCGCCCTTGCGACGCCCCAGTGCGCCAACCCTCCGCCGGTCGACCCCAGGTCATCCTGGTGGTGGGGGTAAACGGAGTCGGCAAGACCTCGACTATCGGCAAGTTGACCAAGCGGCTCCAGGCGGAGGGCAACAGCATCATGCTGGCGGCCGGTGACACTTTCCGGGCCGCCGCCGTGGAGCAGCTCCAAACCTGGGGGGAACGCAACGGGGTGCCGGTCGTCGCGCAGCATCAAGGGGCGGACTCGGCCTCGGTGATCTACGACGCCCTGCGGGCGGCCACCGCCCGCAGGATGGATGTTCTCATCGCGGACACGGCAGGTAGATTGCATACCAAGGACAACCTTATGGACGAGTTGGCGAAGATCGCCCGCGTCATGAAAAAGATCGACCCGGAGGCCCCCCATGAGGTGATGCTGATAGTGGATGCGACCATGGGTCAGAATGCTCTCAACCAGGCGATTCAGTTCGACCAGGCCGTGGGACTGACGGGCATCACCCTGACTAAGCTCGATGGTACGGCCAAGGGTGGTATCCTATTTGCCATCGCCGACCAGCTGCGGGTACCCATTCGGTTCATTGGGGTCGGTGAGCGGATCGAGGATCTGCGTCACTTCGACACCGAAGAGTTCCTCGGCGCCCTGTTTGCGCATTAGCAGAAGCGATTCTCGAAAAAACCTTGGAGAAGCAAGCACAGGGAAGCGAGGGAGCGTAAGCGCCGAGCGGAGTGCGCCCCCCCAGCAGGTAGGTGTAGGGCCGAGCGTTTGGTCGGAGTGCGGCGCGTGAGCGCCGTCGGAGACGAAATGCCAGGCCATGCGGCACGGCGTCAGGTCATTGCGGGAGTCCTGGTGCCGCGCGGAGTGCGCGCCGGGACGAACGCGGGCCGCCGAAGGCAATGGCCGGCGCCCCATTGTTTGCACCCGAAATCGGACGGACCCCATTTCGGGTTGCGCGAAAAATGGCGACGCTCCGGGTAAGGAAATGAAAAACAGCCACTTTGAGAGTGTCACCGATTTGAATCACCTCGCGCATCTCCCAAATACCCCCTTCTGGGGATGTTGGGGACCCGGTTATGCACATCGGTAAGCTCGTTTTTTTCTCAGGTCATTGACTTTTTACCGATGCATGCGTTTCGTCGAGGCGTTGCGCGGTACGACGGCAACCGCTACAAGAAGACATTTTCCTGTCTCGACCAATACCTGCGCATGACCTTCGCGCAGTTAACCCATCGTGAGAGCCTACGCGATATTGAAGTTTGCCTGCGCGCCCAGAAGGACAAGTTGTACCACAGGGGTATCCGGGACAACGTTTCCAGAAGCGCCGTGGCCGACGCGAATGAACGCTGAGATTGGCGTATCTAGGCAGATCTCGCTCAGGCATTGATTCGCACCCCTCGCCCCCTGTATGCCGACGAGGACTTGGCACGACGTGGACTTCGAACGCCTGTCACGTTGCACAGAACAGGGCGTTTCTTCGTCATCCGCGCCAAGTCCACTACCAAATACAGGCGTCGCTACTCTCATCCCGGGGACGAATCCGGTGGTATTCGATACGATCGGACCATTGCACTGAGCGGAGTCAAGTCCGTGCGTGACTACCCCCAGCCATTACGCCGTATCCGCTACCACGATGTTCAGACTAGCAAGACGTTCAACTTCTTGACCAACAACTTCGCCATTCCAGCGCAGACGGTGGCGGATCTCTACCGATACCGCTGGCAAGTTGAATTGTTCTTCAAGTGGATCAAGCAACACCTACGCATCAAA
>Ga0209781_1000100_pt1 | contig 20372 bp, 19 predicted proteins | sample WorMetHERISLAND1_3_FD_187386 | JGI IMG/M metagenome (GOLD analysis project Ga0209781, IMG submission 187386) | Marine gutless worms symbiont microbial communities from Max Planck institute for Marine Microbiology, Germany - Olavius albidus HERON... | ecosystem: Host-associated > Annelida >...
AGGTCAAGTTCATCAAGGCGATCTTCACTTTAGTCCGCGCCAAGCCAACGGTGCGGATGAATTTCCTCCCCATGCTGTTTTCTTGGAAGCCGAAGACGTGCTCGACACGGGAGCGGATCTTGGAGCGCGTTACGCGCTTGTCCTGTCATCGAGGGCCTCCGGCGTACAGCCGCAGTCTCATCCCGGTGGCGGCATCCTAGCGCATGCTCAACCGACAGTTGGGGTCTGGGGAGAGACTGGGGTACATACGCTGAAACGGCGGCGTCGATCCCCACTGGGGGGGAGATGATGGTGACCATGGGTCCGGGGGATACGGAGCGAATTGCCGATCGGGTTGTCCGTATGGCCCTTGCCAGCGACCCCGTGCCCCGGGCGATTTCTCTAAAGGCCGAAAGTCGTAGATTCCCCACGGATGATCAGCGTAGACAGGCTGGGAGGTATAGGATGTCGGCGTGGTCGGTTGGGGCTGCTCCGGCAGGGGAGATTGGTGTCGCAGAAGCGGATTGTACGGCACTGCATAGCAGCCCTGGCGCCGGGCCGGATCGGGTGTTTGCCGATGCCCTTGCTCCTGCTCCGTCAAGGGTCTGAAGCGATAATCGTCCGTATAGATACGAGTCCGCGCACTGTATGGATCAGGAGACCCGTAGCCACCATGATCGACGCCGGGGTAGGGTTGCGCGGGATAGAATCCTCCCTTGCTGTAGAGCGGAGGGATATTTTTATTTTGCGCGCCGGGTCGGCCGACCACCCCGGAGTCGTGGCTTGGCGTCGGGAAAGCGGGAGTTCGGGGGCGAGGCCGACGGTCACCAGAGACTCCTGCGTTATCGCTCCAGTTGCCGGAATTGGAAGGCTCCTCCCCGGATCGCAGGATCAGGAAACATACCACTAGGATTGCCAGGAGGCCGATGATGCACGGCTTGGTAATCACATTGGACAGCAATGTTCCTGCCGTGGGCGGGTGGTCGCCCCCTATTCCTGGTATGCGGCTCAAAGAGAGGCCTCCGCCATGCGTGCCTCCGCGTCCTTGTCGCGTTCGATCAAGGCGTAAGCAGAGTGGTTGTGGATGGACTCGAAGTTTTCCGATTCCACGCGGTAGGCGCCTACCCGATCGTCATGGTTCAGCTTCCCGGCCACGTCCCGTACCATGTCTTCGACGAACTTGGGGTTGTCGTAGGCACGTTCGGTGACCTGTTTCTCGTCCGGGCGTTTGAGTAGACCATAGAGCTCACAGGAGGCCTGCTGCTCCACCAGCTCGATGAGCTCCTCGATCCAGATAAAACCCCTGCTGCGCACCTGCACCGTGACATGGGAACGCTGATTGTGCGCACCGTAGTTGGAGATTTCCTTGGAGCAGGGACAAACGCTGGTCACAGGCACGACCACCTTGATGTACATTTTGGGCTTACCGTGACGGATCTCGCCGATGAAGGTCACATCATAGTCCAGCAGGCTTCGGACGCCGCTGACCGGAGCGGTCTTGTTGATGAAGTAGGGAAAGCTCATCTCGATGTGGCCCGCCTCGGATTCTAGGTGTTCGGCCATCTCACGGAGCATCTCCTTGAAGGAGGTGACGCTGAGCTCCTGCTCGTGGCCGTTGAGGATCTGCACGAAGCGGGACATGTGCGTGCCCTTGAAGTTGTGGGGCAGATGCACGTACATGTTGAAGCTGGCCACCGTATGTTGCTCGCCGCTGCTTCGGTCGTACACCCGCACGGGGTATCGAATGTCCTTGATGCCGACCTTGTCGATGGCGATGTGCCGGCTGTCGGCACTGCTCTGGACGTCGGCAATGGCCAGAGTGACGGGGCTTGTCTTCAAGGCTGACTCCATGACTGATTCCTCGGAGCGGAAAACGGTGACGCTAAGGATGTCCCCAAGGCTGAGGTTCCGGCCGGCTGAATCAAACATGGGGCTTGTCGGGTTTCTTTACGAGCGCTGATAGATATGTAGATAAATTATCACTACTGTCCGGGGAAATTATCAAATAGATTCAGTTGGTTATGGGTACAGGCAGTATCGCTTATGGATTCTATTCTAGTAACCAACAGAGCTAGAAGAGTGTTTTCGAGTGATGTCAGGCTCAGAATCTGTAAAATTGTGTAGAGATCCGAATTGCTGTCAAGGCGATTCTTGATGATAGCGACGAGGATGTATACTGGGATAGCGATCCAAATCTTGGCTTTTGACCGCGTTCTCGGAGGTCCCGAAGAACGATTTGATGCGTAGGCGTTGCTTGACCCACTTGAAGAACAATTCAACTTGCCGGCGGTATCGGTAGAGATCTACCACCGTCTGCGCTGGAATGACGAAGTTGTTGGTCAAGAAGTTGAGCGTCTTGCTGGTCTGAACATCGTGGTAGCGGATACGGCGTAATGGCTGGGGGTAGTCACGCACGGGCTTGACTCCGCTCAGCGCAATGGTCCGATCGCATCGAACACCACCGGATTCATCTCCGGGATGAGAGTAGCGACGCCTGTATTTGGTAGTGGACTTGGTGCGGATTGGGTTAACTGCGCGAAGATCATGCGCAGGTATTGGTCGAGACAGGAAAATATCTTCTTGTAGCGGTTGCCGTCGTACCGCGCAACGCCTCGACGAAACGCATGCATCGGTAAAGAGTCAATGACCTGAGAAAAAACGAACTTACCGACGTGCATAACCGGGTCCCCAACATCCCCAGAAGGGGGTATTTGGAAGATGCGCGAGGTGATTCAAATCGATGACATTCTTAAAGTGGCTGTCTTTCATTTCCTTACAAGGAGTTACGCAATAAGAACAAACGTTTTGTCGGGCAGCAGTGATAAATTATTAAGTGTTTAAGTCTACCAGCCGCTACCGCGTCATTCCGGCAGGGATTCCGGGATCTGCCGTGTCAGGGATGGCAAAAATAGTGGGGTTCAAATCATCAGGTCGCACAATCAAGCCACTTTAACTTTCGGAATTTCCTAGTTTAAGGTCTTGATATTTCTATTTCTAGTTTTTTTGTAGATTAAAGCATGGGGTATAATATTCGATCAATAACTAGCTTTTTCTTCCATTTGACTTCGAGTTTCTCCGCCTTCCTGGTCAGCTTCTCCATAAGACACTTGAAGACACTTGATATCCTCCAGCTCTTCGGCGTCCAGGCTCATCCCTTCCAGATCGGCGTTTTCCACATGATCTATATCATCAATGTCAAAGTGTGGATAGACCATATTTTCCAGAGGATATCTGGCGTCTTCAGCCCTTTCTCTTTCGTCCATCGCCTTGCAATATCTTCGTCCATCGCCTTGCAATATCGTTTGTAGGTCATTTCGTGGGCGAAATCCTTTGGAGAATCCGTGTAATCCCTGTGATACATAGGGGTCATTGGCGGAGCGCAGGGAAGCGAGGGAGGGTAAGCGCCGAGCGGAGTGCGCCCCCCGGGTAGGCGTAGGGCCGAGCGTTTGGTCGGAGTGCGGCGCGTGAGCGCCGGTGGAGACGAAATGCCAGGCCATGCGACACGGCGTCAAGTCATTGCGGGAGTCCTGGTGCCTCCTGGTGCCGCGCGGAGTGCGCGTCGGGACGGACGCAAGACGAACGCGGGCCGTCGAAGGCAATGGCCGTCGCTCAATTGTTTGCACCCGAAATCGGACGGACCCCATTTCGGGGTGCGCGAAAAATGGCGATGCTCCGGGTATAGAATCTTTCCTCCAAGTCCCGGAGGCCGTCTCTGAGTTCAATATAGAGATTGATCAACTTATTTTCCTATGATCCTACTGCATATCCTGCTAATCAATGTCAAGACCTTAAACTAGGAAATTCCGTTAAATTTAACCACTACCCGCCGACGGACGATGGATGGCGGATAAGTAATTATCCGTGCCGACACGGTTCGGGGCAATACAGCGCGGCGAAGCCGCAGGCGTTCTGGAAACCATAACAGAAGAAGGCCGGCAATCGAGCGGATGAATTGTCTGCATTTTTTAGTGATCAAGTTGGTCGGGTTAGACGCGCGCCCTGGGAAGCGAGGACTGTCGTTGAGATGGGACGCGCCGTAACCCGACGGAGAGCCTGTCTCTTAATGCGGCCTACACGCTGCTTCGCCCCTCTCTCTCCGGGAGGGTGTTGCAAAAAGCACCGGACTGTGCCCCATGCTCCCCTCTCCCCAAGCTGCCTGGGAGCGCCGGCATCTTGCCGGCTTCCGCGGGTACCAACCGGCGGGAGCGCAAGGCGGTATCCCCGGATCGGTGCCTCAGCGACGCCTGCCGCCTGGAAGGCGGCGCTCCCGGCCACAGTCTTTTGCGACTCCCTCCTGGTGGGAGAGGGGTTGGGGTGAGGGGGTCAAAGGGCGAGAGGGAATCACAAGGGTGTAGGTTCTGTCAGCCGCACGGGAAAATGCTTAGGGGCCACGGTGCCAAACGCGGCATAACGCAATATGATACCGACAACCGTTTCCGACCGACCTCGCTGTGCCCGTCCACTCAAGCTCGATGTCGTACCTGACCTTGAATCTACGCCGCCGTTGGGTGTTACGTAGGACCCCTGCCGGACCGCTGCGGGACTATCTGGGAACGCCTTTTCCGAAGCCGTCCGTGGACTATCGGGATGTGGTGCTCCTCGCCGTCGATATCGAGACCACCGGGCTCGACCCCAAGCGGGACGACATCCTGAGCCTGGGTCGGGTGAGTGTGCGGCATAACCGCATCGACCTCGGCGATGCCTGCCATCGCCTGGTGCGGACCGCCCGCGCCATCCCGGAAGCCAGCGCCGTCGTCCATCGGATCACTGACGACCAGGCGGCGCGGGGGGAACGCCTGGACGACGCGCTCGCGGAGCTGCTTAAAAAGCTGGCGGGGAAAGTGATGATCGCGCACTGCGCAACCGTGGAGAAGGCCTTCCTCAACGCCGCCTGTCAACGACTCTACGGAGTCGGGTTGCCAGTACCCGTCATCGACACCCAGATGCTGGCCAGACGTACCTTCGAGCGCCGCCACATCGTTTTTAGGGATTCGGATCTGCGTCTACACGCCCTGGGCGAGCGTTACAATCTGCCCCGCTACGGTGCTCACAACGCCTTAAGCGATGCCCTCGCCGCGGCCGAGCTGTTTCTCGCCCAAGCTGCCTACCGGGATCGTGGTAAAGGGGTGCCCCTACGGGATTTTCTGACTTGGTAAGCGGGAGCAACGTCAGGCAAGCGACCTATCTACGGCTTGGCCCGACCTACGAATCTTAAGAAGCTGTCTGGATAAAAAGGATCGCAGCGAAAATGGTCTAGAATAAGGGTATTTTTCGCTCTTTGGGGGCGAATAGCCGGCCTATATAACGAGAAAGAGCGGAAAAGGGACCATTTTGGGACATATGCAGCCGATACACTTTTAGCCAGACAGCTTCTTATACTTAGCGTCCGGATTCCGGCATCCTGGCCGGAATGACGGGTTGGTTGCCGATTCCCATGAGTTACTACTACCACATTTCATTAGAGTCTGATGATAAACTCAGTCCCTGTCATCCCGAAGCGTAACGAGGGATCTTAATGTCAAAACCAATACCACCGGCCCGTCCCCAAGCGGGCAAGACCATGGACGTCGGTCGCCTGGACCAGGTCGTCGCCGATGCCCGTCGGGCTCGGGACGAGCGTGAGCAGGGCTATCGGGAACAGGCACTCAAGCTCTATCCCTGGGTCTGCGGTCGCTGCGGCCGCAGCTTCAACCACGCGAACCTGCGCGAGCTGACCGTCCACCACCGGGATCACAATCACGATAACAACCCCTCCGACGGCAGCAACTGGGAGTTACTCTGTCTGTACTGCCACGACAACGAGCACCAACGCTACGAGGAACACAGCGCCGCCGGCGGTAAAGGCGCCGGACAGGAATCGAGTAGCCAAACCACCCACCGACCATTCGAGGGTCTGGAGACATTGTTGAAGGGAAGCTCTGCCGACGATGCCGGGCAAAAACCGGATTCAAGCGAGGGAAATCCGGCGGCGAAATGAGCCGGTACCATTCCGACTTACTCCGGGTTCCGGCCCGCCTGCGGCGAACGGACCGGGTTGAAGGAAGCCTGGGAACGAGCAGACCAGATATTCCCGGCAACCCCGATCAATGCGGGCTATGAAGAGCTGGTATCAAAAACAGCCCAATCTGTTCAAAGGAAGGGGATCTATTACATAGGGATCTAGATAACTTTAGAATTTTCAGATGTATACTAAGGTTATGTTATGCAAGGAAAAACAGGTATTTCAGGCGTTCACGCCTTTCGGACGCCAAATTCAGAATGACCATGCGCTATTTTACGCATGATCTACCGGCCTGGAAAATCGCCGCGCTGAGAGGTGTAAGTCTCCCGACGATCAATCAACGGTTCTTCAAGCTACGATCTAGAATCGCCCAGCTTTGTGACGCCTCATCGCTTTTTTCCGGCGATCTTGAAGTGGATGAATCCTCTTTTGGCGCCCGCCGTGTTCGGGGGAAAAGGGGCGTGGAGCCGGGAGTAAAACAATCGTCGGAGAAGCACAGGGAAGCGAGGGAGCGTAAGCGCCGAGCGGAGCGCGCGCCCGGGTAAGCGTAGGGCCGAGCGTTTGGTCGGAGTGCGGCGCGTGAGTGCCGGCGGAGACGAAATGCCAGGCCATGCGACACGGCGTCAAGTCATTGCGGGAGTCCTGGTGCCGCTCGGAGTGCGCGCTGGAACGAACGCGGGCCGCCGAAGGCAATGGCCGTTGCCCCATTGTTTGCACCCGAAATCGGACGGACCCCCTTTCGAGTTTCGCGAAAAATGGCGACGCTCCGGAGAAACGCCCTGTTCTGTGCAACGTGAACAGGCGCTCGAAGTCCACGTAGCTACGATCCATGATGTAGAAGGTATCGGGTTCCGGGATCAGCAGATCAAGGACATTGACGTCGTGTAGCTTGCCGTCGGAGATGTGGATAAAGGTTTGGGATCTTGCCTTGAAGATCGAGCAGGGTCTGGAGCTTGACAGCAGATTCGGTTGAGCGAAACAGTGCCCATGGAAAGACGGATAGGCACGGGTCGATGGTAGAGGCATCGAGCGCATAAACCGCGTTGTCAAGATCAAGCCCCAAGTCCTCGTCGGCATACAGGGGGCGAGGGGTGCGAATTAATACCTGAGAACGAGATCTGCCTAGATACGCCAATCTCGGCGTTCATTCGCGTCGGCACGGCGCTTCTAGAAACGTTGCCCTGGATACCCCTGTGGTACAACTTGTCCTTCTGGGCGCGCAGGCAAACTTCAATATCGCACAGGCTCTCGCGATGGGTTAACTGCGCGAAGGTCATGCGCAGGTATTGGAAAATGTCTTCTTGTAGCGGTTGCCGTCGTACCACGCAACGCCTCGACGAAACGCACGCATCGGTAAAGAGTCAATGACCTGAGAAAAAAACGAGCTTGCCGATGTGCATAACCAGGTCCCCAACATCCCCAGAAGGGGGGTATTTGGGAGATGCACGAGGTGACTCAAATCGCTGACACTCTTAAAGTGACTATCTTTCATTTCCTTACAAGGAGTTACGCAATAAGAACAAACGTTTTGTCGGACAGCAGTGTTGGCGCTCACCGAATCCATCGCGGGGGTGGAGGATTCGTCCGTCGGGTCGAATTGAGGTCTGCCGTCACTTGCGGTTAGCTGGGCGGGTGCGTACAAGTTGCTTTTCGATGAATGGGATGCAGTGGCTTTCGGCCATCAGCCGCGGTCGCGGTGGTCCACTAGGCGCGGTTAGGCTACGCTGGTCTGATCGACACCCCAACGATTCCGCTTAGGTCATGTTATCGGGCAGATTTATTCGCTCTCCCTGTCCCTAATCCCGGCAGAAATGCCGAATCATCCCCCGCAGTAGCTCCAGGGTCGGAGGGATACGGGCAACCTCCAGGTACTCGTCCGGCTGATGGGCTTGAGCCAGGTTACCCGGCCCGAGGATCAGGGTCTCCATCCCCAGCTGGTTGAAAAAGGGGGCCTCAGTACCGAAGTTCACTGCCTCCGCCGCGTGACCGGTGAGTAACTCTCCCGCCCTGACGATGGTCGATTCCCGCGGTGTCTCAGCCGGCGGGATACTGGCGAACAAGGGTTTTACCTCCCACTCGAGTCCGCGGCGGCTGGCAATCACCGCGACCCGACTCCCAAGCTCGGCGTGCAGATCTTCGGTCTTCATACCCGGCAGCACCCGGAGATCCAGGTGCAGCTCGCAATCACCACAGATGCGGTTGAAGTTGTCTCCACCGTGGATATGACCCAGGTTGAGCGTAGGGCTCGGCAACGCAAACGCGGGATGGTGATAGCGTCGTTCGAGCTCCTGACGCCAGGCCATGAGGTCCCCCATGATCTCCTGCATGCCGTCGAGGGCGTTACGACCCAGGCTCGGTTCACTCGCATGGCCGCTCCGACCCGTAAGGCGTACCAGCTCCCCCATTACCCCTTTGTGCAGGCGCACCGGGCTAAGTCCGGTCGGCTCCCCGATCACGGCATAGCGACCGATGGGACGGCCTGCATGGGCCAGGGCCCGGGCACCGCTCATGGAGGACTCTTCGTCCGCGGTGGCCAGGATTACCAGGGGCCGTTTCAGGTCCCGCGCCCTGAGTCCCCGTACGGCCTCGATGGCGACACCGAGGAAGGACTTCATATCACTGGTACCCAGCCCGTAGAGACGACCATTGTCTTCCGTAAGATGGAATGGGTCGTGGCTCCAGCGTTCCGCGTTGTAGGGAACCGTATCCGTGTGCCCCGCTAACACCAATCCACCAGGTCCCGTCCCCAGGGTCGCAATCAAATTGACCTTACCCGGACGATCCGGCACCGCCACCGGCTCAGTGCGAAATCCCGCTGTCTCCAACCAATCGGCCAGCAGATCGATTACTGCCTGATTGCTCTGATCCAGCCCCGGATCGACACTGCTGACGGACGGTGTGGCGATAAGGGCCTCCAGCATGGAGGTCAGGGACGGTGGCGTGTGGGGCATGCAGCTGTTCCCCAGGATCGGACCGGAAACCCATAGGCTCTTAATGGATTCCGGATGATTTTACCCGCCACCCCCCGGCGTGGCCGGAAAGTGGGCTGTACCCACTGACCAGGCTTCCGGTTCATCGGTGACTGGTCGCCGGTCTCCAGCTCATCAAGGCGGCTCACCACGCTCACTGCCCACCTTCCAGCTCCGGCGCGATCGCGGTGCAACCCTCATACCTCATTTTATCAGAACTTTAGGGTAGGCCCTTTATGGATTCCAGACTACTCACTCATCGAGGCGTGGCCTCGGTTCAGGGCGAGCGCGTACAAATTGCTTTTCGATGAATGAGTTGCAGTCGGCTCCCAATTGTCAGCGGTGGCCCACCATGCACGGTAGGCGCCGGCTTGCCGGCGCTTATGTTGGGCACCGAGCCGGATTGCAAGAGCGTGCCCATCGGCGCTGTATTGGAAAAATACACGATGTGCTGGAAGAGCTGGCACGTTCTTTCATCGACAATGGCTACTTCACCCACGAGCCGCTGATTGCGACTGAGGAAGACGATGCATTCGTTGTTTTGGAGGGTAACCGAAGGCTTGCGGCCCTCCTGATTCTGCATCGAGTCGAGACGGCCGGCGATCTCGATTTCATTGATATACGGGCTGCCCGCAAGCAGCTGGCTCGCCTGGCCAAGCTTCCCTGTTATTTTTGAGAGCCGGGAGGACGTGCATCGCTTTCTCGGCTTTCGCCACATCGGCGGTATCAAGACCTGGAGCCCGGAGGCGAAGGCTAGATACCTACTGCAAGAGGTCGACCGGTCCGCCCGTGCAGGAACGGACGATGTCTTCCGAGCGGTCGCAAGACGGGTCGGCAGTAATACGCAGGGAGTGCGTAATTCTTACGTTGCGATTCGATTGCTTACCTACGCGCGCGACGAGCTTGGAATCGATACCAGGTATGTCCAGCACGAGCACTTCGGCGTTTGGGAGCGGATGACCTACTCCAAGGACATCAAGGTATTTATTGGCTTCGGAAGCCCCAGGACATACGTGCAGGTCAAAGAGGCCCTTGACGGTATCGACGCGGAGAGGATGCAAGAGGTTCTCGCTGACCTGACGCCCCAACCGGGATACAGGAGGGCGGTGCTCTCCGACTCACGGGACGTAACGGACTATGGTCGGGTTGTAGCAAACCAATCGGCTCGCAAGATCCTTCGCGACAGCGGTGACCTCTCGCTGGCCAAGCAGGTCGTCGATCAGCTCTCAATGCCGGATCGAGTCAGGAGACTGGTGGAGAGTGGTCGTGTGCTTCTCGGTGAGCTGAGCGCCGCCGTCCTTGATTCCGAGAAGCTATCGCAGGTCGAGAAGGCGGCGCGGGAGCTTCAACACTCTTAAACAAGAACAAACGTTTTGTCGGACAGCGGTGTTGGCGGGCGTATCGGACCGGGGCAACCCTTCCGCGGTGCCGGAGGAAGCTATCGCGCGGTGGGACGAGACGGGAGTGGTCAGGATACTTGGGCATGTCGATGACATGACTCGATTGATGCGCACCGTGGACCTAGTTGTACTATCGATATCGAGCTGCCGGGAGGGTATCCCCAGGGGACTGATCGAGGCGGCGGCGATGGGATTGCCGGTTATCACCACGGATGGATGCACCCGGGTGCCGGGAGGTCGTGGACGACGAGGTCACCGGATTCCTGGTTCCCATCGGAGATGCGGCGGCATTAAGCGACAAGATCGAGTACCTGCTCAACGCTCCGGATGTATGCCGACGGTTCGGTGCCGCCGGGCGCAGGAAGGAAAGGTGTTGGAAGAATTCGATGAGCGGATCGGTCTTCCGCAAGACCTATGCCATCTATCAGGAATTGGGGATTTGATCCGGTTGGATTTCTGCTGCTTTGAAATTTGAGAAGGGGGCCTATTTTTGCTCGACTCAGGCGGTCGATGGTGCCGAGGAGAGGACTTGAACCTCCACGGGCTTCCGCCCACTAGTACCTGAAACTAGCGCGTCTACCAATTCCGCCACCTCGGCAAGTGGTCCGGAACGGTGCTGCCCGATCCGGTCGAAAAGAACTTTTCATGCTAGTGAGACAAAAGGGGCTTGTCAACGGTACACTGATTTCCTTTTCGGAGCGGAAAATCCCACTGTGGTGAAACCCAAGCAGGCTAAATCCCGGGATGCGGACCCGCACCGCCGGCGCGAAGCGAAGAAGTATTCCAATCCCATTCCAAGCCGGGAGTTCATCCTCGATACCCTCGTTGAGACCGGCGTTCCACTCACCTTCGATGAGATCACCGCCGCCTTCGACATCCGCGACGCGGAGGAGTTCGTCGCCCTGCAGCGGCGTCTCGGTGCCATGGTGCGGGATGGGCAGTTGGTACTCAATCGCCGGGAGGCTTATTGTCTGGTAAACAAGCAGGACCTGATCGCGGGCCGGGTGATTGGCCACCTGGATGGTTTCGGCTTCGTCAAACCGGACGACGGCGGCGATGACATCTATCTCTATCCCCGCCAGATGCGTGGTCTGTTCCACAACGATCGGGTCGTGGTGCGGATCATTGGCCGGGACCGCCGGGGGCGGCTGGAAGGATCGGTGGTGGAAGTGCTGGAACGCAATACGCACACGGTGGTCGGACGCTTTTACCAGGAGAGCGGCGTCGGCTTCGTGATCCCGGACAACAAGCGTCTAGTCCATCACATCATCATCCCCGGCGATCGGACCGCCGGCTCCGAGCAGGACCGGATCGTCGTTGCCGAGATCACGGACCAGCCGACTAAACGTACTCAGCCCATCGGGAAGATTCTGGAAATAGTCGGGGACCACATGGCGCCGGGGATGGAGACGGACATCGCGATCCGTACCCATGACCTCCCGGTGCAGTGGCCGGCGGCGGTGGAGGTCGAGATCGCGGGGCTGGGGACCGAGGTCCCGGCCGCAGCCAGGGACGGGCGGGTCGATCTGCGCCGGCTGCCGCTGGTGACGATCGACGGGGCCGACGCCCGGGACTTCGACGACGCCATCTACTGCGAGCGCACCCCCAAGGGTTGGAAGCTCCTGGTCTGCATCGCCGATGTCTCCAGCTATGTGGAGCCGGGTACCGCTCTGGATGCGGAGGCCCGTGAGCGAGGCAACTCGGTCTATTTTACGGGTCGGGTGATCCCCATGCTGCCGGAGATTTTATCCAACGGACTCTGCTCCCTCAATCCCGACGTCGAGCGGCTGTGCATGGCCTGTGAGCTGTACGTAAGCCGCGTGGGAAAGGTCACCAAATCCCGCTTCTTCGCGGCGGTGATGCGCTCTCATGCCCGTTTCACCTACGATCAGGTGGCGGCCCTGCTGGAGGACAGCGATCCGCGGCTGCGCCAACGCTTTTTGGAGCTACTACCCTACCTGCACGCGCTCTATGCCCTCTACCAGGCCCTCCACGGGGCGCGAGTGGAACGTGGGGCCATCGATTTCGACACCATCGAGACCTCCTTCGAGCTCGACGAGCAGGGCCGCGTCCTGGCGATCCGGCCGCTGGTACGCAATGTTGCCCATCGGATCATCGAGGAGTGTATGCTCGCGGCCAATGTGGCCGCCGCCAGGTTTTTTCAGCGCAAGCGGATGCCGGTCCTGTACCGCATCCACGAGACGCCTAAGGAAGAGAAGCTGAGCGACCTGCGGGAGTTCCTCGCCGGGCTGTCCCTGCGCCTGCCCGGCGGCAAGCGACCCACGGCAAAGGATTACGCGGCTCTGCTCGACGCGGTCCGGGCGCGCCCGAACCGACACCAGATCAGGACCGTGCTGCTGCGTTCCATGCAGCAGGCCATGTACAGCTCGGAGAACACGGGCCATTTTGGACTCGCTTATCCCGTCTATACCCATTTCACGTCGCCCATTCGCCGCTACCCGGATCTGATCGTCCACCGGGCCATCAAGCATCTGCTGGCGGGAGGGACCGCGGCGGATTTTGATTACGCCAAGCCGGACCTGCGTCGCATCGGCGAGCACTGCTCCGGCACCGAGCGCCGGGCCGACGAGGCTACCCGTGACGTCGAGTCCTGGCTCAAATGCGAATATATGGAAGACAAGATTGGCGCGGAATTCGAGGGCACCATTACCAGCGTCAACCCCTTCGGCGTCTTCGTGGAGCTCGACCGGATCCACGTGGACGGCCTGGTACACATCACGGCCCTGGACAACGATTTCTATCACTTCGACCCGGTCGGGCACCGGCTCACGGGAAAACGCACCGGCACGGTCCACCGCCTCGGCGACCGACTGCGGGTCCGGTTGGCGGCGGTCAACCTGGACGAACGCAAGATCGATTTCGTCCTGGCGCCGCGTGAGCGAAGTGGCTCCAAAGAGCGTAAGCACAAGGCTTGAGCTGGCGTGGGGTGGTAGGGGCGAACCTGGTGTTCGCCCTTCCGCGCGCGAATACAAGGTTCGCCCCTACGATTCAGCACATAGTGGGTAGGTCGGGTTAGGTGCGCGGTTTGAGTTTGCTGTGTGTCGGTGAGTCTGACGTGCCGTAACCCGACCCCCCTTCCTGATGCAGGGTAAGCCGATTCGCCGAGGCTGTATTTCCGGGAAGGTTTTACGCGTTTGCCCTGAGACCCCCGTTTCCATTCGCGCCATTCGTAGTTTCATAATGGACTTGACAAATCAAATCACTATCGTAGGTATCCACAGTGTTCGTGCCATGCTGACGCACGGCGACGAGGGCGTGCTGGAGGTGTGGCTGGAGGACCAGCGGCGCGACCGGCGCCTGGCGGAGCTCGCTGAGTTGGCACAGCGGATGGGCGTTGCGGTCCGGCGGGTAACGCGGGATGGACTGGACGGTGCAGCCGAGGGCGCACACCATCAAGGCGTGCTGGCCTGGGTTCGTACCCCGGCGGCCCGTGGGGAAGCGGATCTCGACACCATCTTCGACAACACCCAAGGCCCCCCTCTGCTACTGATCCTGGACGGCGTTCAGGACCCCCATAATCTGGGGGCCTGTCTGCGCACCGCCGACGCGGCCGGCGTACAGGCTCTGATCGCGCCCAAGGACAAGGCGGTCGGTCTGACTGCGGTCGCCTGCAAGGTTGCCAGCGGCGCCGCCCGGACCGTCCCCTATGTCCGGGTCACCAACCTCTCACGCACGATAGCGGGTCTCAAGGCGCGGGGCATCTGGCTGATTGGAACGGCCGGGGAGGCAGGGGCCGATCTGTTCGGGACCGACCTCACCGGCCCCCTCGCGCTCGCCCTGGGCGGCGAAGGCAAGGGGTTGCGCCGCCTGACCCGGGAGCGCTGCGATCTGCTGGTACGGCTCCCCATGCTGGGAACGGTGGAGAGCCTGAATGTCTCCGTGGCCACGGGGATCTGCCTCTACGAAACACTGCGGCAACGGCGGGACAGCAATCCAGGATGATTCGGCGCTGATTGGGGAACCGGACGGGTTGTGGGTATGGTCCTGAATTATTGGGTGTTGTCCGGAGGATCTGACTTTTCGATGAATGAGTTGCAGGCGGCTCCCAGTCGTCAGCCGTGGCCGCGGAGGCCCACCATGAACGGTAGGCGCCGGCTTGTCGGCGCGGGAATTGTAAGCGCGGGCAAGCCCGCGCCTACCGACCCGTGGTTACGCTGCGCTGACTTGATCGACACCCTGGCGATTCCGCCAAGGTCATGTTTGCGGGCAGATTTATACGCGCTTGCCGCGGATCTATAATCCGGTGGGACCTAGTAGCATCCGCATACCAGAGGTTTCGGCGCCTTGGCACAAGATCAAGCCACCCTGCAATCAGACAGCCTGGTGCTTTACAAGGTTCGGCCTGCGCGCGTCCTGGCACTTGGCGGCAAAATCGATATCGAGCTCGAGGGCGGACAGATCAAGCGAGTGCGCCCCAAGGATATCAGGCTATTGCACCCCGGACCCCTGCACAGCCTGGCCGATCTCGGTCCGCGGGAAGGCGAGCTTACCGAGGCATGGGAGCTTCTGGAGGGGGGCGAAACCGATTTGGGCGAGCTCGCCGAGCTGATGTTCGGCGAATTCTCTCCGGCAACGGCCTGGGCCGCCTGGCAGTTGGTAGCGGAGGGGCTTTACTTCGAAGGTACTCCGGAGGCGGTGCGGGTCCGAACGCCCCAGGAAGTGGCGCATGACCAGGCCAAGCGGGAAGCCAAGGCCACCGCCGAGCGCAGTTGGAACGAATTTCTGGAACGGCTGCAGCGGGCCCGACCGATACCGCAGGATGCGCAACGCCTGCAGGAAGTGGTGCGTCTAGCACTGGGTGAGACCACCGGCAGCCGCATTCTCCAGGCCCTGGGTTACCAGGAGACAATGCAGAACGCGCATCGTGCCCTGATCCGGGTCGGCTATTGGCCCCGGGATTACAATCCCTATCCGGGACGAAACCGATTGCCGGTCGCCGATCCGGAGCTGCCGGTTCCAGACCTCTCGTATGAGGAACGTCTCAATCTGACCCATCTGCCCACCTATGCCATCGACGATGAAGGCAACCAGGATCCGGATGACGCCCTGAGCCTGGACGGCGATCGGATCTGGGTACATGTTGCCGATGTGGCAGCCTTGGTGACGCCGGACAGTGACCCGGAACGTGAGGCCCGTGCTCGGGGCGCCAACCAGTACCTGCCCGAGCGGACAGTCGGGATGTTGCCTCAAGCAGTGACGAAACGCCTGGGGCTCGGTCTACAATCCGTCTCTCCCGCCCTGTCTTTCGGCTTCCGGTGCGGGAAGGACGGCGAACCGACGGATATCGAGATCCGGGCCACCCTGGTACGGGTCGAACGGCTGACCTACGAGATGGCCGAGCAACGGCTCTCGGAGCCGCCTTTTGCCCAACTGGATGTCTTGGCCGAGCGTTTTCGCGCACGCCGCGCCGCGCGGAACGCCGCCGCTATCGAGCTGCCCGAAGTCAGCGTGCGGGTCCGCGACGGCGAGGTGAGCATTCGCCCCCTACCGAGAGTGCGCAGCCGCCTCCTGGTAACGGATGCCATGCTCATGGCCGGCGAGGCTGCGGCCGGATTCTGCCTGGAGCGGGAGATTCCGATCCCCTTTGCGACCCAAGCGATGCCGGCCAAGGTCGAGCAGCCTGCCGACTTGGCGGCTATGTATACCTACCGTCGGCGTTTCAAACCGACGCGGCTCACCAGCGACCCGGAGCCCCACTTCGGTCTGGGGCTGACCCGCTACGCCCGGGCGACAAGTCCGTTGCGTCGTTACTCGGATCTATTGGTGCATCAGCAGATTCGGGCCTGGCTGGCCGGCAACGAGCTGCTCGACACCCGGCAGGTCACCAAACGCACCGCCGAAGCGGAGACGGCTGCCGCTACTGTTCGGCGTACCGAGCGGCTCTCCAATCAGCACTGGAAGCTGGTCTACCTGCGCACCAATTCACAGTGGCGGGGGGAGGGGATACTGGTCGATAAGGGTGAGCACAAGGCCGTGGTGTTGATTCCGGAGCTTGCCATGGAAGCGCGGGTGAAGCTGCGCGGGGACCCCGCGCTGAACAGCCGGGTCCGGCTGATGCCGCAGGAGATCGATCTACCTGAACAAACCTGCTACTTCCGGGTCCACGAATAGACATGGGGTACGAGTACCTGGTTTCGATTGATGCTACGAGCGTTCCTGCAGCTGACCTTCCCCGGCCCCTGGATTCCGGCAATCCCTGCTGGAATGACAGGCTTCCACTTCACCGTCGTTCCAGGTGGGGGCCCGAACGGGACCCCGGAACCCAGTCGTCCAGGGAGGGCAGGCGTTTCATCTGCTCCTTTACCATCCGTCTTCGTTGATGGTTTCCAGAGCACGGGAACGAAGGCGGGTTTGCTATACAGTACGCGCAATTTCAAGCGAAATAGTGTGCTAGTGGGTGTTCTCGATCAAGAAACCTGAATCCGGGAGGTAACCCCCGGGGTTGAGCTTAACTATATGGTTTTTGCTGAGATTAGAAATTGGCCACTACATCCGCCTGGTGAAACGGACAATCTTAGAAGCTGTCTGGTTAAAATGGATAGTAGCGAAAAGGATCCAAAATGAGGGCGTTTTTCCGCTCTTTCGAGGCGAATAGCCAGCCTATTTAACGAGAAAGCGCGGAAAAGGGGACCATTTTTGGACATTTGCAGCCGATACACTTTTAGCCAGACAGCTTCTTAGTATAAAGAAATCCTGTACACTCCGAAAATTCTGCAAGGCGGGCACGTATAAATCTTCCCGAAAACATGGCCTTGTCAAGATCAAGCTCCAAGTCCTCGCCGGCATACAGGGGCGAGCGGTGCGAATCAATGCCTGAGCGAGATCTGCCTAGATACGCCAATCTCGGCGTTCATTCGCGTCGGCCACGGTGCTTCTGGAAACGTTGCCCCGGATACCCCTGTGGTACAACTTGTCCTTCTGGGCGCGCAGGCAAACTTCAATATCGCGTAGGCTCTCGCGATGGGTTAACTGCGCGAAGGTCATACGCAGGTGTTGGAAAATGTCTTCTTGTAGCGGTTACCGTCGTACCGCGCAACGCCTCGACGAAACGCATGCATCGGTAAAGAGTCAATGACCTGAGAAAAAACAAGCTTACCGATGTGCATAACCGAGTCTCCAACATCCCCAGAAGTGGGTATTTGGGAGATACGCGAGGCGATTCAAATCGCTGACACTCTTAAAGTGTCTGTTTTTCATTTCTTTACCCGGCCCCACGCCCCTTTTCCCCCGAACACGGCGGGCGCCAAAAGAAGATTCATCCCCTTCAACCTCGCCGGAAAAAGGCGATGAGGCGTCACAAAGCTAATTCTAGGTCGTAGCTTGAAGAACCGTTGATTTGATCGTTGAGCACCTTACATCATTCAGCGCGGCGAGTTTCAAAGCCAGTAGATCATGCGTAAAATAGCGCATGATCAGTCTGAATTTGGCTTCCGAAAGGCGTGAACGCCTGAAATACCTGTTTCCCCTTGCATAACATAACCTTAGCATACATCTGAAGATGCTAAAGTTATCTAGACCCTAACAATTATAATATCCTGTTAATCCTGTTAATCCTGGAAATTCTGTACTATTAGGAGATAGGCCCGCAGGTCAGGGTTTACTCCTTTTTAATCGCAGATGGTATTTTATCCCGCCGCCAAGGTAGCGCAAATGTGGCTCCGCACCGCCTCCTCGGTGGCGTCCAGCAGGGTGCACCGGGTCTCCTTTTCCAGCAGTCCGTGCAGACAGGGCGGGGAGGGCGCCTGGGTACCGATGGCCCGGTGCACTGCATCGTTGAATTTGGCCGGGTGTGCCGTGGCCAGGCAGGCCATATCGGCACAGTGCCGGGCGGCCTGTACACCGACGGCCGTGTGGGGGTCGAGGATATAGCCGTCGCGTTCGTAGGTCTCCCGGATCCGGTCCAGGGTCCGGGGGTCATCGATGGCCACGGCATCGAAATCCTCGGCCAGGGCCGTCCGTTGCTCCGCCGTTATCTGCATACTCCCGGTCCGACCCAACTCCTCAAACAGGGCGCGCACTATCTCCGGGTTCTGGCCCACGAGAAAATACAGATAACGCTCGAAATTGGAGGCGACCTGGATGTCCATGGCCGGACTCAAGGTCGGTTGGACCTGGCCCGCCGCGTAGGGACCGCCGGTGACGAATCGGGTTAGGATGTCATTGCGGTTGGTGGCGATGAGCAGCCGGTCGATCGGCAACCCCATACGCTTGGCCATATAGCCGGCGAAGATGTCACCGAAGTTCCCGGTGGGGACCGCGAAGCTAACCCGAAATCCGGGGTCGCCGCCACTCAACCTGCCCCAGGCGTAGAAGTAGTAGACGATCTGGGCCAGGATGCGGGCCCAGTTAATAGAGTTGATCGCACCCAAGTGATATTGCTGCTTGAAGTCTAGGTCGTTGAACAAGGCCTTGACGATACATTGGCCGTCGTCGAAGGTGCCGCGGATAGCGATGTTGTGGACGTTGGCGTCTAGTACCGTGGTCATCTGCCGCTCCTGAATCGGCGAGACCCGGCCTGCGGGGTGGAGGATGAAGATTTGGATCCGGTCCTTACCGCGCACCCCGGCGATGGCCGCCGAGCCCGTGTCTCCTGATGTCGCTCCCAAGATATTCAGTTGGCCACCGTCGCGTGCCAGGAAATATTCGAAGACATTCCCGAGAAATTGCAGCGCCACGTCTTTAAAAGCCGCCGTGGGGCCGTGGAAGAGCTCCAGGATCCATTGCTCGCCGACCCTTACCAGCGGCGTTACTTCCTCGTGGGAGAAGGTCGCATAGGAACGGCCGATCAGGGCGGCCAGATCGGCGCGTGGGATGGCGTCGCCGACGAAGGGCAGCATGAGCTCCACCGCCAGGTCCCGGAAGCTCAGGTCGGACCAATCGCGGAGCTCGTCGGGACCGACCTGAGGCACCCTTGCGGGCAAAAGCAGCCCGCCGTCGGTGCCGAGGCCCATCATCACGGCTGTGAAGAAACCGACGGGCTCAACCCCACCACGGGTACTAAGGTATTGCATCGGTCTTAGAGGCTTCTGGCTTAGAAGCAGTCCTGAATTATCTGGCGTTGTCCGGAGAGAGAAGATCCCTCCTGCGTCGGGACAAGTTTGACGTGTTGTGTTCGACGCACAAAGGTTCGCTGATCATCCGCCAGGTCAGTGCCGGCGTCTTAACGCAACCCACACCCATGCAGGCACCGACAGGCCGCGACCGCATCATGAACTCAGCCGTCCCCTTTCCGGTACGACTTGGCGCCGACGTAGCTCATAGGATTGACGGCCTTACCATGCTTGCGAACCTCGAAGTGAACGTGGGGACCGGTAGAACGCCCGCTTTGCTGGAGCCGAGCCTGCGATCAACTGTCCCTTCTTAAACCAAGTTCATTTCGTTGGTCACCCAGGCATCGGTGGGACCGCCCAGGGGAGGTGAGTTCTCGAAATCGAATTCCTCGGTATCCAGCCCGGCCATCTCCGCCAGGCGCCCACCCAACGCATTCAGGCAGAGGACCTCAGCACGCAGCCCACCGGCCCGACCGGCAAAAACATCAAGCTGGGCCCGGGACTCCTTGGCGAACCGCTTCCAGTTTCCTGTGCTCCTCCTCGAACATTACCTCGAGCACGGGAACCATCGGCGACGTTATCAGACTCGCTGGTGCGGTCGCTCAACCGTACCAGAAACCGATCCCCATCGTTGTGGTAACAAAACACCGAGAATGATTCCCCAGGCGGCAAGACCTTTCCTTTCCACCCGTCTCTGCGTCTTAAGTAGAGTTGGACTCATAAATAATATCCTACAATAATACCCTACCATCAAGCTGTAAAATTCAATTATTTTAGCGTACTCTGAACGACCTATCAGCAATCACTGCTGTCCGACAAAACAGACACTTTAAGAGTGTCAGCGATTTGAATCACCTCGCGCATCTCCCAAATACCCCCTTCTGGGGATGTTGGGGACTCGGTTATGCACATCGGCAAGCTCGTTTTTTCTCAGGTCATTGACTCTTTACCG
>Ga0209781_1000101_pt1 | contig 20117 bp, 15 predicted proteins | sample WorMetHERISLAND1_3_FD_187386 | JGI IMG/M metagenome (GOLD analysis project Ga0209781, IMG submission 187386) | Marine gutless worms symbiont microbial communities from Max Planck institute for Marine Microbiology, Germany - Olavius albidus HERON... | ecosystem: Host-associated > Annelida >...
TCATCTGAGAATGCAGCAGTGAAAGAATTATTAAAATCGGTCAACATTTGAGTGAGAAATGATGAGAATATGAAGCGGATGTTTTTTTATGGAACACAGCGTAGAAAACTACACCACACAGAGGCGGAAATGGGTCGTCATCTTTTGTAACCAATGACCCATGTGACCCATCACACAGTCGTGACCCGTGACCCATGACCATTACATCATTTCAACCTACGCATGGGGCTAGGAGGGGGCGTGGCATGGTGGTACTGGACAAGTCTCTGAGTCTTAAGTGCAAAAAATCGTAGGTTAAAATTAAGCCTCCAGCTATGATAATTTGGACTAACTCAGTGAGTGAGCAGTTTCTTAACGTCAACTAAGTACAAACAATGCAAGCTACAGCGCAGTTATTTCATCATCATGGGCACAGCTCACTTGCAGCGACCCGTGACCCATCCAAAATGGCCACTGACACATTTCCATTTCTGACACATCATATAATAGCAATAGCACTGATACTAGGTCTATAACGTTGTGCAGATTGGACTGTGCATTTGGTTGGACACAACTTTGTAGGTAAGCTTACTTGTGTTGTAGTGCGCAAGAATATGAAACTGTAGCTTGCGTTCCAAATGAGCGATCACGTTGCTGGGGATTTGCGATTATCCCAATTCCAAAATATCATTTTGAATGACAACATAGACATTCCTGCAGGGCCGGATTAAGACCAAATTGGGCCTGATGCTGCTGCCCAGAAAAATGCCTATTTTCTTTTCGGCATTCAGGACCGACCAAGAGGCCCAAGACCCCTATAGCAGTAGCTTCTGATGTAACCACCTTTTACTGACCGTAGTAACGTAACGACATTTAGTGCAATTTGCGATTAACATCAAGCTAATTATACCATCAACAGCAAAAATCTGATCGCTAGAATAGAAAGGAAATAATTGCAACAGTTGTCATTAAATGAATGAAGCAATTGCGCCAATCGAGCGGACTACAGTAGTTACGAAAATAGGAATATAGTCTGAATACACTTTACAGAAAAATCTAAACCAGATCAACTTAGTATAAGCTTATGTGTCTGTAGTTTGTAGACTGTACTGCAGGTAACTCTCAGTTATAATATCACTCGGCTAGCCTCAGCCTCCTTAGCTTTAGAGGTCTATTCTTCGTGTTAATGAAGTCAAGGCCGCACAGTATCCCGTGGTTAATCCGGCGGTAACCGGCACTGAGTCTGGGAAGCGCTGTAAGTTTTCCGGCCGCTCTGTTGGTTTTAGTGTTTTTTGAACCTCGCTGTGATGCGTCATCGTGACGATGGAGCAAGCTGTGTGGAACCAAGTAAATACAGAAAAAAATTCTCGTCTACTCCATGGCCGTGGGCCTATTTCGTGAATGGGCCTCATGCTGCAGCATCAATAGCACCCACCTTAATGAGGCACTGCATTCCTGACAGGCGAAAAGAGGGCTACATGATCGAAGAAATTGGATTGTTCTACATGAAATGTACATGATAGCCTAACACTGATCGCTGATAACAAACATTCCTCAGTTTATATGCTGTGTCTTACCCGGTGGAGTGCGAGTCATGATCGTGCTTTTAGCGGTAGGATTTGTGATCTTGGTCGTAATGGTAGGGAGCGAGGTGGCGATCTTGCTTCTGTTGGAATTAATCATGATCCTGGTTGTACGGGTATGGCTAATGAGCTTGGTTGTCGTAGTAGGGACAGCGATCTTGATTGTGGGTCTAGTGGTAGTGGTTCTCATGATATTGGTAGGGATAGTGGTAATGGTTTTCATAATAGTGGTGGGGGTAGTAGTCGTATTTGTAGGGGTAGTGGTAGCGGTTTTCGTAGTAGTGGTAGGGGTAGTAGTCGTGGTTGTAGGAGTAGTGGTTTTTGCAGTGGTTGTAGGGCTAGTAGTCGTGGTTGTAGGGATAGTGGTTCTTGTAGTAGTTGTAGGGATAATAGTCGTGGTTGTAGGGGTAGTGGTAGTGGTTTTCGTAGTAGTAGTAGGGATAGTAGTTGTAGTTGTAGGGGTAGTGGTAGTAGTTCTTGTAGTGGTGGTAGGGGTAATAGTCGTGGTTGTAGGGATAGTAATTCTTGTAGTAGTAGTAGTAGGGGGAGTAGTCGTGGTTGTAGGTTTAGTTGTTGTCATGGTAGTGGTAGGGGTAGTAGTTGTAGTTGTAGGGGTAGTGGTTCTTGTAGTAGTGGTAGGAATAGTAGTCGTGGTTGTAGGGACAGTAATTCTTGTAGTAGTAGTAGGGGGAGTAGTCGTTGTTGTAGGTGTAGTTGTTCTCATGGTGGTGGTAGGGGTAGTGATCACGGTATAACTGGTACAGCTAGTGGTGGTGGTCGTGGGGGAAGTGATGGTGGTTGTTGATGATGATTCAGTAGTGGTGTGATCATAACAAGCAATGGACACGTCCTCATGATGGCTGCAGTCGTGGACGCTCCATCCACTGTGATGACAGTCAGTCAGTTGAGTACGACACGAGTCCGGACACGACAGTTCATCCCACCAGATCGGTCCACTTCCCGGCATATCAACATTGCCAAGTGCATGTCCCACGTACCTGTCACAAACAACTACCACACGTAATAGCGATGAAACTGCATATAATTCACCGCCGCAGTCTGCTAATGACATTACAAGTATTCTTTAGCCATAATCTTGTCATCTTAATGCAACGAAGTTTGTCTTTACAACGAAAAACAGTTATTCGCCAAAAAAGAGACGGATACACACACAATATGTATCAATAACATATGTTAAAGACGAGAAAAGCACAAATCGAGAAAGCAAAGTTACATGTATAATGTCGTAACTCGTAATGCTATGAAAATATCAGTTTAATGTGTCTTGACAAAAAGATTGGTGCTACTTCAGTGGTCAGCCTAACTCCGTATCTTTCTACACTCATCGTCTAAGCTGGACTAATGCACATTACTCACGGCTACATAGCATAACATACCCGAAGCCGAGTGCATTGCACACAACTTTTGCTGCGGTGTCGTTAAAACGATCATCACAAACTGTTCCCCATGTTCCATTGTACAACACTTCCAGACGTCCTTCTAGCGGGTTTCTTTCAGTCTCGGCCAGCCTCACTGAATTACAATACACGGCAGTGTATACACAAGTGTATATCTAGCTGCTTTATTCAACTTAGCGTCCCACGTTTCCGTCGTGCTATAGAAATATTAGTGATAAAATATTAGATGTAATAAGCAATAAAGTCAATTAATTCGCCTACCTTCGCACTTTACTTTGCATCTCGATCATAATACACTGTCACACACCATTCAGTGGGAACCACTGCGACGTTTATAAGCATAGACGAAATTATCCACTTCAGTTCCAAAATTGCTGGAAACTGAAGTCGCCCATCTAACAATTCAAACTCATTTCTGAAGCCAATTCGGCATTACGGGTTTTTGTCATTTTACACAATTCCAATTTTACCATTGCACAGTTATCAGGGTTCTTCTGACAAGTGAAATGGTGAAGTTGTAATTTTGTAATCGTTAAAACAGGACAGCAATTTTTGCAGTTTTATATCTTCAACCACTCTGTCACCTTTACAGAGTCTTTATAAATTTGTGCATAAACATTTGTTCATTTATTGCCGTTAAGTGAAATGATAGCAGGCTGAAATTTGTAGTAAAGTTTGTTGTGTGTCAGTTGTGATTTAAAACGACAGCAAAATGAGCCTTATTTTCATCTGCTCACCAAATTTCATTGCTATATATCGTAAGCGGAAGCCACTGAATGACTCACTGCTTTTCAACGAACATGCGGCATACTTTGTACTAATACAATACACGATGTTGGAACATACCTGGTAATGGCTGACTCTGAGCTGTAACGCACGTTATCGAGACATCTTCTGAGTGACTGCAGTCATTAATGCCCCAGCCTCCGTGTGAACAAGACCCAATGTCCCTTTCTCTGCCAGTACATTGAACATCGTCCAGCCAAATACGTCCAGTACCAGGACCGTACATATTGGACCGGAACAGACCTGCACGCCTGTAATAGCAATGTCACGTGATACCAAAACATGAAGCACGTGTTTCATGTGGTTAATATTTCCACTGCATAATTAATCAGACTTAAAGTGTATTCGCTTCAGACGACATGGCAGGTCACAGGCTGAACGGTAGTGCAAACCTTCTGTTAACGGCGACACCTCTTTCCTGTGGGAAAGGCCAACTTGCAACCCTTTACAAATTTGAAATCCCAGAACAAATTGAATAAAATACACCACAGTTGACTATAACCGCGACAATCGGTTGGAACGTGTCCACCGGCGTCAATTCGCAACCCGACATTGTCACTGACACTTTTTGACAACAGACTCAAGTCTCATCTGTTCGTTCAATAGCTGCGGCGTTTGCGATTCAGAACGGAAGCTACATAAATGTTCTAACTAACTAACTAACTAATTAGTGGGAGCTTCTGGCAAAGACGTGAATTGTACGATCTTTGTGGCTATTTCTTCTTATTCTTCCCTTCTCCTGGGGAACAGACCTAACCAACCAGTTTACGCAAAGTAGCTCAAACGATGTAGGTTGAGTTCAGGGCGTTTGTAGAGCGCTTCAGATGAAACAAATGCAAACATATCTAAGCATAAGCTGTCTCAAAAGTGGCGTGATGAAGTCACATGACCAAATATTAAAATGTGCAGCCTTTAGAAGTTCATCTGCAACATACGATACTAGAGCTCTCATACTTCATTAAAACGCTCCCGCTCGCCGTGGACGACATCTACTAAACCAAAATATCGGTTTACACTAAATGCTCATGTGCAGCACAGTACGGCTCCAAATTACCTTGAGTGTCCAGTCGTCAAAATTTGCACAGCCTACACAGGAAATCAGGGGGTCATTTACAACGAGGGTAACATTAGATACAGGCCAAAATAGACCTGCAAATGTTAACAGAAAAAATGCAAAATAGACGGATAACGCTTCCAACAAGAAATGTAGTAGATTATCAGCAATCTAATTATTTCCCAGTCCTCACTTATTATCTGTTTTGTATATTCCTATTGTATTTGGTCCAGCCGCCGCCGGAAGTAGCGCCATTCTCGCTGAAACCGAAAACGGTAGGCCTATCCTAGAACGAAACACAAAGTGGATCGTATCACCAGTTGCACAGATAAGGCCATTCAAATTTTCCATGATGGCGGCCGGCCAATACAGTTTGAACACTTTAATGGCTCAGTAACAAAACGCAAACGCTGGCTACCTACCAGTGTTGAAAGACACGTTAAAATCACAGCGTAATATACATGTATTATCGTTTAGTAATTTAATATTTTGCGCTTTAATTGTAGAATATTAGAATAAAAAGTTTTCAGTTGTTTCTTTAACAAGTTACCCGAAGCCTAGCATGTAGCAGGTTACGTGGGCTGCAGCGTTGGTGAAGAAATCATCGCACACAGTTCCCCAGGTTCCGTTACGAAGAACCTCCAGACGTCCTTCATGCTGACTCGGACCTCCCACCAGTCTCACTGTGTAGCAAACCAGACATTGTTTTTAAAAAGTGTAAGCAAGCTACCAGGTGCTGATTGGGTTTAAGCTTAGATTTGATGTTGTGTATAAGCATTCATTCTGCACTATGCGAATTACATTAGTAATACAACAGTTTTGTGCAATGCTGGATATCAAGTCATGTACATAAATAGACCATCTAATGACACTGCAGACAACAGTGGTCGTGCGCCGATGACTTATTAAAATGTGACCAGGCCCGTCGAGAGCCACAGCAGGGCCCGGGAAAACTTTCTCCCCTTTCCCCCCTTTCGACGAGCCTGCATGTGACACGCTGATATGGAATGTCTTTGGAAGTACGAGTGAAGATCAATTACAGTTTATGTTCTCTGGACTGAAGGAACATTCTCCACTGCATTCAAATTTTCAAAATAAAAAGAACCTGAGGGGAACAACATGCACGCACAAACGTGGCCCACAATTCGTAACAAAACATTCACATCGCCGGAGAAAGTGGAAACTCAGCAACGACTGAAAATGCTAAGTTGTATTTCAACTAGCAGTTGCACTTTAATTTGGTTACATATGAAACAACTGATGCGTTTTGATCAAGGACGCGGTCGCCGACTAATTAAACGAGGCCGATATATCTGGCTGACATTGAGTAACCGGGTATCTTTGTAAAACCAGAAATTGTTATGAAAGATCGAAGTCAACGTGAAAACGAATAGCACTGCATTATAATACGCTAGCATGTACATTTCCCTACCGATGCTTCTGAACACGAAAACGATTAAACACACAACACAAGAACAACAACATTCGGAATTATTCCTGACCTGCATATTCACTTGAAGAATTAACAAAACACGATATCCAGACGTCCTGGGAATGGTTACATCTGAACGATGCCCATCCTGAATGACTGCACTGCATAAAGTGCGTTTCACGACCAGTGCACTCAACGTCACTCAACCAGATCTGTCCGCTGCCTGATCCGTACGTGTTACCGATGTATTGACCGTTGTAGCTGAATACAGCACAATCAATTGTACAGCTCTAAGTTTTTTTCTGCATAAAAGTTCAGTTATTCACTTCAGTCGTTTAGTCAGTCATTCCTGCAAAAAAATAAAGGACATGAAGTCCAAAAATTCACATGAATTAGCTAATAATTACGAAGTACCAAGGCCTGGTACTTGTATAGAGGGACCGGAATATAAAGTAGCTAATAAGTTACAAGTATCAATCCCTGCATGATCGAGGGTCTGGGACATGAAGTAGCTAACAAGTTCCTGGTATGAATTCCTGGTAATTGTGGACGGTAGAGGGACCAAAACATGAAGCATAGTTAATAGAGATGTTCCATTTATGCAGCTATGCATGCTTAATTCAAGGATCTCGCCGCGGCGCTTTCGCTCATTGTTGGTCTTGAACAGCGCGTGTAAACCATCACGGTGGTATAAGAAATGGCGATGCTGGAAGCTACTGTAGGACTTGCAAAAGTATGCAAGTCGGTTTTCTGCGATGGATTACCACACATATATTTACTGTTCATTTGTGATAATGGACGCAGTAGCCTCAACACGGTGATAGCAGGGTTCTTGCCAGAAGTAGAATTACAGTACTACTTTTTCACACCTGCACAATGAGAAACATTCGTCAAAAGAGTGGAAAATGACAAAAATTAAGTAATAAACGTTCTGTAGCGGTTTACTTCATTAATCGTGGAAGGTGACCTATTTACCATGTTTTGTGCATATCCATTGAGTTTTCGTCCAGGATTGCCAAATGAAATATTTAATTTCGTGTCTTACTATGCCACAAATAAAGTCAAGTCAAGTAGCTCTTTTTTATTTCAGTGTGACAATCACACACCGTTACTGGAATAAAAATAGCACAGGCATCACTTGCACACCTTGTATCAACGACATGCTTACTTGCTTACAATATGCTTACCTACCCAAAGCCAAGTTGATAGCAAAATACTCTGGCGTCAGTGTCACTGAAACTGTTATCACAAACAGTTCCCCAGGTTCCGTTGTAGAAAACTTCCAAACGCCCTTTGTATGTCACATCACTTCCTACCAGTCTCACTAAACAACCACGAAAATTACAGCTAATAGAATAATTAGTGTAACGTAATTTAATGTTGACAACGTAACCTATATAAACTACAGAGTGTCCGAAAAAAATCTTACCACACAGAGAACAAATCTGCCCAGAATTACAGTAAACAATTGACAGGCGAGACCACGACCAAGATTCTGATGCCCAAAAGTCAAAATCAAGAACAATACCAAAAACAATGCCAAATCAAACATAACATAGCAGTGGCATGACATCAATCAATCAATCAATCAATCATTCAATTTATTAGTTGAGCTACAATCAGTATAATGCAAATGTTTAGCCTGCACACTGTATAGCACTTCATTACCAAGCACATGAGTAACATATCACACGGCGACCTTAGTCTTCACACACATTAACTGCCAACACATGTAAGTAGCATACATAGACATACACTATCGACACAATTAACTACTGACTTGTGGCAGTACAGTCATCAGTAATGAAGAACATCGAGTTACATTGCATTATTGCAACGCAGAAACACCAACTGTGAGAGCAACCTATCGCCCACCCGTGCCTTGATTGGCCTCATGAGCAACGCACTGCTCTATTGGAGCTGAAGTGGAAGGAGGCGAAAATATTTTCTCAAACTGTGGTTGCATTGTTTATTTAACAGCCACAAACTAGTCTCAAGACCAAGACCAATAACAAGGACCTTCGAGACTAAGACCAAGATTCTATGCATCAAGAGCGAGACCAAGGCCAAGACTTTAGGCCTCAAGACCAAGACCAAGACCAAGACCAATAAGACTCAAAATTCTGTCTTGAGACGTTTTGAGACCAATACTCAAGTCTCGAGAACTCCAGGCCTGGTTGCCAATCTGTGCAAATCCCAAGACCCTCCGTGGCCGCGGTAGGATGGGTGCGTGCCAACCCTTGGCGTATCCCCTGGCAATTCCCCCAGAATCACTGGAACGGATTCGTAATTGAGGCTTTCGAACTCGATTACTGCGACACTGTTTTTCTCAGCTAATTAAGAGTTTCACTACAAAAAATGCGCCTCAGCTTTTCGATCATGTAATTGCGTACTCAGATGATCGTGAATGCATCATAATTTGTGACTTCTTTCGATTCTGTAGCCTTTGGAATTTTAAGTGTCTATTATTTCATAAATTCATTTACAAGATACACGTATCCGAGACAAAGTATTGTAAACGTTCGAATGCAAAACAGTGATATTCCTGACCTGCGCTTTGCCGTGACGAGTCAAAGGTGCATGAAATCGAGACGTCCTGAGAATGATCACTGTTGTGAGTTCCCCATCTCGCATGTGAACACTGTGTAATGTCTGTTTCATTACCAACGCACTCAACGTCACTCAACCAGATCTGTCCGCTTCCCGGTCCGTACTCGTTACCAATATACTGACCATTGTATCTGACAGAACACAGTCATTTAGACAAATATAGGTTAATTTTTATAATCGCTCATTTATTCTCTCAAGTGTTCCATTCGGACATTCATACTAAACGCACTTCATGGAGCACATAATAGTGGTTGAATACAAGTGCAATTAGATTAAGATGTACCTGTCCTATTGCCACACTACCTGCTGCGTTTAACCCTTTTAGTTAAAATGCTTTACGACAAATGGATGTCATTGTTGACGTCGGGAACTACCTCAAAATCGGACTGAATGATTACACCATCAACCCCTACAACTGTGCCAATTTTCGTGGAAATTGGTCCAAGGGGGTCTGCTCCCCAAATAGTTGCAATATAACCTACTCATGATTTTCTGTATCTTCCCTTCCTCTCCCTAACCTTCCCCTCCCTTCCGTACGTCATCATTACAAGTGTGTTTATAACGACAATTTTTTACACAAATTATAAGCCTAATATGGGATGTTCACAGCGTAGTGTGAGGGTCGTCGTGGGAAATTTCGTGGGAAGTTTCTTTATTTCCTAATCAAGTTATGACAAAAGCTTGATGGCTTACTTTTGTTTCATCGTGTATAATATGCTGTCTTACCCAAAGCCGAGTTGATAGCAAAAGACACTGGCTTCAGTGTCGTTGAAACCGTCACCACACACAGTTCCCCAGTTTCTGTTGTACAAAATTTCCAAACGTCCTTTGTACGTCTCGCCACCTCCTGCCAGTCTCACTAAACAATCACGAAAATCACAATATTATTCTTTGGGCAACAGGAGTGCGTTAATGTAAGGCCTTACGTAGTTCAGAAGGCTTGAATTTTGTTGCCCTTTTACGTACAATGGAACGAGATTTCGCCGTAACAGAGCTCGAACGCTGGGCCTATTTCGTATGATGTCTTCCTTGTTTTCAGGTCCGCAAACAGTCAACATTGATCCCATTTCGCCTTCAACACTAGAGATCTCAAAAGTAAACATTTTTCTTCGGCGGAGTTCAACACAAGAAATTCGGTAACGCTGATAGACCAGCGCGGAAGCAATAGCCTACATTTAGTTGTAGCCCATGTTCGTTATGTTTTGCCTACATCCAACATAGATATACTTGTATATTACTTATTTTCTAGACATCAGTGAACAGTATGTGTGAGAGCTGTGAATATAATTCTCCAGTTCTCCTGTTTGACACACCCTCTTCAAATAACACCAGTGTATAACCCAATAAAACTTATATCACCAGAATCTAGAGCCCCTGTGCTACATTTTTGCCGCTGCCTAGCTCTGCAATTTCCAAACAGTTTTGTCCAAAAGCCAGAACACGTCGTCAACCCAGTAGATGCCGAGCGAAAGCCAGATTTTAGCGCAAAATGGCTACTCACGGTCATTCTGGGTCATCGATTTCGATGTCGTTGAAAAGCCACTGAAGGACTATATATTACAGCGTAATAATTATGGCCTTGTATGTGAAATATCGGAAGATATAGTGAGCGAAAGAAGCGAAAATCGTCATTTTCGACGATCTTACTTGACGTCCCCTCCAGCGAACCCTTACGAATATCCGCATATATCTTACCTTGCTAGAAACCAGGATCCCTGAACTACATTAATGCCGCTGATAGTATGGGTCTATCTTCATTCAAGTTTTTTTTTGTGGTGGGCCAAGAAATACATGTGTGTAATGTAACAGAGCGCATAATGGCCTTTTAATTCAGAGTCCGCCAATGTTGTTGATTTCGGTATCAATCGAAAGTGCGTGCGAACTTCATATTAGTGATCAATGGCAACCTTGCTCCTATCTTGCACCATTTCAGGGATACAGCGGCCTAAAGGTCGATAAATCCCCAGTTCGTACAGTACTATATCGTACTCATTGCAGTGACATAAATCGCCCTCGCTCGGGATGACCCCTTCGAATTTCTGGATGATGAACCAGATATTTTCAAAAACTAAATTCTTCGGGCTATCTGTCGGTGAAGAAATCATGGTGCTTGCTATGTTCCTTTTGGTAGTAGGCCTATACCGGAGTGTGACGGACGGACGGACGGACAGACGGACATCTCTGCTCTAGCAATACCAGGGCTCGTATAGCTTGCTGTGCTACCGCGCTGGTACAAAATGTTATAGTCATAGACCTCTTAATTTAAGAGGTCTAATGAATAGGCAATGTGGGGGCGGGTACTGATACTTGTAAAACAGGTAGACTGAACGCAAAACAAAAAAAAACGACAGTAACAGTGCTGACCTGCATATTGCCTTGATGTGTCGTGAAAACACGATATTGAGACGTCCTGGGAGTGACCACAGTTGTGAGTTCCATATCCTTGGTGTCTACACTGAGTAAACTCTGTTTCACTGCCAGTACACGCGACATCATCCAACCAGATCTGTCCGCTGCCTGGTCCGTACACGTTGCCAATGTACTGGCCCTTGTAGCTGATACAAAACATTCATTTGTATAAGTTAAGACATTTATTCTCGTATAAACGCCCATTAATCTATGTTAGCCTTTTATTCGTGCAGAGATAACAAAATCTAGCAATAACTTTGCAGCGGGAAAGCATGTTAGTTACCCAAAGCCGAGTTGATAGCAGAACACTCTGGCATCAGTGTCACTAAAATGATCATTGCAAACTGTTCCCCATCTCCCACTGTAGAGAATCTCCAAGCGTCCTGCGTATGTCAATCCACTTCCTGCCAGTCTCACTAAACAACGATCAACACAGCATATTACTCATATGTGTGAAAACTATTCGGTTTACCATTCAACTGTGTATGATGACTGTTTTCGCACACTAGGCCTACAATAATTGATTGATGTGCTGCATGTGTTAGGACATATTTTCTCACGTGTGGTGATCACATTCTGTTACAACGTGTTATAGTGCCGTGCGTGTCAGCCGACGGTTCACTGTAATGTAGTAGTAATAATGTCATTCACAGCAGATCTGACCCAATTACGAAACGAATCATGCAAATAAACGAAAACTGAAAACTGAACAACTGCAGTTTGCTCTATAACCCGGAGATTGAACCACTAGGTCTACTGCCGGAGCACGGGGATCAAAGGCCGAAACCTGGGTTTTAGGGGTCGGCGGATCGAATGGCGCTATTTCCGGTTTGACAAAATCCAAGATGGCGACTCGGACGCCATCTTGAACAAGTCAAATGGCGAAATCTCTTCAACGGATTATTGGATTCACCTTATATTATGTTCAGTTACAAAGTATGGTTTTCGGGACGGCGTATCGAATGGCGCTATTTTGAGTTGGAACAGATTCAACAGGTATATGGGAGAAAACAATTCGCGAGGAGTAATTAGATTGGTCACAATGTAAAGTATGTCTAGTTTATTTTTGTTGAATGAAGCTTCTAATAGTAATGTATTACAACGCTTCTGTTAGCATACCATGTTAAGTTGTTAACCCGGTAAGAATAACCGTTGTACAACTTTGAGTGGCTGCACATGCTTGCTACAAAGGAGTTTTTTGTTGTTTAATTAATTAGAATGATTTAATTTTTTTTCAAGTTTTTGTTGAAAAAAACGGCAGACGTTTGACGTACTGTACCTTTTGCACCAACGGTATTCAGCTACGTGCATTTCGAACTGATTTTGTTTCGTATTTATCGTTGTTTTTCCGTTTCGCCACTGTCCAAAGTGTGCTGACGAAATTATCTCTTTAAGCGAAATAGTATTAATTTTAACGCCGATGATCATGTAACCATATTTCAAATATTTTCATCCACCTGACAATGAAGTTATACTGACCCAAGGGGCTAGGAGAACACGATATTGAGACATCCTGGCTGTGACCACAGTTGTGACTTCCCCAGCCACTATGACTACACTGTGTAATGTGTGTTTCACTACCAGAGCACGCAACATTATCCAGCCAGATCCGTCCACTGCCTGCGCCGTACTGGTTACCGAGATCTCGGCCAGTGTGTCTGATAAAACACATCCAGTTTGTAGGCTAAGCTTACATATAGTACTGGTCTATGCTACCATCACAGAAAGCTCTCAGTGTACCAATGTTGTACACTGAGAGTGAAATGAAACGAGATCGGAACTAATCGAATTCAATCAGATTGTCTTACTGTTACTGATTATAAGTGGTTGTCGTGGAAACAACCTAAGCCGGTAGGCTACGGTGCTACGTTTTTTTATCAAAACACGCCGGTTATATGTCTGAACTCTGAAGACGGAAGGTTCATTGTCGATTTTCTGAACCAAAAATGTTAACATAGGGATATTTTATTAAAGCTTCTGGCCTTTAGCTCAGTAAAGTGTAAAAAGACACCAGTTTGAAGATTTGTTTAATGTCTAATGTAGCACTTTCTCTGTAATATTTTAACGCAAAATAATACTAGCCCTGGGCCTAGGGTCCACTGAAAACTTTGATGGATACATTGTAAATTAAGTAAGTGCGTGAGATTATTTTTAGGCGGCGCAATTAAAGTGGCTCACACTGCGCCACGGTCCCATTACTGAACAAAAATGTCTTTAGTGACTGCCGGAACCGACTGTACGATAAGTCCACATCTCTGAGATGTGATGGTAAACTGTTCTATAGTCCGGGGCCGACAGCTGCAAAAGCTACAGTGTCACCAAAGCTACTGTGTTTCGTTAAACAGACAGACTCTGCATTTGTAGCCAGTAATCAACATCAACTGGTTATCTGTTTTAACATTTGTCGCAAAATAGTAAATAAGTGTCAATTGGTGAATCTTTAATGACGATTATTTGCACCAAAATTAAAAAAAAATATTGCACAGTCTATTTTGAGAAACAATGTAGTTACCCAAAGCCGAGTTGATAGCAGAATACATTGGCGTCAGCGTCGCTGAATAAGTCATCACAAACAGTTCCCCATCTTCCGCTGTAGTAAACTTCCACACGTCCTTTGTATGTGTAGCCACTTCCTACCAGTCTCACTGAACAACGATTAAGTCACCATTGTAGGAGGCCTATTTGTGTTTGAAACGTGATCAGGAAGCATCCCACATGCCAAATGTGGTTAAGATTAAACTCAAGCGTGTGGGCATTTAATCAAAATTTGCGAAATTTTCTAAAAACTCAGTCGTCACGAAATGGGAAAACAGACATCCGGTCGACATGAACACTCCATGGGTGATCTGTTGTTATCAAACAACAATTCGAAGACGGTGAACAGCCACTCATTTTCGACAAACTCAATAGCTCAGCCTCTGATAGAGAAGCCTTTAGGTTAACTCAAAACGCAAGACTTGAAAATAATAGGATAAAAATGCAAAACGACAGTGCACATGACATGAAAATGTCTGACCTCAACATGACATGTTTATATTTAAGATGACAACATGATTGGTTGCATTCAGCACGTGGTCTTGCAGCTGGAATGGCATGTTAATACGCTAATTGAGCACGAAATAAGCAGCCCGCCAACCTGAATTCATTTTGGGTTCCGGCTTTTGTCATAATACCACCTTTCAAACATGGTGTAGCACACTTTTCACACACGTTCATCGTCGATGTCTATCAGTTGCTGACATACGAAATTACTGACCTGAATATTGACTGGTGGAGCTACCAGAACACGATATAGAGACGTCCTCGCTGTGACCACAGTTGTGACTTCCCCATCCATTATGACTACACTGCGTAATGTGCGTTTCACTACCAGAGCACGCAACATCATCCAACCAGATCGGTCCACTGCCAGCACCATACTGGTTATTGAGGAACTGACCAGTGTGTCTGATAAAACAATGCCAGTCTGTTAGACAGGTCTATGCTACCAACAAAGAAAACTGGCAGTGTAGTGTGTACACTGACAGTGAAAGGGGAGGAGATTGTTGTATTTTGAAGGTTAATATTAAACTGTTCGGTATTAACAGTCTCTTTATAGTTTATGTTATAAGTTATAACTGAATTGAGCACAGCGATAGTTCTTGTAGTGTAGACGACCTGTAGGAAATTATTATCATTCCATCCAACGATGCTGGCATCGCTGACTCGTACGCACCACCGTAAAACAGCAAATATATGTGTAAAAATGTGGCGGTTTAAAATTCGGTGTATGAACGCCATGATGAACGCGGACAACTAAAACAGCAAAAATCAAAAAATATAAACACGAACATTGTGCTTACTCAATTATATCTGGCCATGCCAGTTTAAATGTTTAAACTAATGCTTCGTTGTTTTATTCGTTCCTTGCTACGGGGCTTTGTGGTGAATAAAGCTGTGTTTCGTTAAACTGTTGTGATGTTCCAGTCTATGCTGTTGTTGCCAGTTTTAATACTTGTCACAAAACAGTACACCGTCAGTTGGTTAAGATTACATAACAATTCTATGTACCAAAATTCTTAATATTTTGCTAGATTTTACAGTTACTCAAACAGTGTAGTTACCCATAGCCGAGTTGGTAGCAAAATACTTTAGCGTCTCTGTAGCTGAATGAGTCATCACAAACTGTGCCCCATCTCCCGTTGTAGTAAACTTCCACACGTCCTTTGTATGCGTAGCTACTTCCCACCAGTCTTACTGAACAAACACGAACAACCTAATGGGACTTTACTTGTGAAACGTAATTTAGCACTTCACAATAAAGCTACGCAAAATGAAAAATCGAAATAAAAAAGCGCTCGAAAGGGGCAAGCCTCCATTATAACCTAATGATTTGTACACTAAATGGTACAGAGTCGTAACATTGTTCTAATGCTGACAGCAAAAGTTAATCGTAAACGGTTAGACGTAGTTATCAAATCTATCAAGACAGTATCGATTAGCTGAGTCACAAAGTTTGTATTTATGTACTGTTTTAAACAAATTCTTGTAAATACCTTTTAAATACGTAATTCAGCTAATTCTATTGTTCCAAATAAAATTGCAGTCATTCTGTATAAGCTTCCCAAAACCGCCGATACAATGGTGAAGCTTTCTTTTCTGAAAATCCAATATGGTAGCGGGCAACCATGTTGGATAAACAAAAACGACCATAACTCCGCAACCGCTTTGCCGATCAACGTGATATTTGGTTCTACGGTGGGTTTTTCGTGACATCAGATCCAATGCTGAAACTTTGACTTGCAAAATCCTAGATGGCCGCCGTCATTTCGGCTAAACCAAATAGTTATAACTTCGCCACCGCTGTGCCGATCGATCAGTGTTTGGTTTCAGCGTGGGGTTTTCGGCAACGGCCAATCCAACGGTAAAAATTTCGATATGAAAAATGCAAGATAGTGGACGGCTGCCATCTTAGATATAGCCTACTAAAATGGCCATAACTTTACTGTACTGCATTATACACGGATAACAGATGTCATCTGTATTGCACTCCTGACAACTGTTAACACAAACCACAAGAACAACGACAATGGGTCACTTTATCTTGCTGCAACACCAGAGTTTTACACCAAAGTGTTACACCAAAGCTTAAATCCAACTGCTAAACTCTGGTGTAAAACCAGTCTCGGATTCAAGTCGATTTGGTGTTACACTCAACTTAAGCTCTAGAGGTTTATCTTCGTTTGCCTATTTAAAAAAAGCATTATGCCGATTTGGTGTTATCTATCGTGGGCTCGGTTTAAGTTTGGTGTTACACCGAAGTTTGGTGTAACACCTGATATAACACCGACGTTTACACCGGACTTTTGGTGTTAACTCAGGTGCAACACCGAAAACGTAGCGTCACTTTAGTTTTTGCATTAATTAGGTGTTAAACTGGTTGTTTGGTGTAACACTTTGGTGTAAAACTTTGGTGTTACGGAAAGATAAAGTGATCCAATGAAATCGCTGACCTGAGTACTGGCTCGTGGAAGTGGTGGTGTTAACATAACACGATATAGAGACGTCCTCCGAGTGACCACAGTTGTGAGTTCCCAACTCGCTATGACTACACTGCATGAAGTCAGTTTCATCACCAGTACATTTCACGTCGTCCAACCATATCTGTCCACTGCCGTTACCGTACTGGTTCCCTAGCTGTCGACCGTTGTATCTGATACAACACATTCATTCATTCATCTATCTATCTTAATGTTCACCCTTACATAATAATAATGAATAATAATAATCTAATTTATATAGCGCCAGCATGTCGGATGACTTCAGAGGTGCTGGCGGACAGTTCAAGTCGTGCTACTGAATTTCTGACGGATAAGTACTGCGTTTATATCCACTAAGAGAGCTACAGTGTAATGTTTTAGAATCCAACGAGTTCCAGTCAGAGGATGCGCAACATGTTCTCGTAGTCGGTCTGTGAAGTAGTGGCATGGTGGATGAACGGAGTTGACGTGTAGATTCCCGAGGTCTGATGTGATCGCTGAGGTAGGATGGTGTGGATGTTGCACGGATCTTGTGTGTTAGAACGGGCAGCTTGTAGTCAATCCGCTTGCGGACTGGCAGCCAGTGTTTCGCATTGCCAATCTACCATGTCTAGCGAGTTAGCTAGGTTTAAGGTTTCGTTCACATGAAAGAGAAAGACAGTTGAATTTTAATGAAAATTTAACAAACAGCAGTGTCAGCAGCAGCAGCTTCATTGTATTACAAACGCAACTTCTATGATCCACAAGAGGCGAAGAGCGATATGCGACACGTAATATCTCTACTTACCCGAAACCGAGTTGATAGCAAAACACACTGGCTTCAGTGTCACTAAAACCGTCATCGCAAACAGTTCCCCAGGTTCCGTCGTAGAAAACTTCCAAGCGTCCTTCGTTTGGCATGCCACTTCCCACCAGTCTCACTAAACAATCACAACAGTTGCGTTTTATTTGCTGTTCGTGAAACACCGACAACGTAATTTTATGCACATATACAGAAAAATAGAAATCTAAAGCCAGAAAGTGAGAGTGCTTGAGTTTCCGGAGTGTTGATCAAGTCGGGTCGCCCTCGTTGTGCAGTCACATGTTCCTTTGATGAGCCCAGTACTATCCCCTGTGTTCTCTCAAGGACTGAGCATTCGAAATTGTCTGGTCATGTAATAGCTCTCTCTGCTGTTCCTGTCATGGCGGTATAGAGGCCAGTACTAGCTGGGATATTTGCGGTTTAGTGGGGATTCGATTCGCTGGCAGAAGTGTGTTTCTATTTTAATTGAACACGAAACGAGAACGAGAGTTAAATGATTGACCTGTGTATGGCATAGACAACTCAACAAAACACGATATTGAGACGTCCATTGAGTGGTTACAGTTGTTCGAGCCCCATCCTGCATGTCTACACTGCACAAAACTTCTTTCGTTGCCAACACACTCAACGTTATCCAACCAGATCTGTCCGCTGCCTGCTCCGTAGTCGTTACCTATGTACTGACCGTTGTAGCTGCATACAAAACAATGTTCATTTAAACATAATAACCTAATTTATTTACGTGTTCTGTTCTGTGTAAATCCTCATTTATTCACTCACTTAACGTCGTCTTGCCAGATCTGTCCCCTGCCACTACAGTACTCGTTAGTCGTTACTTAGCTGACGACCATTGCAGCTCACAGAACACATTTATTCATAGTCATACTAATTACCACTCGTACAGTAGTGTTTGTTTGTTTGTCTCTTTGTCCGTTTGTCGGTCTGTCAGCACGATATCATGTTAGAGATATCGTGAAATTTTCAAGGCATCATTTTATGGTCGAAATGCCGGACAAGTTCGAAAATGCCTATATAGGGGTGCGCAGGTGGTGATATAAAGTCTCCGATGTTCTAGTTGACAACATTAATTCGACAAGCTCAACTGAGGTGAAAAAACATTGCCGTGCCAAAAAACGGTCGCGGTGCCTAAATCTGTTAAGTTGGTCATGTTTCGTTATCGGTTGAACAGTGAGCACGTCTGTGAAAGCATGTGCTATGATACTGAAAACCAACTTACACACACTATGACAGTGTAATCTATAACACGCTTACTTACCCAAAGCCGAGTTGATAGCAGAATACACTGGCTTCAGTGTCGCTGAACCCACTATTGCAGACAGTTCCCCAGGTGCCATTGTGATAAACTTCCACTCGTCCTTTGTGTGTCTCGTTACTTCCTACTAGTCTTACTAAACAACAACAAACATAGGGCAGTTATAAGAGTCTTGCATGACCTTTCTGTCCTGCATGTTTGTCGTGATTCTGTTCACATTTTGCATTGACTTTGTGCAAATAAGCATGTATGTATGTACACTGTGTCTCGAAAAAAGCCGGACACTTGTGACATTTTCAAATATCTCCAACAAATCTTCACCAATATTAATAATTTTTGGTACAAAGAATCGTCAATAAATCTTCAGTCTTCGGGTACAAAATTAGCTTGTGAAATTTCATAGAACAGGGTACCAGCTTAGTTTGTTACCGTGAAAACCACTTACGTGTATCGGATGACGGTAATTCCAGGATATGGGATCAATTGAATATGGTCATATTTTAATAAGAATATAAGTAAAAATTTAAACGTCACGTAGCCAAGAGAGTGTTAATGAATTTCCCGCAGAAAAGATGTAAAAACATTATGGATAATTTTTAAACGTATTAATGAAAACTACGACTGATCCGGACGAGAACGGTATAGCGGAACGCCAAGAACAGCTCGTACAGCAGCGAATGTCTGCCATGTTAACGACCACCTTATTTTCAACCAAAAAAAGAGCTTATACTCTAGGCCTACATGTACACCAAACAACGCAACTAAAGCATTTGGAGCTGCATACAGCAGCGTGTATGCCAGAGCCAGTGAACGATGTGGATAAACTGAAGCAGCGCCTGATCGAGGTCTTGGCTGGCTGCATGCAGCAGACCGTTGTAGCAGAGGCAACTAGCGAACTAAAAAGAAGTTTCTGGGTCTTTAGCCGTGTAAAATGATACCAATTTGAGGATTTGTTGTAATGTCTGATGTAGCACATTCCCTGTTAATATTTTAACATCAAAGAACTAAACTTTTTTTGACTGACGTTGAGTTTCATTAAATTATTATGGTGCGCCAGCCTCTGCTCTGGTTGCCAGAGGAAAACCTAAGCTGGTTCTCTGTTTTTTCAACATATTGCAAAATAGTAAGCGTCAGTAGGAGCATATTTATTCATGATTCTGTGTATAAAAATTATTGATATTGGTCCAGCTTTGTTGGAGATATTTGAAAATATCTCAAGTGTCCGGTTTTTTAGACACAGTGTATGTATGTA
>Ga0209781_1000102_pt1 | contig 19993 bp, 21 predicted proteins | sample WorMetHERISLAND1_3_FD_187386 | JGI IMG/M metagenome (GOLD analysis project Ga0209781, IMG submission 187386) | Marine gutless worms symbiont microbial communities from Max Planck institute for Marine Microbiology, Germany - Olavius albidus HERON... | ecosystem: Host-associated > Annelida >...
GCTTGAGGCGTGTTGGCGATGGTGTCGGTGGCAGCGTTGGCTTGCGCAAGGCCAAGCACCTGGTGGAATTGGACGCCCACCTTCAAGCGACCCTGTACCTCTCGGCCAAAGCGGTCGCCTGCTGGGTGAAGGAAACCTTTGGGGTGTCTTACACGCAGAGTGGCATGACCGCAGTGCTGCGCCGGTTGGGTTATGTGTACAAAAAGCCCCGGCTGGTGCCTGGCAAGGCCGACCGGGAAGCGCAAACGCAATTCCTCGAAACGTACGACCATATCCGCAATTTCAAGGGTCAGGATGATCCCATCTATTTTATGGATGCGACTCATCCGCAACACCATCCGGTGCTTGCCGGCGGTTGGATCAAGCGTGGCGAGGAGCAGGGAATCCCCACCAACACCGGGCGACGGCGCGTCAATATCAATGGGGCCATTGACCTGGAACGGTTGGAGCCCGTGGTTCGCTGCCACGACACCACCAACGCTGACTCGACCATCGCGTTGTTCGAGCAACTCGTAACGTTCCACCCCATGGCCGTGTGCATTTATGCCATTTGTGACAACGCACCTTACTACCGATCCAAAGCACTTCAAGACTACCTGAAAGCCTCTCGCATTCAGCTCGTTTTCCTCCCGCCGTATGCGCCGAACCTGAATTTGATCGAGCGATTATGGCGATTTTTTAAGAAGAGGGTCCTACAATCGGTATTATGAAACGTTTGTCGAATTTCGAACAGCGCGTGAAACATTTTCAAGAACCCGCACAAATATCAATCGGAGTTGCGTTCATTGATGACCGCAAATTTTGAAATCATACGGGTAAATGAAAATCCGAAATATTGATATTAGCTTAGCATACATTTCATCCACACCTCAAAGAATGTGAGTTCAGATTTAATCATCGAGAGGAAATCCCTATGATAAAATACTGTCTCTGCTGAACGAAAATCCTCTCTAAAATTATCTAGACCCAAATAAAAAACTGTGGAAATCTGCGTAATCCGTGGATAAAGAATGCAGGCAAATGTTAGGCATGCTGCTATCCAAAAGATGTGGCTTGCGGTCTGCCTGCTCCGTCCATCGATGCGGTTCGACCAAGTTCCCTCCTGCGTCGGGACAAGCCTGGCCTCACCTCACCATTGATGCGGTTCGTGTTATCCCTGACGCTCACCACATCCTACGAAATCAATCCGAGAAGGTGCTCGGTGCAGTGGTCTACTTGCGTGCGGAGCAGGAGGAGAGTGACCGTTATGCACAGAACCAGGGGTTATTGTGATTCGGGCCACGGGGCGACAGCGCTTCCATCATCAATACCAGGGATTTCCAGCCCCGGCGGTTCTGATCGTCTGTGATGGTCAAAAATAGGAAAAAAAGAAAGCGCCGCAAGTAAGAAAAATGCAATCGGCAATCCAATCGTAATCGAGGGCGAGATTGTGTAAAGGACACTTTTGTATTGCCAATCAAGTTACATAAGCCACAATGCCACTAAGTTAGCTGCTGGCCGCTTGTCAGAGAAAATTACGAATCACGCGAATCCCCACGGATTGATTCGCGCTAATTTGCGCGATTTGTAGTTTTCTTTTCAGCGTTTTTTGTGGCGATATTAACAGACAAGATCATGAACGACGAGACCGAACCGGGAATCGACCGACTGCGGGCCGATGCCCTGGAGCAGATCGCCGTGGCACAGAACCTCGCGGATCTGGACCAGGTGCGGGTGCGCTATCTGGGCAAGAGCGGCCTGCTCACCGCCGAGCTTAAGCAGCTCGGAAAGCTGCCGCAAGCCGAGCGGCCACGGGCCGGACAAGCGATCAACCAGGCCAAGGTGCAGCTCCGGGAGGCCATCGAGGCCCATAAAAAAACGCTGGAGCAGGCGGTCCTGGCCGACCGCCTGGCCGCCGAGCGCATCGATGTCACCTTACCGGGCCGCGGCCAGAGGCCTGGCGGTCTACACCCTATTACCCGTACCCTGCAGCGGATCGAACGGCTGTTCGCCAACGCGGGATTCGGTGTGGCCGAAGGACCGGAGGTCGAGGACGACTACCACAACTTCGAGGCCCTCAATATTCCGACCCATCACCCGGCACGGGCCATGCACGACACCTTTTACTTTGACGAGCACCTGCTCCTGCGCACCCATACTTCGCCGGTGCAGATCCGGGTCATGGAAAAGGAAGGACCGCCGTTGCGGATCATCGCCCCCGGGCGGGTCTATCGCTGCGATTCCGATCTGACCCATACCCCCATGTTCCACCAGGTGGAAGGCTTTCTGGTGGACGAGCAGGTGACCTTCGCCGATCTCAAGGGCATACTCTACGATTTCCTGCGCAGCTTCTTCGAACGCGACCTTGATCTGCGATTCCGCCCATCCTACTTCCCCTTCACCGAACCCTCCGCGGAGGTGGACATCCAGTGCGTCATGTGCGAAGGGACCGGCTGCCGGGTGTGCAAACAAACCGGCTGGCTGGAGGTATTGGGCTGCGGGATGATCCATCCGGAGGTGTTCCGGCAAGTGGGAATCGACGCCGACCGCTACCTCGGCTATGCCTTCGGCATGGGAGTGGAGAGATTGGCGATGCTGCGTTACGGCATTGATGACATCCGGCTCTATTTCGAGAACGACCTGCGGTTTCTCAGGCAGTTTGTATGAATATTGTGAGACGTTAAATGCAGAAATCTAGAGACTGCAAATGGCTATCGTCGCTTCAATGATCAATATGAAAGGCGGTGTCGGAAAGTCGACGCTGGCGTTCAGAGTGGTATTCTGCTTGGTATGGAAAGCGGCGGGTACTTTGCATCGACTTGGACTCCCAGGCAAACTTGAGCCAGTGCTTCTTGGGAGCTGAAGGCTATCTCGACCTCCTGAACGAGCCGACAACAAAAACTATCGTGGACGTGTTCGAGCAGTTCTTGGCTCCCTCAACCACGGCTGGCGCACCTACCTTGGTTGATCCCAAGGATTTCATCGTCTCGCTAAACAAATGGGATGATGGCAATTTACTTGACCTTATTGCCTCCCGTTTGGAGTTGTCGTGGACATTGAAGAACCCAACGGGAAAGGCACAGCTCTTGCCACAATTCATCGCCAATATCGAGGCCGATTATGACCTCATCATAATCGGCTGCGCACCGACAGAATCGATTCTCACCACAGCGGCCTATCGCTCCAGTCGATATGTCTTCGTTCGAGGAAAAGGGGCGTGGAGCCGGGGGTAAAACAATCGTCTTCGGAATCCTGGAACGGGCAGGGAAAGGTCTACACGGAGATCGTCCCGAATGCCTACAAGAAGCCGCTACAGGTCATGATTCGGGCCAGGTAGCCCTTCTTCGAGAGCATCATCCACTCGGATGGCTGGAGGGGCTACAATGGGTTGATAGACATGGGTTATGAGAAGCATCTCCGCGTCCATCAGTAACAAATTTGCGCGAGGCAATTGCCATATCAACGGCATTGAGTCATTCCGGTCATAGGCTAAACGGAGGTTTGCAAAATTCAAGGGCGTTCCCAGACATACGTTTCATCTACACCTCAAAGAATGTGAATTCACATTTAATCATCGAGAGAAAAATCTCTAGGATAAAATACTCTCTCTGCTGAGCGAAAGCCTCTCTAAAGTTATCTAGACCCATGCAAATATCCTGTTAATCCTGTACTATTTGAAAATGGCCTAACAAAGCGTTGTAGAAAGGGCGAAATGCGATTCAGCGAATCATGGTTACGGGAATGGGTCAATCCCGCTGTTGATACCCGAACCCTGGCCGATCAATTGACCATGGCGGGACTCGAGGTGGACGCGGTGGAGCTGGCAACTCCCAAGTTCACCGGCGTCCTGGTGGGTCGGGTCCAGGCCGTCGAGGCCCACCCCAACGCCGAAAAGCTGCGTCTGTGCCGGGTCGATGTCGGGTCCGAAGAGCCCTTGCAGATCGTTTGCGGAGCGGCTAACGTGGTCGCGGACATGAAGGTCCCGGTCGCCATGCTGGGGGCACGCCTGCCGGGGGACTTCGAGATCAAACGGGCTAGGCTGCGCGGTGTCGAATCCTCAGGGATGATCTGCACCGCGAACGAGCTCGAACTCGCCGCGTCCTCCGAAGGCATCTTACCCTTGCCCGCAGACGCCCCGGTGGGGGTAAATTTGCGCACCTATCTGGACCTCGACGATCAGTGCATCACGCTCGACCTGACCCCCGACCGGGCCGATTGCCTGAGCCTCGCCGGGGTAGCCCGGGAAGTCGGGGTCACCAACCGCTGCCCGGTCCAGGGACCGATCATCGAGCCCGTCCCCCACCACCATGACGACCGTTTTCCAGTGCGTGTGGAGGTCCCCCAGGCCTGCCCCGGCTACGTCTGCCGGGTTATCCGGGACATCAATCCCGCCGCCGAGACCCCACTGTGGATGCAGGAACGCCTGCGCCGCAGCGGCCTGCGCAGCATCGGTCCCGTGGTGGATGTCACCAACTATGTACTCCTGGAGCTCGGCCAGCCGCTGCACGGCTTCGACCTCGACCGGCTGGACGGAGAGATCCGCGTGCGCATGGCGGATACCGGCGAACGTCTCCTGCTACTCGACGGCGCGGAGATCGTGCTGCGGGACGATACCCTGGTGATCGCCGACCGCAGCCGCCCTATTGCCTTGGCGGGCATCATGGGCGGCGCCGAGACAGGGGTGACGCCCCGTACCCGCCACATCCTGCTCGAGAGTGCCTTTTTTACTCCTCGTGCCATCAGCGGCAAGGCCCGCAGCTACGGGCTGCACACCGATTCTTCCCACCGATTCGAGCGCGGGGTCGATCCGCAGCTTCAGGCGCAGGCCATAGAGCGGGCAACGGCACTGCTGCTGGACATCGTGGGCGGTAAGCCGGGACCGGTCGCGATCCTGAAGGCCGATGAGCACTTGCCCCAGCGGAACCGGCTGCACCTGCGCCGTGAACGGATCGGTAGGCTGTTGGGGATAACGCCGGCGGACGCGACCGTCGAGGACATTTTTAACCGACTGGGCATGCAGGTCATCCCGGTCCCCGACGGCTGGGAGCTAGCTCCCCCCGGCAGCCGCTTCGACCTGGAGCGCGAGGTGGATCTGATCGCCGAGATCGGCCGTATCCAGGGTTACGACAAGATCCCCGTGGCCCACGCCGGCACAGCGGCCACCATCAAGGCGCTTCCCGAGACGGCTTTCGACCTGGATCGCGCCAAGCTGGCTCTGGTAGCCCGGGGTTATCACGAAGTGATCACTTATAGTTTCGTGAGCCCGGAGTTGCAGCATCGCATCGATCCGCGCCCCGAGGTCCTGACCTTGTCCAATCCGCTCTCCGCAGACCTGTCCATCATGCGTACCAGCCTCTGGCCGGGACTGCTGCAGACGGCGTGGCAAAACCAAGCACGTCAACAAGAGCGCGTGCGCATCTTCGAGACTGGCCTGTGCTTCCTCCGTACCGGAGACAAGCTGGCGCAGAATGCGATGCTTGCCGGTCTGGTCGTCGGTTCCTCAGCCCCCGTGCAATGGTGCATGCAGGTCCGCCCCGTCGATTTTTACAGCACCAAGGCGGATCTGGAGGCCGTGCTCGGCCTGACCGGCAGTCCGGAGCGATTCCGCTTTTTACCTGCCGAGCACCCAGCCCTGCATCCAGGCCAAACTGCCTGCATCGAGCACGCCGGCCGCAAGATCGGTATGCTCGGTATGCTGCACCCAGCACTGGCGGCGGAGCTCGACATCAAGGGCAATGCCTTCCTGTTCGAGGTCGCACTCGCCGAGCTGCGGACGGAACGACCACCGGTATTCGAGCCGTTGTCTAAATTCCCGGCCATCCGGCGCGACCTGGCAATCGTCGTCGCTGCGGGCATAACCTACGATCAAGTGCGCGCGTGTGCGACGAGCGCCGCCTCCAATCTGCTCCGGGACCTCGTCCTGTTTGATGTCTATCAGGGCCCGGAAATAGATTCCGGGGAAAAAAGTCTCGCCTTTGGATTGATTTTGCAGGCATCTTCTCGGACACTTATGGATCGGGAAGTCGACGCGACGGTTTCCCGCGTGTTGATACGCATCGAAAGTGAGCTGGGGGCGAAACTGAGGGATTGACGCGATGGCATTGACCAAAGCCGACATGGCTGAGTACCTCTTCGGACAGCTGGGCCTGAACAAGCGGGAGGCCAGGGATATTGTCGAGAGGTTCTTCGAACATATCCGTGCTGCCCTTGAAAAGGGTGAGCAGGTAAAGCTGTCCGGGTTCGGAAATTTCGAGCTCAGGGAGAAGCGGCAACGTCCCGGAAGAAACCCTAAAACAGGTGAGGAGATCCCGATCTCCGCCCGGCGTGTCGTCACCTTTCGTCCGGGACAGAAGCTAAAATTACGGGTGGAAGCCTATGCTGGAAACGAACAATAACAGCAACGAGTTACCACCCATACCAAGCAAGCGTTACTTCACCATCGGTGAGGTCAGTAAGCTGTGTGCGGTCAAGCCGCATGTCCTGCGCTACTGGGAACAAGAGTTTGCCCAGCTCAAGCCGGTGAAACGACGGGGCAATCGCCGCTACTACCAACATCATGACGTACTCATGGTACGTCAGATCCGGGGTCTGCTCTACGAACAGGGATTTACCATCGGTGGTGCCCGCCAACAGCTATCGGGCAAGACCGCCCAGCAGGATGCCTCGCAAAGCCACCAGATCATCCACCAGCTGCGGCTGGAGCTCGAAGAGATCCTGCAAATGCTCAAGCGTTGAGCCGGAAAAAACTAGCGGAAACCCCTTGTAAGTGCTGGCTTGCCGGCACAAAAGCGCGGGCAAGCCCGCGCCTACGTACGGGAAGGGATTGAGCTAGTTTGCCTTTAAGGAAAAGGTTCAGCGGGAAGCTCATTTTTTGCCATCCCTACCGGAATGGCGTGGTCGGGGTTGGTAGACCAAAATTCAGCTATACACCACCCTGTAGTTGCTTTGGCTTCCGACAGCCGTGGGTTGCGGAGAGGCCATAAAAAGACCGTGCTGCCCCCCGTTCAGCCGCCCTCGTCAATAATGGACGTCTTTCCAATATTCCTTTTTGAGTAGATAGGCGAGACCGAAGAGCACGAACAGGAAGCCCAGCACATAAAAACCCAGCCGCCGGCGTTCGAGCTTCATGGGCTCACCCACGTAGGTCAGGAAATTCGTCAGATCGCGGACCATCCGGTCGTATTCCTTCGGTGCCAACTTGCCTGGCTGCACCGGCTCGAAACCTTTCAACACGCCATGGTGCTCGCCTTCGGCCTCCGCCTCCGCATAGACGGCCTTCTGCAATCCCTGCAGACCGGCCAGGACATGCGGCATACCCACATCGGGAAACACCGCGTTGTTGACGCCGTAAGGCCGACTCTCGTCCGCATAGAAGCTTTTGAGGTAGGTGAAGACCCAGTCCGGATCACGCCAGCGGGTGACCAGCGTCAGATCCGGTACCTCGGTGCCGAACCACTTTTCACCGTCCCTCGGGCGCATGGCGCTGACCATCAGATCGCCGGGCTTGGTCTCCTTGTCGAAGATGAAGTCTCGACGGATCCGAACTTCTTCGAGCCCGAGGTCCTCACCCATCCGGTTGTAGCGCATGTATTTGAGGGAGTGGCAACCCATGCAGTAATTGACGAAGTACTCGGCACCCCGCTGTAGAGATTCCTTATCCTTGAGATCGATGTCGGCTTCTTCCAGGCGCGGACCGGTGCCGCCGGAAGCCGCGGCAAACACGGGCGCCAGCAAGAGAACGGATGCGATAAACAATCTTTTCATTTTGTCCTCCTCTCCGAAACCTGCTTGGTCTTGATCCTGTTTATCCAGCTCGTTTTCGTCACCCGCTCTGGGACCGGCTTGGTCTTATCCAGTTTGCTATAGATCGGCATCAGCAAGAAGAACAGAAAATAGAGCACCGTGAAGATCTGCGCGAGCAGGGTCTTGGCGGGCGTAGCCGACTCCAGGCCCAGCCAGGCCAGGGCGATGAAGGTAACCGCGAATACACCGATGGCGATCTTGGAGAGAATGCCCTTGTACCGGATGGATTTCACATCGCTACGGTCCAGCCAGGGCAGGAAGAACAGGATCAGGATGGCCGCGAACATCACCACCACGCCGGGGAACTGGGAGCCGAACATGGGCGGGACCGCGCGCAAGATGGCGTAGTAGGGTGTGAAATACCATACGGGGGCGATGTGCTCCGGTGTCTTCAGGGGATTGGCGGGCTGGAAGTTCGGTGCCTCCAGGAACAGGCCGCCGAAGTCCGGCCAGAAGAAGACCACGGCCGAGAACAGGATCAGAAAGCCCACGACCCCGGCGATATCCTTAACCGTGTAATAGGGATGGAACGGAATTCCATCCGCCGGTGCCTGGTCGTCCCAGCGATTGCCCTTGGGACCCTTCTTGATCTCGATCCCGTCCGGGTTGTTGGAGCCCACCTTGTGCAGGGCGACGATATGGATAAACACTAGACCCGCGATCAGGAACGGCACCAGGAAGTGGAAGGCGAAGAAGCGGTTCAGGGTGGCATCGGAGATGACATAATCGCCCCGCACCCATACGGACAGCTCCTCGCCGATGCCGGGAACCGCCGCGAACAGATTGACGATGACCTGGGCGCCCCAATAGGACATCTGCCCCCAGGGCAGGAGATAGCCGAAGAAGGCGGTCGCCATCATTGCCAGATAAAGGATCACGCCGATGATCCACAAGAGCTCACGCGGCTTGCGGTAGGAGCCGTAGAGCAGAGCGCGGAACATGTGCAGATAGATGAGAATGAAGAAAGCCGAGGCGCCGGTGGAATGCAGGTAACGCAGGAGCCAGCCCCAGTTCACATCTCGCATGATGTACGCGACCGATGCGAAGGCATCGTCCGCCGAAGGCTTGTAGTTCATGGTCAACCACAAGCCGGTGACGATTTGCAGCACCAACACCAGAATCGCCAGAGAGCCCATGTAGTACCAGAAATTAAAGTTCTTGGGCGCATAGTACTCGGACAGATGCTCCTTCCAGACCTTCGTGAGCGGGAAACGCTCGTCGATCCAACCGAGGAATCCGGTACGCTCTATACTCATCAGGCTGCTCCTCTATCCTCACCGATCAGGACGACGGTGTCGGAAATATAGGTATGCTTCGGTATCTCCAGGTTGATCGGTGCCGGAACACCGGCGTAGACACGCCCGGCCAGATCGAATCGGGAGCCGTGACAGGGACAGAAGAAGCCACCCTTCCACTCCGATCCCAGATCGGCGGGGGCCACTTCGGGCCTGTAGGTCGGGGAGCAGCCCAAGTGGGTACAGACACCCACGGCCACCAGATACCGGGACTTGAGTGAGCGCGCCCGGTTTCGGCAGCTCTCCGGCTGCACGGATGCCGCCGATTCCGGGTCCGCCAGCAGGTGGTCCAGCTCGGGAAGCGCGGCTAGCATCTCCTCGGTGCGATTCACCACCCACACCGGCTTGCCGCGCCACTTGACCCGCAACATGGCGCCCGGCTCCAGCTTACCGATATCCGCCTCCACCGGCGCCCCGGCCGCCCGGGCCTTGGCGCTCGGGTTCATGGAAGCAATAAAGGGAACGGCCACGTAACCGGCACCGATCGCTCCGACTACGCTCGTGGCGGCGACAAGGACGCGCCGCCGCTTGTTATCCACACCTGGTGCGCTCATTTCTCCGACGACCCCCGGTAACCTCTGCTGGGTTGCGCTTCCAGGATGGAAGCCTTACCGCTCAGGAAGGTGAAAATCAGAATATGCGAATCAACTGAAAGCCAATAGCTCATTTTCACTGATATGGCGTTAACGGGTCAAGGAGTCCCCGGAAACGCAGGGCCAGCGGAAAATACTTAGAGCCTGTTTACGATCTTTGGAGTAGCAAGGCCAGAAAAGCCAAGGTAACAAACTGCAAGCTGGTATTGAGCTTTCGCTCGCAGTTTTTCCATCACCTGCGACATTTCTCCAACCAAGCAAACGAGCGCTCGACAACCCAGCGTTTGGGAAGCACGGCAAAGGTGCGCAGTTCGTTTCGCTTGGCAACCGTTACCGTGGCCCCCAGAAGGTTGTGAACGGCATCGGCAAAGGGCTGCCCGGTATAACCGCCATCAACTAGCACGTTCGTCACCGCGGACAAGCTATCCTGATGTTCCGAAAAAGCCACCAAGGCGCCTTTTCTATCGGTGACATCCGCTGTCGTAATGGCAATCACATGGGGAAGCCCTTGCGTATCCACGGCAAGATGGCGTTTGATGCCAGATACCTTCTTCCCCGCGTCATAACCTTATCTGTTCCGCCGGATCTGTATTCTGCACGCTTTGCGCATCAACGATCACGAAGCTGGTCTTCTCGTTCCGACCACAGCTGATACGGACTGCGCCAACCCCATTTTTTTAACGCCTGCTCAAACAGGTTGAACGCTCCCTCAGAGGGGTTTTGGCCCCATTGTCGAAAGTATTTATACACCACCGGCTAGTTGGGAAAATCACCCGGGAGCATTCGCCATTGACAGCCGCTTTTCAATACATATGTAACAGCGCAAAAAATCATATAAATCAACAACTCGCGGCGTGTCCCTCTTCTTGGTTTGCTCCCATAAAGCTTGGATGGACGCGAACTGCTCTCGGCTTCTGTCACTTGGGTAGGTGTTTCTCATCGCCCTTTCTCCGTGTCAGAATCTCTCTATCAAATAGATCGTAAACAGGTTCTTACAGCTGAAACAAGCTGTCAGCATCAGGCATTTTGTATGTGGTCGTGTAGTTCTCCCAGCGGGGAGGCAAAAGGTTTAGCAGGAAATTCATCACTACACGTTAAGCACTACCTTGTATCCAAGGCCAAGCCAGGTGCGCAGCTGCGATGAGACCGAGGCCGAAGACCAGGGCCAGCACGCCGCAGACCAGGACCAGGCGTAGGGCCTGGTTGAGGTGACTGCCGTCGAGCGCGGTCGGCCAGTCCCCGTCGCCCATGAAGGTCTCGTTGACGACCCTTCCCTGATAGCTGATAGGGCCGATCAGACGCACCCGCAGGGCGCCCGCGCAGGCAGCCTCGCTCCAACCCGAATTGGGACTTGCCGGCAGTCGGCGCCAACGCCGGGCGGTACTGACAGCCAGCCGCGGATGCAGACGCAACAGTGCCGCCGCCAGGGCGATCAGGGGCATCGACAGCCGCGCCGGCAGCCAGTGGACTAGATCATCCGAACGGGCGGCGGCCCAACCGAAGCGACGGTAGCGCTCGTTCTTGTAGCCGACCATGGAATCGAGGCTGGAGACCGCCTTGACTAGGATCAGCCCCGGCAGACCGAACAGGCACAGCACCCACAGGGGGGTCAGCACGCCATCGGTGAGATTCTCCGCCAGGCTCTCGATGGCGGCACGGACCACGCCGCCACGGTCTAGCTGTGCGGTGTCGCGGCCGACCAGCATGGCGACTCGCCGCCTTGCCTCCGGTAGATCATCCAGGCTGATCAGGACCCGGCGACCGTGCGCCAACAGGTCCCGCAGGCAGAGTAGGCTGTAGGCGATGAAGGCATCCCAGACCCAGGCCGCCCCAGGGGTGCCGAATCGCGAGCAGCCGGTGCATAGTCCACCAGATAAGCAGTGCCACACCCACGACGAACGCCCAGTGGATGAGACCGCCGAGGTAGCCGTTGAGGCCGCCGGCGAAGAGAATCTTCTCCCACTTCAAGCTCCAGGCCCCCAGGAGCCGGACCGGGTGCAGCCGGTAGACCGGATCGCCTAAGAGACCGTCGGCCAGGCAGGCGGTCAACTTTGATCTTGCGGTTACCTTGCGCCGTCTCGTGCCAACCGGCGGAATCTCCGGCGCGAGTGGCATTGGCGAGGAGCTGGCGGTAGCGGCGACCCGCACCGCCAGCTCCTCGTGGCTCGCTTCCGCGAGCACCGCGCACTGCATGTTGGCCGCGGTTCTCATCAAGGCCGTGGTCGCCGTGGGCATCCCGGCCTCTTCGCAGGCCTGGTCATGGTAGGCAGCTAGCCCCAGGCCCGAAATCAGCGTGTGACGGCTACCGTGGCCGCTGTGCCCTCGCTGCTCTAGTGGTTGCAGATGTGGGTGAGGTCTTCGCACAGACCGCTATTGACATGGCAGTTGCTCAGAACCCGATGCGGGCGCTTGAGCGTAGCGCGTAAAAAATGCCCATTCCGCTCCAAGGCGTAGTGTTCGTTTTCGTGCAGCAGCATCCCGGACCCCGGTTACGAAGGTTTCGGAATCCAAGTCCTATCCCGTTTTCCATTCCGATAGTGGCTCAGCTTGTGCAGTTTGCGATTTTGCGCAAACTTAAATTTCGCGCAAACTGAGCCACTATCCCCATTCCGAATAGGGTGTCGGCAGTCCGAATATTCCGTTATGGTACGTTTGTGATTTTGCACCAAGGTATCGAGCCATGACCAGACTCACAAATACCCTGAGCGACGAACGCCATCGAGCGTTGAAAGAGGCTACTCTCAGAAGGCGAAAGAGTATCACGTCACTGATTGAGGAGAGGCTGGATTTCTACGGGATCAAAACGCGGCAAGGGGTAGAGGAGCTAGTTGCGAAGGCACGTGAGAGAGCGGACCTGTCCAAGGAACAGGCCACCGACCTGGCAGTGGAGAAAACCCGGATGGCAAGATGCCCCTGAAACCACCGCCGGTTGAAACCACCGCCGGTCGTTATCGATACGAATGTGCTCGTCAGCGGTCTTCTCATATGATCAACTGCTGAAGCAGCCTCCCAAATTTGCCTCCGTTGCACCGCCGGTAACCTTTGTCAGGGAATTTCTGTAAGCCGCTCTTTGCGGTCTCGCGTTCTCTTCTTCGCTCCCTCTCCCTGGGAGGGTGTCGCAAAAGCCCCTTCGTGGACCATTGTGGTGTGGAAACGGAATATCGCGATTTTACATCACTACTGTCCGAAAAGACGTTTGTTCTTGTTGCGTAACTCCTTGTAAGGAAATGAAAAACAGCCACTTCAAGAGTATCACCGATTTGAATCATCTCGCGCATTTTCCAAATACCCCCTTCTGGGGATGTTGGGGGCCCGGTTATGCACATCGGCAAGCTCGTTTTTTCTCAGGTCATTAACCCTTTACCGATGCATGCGTTTCGTCGAGGCATTGCGCGGTACGACGGCAACCGCTACAAGAAGACATTTTCCTGTCTCGACCAATACCTGCGCATGACCTTCGCGCAGTTAACCCCTCGCGAGAGCCTACGCGATATTGAAGTTTGCCTGCGCGCCCAGAAGGACAAGTTGCACCACAGGGGGTATCCGGGGCAACGTTTCCAGAAGCGCCGTGGCCAACGAGAATGAACGCCGAGATTGGCGTATCTAGGCAGATCTCGCTCAGGCATTGATTCGCACCGCTCGCCCCCTGTATGCCGACGAGGACTTGGGGCTTGATCTTGACAACGCGGTTTATACGCTCGATGCCTCTACCATCGACCTGCGCCTATCCGTCTTTCCATGGGCACTGTTTCACTCAACCGAATCTGCTGTCAAGCTCTAAACCCTGCTCGATCTTCAAGGCAACATCCCAACCTTTATCCACATCTCCGACAGCAAGCTACACGACGTCAATGCCCTTGATCTGTTGATCCCGGAGCCCGGCACCTTCTACATCATGGATCGTGGCCATGTGGACTTCGAGCGCCTGTTCACGTTGCACAGAACAGGGCGTTTCATCATCCGCGCCAAGTCCAATACCAAATACAGGCGTCGCTACTCCATCCCGGGGACGAATCCGGTGGTGTCCGATGCGATCGGACCATTGCGCTGAGCGGAGTTAAGTCCATGCGTGACTACCAGACCAGCAAGACATTCAACTTCTTGACCAACAACTCCGCCATTCCAGCGCAGACGGTGGCGGATCTCTACCGATACCGCTGGCAAGTTGAATTGTTCTTCAAGTGGATCAAGCAACACCTACGCATCAAATCGTTCTTCGGGACCTCCGAAAACGCGGTCAAAACTAGATTCGGGTCGCTATCTCGGTTTACATCCTCGTCGCTATCATCAAGAAGCGCCTTGACAGCAATTCGGATCTCTACACAATTTTGCAGATTCTGAGCCTGACCTTACTTGAACAACACTCTTCTAGCTCTGTTGGTTACTAGAAATGGAATCCAGAAGCGATACTGCCTATACCCATAACCAATGGAATCTATTTGATAATTTCACCGGACAGTGGTGCTAACCCATAGATTTTCCTGATTGAGAGTTGCCTCCTACCTGGCCGAACGGGTTGCAAGCCAACCCCATCGTAGATCGATCAAAGAGCGGCTTCCAGGCAGTCTTTAAACTCTGTTTTTTCCCGCTAACCGCAATTAAAAGAACGAAAAATTCTGTTAATCCTGAAAATTCTGTACGATTAGACGAAAGCACGAGACATGAAGAGTTGCTCAACCTTTCAGCGGCGGTGTTGTAATTTTGTTGTCCCTGGATATACCCAATAGGAGGGTATCTCTATCTGAATCTCGGAAACAACAAAGTTAAAATACTACCCTCATTCCTTATTGGGCCTAACAGACACACCGAACCGCCAATCGTTCACAACCTCGGCGCGCGTAGACAAGGGGCCTGGATACGAGTCGCAATGATTCGCGCAAGTTTTCGAGCATAGGCCGCCATATCTTCCTCGCTGCGCAGCTCGGTGGCGCATATGAGCAATGCGGGATCGAGCTCGGGATAGTCCGACCCCAGATCGAACCCGCCGAGGATATTGTGCGCGGCTAAGGAGCGCAACAGATCGACGGTGGGAGCGGGAAGCCGCAGGGCCTTTTCATGAAAGACAGGCCGATCGAATAAGGGCTCGACATCGGGTATCTTGCATAGCAGCTCGCAGAGCTTTGCGGTGTTGGCATGGCACGCCTTTGCTACCCGTTCCAATCCCTCAGCGCCCAGCAGGGCGGTGTGGATGGTTGCGGCGGTTACCAGCAGTCCCTGGTTGGTGCAGATGTTCGAGGTTGCCTTGCCTTGGCGCGGCGGATGTGTTGCTCGCGGACCTGCAGGGTCAGGGTGAAGCCGGGCTTGCCTGCCTGGTCGAGAGTGCGGCCGGCGATGCGTCCGGAGAGCTGGCGCACCAGGGCCTGCCGGCAGCAGAGAGAAAACCGGCATAGGGGCCGCCGGAGACCAGCGGCATACCCAGGGGTTGGGCTTCGCCGCAGGCGATATCCGCGCCCTGCTCGCCCCACTCGCCGGGCGGCGACAACAAGGCCAGGGCCACGGGGTTGACCACGCCGATCACCAGGCTATCGTGCCGATGGGCCCAGTCGGTGAGGGCGTCTACCTCTTCCAGGACCCCGAAGAAGTTGGGCTGGTTGATGACTAACGCCGTGAATTCCCGGTTTCCGAAGGCGTCGAGCTGTTCGAGGGCCGTGTGTCCGCCGGCGCGGTCGAAGGGAACCTCTATCACCTCGATGTCCTGTTGCCCGACGACGGTACGCAAGGTGCGGCGGTAGGTGGGATGCAGCGCCTCGGGAACCAGTACCCGGTGCGACTGACGCTTGCGATGGTGGCGCACCGCCATGAGCACCGCTTCCGCCAGGGCCGAGGCGCCGTCGTAGAGGGAGGCATTGGAGACGTCCAGGCTGGTCAGGGCGGTCATCATGGACTGGAATTCGTAAAGTACCTGCAAGGTCCCCTGGCTCGCCTCCGCCTGATAGGGGGTGTAGGCGCTGTAGAACTCGCCGCGGGTGGCAATCTGCCAGACCGCCGCTGGGATATGGTGGTCGTAGGCGCCGGCGCCGATGAAGCACAGGGGTTGACCATCCTCCCGGCTGCGCTGCTGCATCAGGCGGCCGATCTCCATTTCCGACAGGGCCGGGGGGAGGTTCGGAAGGTCGGTCGTCTTGAGGTCCGAGGGGATCTCGTCGAACAGGTCGTCGATCCACTCGACGCCGATGACCGCCAGCATGGCGGCTATCTCTTCTGTGGTGTGAGGGATGAACGGCATAGAATCCTCGGTTCCTTGGCGATTGGTACGGATACCCTCAACGACCCATCACATTAAACGAGCAGGACTTTTATGGAAGTGTTAGCCGCTTAGGTCAACCACCATTACAGGATCATCAGCTGGGTATCCAACCACAGGATACCCAGCGTGAACAGGGGGGCGGCCGCGGTCAGGCTGTCGATGCGGTCGAGTATGCCGCCGTGTCCGGGAAGCAGCTGCCCCGAGTCCTTCAGATCACGGCGGCGTTTGACCAGACTCTCGAACAGGTCGCCGACTATCGAGACCAACGCCACCAGGACACAGAAAGCGACGAGCAGCACCACATACCCAGGGGGCAACTCCAGCGACCAACCCAATAGGGCCCCATAGAGACCGGCACCGACCAAGGCCCCATAGACACCGGCGCGAGTTTTGCCGGGACTGAGCAGGGGTGTCAGCTTCTCGTGTCCCCATCGGCGCCCCGTGAAATAGGCCAGGATATCCGCAACCCAGATCAGCACCAGCAGAAAAAGCACCCACGAGGGACCCGCGGACGAGTGGGCGCGCAGGTGCACGATCGCGAGCCAGGGACCGATGAGTACCACCAATCCCACTACGGCCAGTACCGGATCCGGTCCCGATTTGCGCTCGACGGTACGCAACTGCAATAAAAAAAACGCGACGGCACACCAGAAGACCGCCGCCGCTGCAATCATATGCACATACCATTGGCGCAACGGGAGTTGCCATAGAACGAACAGACAGAGGATTACTACAGCCACATAGGCAAGCCGTCCGGCGCGAGCTGCGATGCCGGCCATGGCCGACCACTCCCATGCCGCCGGCACCAGGATCAGCCCGAGACATAAGGCAAGGTAGGTGGTGGGCAACCACAGGACGGCCGCCACCATCAAGGGTGCGATGAGCAGTGCGGTCAGGGTCCGCTGCCGCAGCTTGCTTGCGGACACGATGGCTCCTCGATGGCTCCTAGTGGGTGTTCTCAATTAAGTATAACACGATGATTTTACTCGGTATACTAAAATTCCCCGGGCTACCCGGCGGATGCTGTGGTCAGGTTCTAATCTCAGCAAAACCATACCGTTAAGCTCACCCTGGAGTTGACCTCACGGATCCAGGTTGTTGATTGAGAACACCTACTAGCTGGCTCCGGTTGCAGCGTCGATACCGGCCTGATCGCCGGTCAGACCGAAACGACGTTGCCGATCCGCGAAATCAGCCAAGGCCTCCCGATAGGCTACAGCATCGAAATCCGGCCACATCAGATCGCTGAAGTAGAGCTCACTGTAGGCAGATTGCCAGAGCAGGAAGTTGCTGATTCGCCGCTCCCCGCCGGTGCGGATGAAGAGATCAGGGTCCGGCAGGTCAGGAAAGGACAGGCGGCCGGAAAAAATCCCTTCGTCCACATCTTCCGGTGCGATGCGACCAACATGCGCGTCCGCGACCAGCCGCCGGGTAGCCTGTACGATGTCCCAGCGTCCGCCGTAATTAGCGGCAACCTGGAGCAGCATGGCCTCATTGGTGCTCGTCACTTTCTCCACTGCGGCGATGCGATGTCGCAGCTTTTCCGGAAAGGCTGCGCGTTCGCCGATGATCCGCAGTCGCACGCCATTCTCGGTGAGCCGATTGACTTCCGAGCGCAGGGTGCCCGCGAACAGATCCATCAGGAAATTAACCTCGGCCTTGGGACGACGCCAGTTTTCGCTGCTGAAGGCGAAGAGGGTCACGGCTTGAATACCCTGGCGAACGCTCTCTTCCACAATGGTCCGAACGCTCTTGATCCCCGCCCGGTGTCCGGCCGTACGCAGCAACTTGCGCTGCAATGCCCAGCGTCCATTCCCGTCCATGACGATGGCTACGTGTCGGGGTAAGCGCAACCCAGGCTGGTCGTCCGAGAAGGGTGATCGGTCGTTGTTCAAAACGCAGGATCCCAGAAGGCGTCTGCGGGAGCGGTATCAGATGGACATCAGGTCCTGTGCCTTCTCGGCGAGGACTTCGTCAACGCCATTGATGTAATCGTCGGTCAGCTTCTGCACCACCTCCTCGCCGCGATGTTCCTCGTCCTCGGATATCAGCTTTTCCTTGACCGCTTCCTTGAGTGCGTGATTTGCGTCACGCCGGATGTTGCGAATTGCTACCCGAGTCTGCTCGGCTTCGTGGCGGGCCACCTTGATCAGATCCCGGCGACGCTCCTCCGTCAGGGGTGGCATGGGCACCCGGATTACCATCCCCGCCGTGTTGGGATTGAGCCCCAGATCGGACTGCATGATGGCCTTCTCCACGGCCTGTACCATATCCTTCTCCCAGGGCGTGACCGCGAGGGTACGGGCATCCTCGGCCGTGATGTTTGCCACCTGTTTGATAGGTACATCGGAGCCGTAATAGGAAACCACCAAGTGATCGAGCAAAGCAGGATGCGCCCGCCCGGTACGAATCTTGGCCAGCTCGTGCCGCAGGGATTCCACGCTTTTACCCATGCGCGTCGCGGCGTCTTTCTTGATGTCATCGATCATCTTATTCCCCACCTTCCACCAGGGAGCCAATCTCGGCTCCGCCAACCAGTCGCAGCAGTGCGCCCGGCTCGTAGATGTTCATCACCCGCAACGGGATACCGCTGTTTCGGCACAGGACGAGGGCCGTCGTATCCATGACCCCCAGGTTCTCCCGCAGGACCTGATCGTAGGTCAGACGCCGGTAGAAGACCGCCGTGGGGTCTTCTACCGGATCGGCCGAATAGACGCCGTCAACCTTGGTCGCCTTGATCAGCAGGTTGGCCCCGATCTCCGCCGCCCTCAGGCTGGCCGCCGAGTCCGTAGTAAAAAAGGGGTTGCTGGTCCCGGCGGCAAAGATGGTCACCCGACCCTGCTCCAGATAATCCACGGCGCGGCGGCGACTATAGCCTTCGCAGATTTGGTCGATTCTCAACGCCGACAACACCTGCACCGGCACCCCCAGGCGCTCCAGGGCATCCTGCATGGCAAGTGAGTTCATGACGGTCGCCAACATACCCATGTAGTCACCGGTGACTCGGTCGATGCCCCCCTGGGCCAGGCCTGCGCCGCGAAAGAGGTTGCCGCCGCCGATCACCAGCGCGACTTGTACGCCGCTCGCTACCAGGTCCCGGACCTCACCAGCCAGACGCGCGATTACTCCCGGATCAATGCCGTAGGCACCCTCTCCCATCAGGGCCTCGCCACTGAGCTTGAGGAGGATGCGGTGATAATGGATCGGAGACACCTATTTGAGACCCTATTACTATGGTTTTTTATCCGCGAATCAACGCGAATAAGATTAGATTTTAATTTGCCTTCATCGGCGACCAAAATTCCTCTTTCTATACGCTTTGAAAGTTCTGGAAATTCATCAATAAATCTGACTACGTCCTCATTTCCCGCGTTTTCTGTAAAGGTGATCACAAGTCGGTTATCGAAACGGGCGCAGGAGAAAGGAATGAGCATCTTGGTCCGTTTGAAATAACCCCATATTCCCCAACCTTTTCGTCATGAAAAGCACAGTTTTGTCGGGATAAGAAAAGACCAATACCGTTATCTATGCTTCGATATTCTGTCTGGATTGCCTGAAGGCAACTCTGCCACAGTATCGAGGCCGTGAGTACGAGCAGCCACCCGACCGATGTTCAAGCACTTATGGGTTTCCGTGCCAGGATGGAATCGAGTCGCATGTCAAGCCTCTTTAGTCTCTTTCAATAGCGGACGTGACACTTTCCCATATGTGATTGACATACGAGCCGACCGACCGATCTCGATAAGTTTCTGGGATCTACTCATTGCTTTCGGGCCTGCCAAGGAAACGACTAAGCCATTGAACTTGACAAATTCTTGGTGCCCCATAATCTCAATCACATTCTATCGTTGCAAGTAATTCCGTCGGATTATCCGGTCCATCCTGGACCAGAGAAATTTCCATAAACCTGCCATGCTCCGTTTTCCGGAGAATTTGCACTATTAAGCTACGGACCAGAATCGCCCAGCTTTGGGGCACCTCATCGCCTTTCTCCGGCAAGGTTGAAGGGGATAAATCCTCTTTTGGCGCCTGTCGTGTTCGGGAAAAAGGGGCGTGGAGGCGTGGAGGCGGGGGGG
>Ga0209781_1000105_pt1 | contig 19566 bp, 24 predicted proteins | sample WorMetHERISLAND1_3_FD_187386 | JGI IMG/M metagenome (GOLD analysis project Ga0209781, IMG submission 187386) | Marine gutless worms symbiont microbial communities from Max Planck institute for Marine Microbiology, Germany - Olavius albidus HERON... | ecosystem: Host-associated > Annelida >...
ACGACGTCAATGTCCTTGATCTGCTGATCCCGGAGCCCGGCGCCTTCTACATCATGGATCGTGGCTACGTGGACTTCGAGCGCCTGTTCACGTTGCACAGAACAGGGCGTTTCTTCGTCATCCGCGCCAAGTCCAATGCCAAATACAGGCGTCGCTACTCTCATCCCGGGGACGAATCCGGTGGTGTTCGATGCGATCGGACCATTGCGCTGAGCGGAGTTAAGTCCGTGCGTAACTACCCCCAGCCACTACGCCGTATCCGCTACCACGATGTTCAGACCAGCAAGACGTTCAACTTCTTGACCAACAACTTCGCCATTCCAGCGCAGACGGTGGCGGATCCCTACCGATACCGCTGGCAAGTTGAATTGTTCTTCAAGTGGATCAAGCAATACCTACGCATCAAATCGTTCTTCGGGACCTCCGAGAACGCGGTCAAAAGTCAGATTTGGATCGCTATCTCGGTTTACATCCTCGTCGCTATCATCAAGAAGCGCTTTGACAGCAAATCGGATCTCTACACAATTTTACAGAGGGTCTAGATAACTTTAGCATCTTCAGATGTATGCTAAGGCTGTGTTATGAAAGGAAAAAACAGGTCTTTCAGGCGTTCGCGCCTTTCGGAAGCCAAATTCAGACTGATCATGCGCTATGTTTACGCATGATCTACCGGCCTCGAAACTCGCCGCGCTGAGTGATGTAAGCCACCGGGCGATCAATCAACGGTTCTTCAAGCTACGACGACTCCTCCTCTTGCACAGGTGTACGGATTCGATTTCAGCGCGGAAGGCATCGGCAGACACAGCGGCCACCTCATACTCGTCGGCTTGGATCCGCTCGAACGGCCGGTGGACAACTGACTGCAGGCAACAGCGGAAACCGCTCCCGGTGCTTCTGCCTACTTGACGACCTTAAGTACCGGTCGTTTCCGCAGCGGTTCGGGGGCAGTCAATTCGTCCTCCGTTTCTCCCATTTCCTCTACGTCGTCCACCCACGGCTCGTCGCCCGGGAACAAGATTCCATGCCCATTCTCGCGTGCATAGACACCAAGCACCGCCCCCACCGGCACCCGGACCTCCATGGCGACACCCCCGAAACGCGCGCCGAATTCGATGTCCCCGTTTCCAAGTACCAGGGCGCGGACAGCAGTAGGGCTGATATTGAGTACGACCTTTCCGTCCTGAATGAACCGTGCCGGAACCACCGCCTGGGGATGGGTCGCATCCACGAGCAGATGGGGAGTCATTCGGTTGTCCGTAATCCATTCGTACAGTGCCCGAATCATGTAGGGACGGTTCGAAGTCATGGCGGCAGGTAGCAGGTAGGTGATCAACTATTTTCCGTAGCCATCTCCCGCTCTGCCTCGGTCAGGCTTTTGCTGAAAGAGGGCCACGCGAAGATGCGTTTTGCGTAATCGGACAATGCCTCGGCCCGCGACGGCAGGTCGATGCCCAACAGGGGGAGGCGCCATAACAGGGGGGCCACGCAGCAATCCACCAAAGAGAACTCATTGTTCATAAAGAAGGGATTGGCTGCAAACACCGGGGCGGTGGCGATCAGACTCTCGCGCAGCTCCTTGCGTGCCGTGGCCGCCTCGCCCTCGGTACCCTCGAGTATCCGATCCATCAGAGTGTACCAGTCACGCCCCACGCGGAACATATAGAGTCGGGAGGTTGCGCGTGACACCGGGTCGACGGGGAGGAGCGGCGGATGCGGAAAGCGCTCGTCCAGATACTCCATGATGATGCGCGACTCATAGAGCCGCAGGTCCCGGTCCACCAATGTGGGTACGGTTCCGTAGGGATTGAAATCCATGACCTCATCGGGCAGATCCCGGGCACACACATCGACGATGTCGACGGAGATACTCTTTTCTGCCAGTACGATACGTACCCGGTGGCAGTATGGGTTCGTGGAATCGGAAAATAGGGTCATAACGGATCGTCTGTTGATGGCCACTGCCGGCTGTCCTTTACTTCGGTACTCGGATCATTACGCCCAGGCCCGGAAGACCCAAGGTAATCCATCAGTATAACCGAAAAGTCCCCGTAGGATACGGGGCTTGGCTTCCAAATCAGAGCCATCGAATAATACTTACTGCTGAAACAAGATCTCAGCATAGGAGTGAGGCGGGCAAGTCGGGTAAAGTCCGTAGATGTGGTGAGGCCAGACCTGTCCCGATGCAGGAGGGAGCTTGCCGAACCGCATCTTTGGACAACCACTGTCCCGAGTTATCAGGGGGCAGGGGCAGAAGGCTGACACCTGACAACTGATCGTCGGGCACAGGCCATCGGAGCGCCGGCATCTTGCCGGCAGCTATTTGCCGCCAGGATGGCGGCGCTCCAGCTTTACCCAATCTACCCCTGTAACCGGTTGCTTTCTATCGAATGACAGGGAGCCCATCATGGCTAGGTTGGCTATCGACACCCCGCTCCAGCTCCCCCTGCCGGCGCAGCTCGCGCTTGAGGATCTTGCCCGCCGCATTCCTGGGCAGGTCCTCGCGCAGCTCGATGCGGCGGGGGATCTCGTGGCGACCCAGGTGTTCCTTACACCAGTCCCTCACGCTTGCCGGCTCTACCTGCGTCCCTGGCTTGGGCACAACAAAGGCGATGGGGATTTCGCCGTGCAGCCGGTGGGGCTCGCCCACTACCGCCGCATCGGCGATGTTCGGATGCCGGTAGAGCACCTCTTCGATCATGCGCGGGTAGACATTCATGCCGTTGCTGATAATCAAGTCCTTGATGCGATCCACCAGGAAGAAATAGCCGTCCGCGTCCCGATAGCCCAGGTCGCCGGTGCGGAACCAATTGCCCCAAAAACTCTCCCGCGTCTGTGCCTCTAGCCCCCAGTAGCCCTGCATGACGTTGGCGCCACGGACACAGACCTCGCCGTGCTCGCCATCCGCGAGCCAGGCCCCATCTAGATCGGCGATGCGCAGCTCGACGCCCGGGACCGGGAGGCCCACGGAGCCTGGCTTGCGCGGCCCCGCGAGCGGGTTCACGCAGGTCACGGGAGCGCACTCGGTAGGCCCGTCGCCTTCCAGGATGGGGATGCCGAAGCGCTCCTCAAAGGCGGCCATCAGAGCCTGCGGCATGGCGGCCCCGCCCGATACGCAGAAACGCACTGAGGCCCACTGGTTCCAGGCCTGGTCGTCCACCCGTAATAGCAGGTTGTACATGCTCGGCACGCCCAGGAAGACCGTCGCACCGTGCGCGGCGATGGCCGCGCTCACCAGCTTGGGATCGAACTGGCTGACGATTACCAATCCGAGGCTGTGGAGCAAGGGGGTAAGCATGCCCACCGTGGCCGCGAAGGCGTGGAATAGAGGCAGCACCACCAGCACGCGATCGCGGCCGGGCTCCAACACCAACGCCTGCCGAATACTGGTCGTGTTCACCACCAAATTGGTGTGGCTGAGCATGGCGCCCTTGGGCCGCCCGGTGGTGCCGGACGTATAGAGGATGACCGCCAGATCCCGGTCGGCGTAGAGCACCGGGGTGGGTGGTCTGCCTGTGGATGCTATGAGCTCGTCCAGGGACGGGTCCGTGTCGTCGCCCTTGCCGATCCTGATCGAGAGCCCCGGCTCAGGGGTCAACCCACGCGCCTGTCCTGCCGCCTCCGCCAAGGCTTGGTGATAGCAGAACCCCTTGGCGCCGGCATCGCTCAGAATAAAGGCGATCTCCTTGGGGTTGAGCATCAGGTTGATGGGCACCACCGCCGCGCCGGCCTTGAGTATTCCCAGATAGGCGACCACGAACTCGGGGGTGTTCGGGCAATATAGGCCGATCCGGTCGCCGGGCTCGACGCCCCGCCCCGCCAGACCTGCCGCGACCCCGTCCGAGGCCCGATCCAGCGCCGCGAAGGTCCAGGTCGATCCGATGCCCAACAGCACCGGCTGGTCGCCACGGGCGCGGGCGACGATGCGGAAACGGTCGGGAATCGTGTCCCGAGGACCTGCATTCATGCTCATTGGCTCAGCGACCTCCTCTCAATTGCCTCATATGCTCAGTGCAGAACTTCATCGAGACGGTTGGCGGTGAGGACCCGCTCGGACCACTGCAGCAGGGTCTGCTCACTGGCCTGCGCGATCCGTCGCTATATCTCATCGGGTAAGGTGCCGAATTTCAGCCGTAGCTGGCGTCCAACACCAAGGCTTCGCCCCGGGGCATACCCTGTTGCATATCCTCCTCATGGAAGCGTTCAGCAAATCGGCTCATAGTCTTCGCCTCGTCAGGATAATCGCGTTAGTATTCGGCCCGCTCATTATCGTCAAGCGCTGCATAGATGTCGATGAAATCCAGGTACTTGAGCTGCTCGGGATCGGATTCCAGCTCGGTCAGTCCCCGCACTGTTTGGGCATAGACCTCGACCTTGCGTCCCGCGGGATACTGCATATTGGGCAGATTCAGCCGCACTACCAGGTTGTCGCTGTGGCGGTAGTGTTCGTAGGACAGCTCACCCAGGGTACAGCCCAGGTAATGGAAGTCGAGATAGGTATCACCGTCTCTGCTCAGGCGCAGCCGTCGGGCCACACCAGTTGCGCGGCGCAGGAATATGATCACCGGGACCATGCGGTCGGTGTCCATCAGCTCGGCCAAATTCAAGCAATAGTGGGCCAGGCGATGGATGGAGAAGCGGCGAGCGTCGGTCTCTTCTTCGATCACGAACAGCAGGGCCTCGCGCCGCCCGTCGGGCCATTCCACGCTCAAGGGCACATCCAGCTCGCGAAAACGCTCGCCGAGGCGTTCGTTCCTGCAGCTGCTCCTAGCGCAGGAGTGTGATGCGTGCTGCGTCGATCCGATCGGTTTCGACCGCGGCGAAGAAGGCCACGGCTTGGTGCGGATGGTCGAGGAGGAGGTTTTTGAAGTTCTGGTCGTGGGACATGGTCTTGTCCAGGAAAAATAAGCGCTACTCACAGTAGGACGGCCAGTTACCTGACCACCCCGTACCAATCCCGATCATTTTCTCCGCGCCCTCGATGCCCGCCTGCAACAGGCAGATCCCCGGCAGCTCGGAAGCCAGGCATCAGATGACCTTGGAGAAACCCGCCGGCTTGTCTTCAGCGGCCCGGTAGGCGTCGAAGGCCATGCAGATGTTCCGAATCAGCAGTCGGCCCCTGGGTAGGACGCGGATGTGCCGCTCGTCGCGTGTTAGCAGCCCGTCTTCCTGCATGGGCGACAGCTTGGGCAGGTCGTCACTGAAGTAGTCGGTGAACTCGATGCCCCAGGTCCGTTCCAGGTTGGAAACATCCAGCGCGAAGTTGCAGATCAGCCGGGTGACGACATCGCGGCGGATCTCGTCGTCACGGCTCAACTCGATGCCCCGAAAAACCGGCAGGCGGCCAGCGTCGATGTCTTGGCAGTATTCGTCGAGGGTCCGCCGGTTTTGGGAGTAGCTGTCGGCTATCTTACCGATCGAGGTCGTGCCGATGCCGATGACATCACAGTTCGCATGGGTGGAGTAGCCCTGGAAATTGCGGTAGAGACTGCCGTTGCGTTGCGCCGCCGCCAGCTCGTCATCCGGCCGCGCGAAGTGATCCATGCCGATATAAACATAGCCGGCGTCCGTCAGCAGATCGCCGGTAGCCTTGAGGATGTCGAGCTTGGTGCGGGAAGACGGTAGGTCCGCTTCATTAATGCGTCGCTGGGGCATGAAGCGCTGGGGCAGGTGGGCATAGTTGAAGACGGAAAGTCGGTCCGGGGCGAATGCGACGATCCGCTCCAAGGTGTGCACGAAGCCGGCGACCGTCTGAAACGGCAGCCCGTAGATGAGATCGATGCCGATGGAGCGGAAACCCTCCGTGTGCGCCGCCTCCAGTACCGCCAGGGTCTCCTCTTCCGTCTGGATGCGGTTGACCGCCTTCTGAACCACCGGAGCCAGGTCCTGTACCCCCAGGCTCATGCGGTTGAAGCCCAGGCGCCGCAACAGGACGACCGTTTGCGCATCCGCCTCCCGCGGATCGATCTCGATAGCGTATTCGCCGACCTCGTCCGCCGCCAGCCGGAAACGGCGCCGGGTGTTGTCCATGAGCGCACGCATCTGATCCCGGCTAATAAAGGTCGGCGTTCCCCCACCCCAGTGGAGCTGCTCCACCGTCCGGTCGGCCCCGAACAAGGCGCTCTGCAGCTCGAGCTCTCGATAGACCCGCTCCAGATAGGGTTGGGCGCGGCTACGGTCCTTGGTCACGACCTTGTTACAGGCGCAATAAAAGCAGACGGTATCGCAGAACGGGATATGGATGTAGAGGGAAAGGGGCCGGCCATCGGCGTTGCTGCGGGCGCAGGCCCGGCGATATTCCGGCTCGCCGAAGCCCTCGTGAAACTCTACGGCGGTGGGGTAGGAGGTATAGCGCGGGCCGCTTTGGTCGTAGCGACGGATGAGGTCCCGATCGAAAGCGAGGGTTTGATCCATTATCAGGATGGCCTTTTTGGATCGATTACGGAACACTCATCGAAGAAAATCCTGACCAACACAAACTTTGGGTCTTTTCCATAATATATTCGTGGTGATCCATGATCAGCCTGATTCCCTGCCTGGCCGTTGGCGATGTGGATTCCTTCACCTCAGTTGCGTCAAAAATTGTAGCGTCACCGCTGGAAAAGCCGTTGAATCCCTCGTTCAATTCATCGATCAGGGTACAGCCCTCAAAGATCAGAATGATCTCTCTGAAATCTTCCGTATCATCTTCTTGATTCATATTTACTTCGATCTCGAGTACCAGGAGATCCGATTCCGCCCAGTTCCAACCGTCGAGCAAAGCATCATGTAACCCATAATATTCTTGCAGGACCTCTGATATCGACATCATCTCTCTCCACCGTTATTTGCCAGGTTCTATGGGCGATGGGTCCGATCCTTCTTGGTACGGGATTCCCATTCTTATCCAGATAGAGATCATGTTTACCAGTTGTATTCGGATTATATCTGTGCCAATGATCTTTTCCCTCCCAACCATGCATTTGGTTTTCCTTTATTGAAATCGATCCTATCACCCGTTTTCGGATTACGAAATTCCCTGATGTGCTTTAGCGTTCCTGGATGTGTAATGTCTTCATACCCATCCTCAAGCAAATCGTCCGGGTTATAGGGGAATTCTTCGGATTTGCCTTTACTCCCTGACGGGTTGGCCTTGTCTTCAAGGCACCTTTCGACACCGTTTGGCTCCTCATCGGCGAAGTCCTCGTCCGCCTGCTCGGATGCCTTCATGACGGCGGCCGCACCGACAATAGCAACACCTAAAATCCTGAGTGCTACCCATCCCGGCGGTCCGGCAGCCACCAATGGCGGTGCAGCGGCCATTGCAGCCACAATGAATGCCGCTTTTGCCTTTTCAGGTAGCCGTCAACTTTGCGGCTACGGCTAGGGATTTCATAAGCCGATCCATCTTTTCGCTTTGAGAAAGATGCGGTTGCTTCAGGTAGTCCTTTACACCATCGACGCCAAGCAACTTACCGTCAGTCAAGAGAAGAAGATATGACCATTTTGCTATTGCCCGTTCAGGTTTTATACCGTGTTCTCTTGCCGTCTTGATGTAACTTTTTATCGATTCCATAGAGTATGGCATCCAGTCTGTTGCATTTTTCCGACAACTGTTTCTTAAGGAAAGCCGATACCTTATGTGGAAAAAGATTCTCTGCTAGTAAGCGTTGTCGTTCGCTGCTTATGATGAACATGCCTGTTTCCTGAAGATATCTCGATGGAAAGACCCGAGTGGAGATTGGTTCCGAAGATCTCTCCCTTCGGTCGAGATGATAAGCTGTGCCATACCTGAAAGACTGCTCTTTTTAGATAGTCTCTTGGATGTCGCGCTAGCCGCCGTCCGCGCCGACTTCGAGGCCCTTGCGGTGGGTCTCGTTGATCTGTTTGAGCAGGGTATGGAACGGAATTTCGTCCGCGTAGCGTTCTGCCAGCTCCATGCAGAGCAGGTCTTCGCGCCCGAAGCGATAGGTCCCATCCTGCATGGTGCGGTAGATGCCTTCGATGCCCTCCTGCAGGGGATCGAGGAAGGCCGGGAATCGGTTGAGATCCTCTAGCTCGTACTCCAGGCATTCGCGCAGATCCCCGACCTCGAAGACCGCCTGGCGCACCCATTCGACGTACTCGTCGACACTCCTCGCCCGTCTCAGGCTCATAGCGTCTTCAACTCCTCATCGAAGAGCGGGTTGAGCTCGGTGAGCTGGTCGCGCTGCATCAGAAATACGCCCTCGCCTCCTCGCTCGAACTCGATCCAGAGAAACGGCAGGTCCGGGAAACGTCGCTCTAGCTCCGCGGCGGTGTTCCCTACCTCGACCACCAACACACCACCTTCGTTGAGATAGGTCGGGGCATCATGCAGAATGCGCAAGACCAGATCCAGACCGGTCTCGCCACCCGCCAGCCCCAGCTCCGGCTCATTGCGATATTCTTTCGGCAGGGCGGCCAGCTCCGCGGTGCTGACGTAGGGAGGGTTGGAGACGATGATGTCGTAACGCCGGTCCCCGATACCCTCGAACAGGCTCGATTGCAGTAGCTGTACCCGCTCCTCCAGGTGATGGCGTGCCCGGTTGATGGAGGCTACTTCCAGGGCCGCCGGCGAAACCTCCGCGAGATCCACCTCCACCTCGGGCAAATGAACCGCGCAGGCGATACCGATGCAGCCACTGCCTGTGCCCAGGTCCAAAATACGATGCAACCCTTCCGTCCCGACCCAGGGCTCGAAACCTGCCTCCACTAGCTCGGCCAGTGGCGAACGGGGCACCACTACGTCCTCGTTGACGTAGAATTCCAATCCCGCGAACCAGGCGCGATGGGTCAGATAGGCGGCCGGCTTGCGCTCGTTCACCCGTTGCTCCAGAAGCTCGGAGACCGCCTCCCGTTCAGGAAAGGTAAGCCGACACTCGCGGTAGACCGCCGGCAGGTCCGGCGGCAAGTGCAGGGCGTACAGCACCAACTGAGTCGCCTCGTCCAGCGCATTGTCGGTACCGTGACCGAAGCACAGGCCTTCCGCATTGAAGCGGCTGGCCCCCCAGCGTATGAAATCCTGAATCGTCAGGAGCCCTTCGGGTAAACCTGCCATATCTACATCGACTCGCACGATTGACCAGCGCCGCGCAGGAAGGCGGCAAGTAACGCAAGAATAGCATCTTCGGCGGAAGGGTTTGAACCGCGGAGGCGCGGTGGACACCTGTCCGCCCTGCCTACGGCAGGTAGCTCGCCCCGCAAGGTCATGTTTTCGGCAAGGTTCGGAGCATTCGCCCCGGCGAAGGGGTGCTGTCGGATCTTGCCCGGCACCATTGCCGCGGCTAACATTTGATGAATTCCTCTGACTGAATTCATCTGATGAATTCCTCGAGGTCCTGCGGGGCCGGTACCGATTTCTGGGAACGGGTGGTAGTCGTTCTGTTTTCAACCTCAAGAGTATTCAATCATGGCAAATAGCTTAGCGATGTTCCCTGGCCAGGGATCTCAATACGTGGGTATGGGTAAGGCACTGCACGACGGGTTCGAGGTAGCTCGTAATACCTTTTCGGAGGCCGATGAGGTACTGGATTTCAAGCTCAGTGACCTGTGTTTCAATGGCCCGGAAGCGGAACTGCGGTTAACCGCCAATCAACAACCGGCCATCCTGACGACCAGTATTGCCGTCTGGCAGGTCCTGACGAGTGAGACGGATTTGCGCCCGAAGCTGTTTGCGGGCCATAGTCTGGGTGAGTACTCGGCATTGGTTGCGGCCGGTAAGCTCGGTTTTGCGCGGGCGGTCAAGCTGGTTAGGATGCGGGGTCAGGCCATGCAGAGGGCCGTTCCGGAAGGAACCAGCGCCATGGCCGCGGTAATCAGCCTGGACCCGGCAGCGCTGATCGAGAAATGCAAGGCGGTGCACACGAGCCTCGGTACCGTCGAGGTCGTCAATTTCAATGGTCCGCAACAGCAGGTCGTCTCGGGGCATAAAACGGCCGTGGAGGCCCTCACCAAGGTCCTCGCCGATGAAAAGATCCGGTGCACACCGCTGCCGGTATCCGCGCCCTTCCATTCCAGCCTGATGGCACCGGCGCGGGAAGAGATGACTCCCAAGCTGGAGGAAACGCCGCTGAATCCCACCGAGCACCCGGTCATCGCCAATGTGACCGGACAACTGGCGCAACCCTATACCATCGACAAGCTGATCGAGCAGATCGATAGCCCGGTCCTGTGGACCGATACCCTGGCGACGGCCGTTGCCGAAGGGTGCGATACCTGCTTCGAGGTCGGTCCGGGCAAGGTGCTGTTCGGGCTTGCCAGAAAGGCCACCCCCAAGGGCACTAGGATCATCCACAGCAACGCCATCGACAAGGCCATCCAGGATGCCCGCGCGCTAGCCTGAATGACCGGTTCGAACACGAGTCAGTATAGGGCAACGTCACTTGGGATCGGTAGGGGCCGACTTGTACTGCGTATATTGGTAACCTTGAAAAATCCAGTTTTTTAGCACGCTTTATGAAAGGTTGCTGAGATACCTACGTGCTGATGCCGCATGAGGAGATCAATGTAGACAATTCCCTGTAGCTCGTGTTGCCCGGCAGCCTGTTTGGCCTCCCGTTGGTCACTTCAGGCGGTGGCAGGTACACTTGCCCTGTCTTTGGTGAGCTGCCGATAGGGCATCAAGTTGTAGGTCAAGTTCATCAAGCCGACCTTCACCTTAGAACCTGTTTACGATCTATTTGATGGAATCCACCGGTGGAGGCCCTGTACGACCCCGATGCGGCCCGGGAGAGCGCCCTGCGTAACCTGCTGCAGCGGCTCGGATATGCGGACCTGGACGCGGTGCGGGAAGAAGGTTGGGAAAAGGGGAAGGAAGAAGGTCAGCTGGCGTTGGTTGTGCACTTGCTCCAACGTGCGATCGGGCAAATCCCGGAGGACGATGGCCAACGGATTCGCCGACTTGATTCTGACGGACTGGCCGCGCTGGCGAGGCCCTTCCGGATTTCCGTGCAATAGGTGGTCTGACCGCCTGGCTGGAGCGCCGGGTTTAGTGTTCGCTTTGGGGAAAACCAGCGAAATTCGGTCAGCAGTCGGATCAACGACCTAGATTGGTGGGTATCCAGCGCAGGGCCCGGATCTGATTGCGCGGGATCTGGAGGGTCGGGGTCCGAGCGCCGTCCCGGTCGGGCCGGATCAGGTAGAAGGACTGGGTCGTCTGTAACAGCAGCCGGCAGTTGCCTGCCGGCTGCCAGATCCTGCGGCAAGTCCCGGAGCCTGGCGGGGGCGTTGCTTGGGTCCAGCGTGGTCCAGATCCGGACCAGGGGGTACAGTGTTGGAATCCCGATTCCCGATGGGCTTGGTAGTCGAGCCGAACGGCGGCCCCTCCCATGTAGTAGAAGAGCACGAAGGCGAGGAGGCCCCAGACCGGGACTGTCCGCGTGGACAGGTCCAGAACAGGATCGACCTGGGCCCATTATTTCGTTCTTCATCTGCGAAAATCGGCGTAATCTGCGGATAAAAAAGAGGTTGAAAAGCGTAGCGACCGAGCCAGTCGTGATTATTCATGGTTCTTCATAGTTCGTCGGTAATGCATACAAAACTTGACTCATCTGTAAAACTGCAGGTCTTTCAAGGGATACTGGTCCCCATCGCTAGGCCGGCTGGTGGCCGCGAGCGGCGTTTTTTCCACGTCGTCCTCTCCACGTATGGCACATCCCTTGATCCTGTCGCTCAACCGGCAGGGGTTACAGAGGGGCTCCCCATCCGCTACCCACTCCAGATCTTCCTCATCCGATCGCTTGGTCAGGTCAATCGGTTCGATCGACCCATCTTTGGTCTCAGTGAAGCAGAGGATCCGCGGTTGGGGGAATTGGGGGTGATGCTCCTAGCAGTCGAACCAAATAGTGTCATCCCTGCCGATCAGGCAAAAACACTCTCTTCCGAACGCTGGCCAGGCCAGCAGGGCCAGCAACAAGAGGGCGAATCGCAACATGTGGACCTCCGGAGGTTTTCAATGAGGCTATGGTTCTCAGCTACGGAATCACTCACTAGACCATGATGGCAAGCTCGATAGTTGTTGGAGGCAACTTGTTCGGGATTACAATTTCTCGATTCCCTCTATTCCTAAGCCGGTACTTCGGGAAATGATCTCAGGTGGTACATGTTGTCGTTTCAATTTTTCGGCGATCGTGATTTTCTCCTCTTTTCCACCCTCTCTCCTACCCTCTTCTCTGCCTTCCTTTCTCCTCTCTTCTCTGCCCTTTTCTCGCACTGTATCAAATGAATTCTTTAAATCACGATAGGTCTTCAGGCTCCGTTCATATTCGCTATATTCTTCATCATCGAAACTCACGATCTCTGCTTGCTCGAAAAGCCTGGTAAAAACGCTCTCCTGTAACTTCGCGGGCCTGTCCGTCAGATTCTCGAGATTCTTCAGCACATACAGCCAGTTGTCGAAGCGAACCTGTACCTCTCGGCCAAAGTGGTCGCCTACTGGGTGAAGGAAACCTTTGGGGTGTCTTACACGGAGAGTGGCATGACCGCAGTGCTGCGCCGGTTGGGTTATGTGTACAAGAAGCACCGGCTGGTGCCTAGCAAGGCCGACCGGAGAAGCGCAAACGTAATTCCTCGATTGGAGCCCGTGGTTCGCTGCGACGACACCCATCAACGCTGACTCGACCATCGCGTTGTTTCGAGCAACTCGTAGCGTTCCACCCCATGGCCGTGTGCATTTATGTCATTTGTGACAACGCACCTTGCTACTTGCTACCATTCCAAAGCAGTTCAAGACTACCTAAAAGTCGCACGCATTCAGCTCGTTTTCCTCCCGCCATATGCGCCGAAGCTGAATTTGATCGAGCGATTATGGCGATTTTTAAGAAGAGATTCCTCTACAATCGGTATTATGAAACGTTTGTCGAATTTCGAACAGCGCGTGAAACATTTTTCAAGAACCAGCGCAAATACCAACTGGAGTTTCATTCATTGCTGACCGCAAATTTTGAAATCATCGGGTGAATGAAAATCCGAAATATTGATATTAGCTTAGTATAATTACTCTCATTTGCGTTTATTTGCGTTCATTTGCGGCAAAAAAAGAGTCTAAGATTCCTCTCCGGAATCATCGCCATTTTCCATACCTTCGCCATCCCCATTCAGGGCCAGGATGCGTTCCACCCCGGCGAGTCGTTCGCCCCCGGCCAGGCTGATCAGTTTTACGCCCTGGGTGTTACGACTCAGGACTGGGATTTGATCCACTGGCGTGCGGACCAGGGTGCCACCCTCGGTGATTAGCATGATCTCGTCCTCCGGCAGCACCGGAACGGCGCCGATCTGGTCCCCGTTGCGCACGGATGGCTTGATAGAGAACACGCCCTTAGTGCCCCGCCCCTTGGTCGGGAAATCTTCGATCGGGGTGCGCTTGCCGTAGCCGTTTTCGGTGACGGTCAGCACGGTCCCCGGCTCCGCTACCAGCATGGAGATGGCCCGTTGTCCGGGCGCCAACGCAATCCCACGCACGCCGTGGGCGGTGCGGCCCATGGCCCTGATCGCGCGCTCCTTGAACCGCACCGCTTTACCCGCCGACGTAAATAACATGATGTCCTGCTCGCCGTCGGTCACGGCCACCCCCACCAGGTACTCGTCCTGCCGCAGGTCGATGGCGATGATACCGCGTGACAAGGGGCGTGAAAAATCCCGTAGCGGTGTCTTCTTTACGATGCCGATGCTGGTAGCCATGAACACGAAATGGCCTTCCTGGTATTCATGTACCGGCAGCACGGCGCTGATGCGCTCGCCCTGCTCCAGCGACGGCAGCAGATTGACCATGGGCCGCCCGCGCGCGGCGCGCCCGGCCTGGGGCAGCTCGTAGACCTTCAGCCAATACACCTTCCCGCGACTGGAGAAGCACAGCACGGTGTCGTGGGAATTAGCGACGAAGAGCTTGTCGATGAAATCCTCGTCCTTGGTGGTGGCGGCGGACCGACCCTTACCCCCGCGCCGCTGGGCCTGGTATTGGCCCACCGGCTGGGCCTTGGCATACCCGGCATGGGACAGGGTGACCACCACGTCTTCCGGGGCGATCAGGTCCTCGAGGGTGAGATCCAGGTGATCGGTGAGAATCTCGGTCCGGCGCGCGTCCCCGTATTGGTCGCGGATGGCCTCCAGTTCTTCTCGGATCACCTGCATCAGACGCTCGGGGTCGGACAGGATCTCGAGTAGATCGGCGATCTTGTTCAGGATTTCCTCGAACTCGGCGATGATCTTATCCTGCTCCAGACCCGTGAGGCGATGCAGACGCAGATCCAGAATGGCCTGGGCCTGGGCCTCGCTCAGGCGATAGCCGTCTTCTCTTAGACCCAGGTCCGGGGCCAGATCGTCCAGCTGGGTCCGGTCGGCGCTGGCCCGCTCCAGCATGGCAGACACGGCCCCCGGCCGCCACACCCGCGCCAGCAGCCCCGCCTTGGCTTCCCCCGGGTTGCCGGAGGCCCGGATGAGCGCGATGACCGCATCGATGTTGGCCAGGGCCACCGCAAGTCCTTCCAACACATGGGCGCGCCTGCGGGCCTTGCGCAGCTCGAACAGGGTCCGCCTGACCACCACTTCCCGACGGTGACGTAGGAAGTACTCTAGCATCTGCTTCAGGTTGAGCAGCCGCGGCTGACCGTCCACCAGGGCCACCATGTTGATGCCGAACACCGTCTGTAGCTGGCTGTGCTGGTAGAGGTTGTTGAGCACCACGTCTGGGTAGTGGTCGCGCTTGAGTTCGATGACCACGCGCATGCCGTCCTTGTCGGATTCGTCGCGCAGCTCGGCGATGCCCTCCAGCTTCTTCTCCTTCACCAGCTCCCCCATGCGCTCGAGCATGCGCGCTTTGTTCAGCTGGTACGGGAGCTCGGTGACGATGATGGCCTCGCGGCCGCTGCGCTTCTCGATCTCCGTGTGGGTGCGGGCACGCAGATGAATACGCCCGCGACTCGTGCGGTAGGCGGAGCGGATGCCCCGGATCCCGTTGATGATGCCAGCGGTCGGAAAATCCGGACCGGGGATATGGTCGATGAGCGCATCGACGCCGATCTCCGGATCATCGATGATAGCCAGACAAGCGTTGACGACCTCGGTTAGATTATGCGGCGGGATATTGGTCGCCATGCCCACCGCGATCCCCGTCGATCCGTTGACCAACAGGTTCGGAAAGCGGGCCGTCAGGACGACCGGCTCCTGTTCGGAACCGTCGTAGTTGGGGATGAAGTCGACCGTCTCCTTGTCCAGGTCGTCGAGCAGCGTGCGCGCGATGCGCGCCATGCGCACCTCGGTGTAACGCATGGCCGCCGGGGCATCCCCATCCACCGAGCCGAAGTTGCCCTGGCCGTCCACCAGCAGATAGCGCATGGAGAAGGGCTGGGCCATGCGCACGATGGTGTCGTAGACCGCCGTATCGCCGTGGGGGTGGTACTTACCGATGACATCGCCCACCACGCGTGCGGACTTCTTGTAGGGCTTGTTCCAGTCGTTGCCCAGCTCGCTCATGGCGTAGAGCACGCGGCGGTGGACCGGCTTGAGACCGTCGCGCACATCCGGCAGGGCCCTGCCCACGATCACGCTCATGGCGTAATCGAGGTAGGACTTGCGCATCTCGTCTTCCAGATTGACGGGCAGAACTTCTTTGGCGAACTCCGGCATGGATATTAAGAAACCAAGGTGGGGAGACCGACTCGAAGCCGGCCCCGTTGTGCTGGTTGGAAAGGTTGGAAGAGAGAAAAATTACGGAAGTATGTACTTAGCGAAACCCCAAGCCTCAAGCTAAATTTGTACTGGCATCTCACTGCCGTCCGACAAGACGTTTGTTTTGTTGCGTAACTCCTTGTAAGGAAATGGAAGACAGCCACTTTAAGAGTGTCAGCGATTTGAACCACCTCGCGCATTTCCCAAATACCCCTCTTCTGGGGATGTTGGGGACCCGGTTATGCACATCGGCAAGCTCGTTTTTTCTCAGGTCATTGACTCTTTACCGATGCATGCGTTTCGTCGAGGCGTTGCGCGGTACGACGGCAACCGCTACAAGAAGACATTTTCCTGTCTCGGCCAATACCTGCGTATGACCTTCGCGCAGTTAACCCATCGCGAGAGCCTGCGCGATATTGAAGTTTGCCTGCGCGCCCAGAAGGACAAGTTGTACCATAGGGGTATCCGGGGCAACGTTTCTAGAAGCGCCGTGGCCGACGCGAAAGAACGCCGAGATTGGCGTATCTAGGCAGATCTCGCTCAGGCGTTGATTCGCACCCCTCGCCTCCTGTATGCCGACGAGGATTTGGGGCTTGATCTTGACAACGTGGTTTATGCGCTCGATGCTTCTACCATCGACCTGCGCCTATCCGTCTTTCCGTGGGCGCTGTTTCGCTCAACCAAAAAGGCAACATCCCAACCTTTATCCACATCTCCGACGGCAAGCTACACGACGTCAATGTCCTTGTTCTGCTGATCCCGGAGCCCGGCGCCTTCTACATCATGGATCGTGGCCATGTGGACTTCGAGCGCCTGTTCTCGTTGTACAGAACAGGGCGTTTCTTCGTCATCCGAGCCAAGTCCAATACCAAATACAGGCGTCGCTACTCTCATCCCGGGGACGAATCCGGTGGTGTTCGATGCGATCGGACTATTGCGCTGAGCGGAATTAAGTCCGTGCGTGACTACCCCCTGCCATTACGCCGTATCCGCTACCACGATGTTCAGACCAGCAAGACGTTCAACTTCTTGACCAACAACTTCGCCATTCCAGCGCAGATGGCGGCGGATCTCTACCGATACCGCTGGCAAGTTGAATTGTTCTTCAAGTGGATCAAGCACGCCTACGTATCAAATCGTTCTTCGGGACCTCCGAGAACGCAGTCAAAAGCCAGATTTGGATCACTATCTCGGTTTACATCCTCGTCGCTATCATCAAGAATCGCTTTGACAGCAAATCGGATCTCTACACAATTTTACAGATTCTGAGCCTGACCTTACTCGAAAATACTCTTCCAGCTCTGTTGGTTACTAGAATAGAATCCATAAGCGATACTGCCTATACCCATAACCAACTGAATCTATTTGATAATTTATCAAGACAGTAATGAGCCGAAATATTGATATTAGCTTAGTATACTTCAGGATCGGACCGCGTGCCTAACCTACCCTTGAATGTTCAGTATCCAAGGGAAGGCCAGAGAATAGGTATAAATAGGGAAATGATGAAGAGAACCTGGGGAAGCCGTCCCAACCTGAGGCCCTGAGCCGGTGTGGACAGATTGGCTCCCCGCCCTCTTCGCCAATACCGGAGAGAATCCGAGGCCGTGAGCTAGTAGCTCTTGAGCCTGCAGACACAAGATCGGTAGGCGCGGATCCGGAGTTAGGGAACCAGGTACGGAGCTTACGAGTTTTTTTCTGGGAGAAACGAACATCAAGATCGCCGGAATCGAAGCTAGCCCTGGATGAAGCCGGGTTGGATGTTAGGGTGACCAACCCCAAGGCCGCCCAACGCTTCGCCGAGGCCATCCAGACCCGCACCAAGACCGCTGCCGTCGATGCTGCAGTATTCCCAGCGCATGCCCTTCACGCCCTGGCAGCACCCCGACGACCTGGCCCTGGCCATCCGCGCTTGTGCCCACGCCTGCCGCATCGCGGCACTCAACAAGCTCCGCACCCAAACCAAGAACCAGCTCCATGCGGTGCAGCAAACCACGACGACACCCGACTTCCTGATCGCCGAGCTACAACAGAGCATCGCCCACTTCAACGCCCAGATCGAGCACTTGCGCCGGCAGGTCCTCGACCTGATCCACGCCCATGGGGACTTGCAAGCGATCTTCGACCGCCTGGTCAGTGTCACCAGCATCACCGCCGCCAGTGCCATCCAGCTCCTCGGTGAGCTCCTGGTCCTGCCCGAGGACATGCGCGCTAAGCAGTGGGGCGCCCCATGGCCGGCCTCGATCCACGCCAGCGCTCGTCCGGCTCCAGCGTGAGCAAAAAGCCACACCTGTCCAAGGCCGGCAACCGTTACTTGCGGATCGCTCTGTATATGCCCGCTCTCAGCGCCGTGCACCACGATCCGCATGTTCATGTTAGGGCCTTTCTACCACCACCTCATCGAGAAACGGGGCCTCAAGAAAATCCAGGCCGTCTGCGCGGTCATGCGTAAGCGCTTGCTCGCCATCCATGCCATGCTCAGGAATCGCACGACCTTCGACAGTCGCCACTTCTTCTCACCCACTGAAACGACCACCTAATAAATCCAAGGGTCTAGATAACTTTAGCATCTACAACTGCATGCTAACGTTATATTATGCAAGGAAAAAACAGGTCTTTCAGGCGTTCACGCCTTTCGGAAGCCAAATTCAGACTGATCATGCGCTATGTTTACGCATGATCTACCGGCCTCGAAACTCGCCGCGCTGAGTGATGTAAGCCGCCCGACGATCAACCAATGGTTCTTCAAGCTACGACCTAGAATCGCCCAGCTTTGTGACGCCTCATCGCCTTTCTCCGGCGAGGTTGAAGGGGATGAATCCTCTTTTGGCGCCTACCGTGTTCGGGGAAAAAGGGGCGTGGAGCCGGGGGTAAAACAATCGTCTTCGGAATCCTGGAACGGCAGGGAAGTCTACACTGAGATCGTCCCGGATGCCTCCAAGAAGCCGCTACAGGCCGTGATTCGGGCCAGAGGTAGCCCTAGATCATCCACTCGGATGGCTGGAGGGGCTACAATGGGTTGGTGGATATGGGTTATCAGAAGTATCTCCGCGTCCATCCGTAACGAATTTGCGCGAGGCAATTGCCCTATCAACGGCATTGAGTCATTCTAGTCATATGCTAAACGGAGGCTTGCAAAATTCAAGGGTGTTCCCAGACACATACTTCTCTTATATCGTTTTTTCATTGAAGTGTTTCTCATAACTAGTTGAAAAATATGAATGATAGTCAGTATGCTCGACTACGCCCTGTCACCTGACCAGCTCGTCGACCTGCGTCAGGTACACCGCCGCACCGAGACGAACGCGAGGCCGACCGCATCAAGGCTGTAGTGTTGCTAGCGACCGGCTGAGGCGGTGGCGGAAGTTTTGCTGATCGATCCCAACGCGGTGCGCGCGCACTTCAAGCGTTATGGTAAAAGTGGTCTTGAGGGCTTGAGGCGTGTTGGCGCCGGTGTCGGTGGCAGCGCTGGCTTGCTCAAGGCCAAGCACCTGGTGGAATTGGACGCCCACCTTCAAGCGAACTTGTACCTCTCGGCTAAAGCGGTCGCCTACTGGGTGAAGGAAACCTTTGGGGTGTCTTACACGCAGAGTGGCATGACCGCAGTGCTGTGCCGGTTGGGTTATGTGTACAAAAAGCCCCGGCTAGTGCCTGGCAAGGCCGACCGGGAAGCGCAAACGCAATTCCTCGAAACGTACGACCATATCCGCAATCTCAAGGGTCAGGATGATCCCATCCGCGTTGTTCGAGCAACTCGTAGCGTTCCACCCTATGGCGGTGTGCATTTATGTCATTTGTGACAACGCACCTTACTACCGTTCCAAAGCACTTCAAGACTACCTGAAAGCCTCACGCATTCAGCTCGTTTCCCTCCCGCCGTATGCGCCGAATCTGAATTTGATCGAG
>Ga0209781_1000106_pt1 | contig 19197 bp, 17 predicted proteins | sample WorMetHERISLAND1_3_FD_187386 | JGI IMG/M metagenome (GOLD analysis project Ga0209781, IMG submission 187386) | Marine gutless worms symbiont microbial communities from Max Planck institute for Marine Microbiology, Germany - Olavius albidus HERON... | ecosystem: Host-associated > Annelida >...
GATGATGGCGGTCATCCCGCCCAACCCGACACGCGCACGGCTCATCCGCTACGATGCCGAACTCTACAAGGAAAGGCATGTCGTCGAATGCTTCATCAACAAAATCAAACACTTCCGACGTATTGCGCCGCGCTACGAAAAGACCGCCACAGCCTACTTGGCCATGCTACACCTCGTTGGCACCATGATATGGTTGCGTTAACTGTCAACAGGACCTAGGCGGATGTCTCTGTGAATTACCGGGCGAATTCCCAGGCGAATTCCGGTATTCAGCAAACCAGTACCGGCGCGTTAACGCAATGCTAAGGGCGGAAAAGGGATAAGAGGACGGGATAGGGAAGAGATGGCGGCAAGCGGTTCCAACAAAGGCGGCAACAACGAACGCTCGACCGGCGCGCGCATCCTCCTGGCGGCCCTCAAATGGGGCGCCACCTTCTTCACCTGGGCGGTCATCATCTTCACGCTGCTGGCCGGCTGGTATTATCTCGACCTGCCGGATGTGGACGAGGCCCTGGAGGCGACGCGGCGGCCGACCGTGACCCTGGTCTCGGCCGACGGCCAGGTGCTGGCGGCGCGCGGCGACCTCTACGGCATTCCGGTCAATCTCCGCGACCTGCCGGCGGCGCTCCCCGACGCGGTGATGGCCACCGAGGACCGGCGCTTCCGGGATCATATCGGCATCGATCCGATCGGTGTCTTGCGGGCAACCGTGGCCAACGTCCGGGCCGGGCGGATCGTCCAGGGCGGCAGCACCATCACCCAGCAGGTCGCCAAGAACCTGTTTCTGACCCCGGAACGGTCCCTCAAACGCAAGTTCCAGGAACTGATGCTGGCCTTCTGGCTGGAGCACAAGTTCTCCAAGGACCAGATCCTGACCATCTACCTGAACCGGGTCTATCTGGGCGCCGGCACCTACGGTGTCGACGCCGCGGCCAGGCGTTATTTCGCCAAGCCGGCGGCCCGGCTCTCGACCTACGAAGCGGCCATGCTGGCCGGGCTCTTGAAGGCGCCGAGCCGTTACAACCCGGCCGCCAACGCCGAGGCCGCCCACAAACGGACCCGCCAGGTCCTCGCCAACATGGTCGCCGCCGGCTACCTGACCCAATCCCAGTCCAAGACCGCCGAGACCAACCGAAAGCGCCGCATCGCCGCCGGCAGCCGGCGCATCGGCCGCCATTTCGCCGATTGGGTCCTCGATCAGGTTCCCAGTTTCGTCTCGCCGGGCGACCGCGACGTCACCGTCATCACGACGCTCGACGCCGACCTGCAGCGCTCGGCCGAGCGGCGCCTGGCCCGCCTCATCGCCGGCCAGGGCGCCAAACGGGGCGCCGATCAGGCGGCGCTGCTCGTGCTCGGCGCCGATGGTGCGGTGATCGCCATGGTCGGCGGTCGCGACTACGCCAAAAGCCAGTTCAACCGGGTCACCCAGGCCCGCAGGCAACCGGGATCCGCCTTCAAGCCCTTCGTCTTCACGGCCGGCCTTGAAACCGGTTTGACGCCGGAAACGGTCATGGAGGATGCGCCCGTCGACATCGGCGGCTGGAAGCCGAAGAACTTCGACGGCGGATATGCCGGCCCGCTGACCCTGACGCAGGCACTGGCCAATTCGGTCAATACGATCGCCGTCAAGGTGGCGCGAAAGGCCGGCGCCGAGAAGGTCGTCGAAACGGCCCGTCGCTTCGGCATCACCAGCGATCTCGAGCCCGACCTCAGCCTCGCGCTGGGGACCGGCGAGGTGACCCTGATGGAACTGACGACCGCCTACGTGCCCTTCGCCAACGGCGGCTTCGCCGTCTGGCCCTACGGGATTCGCGAGATCCGCGACGGCTCCGGTCGCACGCTCTACAAGCGTGAGGGATCCGGCCTCGGCCGTGCCGCCCATCCCGGGCGCATCGCCGCCATGAACGCCATGCTGGCCCGCGTCATCACCGAAGGCACCGGCAAGCGGGCCAAACTGGCCCGGCCCGCCGCCGGCAAGACCGGCACCAGCCAGGATTTCAGGGACGCCTGGTTCATCGGTTACACGTCGGACCGCGTTGCCGGCGTCTGGTTCGGCAACGACGCCGCCAAGCCGACCAAGGGATTGACCGGTGGCGGCCTGCCGGCGCTCTTATGGCGCGACGTCATGACCGAGTCGCACCGTGGCCTGGCTGTCCGGGCGCTGCCCGCCGAGACCGCCTTTGAGCCGGGGAGCCGCCCCGAGGGCGCACCGCCGCCGGCCAAGAGTAAAGGCTTTTTCGAGAGCCTGATCGAAGCCTTTTCAGGCGGCGATTGAACGGCCCTCGGTAAGGCGTTTTCGAATGTTCGTTGCGTCGATTGCCCGGTCACCCGACGACGTCGACGAGCGATCCCCGCGGCAGGCTCGAACTGCCGAACCCGCTTCCGACGCGCGATGCGAACTGGGCCGTTATCGAGACGTTGGTGACAACCCGTTGAAGGCTCTCGATCCGATCGTAGCGCTGTTCGGCGTTGATGAGGGCCCGTTCGATCCGCGACAGGGCGTCGTCCGTGCCGCCGTTGCGGATCAAGTTGAGGTCTTCGAGATTGAGACCGGCCGTGTCGAGGGGCTGGGGGGCCACGGAAATACGACCGCCGAACTGGGTGGTTTGCAGGCGCAAGGCCGAACTCCGGCTCGACAGCAGATTGGCGTTGCCGATCGCCGAGGCCGCAACCAGTTTGTCGATCCGCTGCAGAAGGATTCGCGCCTGGGCCTGGATATTCAGTGCCGAAACCCGGGTTTCCTTGCCGCCGGTAATCAGGTTGGTCTCGGTCCGGACGAGGGCAGTGTTGCTGGCCACGCCGACGGCGGATTTCAGGTGGACAAGGGCTTCGACGATGCCGGTCGCGGCATTGACGGCGTCACGGAGCAGGCTCCTGGTATCCTCGTGATTGAGGGAAACCAGATGGTCGGTTCCCGCGGTTGGCGTTATGCCGAGCGGGGCTGCGGGTTCGCGCTGGCGCAGGTTGGAAGCGCCGGCGCGTGACCGAAACACCGATTCCAATGTCTGCCGGCCGCTGACGGCAAAGGCTGTCGATGACACGGAAGCGAGCGAGTCAACCATGGACGTCTATTCGATGCCTGCGCATCCGCACAGGATAGACCGGATTCGCCGCCCGCGACAAATCCGCACCAAGAAATCGCGCCAATTTCGCGTCCAGAACCCGCGAGAAATTCGGCCGGGAAAACGGGCGGGGCGGTCCGGTTTCCTGGCCGATGGCCCCGCCGTCAAGCCGAGGAAACGACCTTTAACAGCCGGCGGCGCAGTTGCCGGATCCGTCGAACTCCATGGTCCGGCCGCTCAACGGCACGTGCACCGGAACCTTGCTCGCTTTTCGGAAGATTTCCGTGCGGGTGCCGGGGATCACCTTTCCGCCCTTGGTCGCCTCCTCGTTGGCGTGGGACGCGATGGCCGAATTGGGTTTGACCAGTTCGTTGATCACGTAGGCCGCTTCCGTCGGGCCCGTCGTGAAGGTGTCGCCGATGTTCATGACCACCAGTTTGGCGCCGTAATGGCCATGGACCACCGTGTCCTGTTCGGCGGTGATGCCCGTATCACCGGAAAGGTAGGCGACAAGACCATTGGAAAAGGTCAGCACATAACCGGTGGGCGGGCCGACGTAGGCGGTGATCCCGGCGGTACTCATGGTGTCGCCGAGCTGGCCGCCGATGAACGCCGGTGACAGGCCGTTGGAATGGGCGGCCGGAACGGTCGTGATCTTGACGCCGCCGATCGTTTTCGAGGCACCGAAACGGACCAACATCGAGTCCTTTGGATTCCCGCCGAGTGCCTTCAGCTTGCCGGCGAAGAACCGCGGCATCTCGCTGCCGGTAACGATTTTCGCCTTCTTGGCGAGCGCAATGTTAACGGTGCTGGTATTGGGCGCGGCATTGACCGAGAAGTCCGGCTTGCCGCAGGTCCCGGCGTTGACCGCCTTGGTGTGCTTGTCGCCGATATGATCGCCGTGAACATGGCTGACCAGAAGCGCGTCGATCTTGCCGAGGCGGGGATCGTCGGGGCCGGCGACCGTTCGCCCGGCGTCATAAAGGATGCGCGTCCCGTCCGGATCCTCGAAGATCATCGCCCGGTCGAGGCGGCAGAATTCGCCGTCCTGGCCACCCAAGGGCGTCACCTTGACGTTAGCGGCTCCGGCCATGGCCGGGGCCAGTGCGATCATCGCGGCGGTCACTGCGGCCGCCGCCGGATAGGCGTGTTTCATGGACTCCTCCCGAAAGTCGGTGCGACACCGGAAATCCGTGGTTTTGTTGTGTTTTACACGGGCCGGACCGCGGTCAATTCCATCACACCCGGCAGCATGGCATGGGAAATTGTCTCACGATAAATGAAAAATCGATGGTGGACTTGTGCCGAAGGCGAGGAGAACGGGCCGGCACGCCTGCCGCAGGGGCAGCGGGTGAGATGGCCCGGCCGCCGATCCGGTTTTATGGCCGGGCCGGCGGCCGAAAGCCTAGGTGTTCTGCAGAATCTGGATCCCGGCAACCAAACCAATCGCCAATACGCTCAATACGATCGCAATGACTTTTTCCCTGGTTGACATTCTTCCCTCCTGGTTCGCCGGTGAAAAGACGGCGGTTGATCACGATGCGGCCGACCGACCCGAACCTGCCCTTTCGACGGGGGCGGTTTCACTGCGGTCAAATGCCCGAAAAGCGGCTGCGTCAGATAACCGGCGGGCCGGTCGAGTGCGGTTTCGGGCCTAGGTTTGTGGAGAAAAGATCGTTCCCGCGCCCAGGAACAAAAACCGGCAATTTCACGAGGTCCGTGACCGCGTGACCGGGTACCAGCACACCCGGTCCCACACAGTTCCGTTTATCGGAAGTGGTCCGATTCTCCTCTATTTCACAGACGACTATTGCCTGCTCGACAAGCGAAGTCGTCGGGTGGCCACCAGCATAAACAAGGGCGGCAAGGAAAATAACGGCTAAACGGACGGACAAGTTGGCTAGCACCGGTATCGTCTCTCGAGGTGATCGTGTCTCCAAGGGATCGGTCGACTGCCCCGTCACCGACGATCACCAAGCCTAACGGAAAGGCATCGGAGCGCCAACGGGGGTTAGGGGCGAGTTATCCCAGACTTATCCACAGCTCGGCAGCGCGATGGGATCAGGTTCCCCCTTGGTTGCCGGGATTCCTATGGGGTCCGGACATCCGCCGATCACCGTCGCCGCGTCACATGGGCGCCGACCGCCAGGGCCCGGTAATACGGAAGTGGCGGCTCGAAGCCGGTGGTTTGGAGGAGTTGACGGAAACGGGTTTCGGTCACGAAAGGCAAGTCGTGTTCAATGGCGCGATGACCCTTTTCCTCGTCTTCGGGATCCATGCCGGCCTGCAGTTTCCAGCGCCGCCAGGCGGACATGATTCGGTGGAGATCGTCGGAACCCCGCTCGCCTTGAATATCGGCGATGGCCAGCGGCGCCCCTGAAACGAGCCGTGCCGCCAGTCCGGCCAAAAAAGATCGTTTGCTACCAACTCCCGCCGAGTCCGGCAGGAAATGCATGACCAGAAGGGACAAGGCACCATCGAACAGAGCGGCTTCAGCAACGGCGTCAACGCTGCCTTCGACCAGGGTGACGCGGTCTTCGAGGTCGGCAGCGGCGATCCGCCGTTCGGCTTCGCCCAGCATCTCCGCTGAAGGATCGAAGCCGGTAAAACGCCATTTTGGATGCGAACCGGCCAGGACTTCAATCTCTCTGCCCAAGCCGACACCGGCGACGAGAATCCGGGCCTCGTCGCCGAGGTGGGCACCCAAAACCACGCCGGTCAACTCGTGCAGGACCTCGTAACCGGGGCAAATGCCGCGTATGTTCGTTTCGTAATTGGTCATGCGGCGGCCTGAATAGGTGGAAAGCGGCTTGGCGTTCACAGGACCCGCCCCTTCCATGGGATCAGGGCCGGTACCCGGTCCCGGTAGTCCCGGTAGGCATCGCCATAGAGCGCGATCAGGCGCCGCTCCTCGAAGCGTGTGCCGATTTCCAAATAGAGCGATGCCCAAATGGCCATGGCCAGCCCCAGCTCATCGCGTACACCGCCCCACAGGATCAGATGGGCACCGGCGTAGAGGGGGTGGCGGACGAAGGCATGGAAGCCTTTAACATGTAGCGGTTCATGCGGTACCGGATCGAAGGGCAGCTCGCCTTCGCGGATCTGGGTGACACCGAGCAGCCGGCCAAGGTCGTATTCGCGAAGGGCCAACAGGAACACCGCCCAACCGACCATCGAACAAAAAAGTTGAACGGTGGACAAAGTGCCGGGCCGGTCGAAGGGGGTGCGGACGTCGAACAGCCAGAAACCGAAACCGAGCACCAAGCCGATCTGCAGGGCGGCCACGATGTTGTAGGTTATTCGGTAGTAGGGGCCGGTCCAGGCGCCGATGGTTCGTTTGACATCGCCGTCGGAAAGACGGCTATGGGTCCAGCCGAAGGCGGCCCAGGCCAGCATGTAGAGCAGATGCAGTTGCCAGCCGGGGGTCTCGTCAACGACCACCATCGTTCATCCGCCGGATGGTATCCGAAGTGGAAAACCCGTCCGCCAACCGGGCCAGCACCACTTTGCCGCCGCCTTTTTGCACGACGTCGGCGCCGACAACGGTTTCCACCGTGTAATCCGCGCCCTTGACCAGAACATCCGGTTTCAACATCTCGATCAGCCGGAGCGGCGTGTCGTCACCGAATATGACCACCGCGTCGACCGTCGCCAGCGAGGCGAGAACCGTGGCCCGCGCCGCTTCGGACTGGATGGGGCGGTCGTCACCCTTCAGGCGCTTGACCGAATCGTCGCTGTTGAGCCCGACGATCAGCTTGTCGCAAGCCGATTTGGCCTGGTCGAGCAGGGACACATGGCCCGGATGCAGGAGATCAAAGCAGCCGTTGGTGAAGCCGACCTTGAACTGCTGGCGGCGCCAGATCTCGGTGCGTTCCTGCATTTCCGGGTCGGTCATCACCTTGGCTTCGGCCCGCGATATGTCCTGATGGTGCAAGGTCGCGATCAGTTCCGCCATATAGACCTTGGCGGTGCCCAATTTGCCGACGACGATCCCGGCCGCCGTATTGGCCAGTTCGGCGGCTTCGGCAAGTGATGCGCCGGCGGCCAGTGCCGAGGCCATGGCCGCGACAACGGTGTCCCCGGCGCCCGATACGTCGAACACCTCCCGGCCTTCGGCGCGCAGATGTTTGACCTCGCCCCCGGCGGTCACCAGGGTCATGCCGTCGGCACTGCGTGTCGCCAGGACGGCACCGATGCCGTGATCCTCGATCAGTTTCCGAGCCGCGACGACAACGCCGTCGTCATCGGCGGCTCCCTCACCCGAGGCGTTCCTCAGTTCATTCAGGTTGGGTGTCACCAAAGCGGCGCCCCGGTAGCAGGAATAGTCGCTTCCCTTGGGATCGACGACGGCCGGTATGCCGGCGGCGGCGGCAAGCGCGATCAGGCGCGCCAGGACAGCGTTGGTGATCACGCCCTTGCCGTAATCCGAGAGAACCATGGCGCCGCAACGGGCCAGCGCCTTCTTGGCGTTGTCGACGACAGCGTCGGCGACGGCGTCCGATATGTCGGCGACCGTTTCCCGATCGGCCCTCAGCATCTGTTGGTTCTCCGCCAGGTAGCGGGTCTTGATCGAGGTTTCCCGCCCGACATCCTCGACGATGTGGTTGCCGACCCGGGAAGTGGCGGCGAGCATATCCCTGACTTCGCCGGCGGCGCCGTCGTTTCCCATCACCGAGACGAATTCGGCCTTGGCGCCCATCGAGGCGATGTTGTTGACCACGTTGCCCACACCCCCCAGCATCGCCGCTTCGTCGATGACACGGAGTACCGGAATCGGTGCTTCCGGCGAGATTCGCTCGACGCTGCCCGACACGAAACGATCCAACATGACATCACCGACGCAAACGACGCCGGCGCCGGACAAACGCTCGACCAGGGGAATCAGGGAGCCGCCGTCGTTCATACCAGTTCGAGCTCCTTCTCGAGAGCCCCGCACAGCATGTGCCCGAGGGTGATGTGCATCTCCTGGATCCGAGACGTGGTCGTGGAGGGCACGACCAGATAGGGATCCGCATACTCGTTCATGCGCCCGCCGCCCTTGCCGCCGAACCCGGCCGGCGTGATACCGAGCTCGCGGGCCTTGACCAGCGCCCGGATCACATTCTCCGACTGGCCCGATGTGGAGATGCCGATCGCGAGATCGCCCCTTCGCCCGAGGGCTTCCACCTGGCGGGCGAAGATCTCGTCGAAACCGAGGTCGTTGCCGCCGGCGGTCAGGGCCGACGTGTCCGTGGTCAGGGCGATGGCGGCGATCGGGGCCCGGTCCGAGACGTAGCGGATGGTCATCTCGGTGGCTAAATGCTGGGCGTCGGCGGCGCTGCCGCCGTTGCCGAAGAACAGGATCTTGCCGCCTCCCCTGACGCTTTCGGCGGCCAGTTCGACCAACCGGGAGAACGGTTCGAACAGTTGCGCCCGCGTCGCGGCCAAGGCCTCGCCATGCTCGTCGAATTCACTTTCGAAGTATGCGCTGATGTCCATCGGTGTTGTCCTTGTCCCGGCGTCCGTTAGGCGCCGCCGTCGATGACGATACGCTGGCCGTGGCGCAGCGAATCAACGACAGCGAGCGTGGTGGCGCTGGTTTCGATCATTTCCGCCTCGTCGACAGGTGCGGCCTCACCGGTCGTGACGGCGTCGACGAAGGCTTTTATGGCGTTCCGGAAGCCCTTGTCCTGGACTTTCTTCTCGGAAACCGAAGGTCCGTTGCCTTCGGCATTGAGGCGTCGGAAATCCTCCAGTACCCAGTTGCGGCCCTGACAGAACACCTCGTAGCGTTCCTTGCCGGCGGACGAATCGCCGGAGGCCGTGTAAAGGATGGTCGCTAAGGACCCGTCCGAAAAGCCGATCGAAACGCTGACATCGTCGCAGGCGTTGCCCGGGGTCAAGGCCGCCTCCGCCTGGACGGCGTGAATGGGCTGGCCGGCCAGGAAACGGGCAAAATCGACGAAATGGCAGACCTCACCCAATATGCGCCCGCCGCCTTCTTCGGCCTGATGGACCCAGTGATCGCCGGCAATGGCGCCTGCGTTGACGCGAACCGAGATCACCTTGCGGCCGCTTCGAGCCGAGAGATCATCGCGGATCTTCTCGGCCATCAGTGCGAAACGACGGTTGAAGCCAACTTGAAAGAAAACGCCGGACTCGGGCGCAGCGTCATTGCGCGCATCGATCACCCGATTCAGTCCGTCCCAATCGAGGGAAAGAGGCTTTTCGACCCACACGGCCTTGCCGGCGGCCATCGCCCGGGCGGTAAGGTCGGCATGACTGTCATGGCGCGTGGCGATGACGACGGCGTTGATCTCGTTCGATTGGATAACGGCGTCGACGTCGGTGGCGGCATTGAGGAAGCCGAAGGACCTCTGTCCGTGTTCCGCGGTTTCACTGCGGGTCGTCGCCAGGGTGTGCAACGTTACCTGGTCCGATCTCTTCAGTTCCGGCAACAGCACCGCCTTGGCGAAACTGCCGGCGCCAATGACGCCGAGCACACAACCGCGAATGCCGTTGTCTGCGGTCCTGGGAAACGATACGGGCGCCGTTTCCCGGCCCTCGACGGTACCGTCGGGGTAGGTAAGAACCACGCCCAGGTGCGGCTCGCTTCGCTCGGCGATCATCGCATAGGCGGTTTCCGCTTCCTCGAAAGGTAAGCGGTGGGTGATCAACGACCCGACGTCGAGGCGCGACCGGTCGCCCCTGCCGATCAGGCGCAGCGTCTCGGCCAGGTTTTCCGTTTCCGTCCAACGCACCCAGCCTTCCGGGTACTTGACGTTGCGCCGCTCGAATTCCTCGTCGTAACGGCCGGGGCCGTAGGAGCGCGATATGACGATGGTCAGTTCCTTCTTCATGAACTCGGCGTAGGGGAACTCGGTTCCGGTAAGTCCGACGAGAGCGACCCGGGCCCGGTCCCGGGCGATGGCGGCGGCGGTCAGGAACGGTTCGTTCGACGATGTGGCGGCGGCGATGATGACGCCGTCGCAGCCGCGCCCGCCGGTGAGTGCGGCGATCGCGGCCTCCGGCGGCCCGCTGCCGAGGTCATGGCTGGCTTCGGCACCAAGCTTCCGCGCCAGGGCCAGTCGGTCGCCGTCATAGTCGAGTGCGATGACGCGGGCGCCCGACAGGGCCAGGAACTGGCTCGCCAACTGGCCGACCAGACCGAGACCGATGACGGCGACGACGTCGCCGAGTTTCGGTTCCACATTGCGCACCGCGTGCAGCGCAATGGCCCCGAGGGTCCCGAAACAGGCCTCCTCGTCCCGGACGCCGTCGGGCACGGCTGCGGCCAGGCTGGCCGGGACCACGTTGAGTTCGGCGTGGTTGGCGAGACCGGCGCCGGCGACGGCGACTTTCTGGCCAGGCTTGAAGGCGCCTTCGAGCCCGGCGCCCACGGCGACGACGTCACCGGCTGCCGAATAACCCAAGGGCAGCGGTTCGTCGAGCCGGGCCATGACCGTCTGGAAGGTCGCCTGCAGGCCGTCGCGCTTGGCCTTGTCGATCACCTTGCGGACCAGGTCGGGCCGTGCCTTGGCCTTTCCGGCCAGTGATTTCTTGGCGAAGTCGATGACCATCCGCTCGGTGCCGGCCGAAATCAGCGAGGCGCGGGTGCGGACCAAGAGGTGGCCGGGCCGGACCTTCGGGTTCGGAACTTCCTTGAGGGCCAGTTTCCCCGTTCGGCGGCTCTGGATCACCTGTTTCATGCGCTCTTTTACCCACATTTGCGCCGCGAATGCAAAGACCTGAACCGATTGAATAATTTGTACCCGGCGCGGTGCCGCGCTATGAAGCTGGCATGTGCGGGATCGCGGCTCTATTCGCCTATCATTCCGACGCGCCGCCGGTCGCGCCGAGAGAGCTAGAGGCTATTAACGACGCCATGCGCCGCCGGGGACCGGACGGCGAGGGGATATGGATCGACGACGCCCGGCGCGTCGGCCTGGCGCACCGCCGACTCGCCATCATCGACCTTTCGGAGGGCGGCGCCCAGCCGATGAAGCTTGCGCCCAATGGCCGGGACGCGCGGTTTTGGATCACCTACAACGGCGAGATCTACAACTTTCGTGAATTGCGGTCCGAACTCGAAGCCGACGGTGCCGCGTTCACCACGGAGTCGGACACCGAGGTGATCCTCAAGTTGTACGAACGGCATGGCCCGGCAATGCTGCCGAAGCTGCGCGGTATGTTCGCCATGGCCATATGGGATGCCGACGCGCGAACCCTGTTCCTGGCCCGCGATCCGTTCGGCATCAAGCCGCTCTACTATGCCGATGACGGTCGCTCCTTCCGTTGTGCGTCGCAGGTAAAGGCACTTATCGCCGGCGGTGCCGTCGCGACGGGTCCGGACCCGGCCGGGCACGTCGGTTTCTTCCTGTTCGGCAGCGTGCCGGAACCGCATACGCTGTTCAGCACCATCCGGGCGCTTCCTGCTGGCCATTGGATGGAGGTCGGTCCGCAGGGCGCCCGGCGGGCGCAACGGTACCACGACCTTACCGCCGCCTTCGTCGCTACGTCCGGCGCCGAACGCGGCGACGGCGCCTTTCGCGAGGCCCTCGTCGACAGCGTGCGCCATCACTTCGTATCCGATGTACCGGTCGGCGTCTTCCTCTCCGCCGGTATCGACTCGACCGCAATCACCGGCCTCGCCGCCGAATGCCAGGGTCAGGGCCTCGACACGGTGACGCTCGGGTTCGAGGAATTCCGGGGAAGCGACCGGGACGAAACGGTTTTAGCCGAGGAGGTATCACGCCTGTACGGTACCCGCCACAGGACCGAGACCGTGTCGCGCGGTGATTTCGAGGCCGCCTACGATGGTATCCTCGACGTCATGGATCAACCGAGCATCGACGGAATCAACACCTACTTCGTCGCCAAGGCCGCTGCCGAAAACGGTCTGAAAGTGGCGCTCTCCGGCCTCGGCGGCGATGAATTGCTCGGCGGATACGATACCTTCGACAAGGTGCCGGCCTGGGTCTCCAAGGCGTCGGCGGTCCCGGCCCGCGGATGGATCGGGCCGATGCTGCGCACCGTTGCCGGGCCGATCATTCCGCGCTCAACGAGCCCCAAGGCGGCCGGGTTCATCGAATATGCGGGCAAGCTTGCCGGTGCCTATTTGTTGAAACGGGGCCTGTTCATGCCCTGGGAACTCTCCGGCCTGATGGACGGGGAAGCCGTCCGCCAAGGGATGGCCGGGCTGGACCCGTTGCGCCGCCTCGAGGAACTGGCGGCCGGAGCGGACACGCCGGAGCGCCAAATCGGCCTTCTCGAAACCGGATGGTACATGAAGAACCAGCTTCTGCGCGACGCCGACTGGGCCGGTATGGCGCATTCCCTGGAGATCCGCGTGCCGCTGGTCGACGCCGCCCTGAGGGCGCGGCTGGGGCCAATGGTGTTGCGATCCGGCGGGCCGACCAAGCAGGACCTGGCCTTGGCGCCGTCGCTCGGGTTGCCGGCAAGCCTGCATGACCGGCCGAAGACCGGCTTTTTCATTCCCGTGGAACGCTGGGCCGCTGACAAGTCGAAGACGAGGACACGTGCCGGCGAATATGGCCTGCGCGCCTGGGCGCAGACGGTCTATGAGGCGGCGACGACACCCTTGAAGTAATCGACCGTTTCCTTGAGACCGACTTCGAGCGGTATCTCTGGCTCCCAAGCAAGCAGGTCGCGGGCCAGCGCAATGTCCGGCTGGCGCTGCTGCGGATCGTCTTCCGGCAACGGTTTCTCCACCAATGTCGAGGCCGAACCTGTCAACGCGATGGTCTTTTCCGCCAACTCCCGGATGGTGAATTCCCCGGGGTTGCCCAGATTGATGGGCCCGGTGGTGCCGTCCGGCGCCTCCATCAGGCGGATCAGGCCGTCGACCAGTTCGTCGACGTAACAGAAAGACCGGGTTTGCGACCCGTCACCGTAGATGGTCAGGGGTTCGCCCTTCAACGCCTGAACGATGAAATTCGACACCACACGCCCGTCATTGGGATGCATGCGCGGACCGTAGGTGTTGAAGATGCGGGCGACGCGGATCTCCGTATTGTGCAGGCGTCGATAATCGAAGAACAGGGTCTCGGCACAGCGCTTGCCTTCGTCATAACACGACCGGGCCCCGATCGGGTTGACGGTGCCGCGGTAGGTTTCAGGCTGTGGATGCACTTCCGGGTCGCCGTAGACCTCGCTGGTCGAGGCCTGCAGGATCTTGGCGCCCGTCCTTTTGGCCAGGCCCAGCATGTTGATGGCGCCGTGGACGCAGGTCTTCGTCGTCTGAACCGGATCGTACTGGTAATGCACGGGCGAGGCCGGGCAGGCCAGGTTGTAGATCTCGTCGACTTCCACATAGAGAGGGAACGTGACGTCGTGGCGCATGAATTCAAAACGCGGCTGATCGAACAGGCTCAAGATGTTGTCGCGCGTTCCGGTGTAGAAGTTGTCGACGCAGAGGACGTCCTGGCCTTCACCGACGAGACGGTCGCATAGGTGAGAGCCGAGAAAACCGGCGCCGCCGGTGACCAGGATTTTCTTTCTTGATTGCATTCGTGATCCCTTTTGCGCGGCCTTTAATCGTCCAGACACCATCGATCAGCACCCGTAAACGCCGCCGAAACTATCACTCCCGCCGCTCTCTGACAAAGACCAAAGGCGCTCAGGTCTGGAGGAAAAAACGATCCGGACCGTCGAGAATTAGGCAGGTCAGGCACCCCCAATAGACGGCACCGGTGTCGATGCCGATACGGTTGGCGCGAACCTCCGGTTCCGGGACCGGCGTGTGCCCGTGGACCACGGTGACACCGAAGTCCTCGTCGCATCCGACAAACTCGCCGCGGATCCACATCAGGTCGAACGGATTCTGTTCGTCCAATCCGACACCGGACCTGATTCCGGCATGAACGAACAGATAGTCACCCTCTCTGTGGGTCAGTTCCAAACCGTCGAAGAACCGTGCGTGCTCCGGCGGCATGGCCAACAACAGCGCCTGGCGCGTATCGTTGATCTCCTCGGGGCCGGCAAAATAACCCGGCGGCTCGACGCCATAACTTTCCAAAGTCTCACCGCCGCCGTTGACGAGCCACGAGTGGGTTCGCGTGTCGCCCGTGAGGAAGTCCTCCATGAAGTCCTCGTGATTGCCTTTCAGCCAGACCTTGTCGAAACCGGGCAAGGGATCATCCAGGAAGATATCGATGACGCCTGCTGGGTCGGGGCCGCGGTCGACATAGTCGCCGAGATGAACGACGACTCGGTGTTTCGATCCGTGGTGTGCCGCATCGGCTTCGATCTGTTCGTAGATGTCGCGCAACAACGCGGTTTCGCCATGGATGTCTCCGATGGCGTAAATACGCATTCCCGGCGGCGCGTGCGAGCGTGCCTTGACCATGCCAACGGTGCCAGGATCGGGGGCTCCCAGGTCGCTCATTCGTCACTCTCTCAACCCCATAGATGAGTACAATATTACACGGGTCAACAGTAATCTGATTTTAATGGTTCGCCGGATACCTTCGTGCCATGGGAGGGAAACTCTGCACGGCGGTGTGACGAGGCGAATGCGTAATGGCTGAATGGGGAACGGTCGTCCCGGGCGCCCTGGACTCCTCCAATTCGGAGGAAGGCCTGTTGCTGTCGCGGCTGAAGCGTATCGAAAACAGCCCATCCGGCTACTATTTGGTCCACCTTCACCTTTCCGATCTCAAAAAGAACAACAGACAATCGCATTTCGTCCAGATTGCGTCGCGCACCTTCGACGGCGTCGTCGAAAACCATGACGCGACGCTGTTTCCGTTGACCAATGCGGACCTTGTGTTGGTCTGCCGCGATGTCCCTGTCGACGACGTCGACGGCGCCGTCGACAAGGTCCGGTCGCTGTTCAGCGAGGACCCGTTGACCGCCGTCGACGATACTGGTTTCCAGGACCGCTTCGCCACCTGGTACGACCTGACCAATTCGGAGGATTTCGCCGCCTTTTTCGGTATTGCCGCCGACTTGTCCCTAGAGGCCGAGCGGCGCCAGGAGGAGGCGGCGCGGCTCAAGGACCGCGAAGCGGCGCTGGGTACGCCGTTGGAGCCGAAGAACCTGTCGGACATCAACAACAAGCTGATCCGCGCCCGCGTCGCCGACCTGATGGGCAACCAGACCTGCTTGTTGGTGCGCTCCGGTGGCGGCGGCGAAGTGGTTTTTCGCGAGCAGTACATTTCGCTCTCCAAGGTCAAGGAGCGCATTGCGCCGGACGTCAATTTCTTCGCCAGCCCGTGGCTGTTTCAGTTCCTCACCGAGGCCTTGGACCGGCGGTTGCCGTCGATCCTGTCGCAGCAGGAGTTCGAGGATGTGGAGGCCGCGATCAGCATCAACCTCAACATTGCGACCGTGCTGTCCCGCGATTTCCAGAAGTTCCACCAGGCGGTTGGCGAGAAGACCGACAAGGTGGTCGTCGAACTGCAGATGATCGATGTCTTCGCCGACACCAAGAACTACGGCTATGCCTGGGACTCTCTGCAGGAGCGCGGCTACCGCATCCTCATCGACGGCCTCACCGCGTCATCGCTCTACTATTTCGATCCGGCCCTGCTGCGCTCCGATTTCCTTAAGGTGACCTGGAACCAGGACCTGGAGGGTGACAACGCCGAGGAACAGATGCTCGAGATGAAAGAGACCATCGCCCGTGTCGGCAAGGAAAGCCTCATTCTGGCCCGAGTCGATACGGAAAAGGCGGTAAAATGGGGCCTTTCCATCGGCATCAGCCGGTTCCAGGGTTTTTTCATCGATCGCCTGGCTCAGGTCATCGGCAGCGGCAAGAGCCTGTGAGAGGAATGGGTTCCACCATATGGCCGACGTAAAGGAAACCCAGAAGAATCTGCCGAGCCAGGAGAACCTGCTTCTGGAATACATCCGCAGGCTCGAACAGCACAAGGAAGGCCGCGGCGTCGTCCACCTGCACCTGTCGAAATTGCGACCCTTCAACCGCCGCGACCAGCACATCCGGGCGGCCGCCAGCAACTTCGACCCTATGGTCTCCGACATGCAGGGCCAGGTGTTCACGCTGAGGAACGCCGATATCTTTTTCGTCTTCAAGAACGAGGTGAAGGCCCAGGCCGAAACCGTTTCCCAAAGGATCCGCTTTCTGTTCAGCGACGATCCGCTGGTCACCGAAGGCGAGGCGAAGGGCGAAGTGTTCTCCACCTGGTACGACGCGGCGCACGACTTCGAGGCCATCCTTCAGGCGGTCGAAAACCTGGCCCAGGCCGAGAAGCAGCGCCAGACCGTGGTCCGCGCCCGCATGGACGCGCGCGCCGTCCTAAAGGCCCGCCAGGAACAGGGCGAACCCCTGTCACCGGACGTCCTGGCCCGCCTCGAAACGGCGCTGTCACGTGCCGACCTATCGAATCTTGTGCGGCGCCAGTTTATCTGCCGGGTCGACGCCAAGATGGTCCCGGAAATGCAGTTCAGCGAGCTCTTCATCTCCATCAAGGACCTGCGCGAGACCATGCTGTCCGGCGTCAACGTGACCGCCAACCGCTGGCTTTTCCAGCACCTAACGGAAACCTTGGACAAGCGCATGCTCTCCATGCTGACCAAGACCGACGCCATCTCCATATCCGGCGACATCAGCTTCAACGTCAACATCGCGACCCTGCTCTCGCAGGATTTCCAGATCTTTGACGACAACATCGCCGCCGGACGGCGCGGCACCATGATCATCGAACTGCAGAAGGAAGACGTCTTCCAGAACCTGAGCTCCTATCTGTTCGCCCGCGAGTTCGTCCAGGAGAAAGGTTACCGGGTTTGTCTCGACGGGCCTGGCGCTGGACACCATAACCATGATCGACCGCCGGCGACTCGGCGTCGACCTGACCAAGCTCACCTGGCACCCGGAACTGGTCGACGGCGGCGAAGAGGTCCACGAACGGCTCAAGACCATCGTCAAGGAGGCGGGCGAGGACCGGATCATCTTGTGCCGTTGCGACAACCGCGAGGCCATCGATTTCGGCAAGTCCGTCGGCATCAACGTGTTCCAGGGCCGCTACGTCGAGACCCTGATCGCCGAGGACGGACGGCGCCGCGAACTGCTGCGCCTGAAACGGCGGATCGAACGGGGCTGAGGACGTCGAAGACGGGCGGCGACGGGCGGGCCGGAAAATACCCAGGAACAACCCTATTTCCGTAGGCGATCGATGTGCCGTTTAATGCGTGGCGCAATCTGATCGGCGGGAATGCCTTTGCGGATATAGTCACGTGCCCCGGCAATCATGCAGTCTTCGAGGGCACCAGCCCCATCGACGGCCGTCATCATCACCACATAGGCGGACGGTTCGTCTTCTTTGATCGCGCGCAAGACGTCGATGCCATTGAGACCCGGCATGTTGATGTCGAGAAGAACGAAGTCGGGACGCGCCTCCCTGAACAGCTGAACAGCCTCCGGGCCGTCCGCCGCCGTGCCGACGACGTCGCAACCGGCGGCGCTGAGATGGGCCGTCATGACCTCGCGGTTGAGTTTTTCATCGTCGACGACAATTGCCGTCACAGGGGTGGCGTTTTCATTCATCGGTTTGCGTCCCGTCGGTCATCCCCAAACCCTAATTCGTCGCGTGGACCCGGTCAATTTCGCCGGAAAAACACGCCTTCAGGGGAGTTCGGAATTGGTCGGTTCGATTCGAACGCCGGACGGCGGGGCGGTGCCCAATGATGTGTCCGTCGCAATCGTGGAATAGCGCCGGATTATTCACCGGGTGCCGGCTCTGGACATGTACCCGCATTGGGCCCACCTTTCGGCCATGCCCGATGCAAACCTAAATCCGGTCGTCATGGTCACCGGACTGAAAAAGAGCTTCGGCGACGTCGCCGCCGTCGCCGGCATCGATTTCGAGATCGCCGCCGGCGAGACGGTGGCGCTCCTTGGCGGCAACGGGGCCGGCAAGATGACGACGCTCAGCATGCTGCTGGGCCTCCTCATCCCGAGCGCCGGACGGGTCGAGGTGTTCGGCGAGGACATGGTCCGACACCGCCACCGGGTGCTGCCGCGCATGAATTTTTCGTCGCCCTATGTCGACCTGCCGAAACGTCTCAGCCCGCGCGAGAACCTGTCGGTCTACGGGCGGCTCTACGGGCTCGCCGAAACAAAATCCCGTATCGAAGCCCTGGTGTCGGAACTGCGCATGGCGGACTTCGTTGACCGGCCGACCAAGACCCTGTCGGCCGGCCAGTTGACGCGGGTCGCCATCGCCAAGGCGCTGCTCAACGAACCGGACCTGCTGTTGTTGGACGAACCGACGGCGTCCCTCGATCCCGATACCGGCGATTGGGTGCGCAGTTACCTCGAAACCTACCGGGTCCGGAGGGCGCCTCCATCCTGCTGGCGTCCCACAACATGGGCGAGGTTGAGCGTCTTTACCATCGGGTCCTGATGATGCGGGGCGGCCTCATCGTCGACGAAGGTTCGCCCGGCGATCTGATCGAACGCTACGGCCGAGACGACCTGGAGCAGGTATTCCTTGATATCGCACGAAGCGAAGGTGCCGCCGGCCAGGAGGCGGCACAATGAGTATTGCCGAAAAGAGCGCCCGCGGAATCCATGCACCCGCCGCCTTGTTTTCCGGACACCGCATCGGCGCAATGATCCTGCGCCACCTCTATACGCTCCGACGTTCCAAGTTGCGGGTTCTCGAGCTCATGTACTGGCCGACCATGCAGCTCTTCCTGTGGGGCTTTATCTCGACTTTCTTCATTGAGCACTCATCCTGGTTGGCCCGTGCCGGCGGCGTGCTGATCAGCGCCGTCCTGCTGTGGGACGTGCTCTTTCGCGCCAACCTGGGCGTGGCACTGTCGTTCATCGAGGAGAGGTGGTCACGCAACCCGGGCTCCCTTTTCGTGACGCCGTTGCGCCCGGTCGAGATGATCGCGTCGCTGATCATCATGTCGCTGGTCCGTACCACCATTGCCGTGGCGCCGGCCGCTGTCCTCGCCCTGCCGCTGTTCGGCACCTGGGCCTTCAGCCTCGGGCTGCCGCTGGCCGCCTTTTATTTCAATCTAGGGGCTGTCCTAGCTAAGAACGTTTTTGTCTCGAATTCACCCATGTCTTTAATTGGTTAAGCAGTTCCCGGTGATCACCTCCATTGAACCGCCATTCGCACTCCTTTAGGAACAGGTGAAAGCTCTGTTTCGGGATGCCGTTAAA
>Ga0209781_1000108_pt1 | contig 19004 bp, 16 predicted proteins | sample WorMetHERISLAND1_3_FD_187386 | JGI IMG/M metagenome (GOLD analysis project Ga0209781, IMG submission 187386) | Marine gutless worms symbiont microbial communities from Max Planck institute for Marine Microbiology, Germany - Olavius albidus HERON... | ecosystem: Host-associated > Annelida >...
ATTGAAGCATTTCCAACTTGATCCATGGTCTACATTTGAGGAGAGATACCGCGTCAATCAGGTTATTAAGGGTCTTATAACCAGGCTTACGGATTTTGGGGCGTTCATCGAGATAGAGGAGGGCATTGAGGGGCTGGCACATGTTTCGGAGTTATCGTGGATCAAACGAATAAAACATCCTAGGGAACTGCTGAAAGTTGGAGATGAATGCGAGGCTATGATTCTCGGTTACGATATCCCTCAAGGACGTATATCACTTGGACTGAGGCAGGTGCTCCCCAATCCATGGGACAATATTGAAACCAGATATTCTCCGGGAACTAGAGGAAAATGGGTTGTTAAAAAAATAACCCACACAGGAGCCTTTGTTGAGCTTGAAGAGGGAATTGATGCCTTTCTTCATGTGGACGATCTCTCATGGACAAGGAAAATTCGCAGTGTGGGCAGCATCCTAACTGAAAATGAGCCCGTCGATGCTGTGGTTTTAAGCATTGACGCCCAAGAGCGAAGAATCCGGGTAGGCGTGAAACAACTTGAAGAAAACCCGTGGATGAATTTTCGCGATAGCTTCCCGCCGAACTCGGTAGTGGAAGGTGAAATTACCCACAAGACAGATTTTGGCGTTTTTGTCAGGGTTGCGGGTGGGATTGAGGGACTTATCCATAAGAATAATCTTGTAGAATCAAAGGACGAGAATCCGGATGAGAAGCTGTCCCTCTGTAACGTTGGGGATAAATTGCGTGCAACTGTAATCGAGATAAACCCGCATAAGCAGAAAGTCTCCCTATCCGTACGGGAGCTGCGATATCAGGAAGAGCGAATTGAAATATCGGGTTACACGGAGAGAGAGAAGGAAAACTCATACACGCTTGCCGATATGCTTAAGGACAAAAAAGGTTCGTAGATACACGCTGCAGATACATGCTGCACAGTGTCGTCGCGGGAAATCCGCCGATTTATGTTGATATTCATGGTGGCCTAGGTGATGAGTGACTTCGGATTTCCTTTGACTTTCTTTCTAGCTGGCGCTAATCTTATTATAGGGCAAGAGGTTGAAACAGGGCACTAATCCCGATACTGAAACGGGATATGAAATCATCTGGAAGAGTAAGATAATCGGAAGAATCCTCAATCAGGCAGACAGAATTGCTCTGTCCGACTTACCAGTGCTAGTTTCAGGTGAAAGCGGTACCGGCAAGGAACTGCTAGCCAAGAGGCTGCATCGAAAATCAAAGCGCGGAGAAAGACAATTCATCAGTGTAAACTGCGCCACAATTCCGAACCATCTCGTTGAATCAGAGTTATTCGGCCATGTCAGAGGATCATTTACAGATGCAATAAGAGATAGAACCGGATATTTCGAAAGAGCCAATTCAGGTACGCTTTTTCTGGATGAGGTAACTGAACTTACGCCTGCCGCACAGGGAAAACTTCTCCGGATTCTTCAAGATGGTAGGTTTCTGCGTGTTGGTGATGAAGTCGAGATGAAAAGTGATGTTCGGGTGATAGCGGCTACAAACCAGGAGTTGGAAACCTGCGTTCGAGTCGGCAAGTTCAGGCAGGATTTATACTACAGACTTGCGGTATTGCAGATAGAACTTCCACCACTGCGGGAACGGCTAGATGATATACCGGCTTTGGTGGAGCATTTTCTGAGTAGGTATAACGCCGATAAGGCTGATGTTCCTAGCACCTTAAGCGTGGAAACTATGGGAGCGCTGCTTACATATCACTGGCCTGGGAACATTAGAGAGCTTCAAAATTATCTCGAACGAGCCGTTACAATGGGTGGGAAAGGAAAGAAGATTACGTTAGAGGAACTTGCTTTGCCGAGAGGAAAGGATGCCGCGTTCGGATATGTCGGAAGAAATTTCAGAACTGCGGTAAGAGTTTTCAAGAGGAGTTTTATTCGAGGGGTTTTGGAGGAACACGGTGGAAACAGAACACATGCCGCGAAGGCTCTGGAAATACAAAGAACGTACCTTTCGCGCATGATAAAGGAATTGAATATTGATATCTAAGTGGAGATGAGTTTAAGTGAATAAGGAACATGACGAGCAGAGTTTAGGAGAGCGTGTAGGTGGTTTTTTGTCCAGAAACCGGATATTCACGGCACTGTTCTTTGTGGGACTGGTGGGAGTGATGACGGGAATACTGATTTTGGATTCTGTACAGGGAAAGAAGAAGGTGAAATCTCAAGTGCTTTCTGAAGACATTCTGGATGCATATACTGACTGGTTACAGAATAATCCCGAGGAGAGAAATGCCGACGAGCTTGAGAGATTGATAGCAGAGGCACTTGATGAATATCCAAGGCTTTTTGCGGCTCAAAGAGCGCTGTTTACCCGTGGGCTTATGGCTTTGGAGAATGAGAAATGGGAGGAGGCAGCCTCATCATTTGAGCTAGTGTCAAAGAAGTGGGAAAACAGCTATTTAGCACCCGTAAGCCTATATAATGCAGGCGCAGCCAGGGAGGAATTGGGTGCAATTGATGAGGCTGACCGCCTTTGGACACATCTGGTTGAGAGCTACTCTGGGATATCGCCAGATGTTCCCGAGGCTCTGTTCAATCTCGGAAGATTGGCGGAAACTTATGATAAGGACACCGAAAAGGCACTGAAGTACTACTACGAGCTGGGTTCCAAGTTTCCCGATAGTCGGTGGACGGACTTATCCAAAACCCGTATTCTGATGATTGAGAGTCGTTTTTGACTCGGGGCCTGGAGCGGAATGGAAATCGGATAATTCATAACCGGAGGTTCATTTGAGCAGCAGAGGGAGCTTAAAGCGATTTTTCTCTTCTCCCAATTTTTTCGGGTTAGCCATAGGACTGTTTGTATTCCTTGTTTTTATGTTGGTAGGCATCTTTCTCGGGGGTTTTGAAAACGTGGAAATACAGCTAATGGATTTGCATTTCAAACTAAAAAACACCTGGTGGGTTCAGCAACGTGGAGCGGGATTTACGGCAGAAATAAAATCCGCAAACCTTTCCAATGATATTGTGATAATTGGAGTTGATAATAGAACCCTGGAACAGTTCGGGAGGTGGCCTTTCCCAAGGAACATCCATGCTGATCTTTTGAATTCATTTACGCGGATCAAACAGCAGGAGCAGCGTGAATCGGCTATCCTTTTGGACTTTCTGTTCAACGAAATTTCCGACAGAGCATTTGAGGATATCATTCTCTTGGAATCGATAGAGAGTAATTCCAAGGTTGCACTTCAAACTTTGCATGAGAAAGTTGAAATTGCAACGACGAACAGGAAAGAACTGACAAATAGATTCCGAGTTCTGGTGGGAGAGCATGGTGAAATCAGAAACATCCGAGGCGACTTGTCGAAGGTTACACCTAATTACGGCATCGAATCGCCGCTTATGCCCTATGGTAAGGCAATAAGCACATATGGACACGCGTCTTTTGGAGTAGATGACGACGGAGTTTACCGGCGCCAGCAGCTGGTTTCCAGATACAGTGTTTTTGCGAAGGAAATTCCATTCGATAACCTGACTCTCGACACGGATCTTGGAATTCGAGAACGGGGTCATATCGCATGGGAAAGCATAAATGGAACTATTGAAACGGTGGAATTGCCGTTAACTGCGGAAAAAATCGAGAAACTCGGTAAAGATATCCTGCGTAGGGGACTGAAAAGAAAACTCAATGATTCTAACGAGGAAGCCTACTACATTCGATCTTACGAGGATTACTTCATACCAGCGATAACCCTGACACTTGCGCTGAAATACTTCAACAAAACCTTCGATGATGTGGAAGTTGTGTATGGGTCCCACATACTTATCCCCTCTCCTATGAGATGGGACGATGATTCCGGAAAGTGGATTAGGTATGGTTTTTCCAGGAGAGCCAACGACTTACGGATACCCATTGATGAATCCGGCAACATGCTAATCAATTTTATGGGAGGTAAATCATCAACAAATCCTGCGGAGCATCAAACATTTCCGGTCCGCAGCTACGCCAGATTCGCGGGGAATTCCCCCGGACTCAATGAAGAAGACTGGCCCAACACGAATGGACTAAGTGGGAAAGTAGTCATGGTTGGTGCATTTACGCTAGGCATGGCCGATGACGAAAAACCAACGCCGTTGGGACTGATGTTTGGAGTTGAGATGCATGCAAATGCACTCAATACCATAATAATGGATAATTTCATTTATCGACTCCCAAGGGAAGCTAACGCCTTAGTACTTTTTTCTCTGACAGTGCTGTTTGCCTTTCTCATATCACGCATGAAGAGAATAGGGTGGTCAATAGCGATTCTGATGAGCTATGTACTTGTATCCTTTCTCACGGTAACAATTCTCTTCGACAATTTCGGATTTTTGATAGATTGGGCTCTGCCTACAACTGCCGTTGTTACCACCTTCATAGTAGTTGTTATATTCAGAGTGCTGATGGCTGAAAGGGATAAACGCCAGATAAAAAGTGTTTTTGGACAATTCATTGCCTCGGAACTGGTTGATGAATTGGTTGTTTCACCACCGGAATTGGGTGGTGACTATGTCAATGGAACCGTTATGTTCACTGATGTTAGAGGTTTTTCAACTCTGTCTGAGAGACTAAGTGCGCAGCAGTTGGTAGATTTCCTGAATGAGTATCTGACGTTAATGACGGACAACATAGTAAACGCATATGGCGGAACGTTGGACAAATACATCGGCGATGCCATCATGGCTTTTTGGGGCGCACCCAAGGCTCAGGAAGATCATGCACTTAGAGCCTGTAAATCTGCCATTGCCCAGATGAGAATTCTTGAAAAATTCAACCCGATATTTAAAGAAAAATATGGAAATGTCATCACTATTGGTATTGGGATTAATCCTGGTTCGAAAAGGGAGGAGTCTCTGATGGTTTCGTACATGGGCAGTGAGGGTAGAAAAAACTATACCGCCATGGGAGACTCAGTTAATCTGGCAAGTCGCTTGGAGGGGGTAAACAAGGAATACCGCACCACCATAATCATCAGCGGAGATACTTATGAGCTAATCAAAGGTGATAGCAGGTTCATTGTCAGGGAACTAGATGATATACGTGTTAAGGGTAGAATTAAACCGGTTACAATTTTCGAACTTGTTGACTATGAGGATAAATTGAAAGAAATTCCCGAATAGACAATGCTAAACTTACCGTATGTTTATGCGCCCAAATAGCGAATTTTTCACAGGGCTCATGGTTATCATCCTGATTTTGGTGCAAGTTGTAGTGGGATGTGGATTGCCTCAGGTGGTTTTACTCGAAAAGCCTATAAGACTTGAGAGAGTAGATGCATCCGATGGTTCGGGAAGCCAGGAGCTTCCCTCAACAGTGATAGCCTTCGGCTTTCCGGATGACGACACGAATATCATCGGCTATGTCATATACTACAAGGTGTATTACAGCAGCACTGAGGATCCGGATTACAGGAGGGACGAAAGATATTTCGACGAGAACTCCTATAGCGGATCCAATGAGGAAATGCAACCCGGGGATATCATCCCAAACCAACGCGGTTTTCTGAGAATAGGCGAATTCGGTGCATCAGAATTTGGAGAGTATGATATTAGGCATAATGATAGCCAAGAAGCGGTTTACATTGATTTCGATCCCGGCGGACGGGGGGGGGGAAATAGTGATCAAAGAGAGGAACCTATTATCGGTTATGACTATCCGGTAACAGAGGACAATAAGGTGAAGACTTTGGCACGGGGTTTTATCGATCCGACAGATAGGAGGGAGGGTACTGAAACCTACCCTGGTACCAAGTTCAGATCCTTTGTTAAGGACTGGGAATATGATTTTAACAACAGGGGCGACAGGTACCACGATGGGGATCTCAGGAGAGGGTATTATTTGCTGAGAAATCAACCCGGACGAGAAATAGAAAGTATTGAACGCTGTGGAACACCCTATTTTCAAAATCACTCTCCGAGCCAACTTAGAATTGCTTTTGTAGTATACTCCTACGGAAGAATCAAAGGAGCCCTCCGGCCTATCACCAGCAAACCCGTATACTTTGGGTATGTGGACTATTCACCCGTTCACGATGCAAATCGCGATCGCCCATCGTTCTAGGGGCTGTTTGCTGAAAACTGATATCACGTCCTGAAGTCGAAGGAAAGGTCTCAATCGCCTCTTTTCTTTGGCGGGCGGCTTGCCTTTGCCTAAGGTGACTTGCGGCACTCCGTGAATTATGGTATGCATAATCTCCGGTCCTTTTCACTTCATTCAATCAGAGGCCTGCAATGCGAGAAACAATCCTGTTTTTTATCTATGTAATATGTGCCTTTATCTCTGTGTTCATTATCAAGTGGTCCAGAAATGATATCAGTCGAAGGCTGTTCTGGATAACTTGGTCGGTTGGGCTTGTTGGGGCCTTCCTGGGCGGTCTGCTCGGTATTATTCTCATTGCGCGTATCGGATTGGAAATGCGATTCATTCTGAGTATTCTTCCGGGCTTCCTGGGGTCCTGGTTCTTCTCAAGACTTTTTATCAGATTGAGAGAAATTCCAGGTATTTGGTAGGCAGGAGGGTATTTGCGGAATTACTGCTGATAATGTATATTCTGTCTACTTATTCCTGTCTATGTCATGCGGCGGCGATAATGAATCGACAGGAGCAAACCCACTGATATAAGGGCCGTCCAGGATGCCGAACCGCCGTAGGAAAGAAAAAATAGAGGTATTCCGGTAATGGGCAAAAGACCAATGGTCATTCCAATGTTCTGTATCGCATGGTAGCTGAACAGTGCAGCTATTCCAACAGCGATATATGCTCCAAACCTATCCTGAGAGGTATAAGCTATATGAAGGATTCGCACTATCACTATCGAATAAAGAACAAATACTAACAAACTCCCGATAAACCCCAGTTCCTCGGCAAGAATGGAAAAAATGAAATCAGTACTTTGCTCGGGCAGGTATCTGTAGTGAGATTGCGTACCTTTAAGAAATCCCTTCCCCGATATTCCTCCGGAACCAATGGCAGTGACAGATTGGATGGTGTTCCAGCCGGCACCCTGGGGATCTATTTGAGGATTCAGGAACACCACAAGGCGCAGCAGCTGATATTCACGGATATATCTTGCAGCTCCAACGATGGCAAAATAGGAGATAGTTACGGAGCTGAAACCGTATAGCAGCTTAAGATAGATTTTTCGTCTGAACAGGAGCCAACCAAGAAAAATTGAAACAGTGAGTACCACCAGGGACGGAAGCGCGATTCTGATAAATCTCATCTCCTTAAACAGGAGGAAAAAACCGCTTGGAGCACCCGATATATACTCACTCCATGCATAGCCCAGTATACTCGTAGTAACAAGTACAGCAACAATCAAGGGGAACATGATCAGTCGCAATCCAACACCCGCGCTGAAGGCTACAAAAAGGAGAATTGGAAGAAAAACAATTGCTGTTCCAAAATCCGGCTGAATCAGTACAAGTGAAATCGGAATAGCTGACAAGATTATTGCACCAAGCCAGGAACGCAGGTCATTTCTGGTGCCTGTCCGCCCTTCAAACCACCAGGCAAGCACTATTATCAGGGAAAGTTTGGCGAATTCCGATGGCTGTATTCCCACTCCTCCAATTCCTACCCAGGCCTTTGCGCCCCTAATATGATCTCCAAATATCAGGACGAGAATAAGAAAAAATGTAGTTCCGACATATATGGGAATCGCCCAATGCTTCCAAAACCTGTAATTCACCAAGGCAAAAACAGTCATCAGGATTAATCCGGTTGAAGACCAAATTATTTGCCTAATCCATTCCGACGAGACCTGAAATCCATCTGAGGTTATTCCACTCGAGTATATGAAAGCCAATCCCAGAACCTGCAAACTCATTACCGAGAGAAACAGCGCAATATCCACTTTTGCTACTGCGGAGAAGTTTATAGTACCCAGCTTCACATATCTGCCTCAGCGGCATTATCGGTTACATAGGGCATCCCGGGCTGCGGTAGCTCCTCAGTGTCCCAACTCCACCAAACCTTTCTTCTTCGCCATTCTGTGACCACCTCCTCGTAGGTGCGATCAGAAAAGAACCCCTCGAAAATGATATCGGCAGCCTTAGGTGCCCACCAATCGAATGAATCCTGGGATGCCTCGATCATTGCAGCTACAGCAATTTGCTCCTCGGAGTTATCGGATTGATGCGGTCCATACGCGACGAACCAATCATGCCATCTATCACCATAGCCCACCTCTCCCGTTCCTGTTTTGCCTGCAACAGCCACTGAATCGGTTTTGAGCGCCCAAAACCCGGTTCCCGTGGTCACCACACCCCGCAGCGCATTTTGTAAAAACAGATAGTCTTGGCTTTCGAGTAGGCCAACAAATTTCAAAATTTCCGGTTTTATTTCTTTGTGAACCGGTCCAGGCGCAAAACCCGAACCCGGTTCCCTGATTTCCTTGACTAAGTGTGGACGGTATATCGCACCGCTATTGGCGATGGCAGCCACTACATTGGCCATCTGAAGCGGAGTGACACTTAAGAAGCCCTGGCCGATGCTCGTATTTAAGGTATCTCCACCGGTCCAGGGTGAGTTAAATCTTTCTTCCTTCCACTTCTTATCCGGTACTATTCCCTCAACCTCGCCGTCTAGCTCAATGCTGGTTAAGGATCCCAAGCCGAATTCTCTTGCGTACCGTGATATTGTATCGATACCGATATAATTAACTCCCACGGTGCCGAAGTATATGTTGCAGGACTGCTCCAATGCCTTACGGAGGTTGACAGGGCCATGTCCACTTTTCTTATGGCAGGAAAAGCTGCGATTTCCCAAAACCATCGTGCCACGGCAATTAATTTCCATATTTGGATCTACATTTTTTTCTCCGAGAATGGCCGCCATCATTATGATCTTAAAAGTCGATGCCGGCGCATAACTCGATTGAATCAACCTGTTGAGAAATGGCGAATCAGCATTAGCGCTCAGATTCTTGAAACTGGTGGGTCCTTCACTGGCAAATTTATTCGGATCAAAGGATGGATATGAAACCAGAGCCAGGATTTCTCCGGTTGAAGGCTTCAGCACGACAATAGAACCCTTCCGCGGCCCGAGCGCCTTTTCTGCAAGTTTTTGGAGATGCCTGTCGATGGTGAGAACCACATCAAATCCGCTTGTCGGCCATGTAACCTCTTCAACTTCTTTCAGGTTCCGTCCCTTCGCGTCAACAATTCGGGATATTCGGCCATCATTGCCCCTTAGAAGGATATCATGAGTTTTTTCGATCCCTGTTTTGCCCAGACTGGACGTATTGACATAACCTTCGTTGTAAAGAATTTGGAGTTCTTCAACTGTGATATCTCCAACATATCCGAGAGCATGAGAAATAGATCCAACGACACTGTACCAGCGATAAGGCTTGCTAGACCAATGAACGCCAGGGTACTTTTCGCTGGCTTCCGCAATTTCTACAACTGTTTCGTAAGGGATGCCGTCTTTTAGTTCAATCCGATTCCACGAAGTGGTCCAGTTCGGGGGTATTTTGCCGGAAATTTCCTCGGTTTGAAGCCCGAGAACCGGTGAAAGGGAACGAGCCAGATCTTCCGGATTGGAGGGATAAATTTCGGCTGGGACAATATGAATAGCAAATGAATCAATATTCGAAGCTAGAGGTATATCCAGATTCCTATCCCAGATTAAACCCCGCTGCGCCGGCAAGGGCTCGAATCTGCTTGAAACTTCCTTCGCCCTACCCTCCCAAAATAGGTTTTCCACTATTTGTAAATTGAAAAGGTAAGCAACGAATGCCAGAAAAATGGTAAAAATCATTATCCCGAGTGCGAGTATCTTACCCCTCGGCATACTTCCGTTTTCACGCCTGTTAACCATTTACCCTCCTGCCTTGATCTACGTTTTCATAAATCAAAAAAACTATAAAAAAAATCAAAGGTGCCAATACAATGTTTGCCAGAAGTTCCCAAACTGTACGCAGCGAGAAATAACGTATCAAACCCAATTTCAGTTCGAAAAAAAACGAAAGCAACACCGCAAAGATATATTTTGTAAGCGTTGCAAGTGCCGCAAGCGAAACGGGTACAAGAATTGGTTTGAGGGAGAAACTGCCTCTAATCTTGCCGGATAGATAACCTATCAAAACAAAAATAAAGGCGTGAAATCCGAAGGGAGCAAGACTTATGGCGTCAATACAGAGGCCAATAAAGAATCCGGAGATTTCTCCAGGAATCGAGCCGTAATACAGCGCCGAAGCCACTAGTATTATCATTGCGATATCCGGAGCAACGTTTGAAGGAAGCAGTTTGTATAGAACTGTCGACTGCAGTATGGCAAAACCACATGCAGAAGCACTCGTTAGAAAAACCCGTCCTACCATCGAACGTTTTCCGCAACGAAAACATATTCGATTCGGGTTACATCAATAATAGGCACAAGTTTAAGCTCCAATGAAGCCGCGTACTCTTTCGAGTGTATTTCTTTAACCCGGCCAATGACGATTCCTCGCTGATAGAGTGATTGCAATCCCGAAGTGACCACAAGATCATTGACATCTATCAATTCTCCCGCAGACTTGCGGACATAGCGCATTATGAGTTCCCCTTCCTTGTTACCCAGACCCTCTACCAAACCCTCGACTCGACTCTTCTGCAGCAAACCTGCCACATAGTGATTGGGATCAATGAGCGGACGCACTTGTGATGATTTCTTGCCGACATTGACTACCTTGCCTAGCAATCCAAAAAATCCATCCTGGAAAGCTGTAACGGCGGTTCCGGCTCTTATCCCATCCACTGTTCCCTTATCGATTGTAATGGAGGAAAACAGATTTGACGGATCTCTTGCGATTATTCTGGCTGGTACAGCGCTATACTCTATGGTCTTGGAGTAATCTAATTGCCGTCTAAGCTCTTCGTTTTCCCGTTTCAGTTCAACCATGCTTCGTTCAAAGGCCTGATAGTCACTGAGCTTATCCAGAACAATCTCGTATTGCTCCCTAATTTCTCGTAATCTCTTAATCGTTCCAAAAAGATTTCTCACTCGAGATGCTGCTTCCCCGAAAAATCGCTGCAGCCCCAGCAAAACACGGCTGGTCCATTCCCCCTGTTCTGAGCGTCCCGGTAAGGCACTCGAGAAAACGATTATCAGGATGGAGACAATTAGAAGGATGATGAATAGGGCCTCAGGGCGTAAGTTTCCATTTCTGCGTTTCCGCATCAATTCCTAACTGCCCAATGCGTCGTATAAGGCACGATTAGTGTTTTGACCCCTGGTTATTTCGTAGTACTGGCCAGCGCCTACCGCAACGCATAGCAGCGGATCTTCCGCAAGTATCACAGGAACTCCGGTTTCCTTCGACAGCAGCTTCGGCAGGCCTTTGAGAGTGGAGCCTCCTCCGGTCATAACTATTCCCCTTTCGACTATATCCGCTGAAAGCTCAGGCGGAGTTTGGCCAAGTGTCTTCTTTACCTCCTCCACCACAGCATTGATGGGATCCTGGAGCGCCTCCCTTAGTTCGACCGAATCTACTTCCAGGCGTCTCGGGAGGCCAGTTATCGCGTCCATGCCTTTAATCTTAACCTTTTCTATAACCTTATCAGGCGACGCGTTGCCTATTTTGATTTTGAGCTGCTCAGAGGTTTGATCGCCAATGACCAAATTGTGCACGGTTCTGGCATGCTTGATGATTGCCATATCAAAGGCGTTTCCGCCCAGTCTGATAGCATTGGTTACTACCATGCCGCCTAGCGAAATTACGGAAATTTCTGTTGTACCTCCACCGATATCAACTATCATATGTCCTGCAGGCTCAAAAATAGGTATTCGTGCACCAATAGCTGCCGCGAGAGATTCGCCGATAGTTCTGACATCTCTTGCCCCCGCCTTGTATCCGGCTTCCACCACCGCACGCCGTTCAACCTCGGTAATACAGGAAGGAATGCCCATAACTATTCTAGGACCTCGAATCAGCCAGCGTTTATTCTGAACCTTACCTATGAAGTACTTAATCATTTTTTCGGTAGTTTCGAAATCCGCGATAACCCCATCTCGCAGAGGCCTTATCGCAATAATCTCCCCATGTGTTTTCCAAAGCATCTGCTTGGCATTATGGCCAACCGCAACAACCCTTTTTGTCCCACGCTCCACCGCCACAACCGATGGTTCGCTGCTGACGATTCCCCGATTGCGAATGTAAATCAAAGTATTACAGGTGCCAAGGTCGATTCCAATGTCCGACGTAAAACCACCGAAAAGTTTTTTCCGGCCGCTCATTCTTCCTCCATCTATCTAATCATATGGCCGATGCGGTGCGCCAATATGTTTGGACTTCTTTCTAAACTCGGCAAACCACCTATTTCTCGCCTAGTTGCTAATTCCCAGTTGGCGGTAGATTTCTCCCAGGTCAAATTGGTAATCCTGATTGTCCAATCCAGTATCCGCAAGTCTTTCAAATGTTTTCTCCGCCATTATGAAGTTGCCAACATCATAGTAGAGTTGCCCCAGATATAGAAGTCCCTTGCTTTTCAGTTCTTCGTCCTTTGTAGTATCGATAGATCGTTTATAGTACTCTGCCGCGCTTTCATATCGCCCCAGCTTAAAGGATTCATTTCCGAGCGTTATCAGAAGACGATCCGTGGGATGCTTCTCAGCGGCTAATTCATACCACAGCAGGGCATTCTCAACATCATTGAGCATTGAATAGGCCATGCCTATAAACTCAAGGATGTCTTCGGATTCATATCCTGAATCAAACGAAGTTCGAAGATACCTGATGGCCAAATCAGCCCAATACATTCCCTTAAATAGATATGCCTTTCCGAGAACATAGTCCACCTGTGCCGGATTATCCGTGTCGCCAACGGCCTTAAGCAGGCGTAAGCGGGCAATGGCCCTATCGAGATCCGCACTGCGTTCCTCAGCGGATAATCTTGCAATCGCCAGGTAAAAATGAGAAAAACCTGAATATAGCAACGCGTTCCTGTCAAGAGGATTTTTTTCCAGCACTTTTTCCGTAATTGCGGCAACTTCGACATAGTTCCCAGTCTCCCACAAATCGGAAATCGTAATGACTTCACTATCTCTGAAGATACCGGATCTTCCCCTGAAGAGTAAAACCCCCTTGCGAACTGCTAAATAAATCAGCGCTGCAAAAGAGACTGCTACGAGCCCTGCATATAGAATATTTCGTAGTTTTTTTCTTCTCATCGGCGTTACAGAAAAAAGAGACAGGTCGGTAAGCCGAGTTCTGTTACGGTCGCCATATATCTGTTTTCGCCGTTGCCGGCGCAATAATAAGCGATCTACCCGCAGGTATCAGGCGGGGACCCACCTGCTGCTTAATCTTGCTCCAAATGAGGTTTACCTTGCAGCTTCTGTTACCAGGCAGCTCGGTGAGCTCTTACCTCACCCTTTCACCCTTACTGGGGAAGGAATCAACACCCCCAGCGGTATACTTTCTGTGGCACTGGCTGTCGCCAAAAAGTTGGCGCCCGGGTATTACCCGGCATCCTCCCCTACGGAGCCCGGACTTTCCTCTAGAACACTCTAGCGGCGACCCGACCTGTCAAATCCTCCACTGAAATAGGTGCCGGCCAAGCCGGCTACGCGTGTGAAATCATTACATTCTTAGCACTCATTGGATAACAATGCAACCAGGTATTTCCAATCAGATTAATACGGACTCCGGAATTCTCAAGGCGATTCTACTAACCTGGGGGTTGTAGACAATAGAAATCTTTGTGTAGTATCGCGCAGTTCATTATGCTGAGAGGTGGAAATGATTATAGCTGTGTCTAGGGAGAAGTTAGATAGCAGGAGTGCATTGATTCCGGAAGCCGTGGAAAGGCTTGTGAAAATTGAGGGTATCAAGGTACATGTTGAAACTAACTTATCGGATCACTGGACGGATGCGGAGTATCAGGCGGCTGGAGCCGAGGTGGTAAAAAGCCGTGGGGACTTATTCAAACGGGCCGATGTGATACTTCGGATAAATCCCTCGGATGTGCAGGAGATTGGGCATATCAGAAGGGGTGCCTTGCATATTAGCCTTTTAGACCCCTACAACAACCGAAAACTGGTGGAGGCATACGCAAGAGCCGGTGTAGATGCCTTGAGTTTGGAAATGATTCCGCGAACTACTTCGGCGCAGAAAATGGATGTACTGAGTTCGCAGGCATCGCTCGCGGGATATGCTGCTGTGATAAAGGCCGCTGAAAGATTGGCTCGAATTTTTCCTATGATGATGACACCAGCCGGAACGATAATGCCTGCTAAGGTGTTTGTTATTGGGGCGGGTGTGGCTGGTTTACAGGCCATCGCAACGGCAAAGAGATTGGGAGCTCGGGTTGAGGCATTTGATACGAGATCGGTTGTGGAAGAGCAGGTGCAGTCTTTGGGCGCCAAATTCTTGAAAGTGGATCTGGGAGAGACTGGACAAACCAAGGACGGCTATGCCAAAGCTCTTAGCCCGGAGCAGTTAACCAGGCAGAAGGAGGCAATGACTAAGGCAATTGCCGGCTCGGATGTCACTATTACGACGGCTAAGCTCTTTGGACGCAAAGCTCCGATTCTGATTACTTCCAATATGCTGAAGCTGCTTAAACCGGGTTCGGTTATTGTTGATCTTGCTGCCGGCTCGGGGGGCAATGTAGAGGGCGTCGAGGTGGATAAGGAGATTGTTCTGAATGGGGTACGGATAATCGGCATCGACAATCTGCCCGGAGAGGTGGCAGTGCATGCGAGTCAGATGTTCGCTAGTAACATGGTGAACTTACTTGGACATATTTACGATGCGGACAAAGATGCTTTGAAGCTGGATGAGGACAGTGGTGCGGATGAGATTGCCCTTGGCTGTGTTATTGTTCGTGGTGGTGCCGTAGTTCATGAGGATATTAAGGCCCATTATAAAGGAGAATAGATATGGGAATTATGTTGCTTTTCGTTTTGGTTCTGGCTACCTTTTTGGGCTTTGAGCTTATCGCAAAGGTTCCAAGCCAGCTGCATACACCGTTGATGTCCGGTTCAAATGCGATAAGTGGGATTACGATTGTGGGGGCGTTGATCAGTTTGCTTGGCACCTGGAGTGCCGCGGATGATATCCTTCGTACTGTGCTTGGAACACTCGCCGTTACGTTCGCAACTATCAATGTGGTTGGCGGTTACCTTGTGACCGATAGGATGCTTGGCATGTTTGTCGGCGGGAAGAAATAATTATGCCTGATTCACTGGTAAATCTTTTGTACATAGTCTCTGCGATGCTGTTTGTCTTCGGACTTAAGATGCTTAGCCGGGCGAGTACCGCGCGCAGGGGTAATGGCATTTCCGCCATTGGGATGCTTTTGGCGATTGTTACGGCCTTAGCTTCTGATACTCTAATCCATTGGCACTGGATAGTAGCTGGTTTGGCACTTGGTTCAGTTATCGGGGCCCTTGCGGCACGATTGGTAGCAATGACTTCAATGCCGGAGATGGTGGCTCTCTTCAACGGTTTCGGGGGTATTGCGAGTCTGCTTGTTGGCTGGGTGGAATTCCAGCGCATTTACAGCGGTGGGATGATGATGAGTGCCCCCTGGAGTGATTTGCTGATTATCGGCATAACGGTTCTGATAGGCGGGGTAACATTTACGGGGTCTATTATTGCCTGGGGAAAGCTTTCGGAAAAGATAAACTCAAAGCCGGTTCTCTACAGGGGTCAGCAGGTGGTGAATGCCCTGGCGGTGATACTTATACTGGGGGCTATTTTACTGATTTCAATTGGGCGGCCATTGATTGGCTCCGGTAAGCAGTTTGAATTTCTTAGCGTTTACCCAGTTTTTGTAGCCCTTGGGGTGCTTAGCTTTGTTCTTGGCGTTATGGTGGTAATTCCAATTGGCGGCGGTGATATGCCGGTTGTGATTTCCCTACTTAATTCATACAGCGGTATGGCTGCCTGTGCGGCGGGTTTTGTTATCAAGAACAACGTTCTGATTGTATCGGGGGCGTTTGTTGGCTCTAGCGGTATCATACTCACCAATATCATGTGCAAGGCGATGAACAGATCGCTTTCGAATGTGCTCTTTAGCGGCTTTGGATCGGGCAGAAAAGCAAGGCATGTCGCCGGCATTGTGGGGGAGGTGAAGCCTATTTCGGCGGAAAACGCTTATCCAATTTTGGAGGCGGCTCAAAATGTTCTCATTGTGCCCGGTTATGGTATGGCGGTTGCGCAGGCACAGCATGCGGTGGAGGAGCTATCCTCTATCCTTCGGGATAACGGGACGGAGGTGAACTTCGGAATACATCCCGTTGCCGGCCGCATGCCCGGACATATGAATGTGCTGCTTGCCGAGGCGAATGTTCCCTATGATCAACTTCGCGAAATGGATGATGTTAATCCCACCATGGAGCTTGTTGATGTGGCACTTGTTATTGGGGCGAACGATGTGGTGAATCCTGCTGCCCGCAATGATGAGAATTCACCGCTTCACGGTATGCCTATAGTGAATGTGGACAAGGCGCGAACGGTGATTGTTTTCAAGCGCTCGTTAAACCCAGGTTTTGCCGGTATTGATAATCCACTGTTTTTTGGTGAGAACACACGCATGCTTTTTGGAGATGCCAAATCTTCTGTTCAGTCGTTGACGGCCGAGTTCAAGGATTGACCTCATTTATAGGCAAACTGCTGATCTTTTCAGATCCACCGGAGTTTCAATTCATAGTAAGAGGGCATTCGAAGCAGTCTGGAGCAAAGCCCGTGAGTACCCACCCACCAAGTTTCGGTATCCTATCGCACTCTTAGTAACTTTGCCGAAGTGATGGGGCCTCAAGCAGACGGATTCATTGCGCCTCCGAAGCTTGCTTTGCAATTTCATCTTGGGAAATTTAGTATTCAGCCTTGTTTCCAGTTAATGCCCTCGCCATTTAGTCGAATTGACGGTAGGCTTTGACGCTATGAGTTACAATGTGGCGATTTTCTGGGACGTGGAGAATGTGAAACCGTCAAGCTCCGCAAATCTTTTCATCCAAGGTCTATGGGATTACGCCGAAGGGCTTGGGCGGGTGGTAAGTGCATACGCCTACGCTGATTGGAGCATGCTCGGCTATAAGCAGTTAGGCCCCTCTCTCGCTTCTCTCCATTTCAACATGATTCACGTTCCATTCAGAGGGCGCCGCCGGGACAAGAACAGCGCCGACATGCACCTGACTAACGACTGTCTCGACCTCCTGCGCTTTCAGGGTCATATTAACGCCTTTTTGCTGCTTACCGGAGACAGCGATTTCAGACCTCTTGTAATGAATCTTAAGAAGGCCGGCAAAATAACCCACATCGTATGCGACATAAAAAATGCCAGCAACGATCTTCTGAGACTGGCCGACAGCTTCACTGACTACAGAGATATGTTTCCCTCCGAAGAAGAGGATATACTCGACGATGCTGTCGACGAGGCTACAGGGAAACGGACTATTACAACAACCTACTCAAAGGAATACTGGTTCGAGCGTTTGGCTGAAACCGCCTCCATCCTTCGCAAGGAAAGAAAAGGCACTGATCCGGGAAACGTAAAAATCTCAATGAAAAAGCTAAATCAAGGATTCGATGAGAAATCCCTGGGCTTCAAACGCTGGGGAGACTTCATAGCCAGTGCATCCAGAGCTGGCTATGTAAACATGGAATATGATGACAAGCAATCTACAATCATTCCCGGAGGACAGTTCAGTCAGGAGACAGGCTCGCTCCAGATTGCCCTGAAGACACTGGTAGAAACACTTATCGAAATGGACGGGCAAGGGGGACAGCCGGAATTTCATCGATACGCGCTTGTTAGCTCAAAACTCAAGGACAAGGGTATTAACACAAAAGCACTGGGATTTAACCAATTCAAGAAATTTGTTTCATCCGCTGAGGCACGCGGACTGGTAGAAACACAGGTGGAGAGGCTGGCAAATTTTGTGAAGAGGCTCTGATGTTTCTGTTATTGGATTTGAGCAAGCCAATGTCGCTGTGAAAGTCCAGTTCATATTAGAGAAGGCTCGGCCATTGTAACCTTGCACTCAAAATGAGAAAAATGTGCATTTGAAATGAGAATTTTTGAAATTCCGGTTTTATGTTGGCACTGTCGGCCAGGTGATACTGCTTGGGAATGACGCCTGCTGCGGCACATTTCGTAGTGCTTGGCGGTAGGTTTTCCAGGCCGTTTTGTCGGCTAGGGGGTAATCCTCAAGTATTACGCGGTCGCTATCTAAAAGCAGCCCATCTCGTTTCTCCCGTGCCCTTCTTGCCTTCACCGCATCTGGAATAACCCAGCGATTAGACTGCCATACGGCCTCGCTGTCCGGCGGTTCTGCTGCTGTGAGGGTTGAATCCGGAAGTTCTCCGAGTTCCAACATCCTTGGGTTTCCGGTGGCCTTTTCCCAGTGGCTAACGCTGGTGTAATCGTCTTTAACCGCGTATTTCCCATTGTCCCATACCGCACTCTGGTTAGAGCTCAGAGTTATCAGGCTGGCGGCCACTGCTTCGGCAACTGTCAGTTTGACCCCTGAGGATGAGAAAAAACGGATGTCGCAGCCTGTATGTATCTGCGCGTCATCTGGGTACTCGCGTGAGTTGCTTGGTTTATCCTTTTCCAAACAAGAGACTATCTTCGTAACGATGTTATTGCTTACAACGGCATACATATTTGACTCCTTTTAATTATGCGGTTCTTTTCCATATGCGGAAGGTTCTGTTTCTGGGACGGGTTTCAGCATCATCGGTTTTGGCACTAGCTGGAGATACTGAATTAGCACTGTCAAAATCAAAAGTATCTGTGCCCCCAGGTCCTTCAGCGTTTCCCCCCCCGCGTTCTCTTTCACGGTGTGTGAACGCCCCTTCTACCGCAGGGCCACGATATTTACCATGTGCAATTCCTTGGATTGAGCCGGTAATCCGCTGCATAGCATCCTCCTGGATACCAGATCCAAAGGTGGAGGCCTGCCCTCCGGGTGTCCTGAAAAACACCCCTTCGTCTTCGAACTTCGCCTCCCAGGTGCCTGGCCACAGCATGGCGGCAGGCGTCAATCCTCCCGGGT